>Ga0315289_10000282_pt1 | contig 81533 bp, 53 predicted proteins | sample YL17G11_40_MG_FD_203452 | JGI IMG/M metagenome (GOLD analysis project Ga0315289, IMG submission 203452) | Sediment microbial communities from Yellowstone Lake, YNP, Wyoming, USA - YL17G11_40 | ecosystem: Environmental > Aquatic > Freshwater > Lake > Sediment | place: USA: Wyoming | collected...
GGAAGCTCCCGGCTCAAAACGGGAAAGGGATGCTTGAGCCAAGACGGAACTTGGCATACTGACAAGTATCCACAGAGCCAGGCCTGCCAAAGCGAACTTGGCATTCAAATTACTTTTTTTCATTTTCCTCATTGGATTGAGATTTCTTTCCTTCAGGGATTGCCTCCGGAAGATATTTTTGCTCCGCTTCTTGAATGCGCCGCGGTTTCTGCATGGCATAGCCGCGCTCAAGGATGTGCGGAGTCACTTGAATAATCAGGTCAGTCTTGGTCGTCTGCTCGGCGGTGTGGCGGAAAAGTCCACCGATAAATGGAATGTCACCCAAAAAGGGAACCTTGTGCACCGTCTTGCTTGCGTTGGTGCCCAATAGGCCCGCGATGATGATGGTCTCCCCGTCTTTGACGCGGATCGTCGTCGTTGAAGTGCGCCGCTTTACCCAAGGCACCTTCGTTTCCGCCGACTCAATAAACTGAAAGATGGATGAAAACTCCGGCGAAATCTCGGTGGTGATATAGCCATCCGTGTTGACCTTGGGGCGGACCGTGAGCTTGACACCGACTTGCACCTTGTCAATCATGACCTGGCCACCGATGCCGCCCGCGCGGGCGACATAAGGAATTTCGTCAATGACTTGGATCTCGGCCGTGCGGTTGTTCATTGTTGCGACGGATGAATTCGCCAGCACTTCGGCCCGGTTCTGCTTCAGCAGCCAATCGAGCGCCACCTCAAAGGCCGAGGCTTGTTTGGTGAGGTAACCCAAACGGCGCGTTTCCAGAGGAAAATAGGGAAGTTGTGTAGGAATCCGACCCTGCGCCGAGGCATCAAGACCACTGAGCATTTTGGTCATATCGTCTGAAACAAAGTTGCCAAATTCGTCCACTGGTCCCTCGGCGAGCACCGTCTGGATCGTCGCCAAGCGATTCCAATCAATTCCCAGTTTTTGTTCATCCTCGACGGACACTTCGACAATGCGCACCTCCAAGACAATCTGGAGTGCCGGTTTGTCTACCTCTTCCACCACCTTTAGGATATCCGAGATCGTCTTCGGGCTTGTGATGATGAGGAGCTTGTTGCCCGAGACATCCACCGTGATGCGTGCGTTAAACTCGCTGAGCATTTCCTTCAGGGTGGCCGCATCGGTATATTGGAGCTCGATGACATAGGCGGAGAGACCCACTTGGGCCTTGAGCTTGTCGGCGGGTGCGATCAGAAAAGAGTGCCCAACCAACTCATAGGAGAGCCCTGCGGCGCGCACGACGAGGTTCATCGCCTGCTCAATCGGCGTATCCTTCAAGTGGATGGAAACGCGCTCTTCTTTGTTGACGCCCGGACCCGTGACGATATTGTAGCCGCTTTTTTCGGCGAGGATGGAAAGCACCGAAGGGAGAAATGCATCATCGGCGTCAAGCGTAATCTTTCTCTGGAGAGCCTCATCGGTCTCTTTTAACCCTCCAGTGGGCAAGGCCGGTTCAATCTGCGCCTTGGCAGACAAAGTGCTCAGAAGAATGAAACTGCTCAGCCAAACCCCAATTGCTTGCCACCGCAACCTCTTGGGCATAGACTCTCCTTATTTGGATATGCGCGGAAGTGAGAAGACTCTTGTAAGGCGCTAAAAATTGCCTTCTTTGCCTGTTTCGTTCAATTCATCTTTGGGTGCGCCTTCGTTGATCAAAATAAGGCGCGCTCCCCCCTTGGAAAGCACGACGCGTTCGGACTCGATGGCCTCGACGAAGTATCCGTTAAAGGTATCTCCGACGCGCACGATATGACTGCGCCCCATGAATTTGATAACGGCCGACCCGTCCGTCCCAACGATCGTGCAGGACAGGCGCATGCGTCCAAGCTGTTCGATGGTTTCGCGGAGTCCAAGACGCGCCAGGAATTTCTTTGATTGAATGACCTTCGTCAAATCCAGTGGGTCACTTTCGACTTGCGTGTCGTAAGCTAAGCGTTCTTTCAATTCTGTCTCGAGTGTGGCGACGGTCTGTGCGAGTTCCTCGTCTGTACCAATCCCCACTTCCTGTTCTTGCTTGTGATAGCGGTCAATGCGCCGCGAAAAGCGAAAATTGGAGAACGCAATCCAAAGGGCGGCCACCACCAAAACCACCAGAAGAATTTCCCACAAGACATTGATTCGTTCGCGCATCGGCAAGTCAGCCTTTATCGGTGTTTCAAAAAGGTTAAGGTGGAAATGGTGATGCTCATAGGGCGTTGGTCAAATCCGCCGCGCCTCATACTCTCCTCGGTGCGCTTGACCGAGTTCGAAAGTTCAAACTCCTCCACAGTCACCAGCCGCTCGGATTTCTCAAGGCGGTTCAGAAAATTCACCATATTGGCGTAGGAAGTTTCGACTTCAAGGGAATAGGGCGTCTTGATATAATCCGCCATGTTGACGCGCTGCCCCGGTTCAATCTTCACCAAACGGACATTCATCTGCTGTAAGAGGTCCGTCACATAATTCATGAAAGGCATGGAAGCATCTTCGGCCAGGCTGTCTTTTAAAGACAATGCCAAGTTTCCTTCAATAAGGCGGGTGACCTGCTGAAGTTCGCTGGCGATAATCTGCGCGGCGATCAGCTTCTCGTTTTCAACACTGATTGCTTTGTCAAGCTGACGGACGCGCCGGGGCAACTCGGCATAGACCAGCCGCTGATAGAGATAATGGCCGCCACCGAACACGAGCAAAATCAGTAACGCTATCAGAACCTTTTTCATCCGTTGGCCTATTCGATTGGCTTCAGAGTCCAGAATTTTCCATCGAGATACACCATCTGCTCCGCCGGACACGGGTCGGGAGATTTCGATGGGCGGCGAACATTCTCATCGCAATGAACGCTCACGACATCCGCAATAAAGATGTGATGCGAACCCAGATGTAACTCGTGCCGGACTTTGCAGGCGAGCACCAAAAAGCACTCGGCAATCATCGGAGCACTTTTCAAGGGCGGGCATGGCAGAGGAACCAGACCAAGCTCTTTGAATTTGTTGACCTCGCTGCCTGATTTCGTGCCGCAATATTTTACGATATTCAAATCACCCACGCGAGGCATATTCGCGGTAAATTCCCGGCTTTCGTGAATCAAGTGATAGCTGAAGCGTGATTCGCGGACAGATACGCTCACCATCGGAGGCTCGGAACAGACGGTGCCAAACCATGAGCAGGCGATAATATTGGGCTGGCTGACCGACCCGCACCCAATCAGGACAGCCGGCGCAGGATACGAATGGACAAAAGGAGATAATTGGATTTTCATCAAAGTTGATCTTTGGGATGCGGCGAAATGACAAAATGTCGGCCTAATTCGGACAGGTTTATTTGCAGCGATAAGAAGCTCATCCACGAATCGGCGCTCGTTCCACGGAACGCGGAGCCTTCTTCGGTTTTTCTTCATGCTGCTGAACAAAACAGGTAACCAGAATGTCCAGCACCTCTTGATCTTCAATCGTATGACGATTGGATTGCGTGAAGCGAATTTCCCGGAAATCGCGCAAAAATTCGGGCGTTGTTTTCAAAATGTCCATGAGACGCGAGGCCCGCTCGAATTCTTTCTCATCCGGCTTGATTCGTGAAATGACTTTGATCGTGAGCTGGCCACGCTCGAACTTGAGACCCGTGATGGCCATGCCCTCGGGCAGGACTTGTGCCAGAGCTTCCAGGCGATGGGCCCAGAGGAAGCGCTCTTTTTCGAGTTTGGCCAGTGCCTTCACATCGTTTTTGGATACATTCGTGCCTTCGCGCTGCAGCGAGTCAATTTGGTGGCGAATGAGAGTGAGTTTACTCTGCTTTGATGCAACGACATCACGCATTTGTCGGTGTTGCGCCCAGGTGAGGCTGCTCAGAATCAAAAAGAGCAGCGCGAAGCCGGCCAGCAGCACCATCGCGCGCCGCTCCCGCTTTCGACCGCGTACCGCCGCCTCCCCTTCGCCTTTATTCAAATTGATTGTGAATTGCTTGATCACAAACGCTCCGTAAACATGATCCGATGGGCACGGCGCGCCGTGCCCCTACATTCGCACCCCTTGAGCTCGTAGCGCCCAGCTTGCTGGGCCATAGCGCTGCATTATCCCAACCGACTTAATAGCCCAGCAAGCTGGGCGCTACAACGGTTCAACGACTATATCGCACAAGTCTCCTGCATGCTACGATACAACGACGAACTCGGCAAAGGACTCAGAACCCGGAACAGGAAGATTGTCTTCGATCAGTCCCTGCACATGCATTTGGATCGCCGAGGTCATGTTGCTCTCAACCTCATTTCGTGTCATGCCAGTAGCCACGCATCCGGGTAAATCTGGAGAAAACGCTGAGTAGTTGCCGTTGGCTTTCTCAATGACGATAAGGAAACGATGCACTAATCACTCAACCAGCCTCTTGAAATCCTCATCCTCCCAGAGAGCTTTGAAATTCTTATCTTCCTTCGCCCTTTCCTTACAAGATGGATCAAGCTCAGCGGCCCTCTTCAAATCTGAGAGTGCCTCATCTCTTTTGTTCATCATAGAGTGCGCGCAAGCACGGCTGAACCACGCCAAACCATAATTGGGTTTTAGCTTGACCTTATCCTCAGTGTCATGATAGCGACCAAGTTGGCAAAGCGTCACCCACCGATCATACTCTGCCTTCCCCACTTCCCTCGCCTTCCGAGAAGCCTCGGTTTCTTCATCAGGACGACCAAGTCTGCCAAGAGTCACGCTCTTTTCATGCCATGCATGAAAGTGATCAGGTTCTATCTCGATTGCCTTTTCAAAGGCCAAGAGAGCTTCATTGTAGCGACCCGAGTTCTCAAGCACCATTCCTTTTTCATACCACGCCTCAGAAAAATTGGGCTTTATCTCGATCGCCTTATTAAAAGCCTCAACGGCTTCCTCATAGCGACGAACAAGTCCAAGTACCATCCCTTTATTAACCCAAGCCGAGAAATCGGGTCTCATCTTGATCGCGTTCTCAAAGGCCCGGATGGCTTCATCACGGCGACCCAACCCACGAAGTGCCCATCCCTTGAAATTCCAGGCGGCCGCATAGTCAGGTTTTATCTCGAGCGCCATCTCAACTGCCCAGAGTGCGGAGTCATAGGGAGCCCCCTCGAAGAGTATCTTTCCCATGTTATACCATGCCTCGGCATAGTCAGGTCTTATCTCGATAGCCTTTTCAACAGCTTTTAGCGCTTCTTCGGCGGAATCCATTCTTAGAAGCACCCATCCCTTAAAATTCCAGGCGAACGCATCATCCACTTTCGCAGCGGCCTCAAACGTCGCTCCCTTCCCAAGCCAAGTCTCGACAAATGTGGGCTCTATCTCGACCGCCTTCCTGTACGCGCCAAGTTCTTCTTCGTCGCGTCCCAGCTCGCCAAGTACCATTCCCTTGAGCCACCATGCCTCGGCAAAATCAGGTTCTATGTCAATCGCCTTCTCAAAAGCCTCGAGGGCTTCTTCATAGCGATTAAGCATAATGAATTTCGATCCCTCAAGGCTCCATGCACTCGCAAAATCATGTTTTATCAAACCCTCCTCAAAAAACTCAAAAATCTCAAGGGATTCTTCAGAACCACCCTGTCCGATAGGTGTTTCTCCCCTCTTACGCCACGCCTCAGTTTTCGTTGTTTTTGAAGAGGAACATCCTTCTGCCAATACAAAGGACAGCGTCGTTAGCACAGCGATCAAATAATAAAGGGCAACACTTGATTTCTTGTGTCTATTTTGTCTCTTTCGCTGTTTCCTCTGTGCCATGCTTTTCCCAACAATGTCGCTTGGGGTGTTATGCCTTCCAGTAGAAGAGGTGTCACACCGCCTGCGCCCTAAGTGCCAAACCCGCTGCCGCAGCGAACTGCCACGGATTGTTATCGTGAGTCGTGCCGCCTTCGAACTGCGCCAAAGGATTATAGGTCTCCGTGGACAGATTGAATTTCTCGGAAAGAAAAGTCTGCAAGTCCTTCGACCCGGCTGTCCCGCCGGTGAGGACGAACTTGACAAACAGACCTTGACCGGTTTCCTTGACATAGTAGCGCAGCGAGCGGCTCACTTCCTCGCCGAGCTTTTCCAAAGCGGATTTTTCCGTGACGGTCAGCGCCGCCGCCGACTCGCCGGCGCGTTTGACATCGGGGCGCAAACCGCGCGAAGTCTTCAAATTCTCGGCGTCTCGATACTCCATCGAGAGGTCGCGCATAATGTCGAGCGTGAAATGATAGCCGCCGATGGGCAGGTCGCGGGTGAAGAAAAGGTCTTTTCGGCCCAAGACCGAGAGATTCGTCTTGCGGCAACCGACATTCAAGAAAACAAGAACACCTTCGTCGGGCAATTCCATCGAGCTGATATAGGAATTCAGCACGGCCAAGGGTTCAATGTCCACGACGCCGGGACTCAGTTCGATTTCGCGCAAAATATCCAGATGTGTCTCAAAAGTGCGCTTTGTGGTCGCCGCCAGGAGAACACGCACTTTGTCAGGCTCTTTCGGGTCATCGCCGAGAATCTGGTGATCCACCATACTTTCCGTGCCGTCGAGCGGCAGATGCTTGCGGGCTTCCAGGAGCATCGCCGAGGCCATCTCGTCTTCGGAAAGCTGCAACGAGCGAATCTCCTTGGCGGCAATGTTCAATCCGCTGACGGCGCTGCCCAAATGGCGGATGCGTTTCGGCACCAGACCCATCTCGTAGAACATCTCGATGAGCAGCGGCACGACCGTCGCCTTTTTCGGACCTTCAGGGTCATACGGCTCGGCGCCGACATAGATTTCCCGACAGCGGGCGTGAGCAAGCCGGTGAGAGCGATGCGTCCCGCGTTCCAGCGCCACGACTTTGATGGAGTGCGACCCAATATCAAGTCCGACGCGCAATTTTGATTTCAAGCTGAACATCTATTCTTTCTGAAAATGAATTTCTTCTATTTTAGGCGGATTTCTTTAATTCACCTGCCCGCCCCACGAGATGATGTTGAAGAGGCCGCGCCCCGCTTCATCCACTGCTTCAAAGAAGCACGGTGGTCGTTGCCTCTTGAAGCGGAAATCGTAATGGTAGTCTTTGAGGTAGCCGGTCCCTCCGTGATTCGAGCGATGCACATAGCCACGGCGTTTTTGGGTCAGGCTTCCCCAGACATAGATAATGCCTCGCTCGTCGGGCGCCGGCCCCTGGTACGCGTCCCACACATCGTTTTGGTCTTCGAAGGTGAAGGATTCTCCCAAGGCAACAATCGCCGCGGTGATGATGACATCCCTTCCAGCGATCATATTATCACGCCCGTTGGCTGGCGTGTTCGCTACCAGAGTACTTCCCTCGGACACGATGCCCAAGTAGTTCGTGCAGGAGGAATCTATCCGCCCCGTCTGAGGGTTGGCGTCGCGATAGCGGATATTGTCTATGATGCGAATGTTCTGCGAGCTGCCGATCGTGGCACTCCCCAGCAAGACACCCATAACTTCAAGCGGACAGTCGCAGAAAATGCAAGTGTTATTGAGGGTGGGAATGCCAAATCGGTTGCTGTCACTGAAGGGTGTCCCGATATCCCAAGTATAGAGCGATGCTCCCGAGTCGCTGAAGACGGCTCGCATTTGCTTGTCCGGCCCGGGTTGAAAGAAGAATCCCTGAGCCATCGCTCCTTGGCGCAGGTTATTGGCATGGTCCGGCACAACAACAATGGGCGCATTGAAAACGGGTGGCGGCCCCAAGAACTGAGGATTGTAGCCCGTGCCTTGCCAGAAATTACTGGCCGTTGTGGAGACAACATCGTAAAAAACGGGGTCTTGCATGATAGCGATTTGGTCATTCGAATGCGTTCGACCCCAGAGCGTATCGCCATGCCAGAATTTTATTCGATCATTGAAGACGGTTATTTCATGGTCGGTCAGGTACATATAGTCCGAGAAGCTGCGAAGCTGAACGATTAGACTGGCTGTTCGGCGCACTTCGCGGGTTTTTTCTCCGCCATCGTTGTAACTGGCGATACCCGTCGCCCCCAATTCATAGTGCCAACTGGAAGTGAAAATATCGCCGGCGCTCGTGCCGTAAAGCCGCTGGACATAGACCTCTTCATACGAACCAATACCGGGAACAGTGGCTGGCGATAAGCTGATTCGGCCAATCGGCAGGTTCGCAGGCTCGCGCGTCCGCAGATAGAGGAATCCGCGCTCCACAATACCCATCTGCGCCAAGTAATAGGCTTTCACCGCGGCTTCCTGATGATGAACCTCGTAGCTTTCGTCGGAAGACCACTTGAGAAAAGCCAGCCCTGTGCCGATGATGAAAAGGATCACGGCAAAGGTCATCAGAGCGATGTGGCCGCGGTCGCGCCTTGCCTCTGAGGTCGCAGGAATGTCTGTCGCTTCACTCATGGCCGCCTTGTCGGTCGAACCTGACTCTGTCTTGCCTGCCATTTTTCGTTCAAATACTCTTCCGCGCTTTTGCCCGAAGCGAGCGTCCATCCCATAACAGAGGAACTTCCCCTGCCTCCTGACCCCCGAGTGTCTTCGAATTTTCGGCGGGGTTCCTCAACGGACAGATTGCGCAGGAAAACGCGGGTTTGATAGGTCCGTGAGCGAGCATAGTCTTTGCCAAAGAGAAAACCGAAACTGGAACGCTCCCGATGGCGATAGCGCATGCTCATGGTCACAATAACCTGCATTCCTTCGACGAACTGACGCCCTTCCACCACCGCCGATTCCTGGGGATGTTCAATTCCCAAATAGAGCAGTTCGAAGCTGTCACGGCGATCCCACATAGCGACTCCATGCCGGGGATTTGCCGGTTGAGGTGTCGGTGGAAAGTTGGGGTCAAAGGGAAAGTTATTGATAAGCAAACCGTCCGTTCGGTTGCCGGAGATAGTCATGAGCGTGTCCATGCCGGAGTTGTCCGTCAAATCTCCGTGCGTCAAATCCCAAACGGCGTAGTAGTTCTGCGTGACGCCGCGATCCGTGTAGTTAAGCGCTGAGCTGAACTGTTGGATCAAATAGCGAGTGGCCATATACATATACTGATCCATCGCTCTCTCAGCCCACGCGATGCGCGCCTGCTGGCGGAAAGTGAGCAGAATCACAAAGGCGCCCGTGATAACCATCGCCCCGAGAAGCGAGGCGATGACCAGTTCAATCAGCGTAAAGCCCCGATCACGGCGTGGGATTTTCAATGCGTTTGATGGGAATGGCGCAAGCATCTTATTTCCGATGAGCAAGGGTTGTACTGATCCCCAAGTCCATCTATTCCTTCACATGCAGCATACTCGTGCGGATGTCAATGCGCTGTGGGCCGCCGTCGTGTTCCTGCCAAGTGGCATAGAGATGGATGCGATAGAAGTCAATGCCCGTACCTGTTTCGGGCAAATCCACCGCCTCGATAGGACCTCGCGTGATGAGGGCTCGTACCCGCGCCGCTTCCGGAACCGAGCCGTCGTCGAGCTCCACCGTGACGGCGCTCTCGGGGCCTCCCAACATTTCTCTTGGAGAGAGAGTAGAAACAGCCGCCCGCGTCGTCCAGTATTCAACATATTGGCGAAGCTGGTACAGCGCGACCTTGCGATGCTCCTGCCGAATGAGCGCCTGCCGCCCGTAGAACATCGCGTAGGTCGTCCCCACGACAGCGACGGTAATCATCAGGAACGCCACCGCCGCCTGCATGAGGTCAATCGCGCCACGTTCGCAGCTTCTGTCAATCTTCCGCTTTGGCATCACGAACTCAAATCCACTTGAAACAGCTTCGGATTCTCGGCGACATGAGCCGCCGTGTCGCGGTCGAGCAAGCCTTGGTGGAGCAGGCGCAGGAGGTCCTGGTCGAGGCTCTGCATTCCCGCCTTGCCGCCGGCCTGAATCACCGAAGGAATCTGATAGATTTTGTCTTCGCGAATAAGATTACGAATCGCCGTCGTTGCCGTCATCACTTCACACGCAACGCACCGGGCGGTGCCATCCTTGCGTGGCAGGAGCTTCTGCGCGACGACCGCTTCAAGCGATTCCGCAAGCATCGAGCGCACTTGTGTTTTCTGAGACGCTGGAAAAATGTCAATAATGCGGTCAATGGTCTTGGCCGCTGAGCTGGTATGGAGCGTCGCCAAAACCAAATGGCCTGTTTCGGCAGCGGTCAACGCGAGCGAAATCGTTTCAAGGTCTCGCATTTCGCCGACAAGAATGACATCAGGATCTTCGCGCAATGCCGCCCGCAGAGCATTGGCGAACGAATGTGTGTTCGCTCCCAATTCCCGCTGATTGATCAGACAATTGCGCGACTCATGAAAGTATTCGACCGGATCCTCAATCGTGATGATATGCAGCTCTTTGTATTCGTTGATCCAGTCAATCATCGTGGCGAGCGTTGTCGTCTTGCCGGAACCTGTCGGGCCGGTCAAGAGCACGAGACCGCGGTCTTTGAGCGCCAAGTCTTTGAGGATTTCGGGCAGTCCCAATTCCTCAAAACTGCGAATCTCCGACGGAATCACTCGGAAGGCCGCCCCCAGACCGTTGATTTGCATGAAAACATTCACTCGGAAGCGTGCAATACCACCGAGCTTCTCGGAAAAGTCTATTTCCTTCCGTTTTTCGAATCGCTCCCACTGCTCCTGCGAGAGAACACTTTGCACGAGGGACATCATCTCGTCTTCCGACATGACAGGCAGGTTCAATTTTCGCATGCGGCCGTGAACACGAATCATCGGCACACTGCCGGTTGAAAGGTGCAGGTCTGAAGCGCCCTGCTCCACGGCAAACTGCAATAAATCATGAATTGCCAGCCGTCGTAAGGTTTGGACTTGTAGCTCCATTGAATCGTCCTTATCCACAAGAAGCTAAAACGGACTCCGCCTGCCTTCAGCCGGTCTGTCCGGTTTCAGTCGCGGCGAAGCACGCAAAAAATCAGCCGAAGCACATTCTATTCTGTTCCGACCGCGCCGCCTGTTTCCCCTTCAACTACGGGGAATCCATAGCCGAAGAAGGTGCCGTCCAGCGTGTTGTAGGTGACAGTCTTGCCCTCGCCACCTCGCATGCGCGCGGTGGAAGTGGCACTAATGGAAGTAATGGGATCACCTACAAGCTGGAAGGTCCACTGGAGCCGCGTTGCGTCCTGGATTTTTATGTATCCCATCCGCTCCAATTCTTCCACCGAACCGGGGGAGCGACCTAAGTCCTGCTGGAACACTTGTGCCGCGTTCCAAACCGCGCCGATCGTGGCCTGGGCGTCGGCTGCTCGAGCACTCCGGACATACTCCACATAGATGGGCACCGAAATTGCCGCCAGAATCGCCACAATCACGACGACAATCAGAATCTCGATCAGAGTGAACCCGGACTGCTTTCTCGACTTGCTGAGCATGTTTTTCTCCTCGACAGAAAACTTGACTTTTGGAATATTCACCCACTCTTCAAATGTTTTAAATTACGGAATCTCCCCTCGAAAAGCAAGCGAGCTTCATCGCCTCCTCCGCTCCCCCGAATAGAACCATTCAGGATCATTCAGGCAATTTCTATACCTCATCGCACAGCAAGTTCAACGCTGTTAAGTGCAACGAAAACAAATGCTGTGTTTTTGAGCACCTCCGCATGTCTTGCGCAGTGTGCAGGATTTTCAATGTGTCAGCTATAGAAGCAGGAATGTGCTATTTCCAGGAAAAACAAAACCCGGCAATGTACCGGGCCTTGTTTATCGAAACGGGTCAACCACCCGCCGGGAGTTAGAGCGGCGGAACGCATGGGTCTGCCCGCCGAAATTACTTCAACAGCACCAGCTTGCGCGTTTGCTCAAACCCTTGCGTTTCCATCCTGCAGAGATAGACCCCCGAGGGCAAATCGCCTGCATTCCAGTCAATCGAGTGCGAGCCCGCTGGAATCGTTTCATGAACGAGCGTGGTCACTTCCCGCCCCAAGAGATCGAAGACCTTCAGAGAAACAAGCCCCGTCTCTTTCACATCATAGCGAATCGTGGTCACAGGATTAAACGGATTCGGATACGGAGCGTGAAGCGCAAATTCCGTCGGAATGGCCGCAACGCTGGGCGTGGTTGAAGCAATGCGTTCACCCGGCGCGGAAGGAATCGGAGGAACGAGCAGCTCGCAGTCCTGCAGTGCTCTCACGCGGTAACCCTCCCACGGGACAAAAGATCCATTCTGACGGACATTCCAGTCGTGACCATCCCACAACCAGAAGTGGTTGACAATCCACCGTCTCGCGTGCGGGCTGGTAATCGGCAGTGTCACGCCGTCTTTGCGGACTCTAAAGCTATCCCATTCCACTGGGAAGTTGAAGGGGTTGCCGATGCAGCGAAAACCGGGCTGCAAGGGGATCAGATAGTCCTGCGTGGTGTCCACCAAAACGCCAGTGACATCAATGTCAACGGTGTCTGATGTCTGAAGCCAGTAGGCCTGTCCGGGGACCAGTGGTTCCGGGAAGTCTGACCCGGGCTCGCCATAGACATCGTAGGAGCGTCCGTTCCAATACATGAGAGTCCAATCACCACCGGGCTCCCATGGACCCAAGTCGTCTTCAAACACAGCGCTGACATAGGGATCCATTGGCTGTAATGGAAGTGAGATCATGCCCAGTTGATGAGCAGGGTAATCCTCTCTAACGAGTTCGACGCCAATAATTGCCACGGATACGCTATGCGACCAGTCACCTATATGGTCCGACACATCCTTTGCCCTTGCCTTCACTTCGTATGTGCCAGGTGCCGTCCACGCGTGCGAGGCCACACACGATTCTCCAGAGTTAAACGGCCCGAGCCATCCGCTATTCGTTTGATCCCCCCAATCGAATAGGTAGAAAATCTGGTCGCCTTCTGGATCAGTAGCACTCGACGAGTAAAAGAGTGGCGCACCGGTACATCCGGTCGCCGGACCGGAAGGCGTGGATGGCGGGTAGGGGATATCTTGATTTGTGCTTGCGTCGGGCTCAATCTCCTGGTCAATGACACCATCGCCATTCTCATCCACATAAAGCGTGTGATCAATCGCATCCGTCGAAATGTAGACACTGCCTCTCGAACTGTCAGTCACTGCGACCTGCGAGAAGTGGAGAGATTGTCGGCCCTCGTTCGAACTGAAAGCTATATCGAAATCGATCAAGCCATTTCCGACCCCTTCAATTTCGAAAATGTAGGTATCCGTCCCATAAGAAACCGAGGCACGGGAGCCAAGCGTGTCGGGATCCCCTGTCGCATCATCAAAGTAATCGAAGCCAAAAGTGGCACCTGCTATCTCATTCTGGAATCCACCGAGAGAATCTTCCCCCGCGTGGTTTCCTTGAGAGTCATAAACATGTAGCCTCGCAAGCTTCTGATCGCTGCGTGAAGAACCTCCTGAATTCTGTTGACTCCCAACGACCCTCTGACCTGCAACAAAGGTATCGTAAACTTTGATTGTTTCCCCGGTTACGGCTATCACTCGGTAAGATCTGTAATCCCGACAGTGTGAGGTTATCAGATATATCGTTTCAGGATAGTCAGCATTGTCCCAATAGTGTGCAGTTTGCCACAGGCCCCAGGGGCCATTATCGGAGCCTGAACCCTCATCGTCTTCGAGCCCGTCTGTGTCGCGAGGGACGGAATCGGTATAACAGCTTCCGGTGTAAATGTTGTTGTCAGTAGTGTTGATATGGCCGTTCAGAACAACATCCACATTGTATGTCTGACAGATGTTGTTGAAGTAAAGCGGAGTACGAATGCATCCATCAAACCAGCAGTGAGAGTTTGTATTGTAGAAAAAGATAGGAAAATGCAGGAAGACGAACTTCTGAAAGTCCGGTTGTGTTCCAAGATTGGTCTGTAGCCAGTCGGGCTGCATGTCTTCGAGGGCATTGGATTCAGGTGGTATCGCGTCGCAGAGCCAATCCTGCGGCCACGGCAAGTCGCCTCGAGAGTTGAAAGAAAGAATCTGAGCGCCGGGAAAACTCAGATCTTGGGGGTAGTATTTGACATAGTTGTCATCTTCCCCTTCTGGATAATCGAAAGCTTGGTGATAATGACCGAGATCGTTTGGCCAGAAATAATAATCATGGTTGCCGGGGCAAATATAGACCGGAGCCTCCATCTCTTGATCCAGGTAGAGTTGGCTGCTCGTCCCGAAAAGCTGAGCCTTCAAGGAATCATAGGCTTCACCCGTGTAGAAATTACCGTTGTCAGCCAAATCGCCAGAAATTAGAACAAAAGCAGGCTTGGGGTTGTTGAAATCTGTTCTGAGAGTCACCAGAACAGCCTTGAAACTTTCCAGCCCACCCGTCGGCTGGAATGGGATTACAGGCTCTATATGCAAGTCCGTTATCTGAATGAAATAGTAATTGAGCACAACTGCTTGCACTTCAGCCACCGCTGACCAGTTGCCTTCGTTGTCCAAGCACCTCGCGCGGATGGTATGCCAGCCGTTTTCAACGGGTATCGTATTCCACGGGTATTTCCAGTATAGCGGCGGGAAGGGTAATGCATTTGCCCAGGGTCCGTCATCAATCTGAACTTCGACATGGTCAACCCACCCGTTAGGATCCGAAGCGTGGACGCATATCTCGAATACCCCGCCAACCTTCCGACCCTCCGACGGAGCCGTAATTACGACCGTTGGTGCTCCTATGTCTGGATAATGCAGAATCGTGCCGTTCGCGCCCGCAGTCCAACCATGATTGATGTCAGGGAATGAGACGCCATACAGACCGTTGGCGGTGCCGCTTGATTGCAGGGTCCACGTACTGCCTCCATTAGTTGTCTGCACGATGACACCATTGTATCCAACTGCCCAGCCATGATTCACATCAGGAAAGGCTACTTCATTCAGGTCGGTGGTTACCTCGCTGGTCTGCTCGACCCACGTATTTCCGCCGTTAGTGGTGTGCCGGATTGTCCCCGATGTGCCAACCACCCAACCGTTGTTCGCATCTACAAAGGTCACCTCATACAGGTTCGCTGTTGTCCCGCTGGGTTGCGCCGTCCAGGAAGTGCCTCCGTTCGTCGTGTGCCGGATCGTGCCGTTGTCGCCCACCACCCAGCCGTTGTTCACGTCCACGAACTCAACACCCGGCAGGCGCACGCTACTGCCGGAGCTCTGACTCGTCCAAACGGCTCCTCCATTCGTCGTATGAAAGACGTAACCGTATTGGCCGACGGCCCACCCATTATTTGCATCCACGAAGTCCACCTCGTAGAGAGTAATGGCACTGGGGCTTGTTTGGGTAGTCCAGTTGCTGCCGCCGTTGGTAGTGTGGAGAATCGTGCCGGAATTGCCCACCGCCCAGCCGTTGGATTCGTCAACAGAAGTGGCACCGTTGAGGTGATAGCTTGTCCCGCTGGTCTGGCCGGTCCAGGTGCTTCCTCCGTCGGTGGTGTGGCGAATTGTACCGTTGTAGCCAACGGCCCATCCCGTGCCGCTGTTTACTAAAAACACGTCTTCCAGAAGAGCCGTCGTCCCGCTGGTCTGGGGAACCCAACTGCTGCCCCCGTTTGCCGTGCGCACAATCGTCCCGTAATAGCCCACCGCCCAACCGTTGCTCCCGTCGGCGAAGGCCACGCTATAAAGCCGGTTCGTGGTCCCGCTGCTCTGGGCGACCCAACTTGAGCCCCCATTCATCGTGCGCACAATCGTCCCAGAAGTGCCCACCGCCCAACCGTTGCTCCCATCGGCGAAGGCCACGCCAGAAAACCAGTTCGTGGTTCCGCTGCTCTGGGAAACCCAACTGCTGCCCCCGTTCGTCGTGTGCACAATCGTCCCGTTGTAGCCCACCGCCCAACCGTTGCTCCCGCCGACGAAAGCCACGGCATCAAGCTCGTAGGTGGTCCCGCTAGGCTGGGTGACCCAACTCGAGCCCCCGTTCGTCGTGTGCACTATCGTCCCGTAGGATCCCACCGCCCAACCGTTGCTCCCGTCGACGAAGGTCACGCCCCAAAGAGGGTACGTGGTCCCGCTGCTTTGGGTGACCCAACTCGAGCCTCCGTTCGTCGTGTGCACAATCGTCCCGTGAGAACCCACCGCCCAACCGTTGCTCCCGTCGGCGCAGGCCACGGCATAAAGAGTGTTCGTGGTCCCGCTGCTCTGGGAAACCCAACTGCTGCCCCCGTTCGTCGTGTACAGGATAGTGCCTCCATTTCCCACCGCCCAACTGTGGCTTCCGTCGGCGAAGGCCACGCCATAAAGATCCCACGAGGTCCCGCTGCTCTGGGCGACCCAACTGTTGCCCCCGTTCGTCGTGTTCAGAATCGTCCCGTACCAGCCCACCGCCCAACCGTGATTCGCATCCACAAAGGCCACGCTCTGAAGAACATTCCCCTGCGGCAAGGGATTCTGCCACTCCCAGGTTTGGGCAAATCCTAGAACCGGCACAAGCACGAGTAAAATGACCAAAAGCTTGTTCATTCTCTGTCCTCCTCTTGGTTTGCCTTTGCAGACGGTCTGCAAATGGCTTGTTTTACTTGAAAACACAATCACTTATAATGCAGCATCTATGACCTCTGCGCCTATCAATAATATACGCACGATCCCCCTCGATGTCAGGACTTTTGTTAAAGAAAGTTGATTTCTTTTCCAGGCGAAACGCGTCAGCCTCGCGAGTCACCGGACTTGCACCGAGGGCCAGCTCGCCCCGCACGATGTTCTCCCGCGCAAAACACAGTTCCACCATGCACGCTATGCGCTATCATGGCAACCCTCAAGCACTTTATTATTTTGTTATTAAAAGAAATATGTAATCGGCACAGAGGTTGCCGCTCTATCAACCAGAACTCGACACCTTTGCACGGCATTTGGCTGGTCAGGCACTGGAAACAACGCAGCTCTTGGACCCTGTGGCCAGCCAGAGTTGGAAAGGCAGAAGGCTTCCAGGGCGATCCATTCCTCCAAGGATTTTTCCTCGGGTGTGCGGAGCGGGGGAATGAGGCACGGTGACCCTGTCCGGCTACCAGAGCGCGGTGAAGCCTTCTGCTTTCCTTTTTTTGGAATTTTCGGCTCCGAACCGGACCATCTTTCATTCGCACTCGGGCGTTTCAAAATGGACAGAAGTCGAAAATAAGAGCGTCTGTCTGGCCGTTTGATTTTTGGAGTTGACTTTTTGAGAAAGTTGTTTATATTAACTTGATAAATTATAAGACAGCGCTTGCGAGAAAGTAGAGGTTCCCTGTCCCACCCAACCTCCTGCCATGGTGTTGCCATTACCAGCGCAGCTTAGAACGGGTGATTTCCTTCTATGGTCAGTGTGGTCAACTTGCCCGTGAGTGTCACCTGGATTTTTCGCGATAGCTTGTAAGGTGCAATCTGACTCACGGGTTCGTGACCCTGCGCTGGATGCCGCGGCTTCCTTCTGCATATTCACTGGTCGCAAGCTGGCGGGTGGAAGCCTGGAAGACTGGCCAAGAATAGTGCATAGCAATTCATAAAGGTCGTAAAGGAGAAATAATGGCGACCTACCAGAAGCTCGTGCCTCCGAAAGAGGGGCACAAAATAGCCGTTCAGAACGGTAAGCTCATCGTGCCGGATGATCCGATCGTTCCATATATTGAAGGAGATGGCATTGGTCCGGATATTTGGCGGGCGTCTCAACGGGTGTGGGAAGCGGCTGTCGAAAAGGCCTATAAGGGCAAAAAGCATATTGTTTGGTTCGAGGTGTTCGCGGGCGAGAAAGCGGTGGCCACTTACGGCCCCGATGTCTGGTTGCCCGAGGATACGCTGCTCGCGATCGAAGAGTACATCGTCGCTATCAAGGGACCGCTGACGACTCCGATTGGCGGCGGAATTCGCTCGCTGAATGTCACGCTTCGCCAGCGGCTGGATCTCTATGCTTGCGTCCGGCCGGTGCGCTGGTTCGAAGGAGTTCCCTCGCCGGTCAAACATCCGGAGTTGCTGAATGTGATCATCTTTCGTGAAAACACCGAAGATGTCTACGCCGGGATCGAATGGAAAGAGGGCACGGAAGAAGCCAAGAAAGTTTGGAAGTTCTTGACGGAAGAGATGGGCAAGAAAATCCGGCCTGATTCAGGCATCGGTATCAAGCCCATTTCACGCACCGGTAGCTGGCGGATCCAACGCAAGGCCATCAAATACGCGTTGGAAAATGGGCGCAAATCCGTCACCTATGTGCATAAAGGCAATATCATGAAGTTCACCGAGGGAGCCTTCCGCGAGTGGGGCTACGAATTGGCTCGGAACGAATTTGCGGATGTCACGATCACCGAGGATGAGCTCTACGAAAAGTTCGGCGGCAAACAGCCGGCGGGCAAGGTGGTTGTGAGAGACCGAATCGCCGATTCGATGTTTCAACAGGTGCTGCTCCGTCCTGATGAATACGATATCCTCTGCACGCCGAACTTGAACGGCGACTATCTGTCGGATGCTTGTGCCGCTCAGGTGGGAGGTTTGGGAATGGCACCCGGCGGCAATATCGCAGACTTCCACGCGCTGTTCGAGGCAACCCACGGCACGGCTCCCAAATATGCGGGACAAGATGTTGTCAACCCGGGCTCGCTTATGCTGTCAGGTGTCATGATGCTCGAATACTTGGGATGGAAAGAGGCGGCCAACTTGGTGACAAAAGGCATTGGGCAAACGATTAAGCAGAAGCGCGTCACTTATGATCTTCATCGCCAACTGGAAGGAGCGACGAAGCTGAAGACCAGCGAATACGCCAGCGCGATTATCGGGAACATGTAATCTTTTGGCCCCGCCGCACAGGGAACGCGCCGGCGGCAGACGAGGTGGGATGACCAAATTGTATTTTGTTGGGCAATTCATATAGAGAACTCCGAAGGTGGAGGAGCAGGAGATGAGTAATTGGCGAAAGGTGGGTGCAAGGGTCATTTTCATTGGTGTTCTGATGGTTCCACTCTGGGGATTTGCGGCCAATGTCGGCAAGATTGCAGGCCGTGTCTTAGAGAAAGGAACAGGCGAAGGAGTCATCGGCGCGAATGTCATGATCTTGGAGACCCAGCAGGGGGCCTCGGCGGATATTGACGGGAATTATGTGATTCTCAATATCTCCCCGGGAACTTACACGGTCCGGATTACCGCCGTCGGGTATCAAGAGCAGAAATTCACGGGTGTTGCCGTGCAATCGGATATCACCACCACCATCAATGCCAAGCTGGCGACCGAAGCCATCGGCATGGAAGAGGTGGTGGTGGTTTATGAGAAACCGGCGGTGCAGCTGGATGTCGTCTCGAAATCCACAAGAATTTCGGCCGAGGAGCTCTCGGTGCGACCCATTTCGAATGTGGAGGATGTGCTGCGCACTTTACCGGGCTTCAAGGTTGACCCCGAGGGAGCTCTGCATGTGCGCGGAGGCCGCGGCCACGAAGCCTTGGTGAAAATTGATGGACTGGATGTGCGCGACCCGCTGATGAACTCCGGGAAAAACCTGCTCAATCTCTCGGCGCTGAATGTCGAAGAAATTGAGGTGTTGACGGGCGGCGTTTCGGCGGAATATGGTCAGTTCCAGAGCGCCCTAATCAATGTCACCACTCCGGAAGGAGATCCGAAGGAGTACACGGGCACGGTGGACTGGAAAAGCGATCGCGCTTTCAAGAACACGAGCTTTCATACCGACGAATACCAGTACTCCCTGGCGGGTCCTGTCCCATTTGCCAAGAAGCTCTTAGGGAAAGAAGTCACTTTTTTCACGGCGGGTACGGCCAATCTCTCGAACACCTACACCCCTTATTCGATTCAACGCGAGCCGAACGACTATATGGGTTTGGGGCTCTCGCTCCCCGAACGCCAATCCAATTCTTACACGACTTTCTGGAAGCTGACTTACCCCATTGACCCGATGAAGAAACTGAATTTCTCGTGGAGTCGTGATTTCATGCTTTGGGATATCTATCCAGACGGCGAGGCGGCGATGGACGGCAACTATGGCTGGCAATACAAATACAATGTCGCGAATCGGCCGTGGGCGAAAAATGAGCGCCGTTCCCTTAATCTGACATTCTCGCACCAAGTGAGTCAGAAAACCGTTTATGAAGTCGCCCTCGGAAATTTTTACACTTACACTCTGATTGGCCCGCGCAATAAAACGCCGGGCGAATTCACGATGCGGGACAATATCGAAGACCAGAATCAACGCTACTATGGTTCTGCCGACGGAAATCAGAACAATTTCGCCGATGGATTCTGGGACGCCAACGGCAATTACATTTATGATGGGGATGGCGAAGGCTATGAGGATATCAATCAAAATGGCCGTTGGGATCGCGGCGAGGATTGGGTTGACCTGAACAGCAATGGAGTCTATGATTTCGCGGAGCCGTATGTTGACCGCCCCAATTCCCAAGGAGTGAATAATCCGGGTGTGTATGATCCGTGGGACGAAATAGTTGACCTGAACGGCAACGATCGTTGGGATGATGACGAACCGCAGCTTCCTGAGCAGGACTGGAACCACAACGGCAAGTGGGACGGTGAACGATTCCAGGATGCCAACGAAAAAAACGGCCGCTATGATGGCTGGGGAGAGGGCTATGACGACATGGACTTGGATGGCAAGATTGACAACCAAATGCTCTTTCGGGATGCCGAGGATTATGGGGAACCCTTCTCGGATGGGGACTTATTCTTTAACACAGGCGAGCCATTCATTGATACACCCATAGATGGTTATTATAACGGCGTGTGGGATGAAGGGGAGATCTTCTTTGACCTGCCTTCGTCGTTTCAAGGAGGGCTTTTTCGCTCTTCGACGCCGACGCGCAATGGGATGTACGACGGCCCTAATTATGACATCATTGGCAACCCTGCTTTTGATGAGTATGAACTCTTTTGTCAACCGGCCGGCCAAGCCTATGGCATTGACCCCAGCATGCCTGTTCTCTATGCAGGAGGAATGACGCAGTTGCTCGACGATGGCAGTCAAACCCCTTGGTGGTTGAACCAGCCGAATCTGCCCGACGGAAGAGCGGGCTTTTTGGCATACATCCCAGGATGGTCCACCTGGACCAATCAGTCGTTGGATGACCAGAGCGAACCGATTTTCGATATCCCGAACTATTTTTGGGACGAAGGAAAGGAATGGTTCGCGGATTATAATGCCAATGGCATGCAAGATGGTCGGCAAGATGGATTTTTGAACACGGGGCAATGGGATGACGAGGCTCTATGGTATGACCGCTCCACAGACGAATACTCCCTGAAATTCACTTTGACGAGTCAGGTGAATAAATACCATGAGTTGAAGAGCGGGGCCGAGCTGAAATATCGCCTCATGAAAATGCAGTCTATTTCAGGGCCTGACTTGCCCTATAACAATCCCGATGCGCCGTTGCCGGCGGGCAGTCCCTGGCCGGAGCGAGGGAATGTGCGTGATTTCTATGACCGGAAGCCCTGGGAAGGCTCGGCCTATTTCCAAGACAAAATGGAGTTTGAGGGGATGATTGTCCGTGCGGGTCTTCGTATTGACTTCATTATCCAAGACCCCAAGCTGCGGGAAGAGACGCAAAAAATGGTGGACCTCAATCAGCCGGGAGCGCTCTTGGCTCAACGGGGCCGGTATCGGATTGCGCCACGATTAGGCATTTCGCATCCTATCAGTGAGCGGGCAAAGGTCTACTTCAACTACGGCCACTTTTACCAGACTCCGACTTTCGCCAACTTCTACCGGTCGGCGACGGCAAACATCTCCCCAAATACAACCATTGGAAATCCCAATCTTGACTACGAGAAGACAATCAAATACGAGCTGGGGGTGAATACGGAGATCGGCGAGGTGATTGTCTTTGATGTGGCGGGCTATTACGAAGACAAATACAACCAGATTGGTACGGTAGAGGAGCACGTCGGCCCCATTATCATGAACCGCTACTTCAACATGGGTTACGGTCGGGCGCGAGGGTTTGAGTTCACCTTGGACAAAAAGCCGAGCAACTACTGGGCGCTGACCTTCAACTACGACTTCTCGTACGCCTATGGCAAGGAATCGGAAGCGGCCGAGGGGCTGTTTCAGCGGCTGTCGAATGTTCCCGAGAACCGGGACGAGCACCCGCTGGATTGGGACCAAACCCATACGATTTCGAGCTTCATGACAGTCCAAGTGCGGGAGAACGACCATCCCAAACCCTTCGGCGTCTCGATCCCCAATGACTGGCTCTTCACTTTGGAATTTGACTACGGGTCGGGTTTGCCGTACACACCATCTTCCTATTTGGCGGGCATGGCTTCCAATCGTATCGCCGCCAATTCCGCCCGCTTGCCGTGGACCGAGACGACCAACCTGAAATTCGATAAGAACTTCCGTTGGCGCGGATTGGTTTTCACTCTGGGAACTGAAATCTACAATCTTTGGGACAAGAGGAACTGGCGTGCCATCTACACCGACACGGGCAATCCCTATGACAGCACAAATCCGAAAAATCCCGATAATAACCTGGAAGACTGGGGCAATACCGGCACGGATTACGACCACAATCCGCGCAATCTCTATCCGTCACGCCAGGTGTTTCTCCACTTCAGGATAGCGTTTTAAACAGCTTCAGGAAGTGGCGCAATTAACAGTTCAAACAAAATGCTTTGGTCGTCTCCGATGACAGCAAAAACTCGAAATGAATTTGGAGAGGGAATGAAACGGCTCTCGGTTTATCTCATGGCGGCCTTTGGGCTCATAGTCTTGGGATTGATGATGGGTTGCAGTGACCCGAAACCCAATCCGCTCAAATCAAAACCAATCTATTGGGACGGAACCTCATTTACCCAGGAGGATCTGGACAATCTTATTGGAGCGGGGAGCGGCGTAATTGGCATTGGCAATAGCCCCTATTTGGTGAGAAGCGACCTGCTTATCCCGACAGGAGTGACGCTGAGCATTGAGCCGGGAGTGACACTCAGGTTTTATGATGGCGATTCCCTGCTGTGGATGAAGATCGAAGGCAAATTGATTGCGAATGGCGAGCCGAACTATCCGATCGTGTTCACCTCGGCCCATCGGAAACCGGACTACGGCCAGTGGCGGGGTCTTGCCTTCTTGAATCCGAGTGAAGTCAGTGAGATTCAATATTGCGTCTTCGAATACGGGGCCTACTTTGAAATGGACACGAACACGGCTAAAGGACGAGAGGCGCAACTCTACAGCGGAATGCTCGCCGTTCTGAACTCGTCGCCCCTTATCGAGAACAATATCGTTTTCTATAACGCGAACAACGGTATTTATGTCACCGGCAGTAATTCCCGTCCGACGGTGCGCTACAACATCCTTTTCAAAAATGACGCCTCGGGAATTCGAGCGGACCCCTCAACTTCAGACATTTTCCTCCCGAAGTTCAATTGCGCGGCCGAGAACAGCTCTCTCGATTTTCTCCTTGCAGATTCCCTCTTTGGACGAGAAGATACGGTCAATGAGAACTATGATTCGACGGACTACTTCTTCAATTTCACTCTCTCACCCGAGTTCATGGATTGGGAAAATGGAGATTTCCATCTGCAATCCTGTTCACCGTGCATTGATGCCGGTCCTCGGGATGTTCAGGGACCCATCGAGGACCGAGGACGCATTGATTTTGGCGTCTATCCCTATGTCCAATCCGAGGCAGAGCTCAGAGGGATTCAGTCGGGAACGCTTAACCCGGGAACCTATCGCATGTCGTGCCATGTGCGCATTCGACCCGGTGAGTCGCTGACGATACCGGCACGCACGGTGATCAATGTTTCCGGTTTCTACAATTTTGAGGTCTTGGGAACTCTCATCATTGAAGGAACTGCCACCAATCGGGTCACCATACGATCCGCCTCGGAGAATCCCGGAAAAGGAGACTGGGGCGAGCTTATTTTCTATCCGCCCAGCTCGCCGCAAGACGAACCTAGCCGAGTGTCCTATGCCACCTTTGAGAATTTCAACCTTGCCTCTATACGCCAGGCCGGTGCAACTTTCACGGGCTGCGTTTTTCGGAATAGCTTTGAATCCGGTTTGGAAGTTTCTACCGGATCGAGTGACGGTTCGGCTCCGGTGGTTTTCGACCACTGTCAGTTCGATAATTTGGGAACCTTTGGACTCGAGGCCATCTTGTCTTCGGTTATCGTGCGCAATTCCCTGATTGAGAATTGCATCGGCGACGGCATCCTCCTGTTCGGAACAACTTCCGCCGAAGACTCCTCGAGCCAGTTGCACAATAATGTCATTCGCAATTGCGGTGTCAATGGCATCGTTTGCGACACCTTCATGTCGCCGCAGATTATCAACAATGTCATCCTGGGCATGGGGTATGCCGGCATTCAGTGCTACAAGAACTCGAGCCCCCGTGTTCTCAATAACATTATCGCGGAGTGCGGCCGTCCCGGGATTGCCGCTCAAAGCAGTTCCTTTCCGACGGTACACTACAACGATGTCTGGCAGAACAACACCTTAGGTGATTCACGCGTGATGTATCAGTTTCCCTCGGAATACTTCCTGAATGGGCGCTCGTTGGGAGCCGACGACAGTCTCAACGCGGATCCCATATTTGTGAAAGGCTCTCTGGCTGTCTTAAGAGAAGATGGATTGCATAGATCGCCTTGCATTGATGCAGGTCACCCTGGCGACGGATACAAGGACACGAATGAGACGCGGAATGACATGGGGGCTTACGGTGGTCCGGGAGGAGGAGGCGTTGGTCCTTCCAACGCGGGATCTTTTGGCGCGAAATTCGTTCGGCGCTAAGCGGAGCGTGGCATATCAGCCGAGATATTCGGAGCAATAGAGATGGCGGAATTCAGGGGGCAATCCAATGGTTGGACATCCTACTGCCGGAGGTTATAAAAAATGCTTTGGAACCGTCTTCACAGCTTTGTCTTGATTAGTTTAGTTGGTGGTCTTTCGGGATTCTCTTGGGCGGCGCTTGCCCCAATGGATGGCTCTTCACCTCCCAAGGGTCCGGTGCGCATTGCGGTGACCATTCCCAATAACCAGAATCGCGTGCACTCCGCGGGAAAGATGTGGATGAACATTACGAACTTTGGCTACTTCGGCAATGACTCGCCCGGATGGCCCGGTGGAACTTTGGAGGATCCTTGCCATCCCGGGGAGTGGGCCCCACAATGTGAATTTCCCGGAGGATCCGGCCAGCAGTATCTATACATGGGAGCACTCTGGGTGGGAGCGCTTATCGTCGAGGAGGGATTCATAACAAAGCGAGTCTCCGTGGGCACCAATGGCTGGGTTGGAGACGCGATTCGCGGAGACGAAATGTTTCCGGGTGAAGGGGAGCAGAATGGCATCCAAGAACGCAGCACGCGAACCGGTTACTACAATTGCTTCGGCCAAATGGTTTATGATCCTGATGCGGTTTCGGACCAAGATTTCCATTGTTCGTACACGGACACCTTGACGGACCCTTTTTGGGTGCAGGAAGATGAGGTGGATCCCGTTCATCGTCCCTTGGGCATCAAAATCACCCAGACTTCTTATTCCTTTTCCCAGAGCTTTGCTCAAGATTTTATTATCATTGATTATGAGTTTGAGAACATCGCGAGAAATTACCTAAAAAATCTCTTTGTTGGACTCTATGTGGATTCGGATGTGGGAAGTATTACCGAGCAACCCGATTGGCATCGGGACGATATCTGCGGATTCGTGCGCTATTTTTATTTTGACAGACCGGATGGAACGGAAGACTCGGTTCTAATTGATGTTGCGTACATTGCCGACAACGACGGCCGGTCCTACGATAATCCTTCCGGCAGCAACTTTCAGTCGCCTCATGTGACCGGCACGCGGGTCATCCGGGGGCCCAACCCTCGCCTCGAGACTTCTTTCAATTGGTGGATCTCTAATTCAGATATTCAATTGGACTTCGGACCAGCGTGGGCAGCCTACGCGTTACGCGATAGTAATGGGGGTGGGTGGACTGATGATTATGGGACACCGGTAGGGGATGAGCGCAAATACTTCGTCCTATCGAATGGGGAATTCGATTACGACCAGGTCTATGTGGATGACCCCGATATGATCGCAGGCAGGCCACAGCCGTGGGTAGATCCGGCGACTAACGATACAATCCTCCAATATTGGGCCCCTCCAAATGCAAATGACCCACGGGACCTGGCGAACGGCTACGACACGCGCTACTTGCTTTCCTGGGGACCTTTGGGCATTCGCGACTATCTGGACCCTACCACAGGGCGATGGGTTTATCGCTTGAATCCGGGCGAAAAGTTCAATATGACCATTGCCTATGTTGGCGGTGAGAATTTCCACGATGTGAATAGGCCTCAGCCGAACAATCAGGATATCAACCCCAGCCTCTTTGTCTTCGATGACCTTCGTGCGAATGCGCGCTGGGCTCAGATTGTCTATGATAACCCGATGCGCGACACCCCTCAATGGGATTGGGGCTACGACCACGACCCGAATGTCATTGATGGCGATAACTCGCAGGGAGATGGGAAATTGGAAACAGGGGATGGATGGTATGGCGAAGATGTCGGAACCGATGGTCTCTATGCTGAACTCCCCGCCGGTTCTGACAGTGTAGAAGTCTGGTATTGGAAAGGCTCTCGGCCGACTTTCGCCGGTTGGTACAGCGGGCCTGATTCCGATGGCACCGAACGCAATGGCCAAATTGACGCTGTCAGCAATCCCTACTTGGCCGCGAGCACCGAGGACAATATCATCCCGACAGACCTCATTTATTCCCATCCCAAATATCGCTTCTGGGATCAGGGCTGGATGTCTGGCAATAACAGGATGGACGCCGGGGATGGTTTGCCGGATTTTACCGGGCCACCTCCGCCTCCGATTCCCGCTCTATCGCACCATTATCCCAATACGCGCAATGCCGCCGAGATTATTGGGGGGAAGGTTACGGCCAGTGGACTAACGGGAGGCTTAGGATTTGAAGTTCAAGGCAATAATATCATTTTGCGGTGGTCGAAGAAACCATCGGAAGATCCCGCCAAGACCGATCCATTTTCGCTCGTGCAGGATTTTGAGGGCTATCGTATCTATGTTTCCAATACGAATGATGCCAAAGATTTCTCTCTGCTGGCCGAGTTTGACCGAAAAGACTGGGCCTATTTCGCCGTCCACAATGATTCCATGGCGACCATACCTGTTACGGCTGATACGCTGCTGCCAAACACTACCATCAATGGAGTGCCTTGCGTCAGCAAACCCGTCGAGCCAAATATCGGGATGGAGGCGATTCATGTTGCAGACGTTCACGACGACTCCACCTATGAATTTCACATCGTGGACACGCGCCCGTTATGGCCACGGTATTACTCTGTGACAGCCTACGACTTTGGCGATCCCAAGTCTGGCTTGGGTCCTCTCGAGACTCCACCGACTGCCAATGCTGTTCTGTTGGCTCCCGCCGGCAATCCCGCGAAACCGGTGCGAGTCGTGCCCAATCCTTATCGGGCTTACCTCGATTATGCCAAGCCGCATTCCGGCGGGCTTTCCTGGGAGAATCAAAACGACGGAACGATAGATTTCTATCCACAGGTGGACCGGCGTATTGAATTTCAGAATCTGCCCCTCCAATGCTTGATCCGTATTTTCACCGTGTCTGGAGACTTGGTAGCCATTATTCCTCACAATGTGGCGGGGGATGGAACGCCACCGGTGTGGGTCTCCGACTATAGTGAGAGCTGGGACTTGAATTCGCGCAACAAACAGCAGGTCGTTTCCGGGCTCTATCTCTACAGTGTGGAGGACAAAACGCCCGGGAGCGCAGGGAAGATGCAGACCGGCAAATTTGTGATTATTCGCTAAGCTCAACTGCCGCCTTGAGACACTTGGATTAAGAGAGGAATTCTCATGAAGAGATGGGGTTTTGTTGCAACCGGAATTCTCGTCTTCGCGTTGCCTTCGGTGCTTTGGGCCCAGGCAAAAGTCGGGACGGCGGGGGTACAATTCCTAAAAATTAGCCCAAGCTGCCGAGCCGTGGGAATGGGGGAAGCCTTTGTCGCCGTGGCCAATGATGCCAGCGCCATTTGGCATAATCCGGGGGGACTCGTGCAGCTCAAAGGTCCTCAGCTCATGCTTAGTCTTATTGACTATCCCGCGGGGGTGCGATACGCGTACGGAGGTTTCGCGCACTTATTGCCAAAGCTGAACGGCGCCGCCGCATTATCCTTCATTTACCTCGGAACCGATGAGATGGAGGAGACCACGCCGGAACTCCCCGACGGAACCGGCCGGACTTTCACCGCAGGGGACATTGCGATGTGCGCCACCTATACGCAGCGACTCACGAACAAGTTTTCGGTGGGCGGCACGGCCAAGTTTCTCAATGAAACGCTGGCCGACAAATCAGCCACCGGCTGGGCGGCGGATGTGGGAACATTCTACGACACCGCATGGCGTTCCCTCAAAATCGCCATGCTGATCTCGAATTTTGGTCCGGACATGAAATTTGTGGAAACGCCTTTTCCGATGCCTATGAATTTTACCTTCGGGATATCCGGAAATCTTTACAAGAAAGCCCCTCATAAACTCTTGGGTGCATTTGCTTGGAGCCATCCCAACGACAATCTGGAGATCTACAATTTGGGCGTGGAGTATTCGTTTTGGGATGCAGCCTACTTGCGATTGGGCAAGAAAATCAATGGAACGCGACGAGTGAGTTGGTTTGAGCGGCAAAAACGAGTGGACGCTCATCAAAGTACGGACGCCTATGATCCGTTTGTCGAATACCCTCTCACCAGCGTGAACGGCACGGTCTTCGGAAACGGGGCGACCATTGGAGGCGGGGCACACTTTGAGCGCCTCGGCCTCTCCATTGATTACGCCTTCACGGGTATTGCCTTTTTGGGAGATATCCATCGTTTTTCTGTGACCTATGAATTTCCAGGCTTCGCCAAAAAAGCCAAGAAAGTCAAGCCGGTTACGGAGGAACCTAAGCCAACGGTTCAAGTGGAGCCAACACCCGCACCGCCGACTCCTCCGCCGGACACCACCGGTCAGGCCCTTCGCCAGTTTCAGGAGCAAATGGCGGCGGACCTAAAACTGGTGCAAGCCATTTATTTTGACTACGACAAATCCGACTTGCGCAAAGAGACTCAGGATGCGCTCAGCAACAACGCAAAGCTTTTCCAAAAGTATCCCCAGTGGAAGATCAAGATTGAAGGGAACTGCGACGAACGCGGCACGAACGAATACAATCTGACCTTGGGCGAGCGTCGCGCCATGTCGGCCTACAAATACCTCCTCAGCCTGGGGATTGACGCCAGCCGGCTTACGACGGTGAGTTACGGCGAAGAACGCCCCTTGGATTTCGGTCATGATGAGGCGGCTTGGGCGAAGAATCGGCGTGACGATTTCAAAGTGGAATACTAAGTCACCCTCATAACCGTGATAGGTCGGCATTTCTTGCTCAGCCTTGCCGTCCTTGCGTCGAGTTGGCTCGGCGAAGGCTGCGCCTCGCGCAAACAGGTCATGGCGCTCCAAAAGGAACATGCGACTTTGCGTGCCAAGCTCGACACAATTCAAATGCAGAACCGGCAGATCATGGACGCGATTTGCGTGCAAGATGCGAGCCTTCGCGAGCGGCGGGCCACAATGGATTACAAAATCTCGCAGATTGACGAGCGAGTGCAAATGGTGGCTTCGACGATTGGTCAATCTGATTCGCGCTATGCCGAGCTTGCCGCCGCCATGGAAGAGATTAACCGACGCGCGGTGTCAACCGATACAACCGGCGCTATCTTAGGTAAAGATGTCTTGGATGCGGCCGAAGCGGACCTCACGCGCGGAAGTTATGACCTGGCTGAAGAAAGATTCATGCAGTTTCTGGGTCGCTTTCCGGTTTCAACATTGGCCGACGATGCTCAATACGGCCTCGCAGAGTGCTTCTATGGACGCCAAAATATCCGGAGCCATCCATGAATATCAATTCAAGAGGAATTTCTTTTAGGCGAACCGGCGCCGCTCGCGCGCCAGTCGAATCATGAGGATTGCCGACGATGCGTACTATAGGTAAAATCGCCTTCGCAGTGGGATGTCTCGGGTTGGTTGTTTGGGGATATATCGGGTGCGACCGACTCAAAGGAACCCTGAATGCAAACCAGCAGCCCGTCGTGGAATTCGTCAATGTCCCTCTGGACAGCAGCAGTTTCGGTTATGCCCCGATTATCTATTGGCAGGGGCATGACCCCGATGGATTGGTGGAATATTTTTCATACTATGATGATACCAGACAAGGAGCTATTCGCGCCTATGAGAAGGATAGTCTTGCCGATTATGTCCGGACGATTGACGATTGGACCAACACCGCGGCAACCAAAGCGACCATCTATTTGCTGACCCCGGCCGGGGATACGACGCAACATATTTTCTTCCTTCGCTGTACGGACAACGAAGGCGCGACCTCCAAGGTGAAAGCCCGCGCCTTCTTCCGTTCGAACCAGCCGCCCAACCGACCCAAACTCTCTTTGGTTCTCTCTCCGGAGAACCCCGCCTATGTTGATTTCTATGAAAAGGAGTTCCCCGATACTCTTCTAATGGGAGATACTCTCACCCAAACCTACGGCGGATTTCAAATGCTGTGGACCGGCAATGATCCCGATGACCGAGCCCTTGTGACCATTCCGCTCGAATTCTGCTACCTCATCGTTCGAGAACCGGGAGACACGATTCATTTTCCTGGAGATACAATACAGCCAGACGGATGGAGCGACTGGTCAGCCACGAAAATGAAAACGCTTTATGGCTTGGAGACGGGCAACTATACCCTCTATTTGAGGTCACAGGATGATGGTCGCACCGCGTGCGCTGTGCCTGCCTGGGTAAAATTTTATTGCATCCGCCCGACCTTCCAATACAAATTGCTGGTGGTAGACGAGAATCGAGCGCCGGGCAATCCCAATACCGATTTCGGCATGGCGAACCCGGATTCCATCATGGATTTTCACATGGAGAACCTGAATCAGGCGTGGGCAATCATGCCTACGGTGTACCCGGATTGCCTCTTCTCACCCGCGGATATTCAGGTTTGGAAGAACCGAGGGGGCACCACGAGTCGGAGTGCGATACCCTACTCGTTTATTCACCAATTCCAATTGGTGTGGGTCATTAACGATAACCGAGCCAGTCTCGGGACGGATGTGGCCAAACCGCGGGCCAAAGTCATGATGGCCTATTTGAAGGTGGGCGGCATGGTCATGATTACGGGGCGGGAGGTGTTTGGCTCGTGGGGCATTGTCGGCTTTCAAGAGAGCTTTAACGATTCGAATGAAATCATCTTCCGTGACTATTTCAATGTATCGGAAGGCTTCGGAAATAAATGGAGCGTAGCGGATACGAACAACACAGACTTTGGCGGAACGATTGGTGCCTTGTGGGGGTATCCGGATCTCCAAGTGGACACGGCCAAAGTCCATTCTTTAAGCTGGGGGCCGAAGCGCTATTACTGTCTCCCGGACATTGACTGGGTTGGACGCAATGGAGAAACGACGACGATCTATTACTACTATTCCTGTTCCGCCGAACGACCAAACTCGGTGTACGGCATGGATATCGCTGTAACCTACAGCACTCCGGAGGCGTGTAGATTGGAGCCGTCCTCAGCATATTCTCGGCTGCTCTCGGTCAGTCGCATCTACAACAAGACAAGAAATGTCTATGGCGAGTTCATGTACTTCATAGACAACAACAGCGCTTTTTGGGCAAGTACACCGGCTGATTCTGGAGCGTGGCTTCGAGAAGATACCCTTGAGGTGGACTTCACTTATATTCCAATCACTCAAAACCACCTGAAGCCTGTGGCAACAGTTTATCAAAAAACGCAGGAAATTATGAACTACCAGAATTACACCGGGACCGGCCATGTGCTTTTCCGCACGAGCCTCACCAGTTTCCCGCTCTATTTCATTAAGAACGATATCCGAGACACTGAGATCGGTCCCATGCCGGTCGTTGTCGAATTCCTCGTGCGCCAATTTGCCTTCTTCTATGAGCGGCGCAATTATACATATTACTGGGGCGGATAGTCAAGACGGGCGGCACTTGAACAAAATGAAGCGGGGCTGGCCAGTGGATGCGGCCAGCCCCGTTTGTTATTCAGTCTGCTGCGAAGGAAGCGGATGGCTTTTTCTTTGTTGAAACTGCTGAAACGGCATTGGGGTTGGCTTTGGGCGCCGGCGGTTGTCGTTCTTGCGCTCACGATGCCCAGGAATGGCGTGTGGACCATAGATGACGGCATCAAGTTCATCGGGGCTCGCCATGCTTCGCCCGGCTGGCATGTCACTCTTCCAGACGGACAATTTCGTGCAGCTCTCCGGGAGCCGGCGGCGTATCCCCCTTTTCATCCCCCGTTTGCCGTAAGAGAAGATGGCCGTCTTCGGCTGGGATTCTCACCGTGGACAATGGCCTTGTTGGGTTTGGCAGCCAAGCTGGGCTCGGGATTGCTTGCACTTCTACCCGCGCTTGGCAGCCTCCTCGTCTGGCTTCTCCTAAGACGATGGTATGGAGGCAACGAAGAAGTCATTTTTCTTCTTCCGCTAACATTTTACGGCCTTGTTCTATGGGAACATTCACTCGCGCTTTCTGTGGAAGTGGCCGCGTTGGTTCTGCTGTTCCGTGGAAGACGCGTGACGCTCCTTTCAAGTTCACTGGCGGCACTCCTATTGGCCTTCTCAGCGCTTTTGAGGCCAGAAGCGGCGCTGGTCGTGCCAGTCGTCTTCATCTATCTCTGGCGCCGCATCGGAGCATACCGGGCGCTCCCTTTTCTTTTGATCTCAATGGGACTTATCGTCGCAGGCTATCTTGTCTCTCGGACCAAAGGCGGCTCGATCATCCCAACGCAAGTGTTGTTGAACTTCCCGTATGCCGCTGCAACACCCCATTCTTTTGCCGAGGCTCTGTTGGAACGCGGCTCGAGCTTTTGGACTTTCTTCCTTTCCATGGATGAAAATATCTGGATAAGTCTTGGACTACTTCTGCTGCTGAGTGGAGGCAGCCTACTAATCTTTCTTGGAGAAAAACGCCGCGCACTGTATCTCGGCATACTGGGGAGCGTCGCACTCATCATTTGGATTGCGACGGTCCAATTTCGACTCTGGACGCATCCCCTGCCACCGGTCGCCTTGCTTTATCGTAACAGCCTGCTTTTTGCCTGCCCCTGGGTACTGCTTTTCTTATTTTGCAGGACCAAAGAGGGACGGCCTTTTCTTTGGGCCGCCCTGTCGCTGGCGCTATTGATTTTCTTGGCGGCTCCGGTCTCCCAAGGAGTGCATTGGGGTCCGAGGCTTCTCCTCCCGGCTTTGCCTCTCCTCGTCCTTGCTTATGCCAGCGAGAAGGAACGCATCACCCGGCACCGATGGCTATGGAGTAGTCTTGTGATACTGACGGTTTTTCAGACTCTCAGCAGCGCCGCCTTGGTCTACGGACGAAAGACGGAGACGGCGGAGCGGATCGAGTTCCTGCGCGATCGAGTTCGGACTCCTCTTGTCGTGCCATCGCAATCGCAGGTTGCCGATTTAGCGCCGCTACTTGAGAATGTCGAGATGTTCACAGCAGCAACCCCGTCGAGTTTGCGTCGTTTTGTCGCCGATGCGCGGCGAGCGGGAGCGCAAAGTTTCTGGCTTCTCTTGCCGCATTCCAAAGAAGAAGAACCAATGAGGAAGCTGACGGATGTGCCGATGCATCTGAGTGAAGAGCATGTCTTTGAGACAGGGCTTTTTTGGAAGACGACTTGGTGGTTGGGAGACTTTGCGGATATTGGCGATTCGGCCGCGTGGGGTGCATTCTATGATGACTTAGCGCGGCGCGAGATCGCCAGCGGAGGACTTGCGCGCGCGCTTCCCGAGCACAAATCGGCCGTCTCGTTTGCTCCGGCTTCGGCGGATTATCACTACAATTACGCCGTGACGCTCGGACGACTTGGCCATTTGGCCGAGGCACCAGACGAGTTGCGCAAAGCGATTGAGGCGGATTCTCTTCATCGAGAAGCAAAAGAGCTGCTTGGGAGAATCAGGGAGAGCCCGTCATCCTCTCCTTGAGTCGGCGGGCTGGTTCAAAGGCCGGATCAATAACCAAAGCAGAGTCGAGCTCGCGTAACGCATCGTTCTGCATGCCCAGGCGGCCCAGGGCAACAGCCAAGTTGTAATGTGCCGTCGGGCGATCCGGAAGGAGGGCGATATTTTCGTGGAAGGCCCGAACCGCTTCCTCATTCTGACCTTCGTGCAGGGCGCGCGTGCCCTGCCGGAAGTAGAGACCCGCCAGATTCGTTCGCGCATCCGTCATGTAAGGCCGGATTATCAAGGCTCGCTTATAGGCGAAAATGGCCGCCGTGGTGTCGCCTTGAATCTCTCGAATCATCCCGAGGTTATTCCATGCTTCCACGCAGAGGCTGTCGTCCGAGAGCGCCTGTCGGTACTCATTCTCGGCAGCCTCAAAGTCGCCTCGCTCGTAGGCAAGGACTCCCAAATTCACATGCGCCAGTGGGAAAATGCCTGTATCAAGCAGAGCTTTTTGAAAAGAAGCCGCGGCTTCTTCTCGCTCATTCAGCTGCATGTAGGCATTGCCTTCCATAAAGTGAGCCGAGCCTTCAGGCGCTTCGCGCAGCCGCCACGGATTGAATAGAGTTAAGGCGATACCCGGTACAAGCAGCAGCAACGGGGCCATCCGGCGCCATTCCGCAGGCCGTCGAAGAGTCTGCCAACCCCATTCGACAGCCAACGCAGCCAGGATGCAAAGGGCTGGCACAGCAGGCATGCGAAACCGTGCGGCAACGAAAAAGAGAATCACGCTGGCCAAATAGAACACCACATAGCCGGCAAGAAAAAAGGTCGGTTGTCTCTTACGGGCGACCCATACTCCCAAAAAGGACAAGGGAACAAGCAATCCGAATCCGAAATGGCACAAAGGCGGAAGCCAGGGAGCCAGCTTAATGAAATGTGCCAAGTGTTTGTTATTGGAGACTTCAAAACGGTTGAAAAAGAATAGAGTTTTGCGCATTAAAAGCTGCGCCTCAGCAAGAGGATGTGCCGCAATCCACCGCCGCGCTTTCTTATAGTAGAAGTCGGAAAGCTCGCCCGGTCTGAGGTGCCGACCACTTTCATGAGCGGTGAGTTCTTGAGCATCCTGAGCAGTCCAGTTGGTTCCGATGCCGGGAAGCGAAGAAATGATGCCTGTGGCTTGAGGATTGTTGCCAATCCAGAAGTTGACGCCACCTTGTGTGGCGATGAGAACAAATTCCCCGCCGCCTATGGCGTTGGTCAGAGTCACGGGCGCGATGGGCAGCGCGATGCCGAGAGCCAAGAAAGCCAATCGCCGCAATCGAAAGGGGCTTCTGTTGCGCCAGAGAAAATACAAAACGAGGGGCAGGACAACCAGAAAATTGGGTCGCGTTATCGCCGCGATTCCCCAGGCAAGGCCACACACAAGACTCGTGCGCACACCCGGCTTGGCAAAGGCTCGCAAGGTAGCCCACAACGCGCAAACAGCCGTCAGAAGCTCAAGACTGGTCGTCAGAATCTCAGCCGAGAAATAAATCGCCAAGCCGTTCAGTGCCAGAAGTCCTGCGGCCACCCAAGCGACAAGCGGCGAGAAATAAGCGCGGCCAACTCGAAAGAGTATCCAAACCGCAGCGGATTGCAGAAGTGCATTCAGGATGCGAGCGATTACGAAACTGTGGCCGAAGAGGTAGTAGAGTGAACCCAAGAGAGCGGGGAAAAGAGGAGCACGAAAGAAGGGGAGTTCGCCGAATGAGCCGTGCGCGAAGGCTTGCGCCGCCTCATCGTACCACAGAGGGTCCAGCGATGGCGCCCAGAAAGTCGGATTGGATTTCGCAGCCCAGATATAGGCCAGGCGAAGGGCAAGCGCGATCGCAGCCAGCAGCCATCCTCCGAGGGCATCAAATCGGCGTGTGCGAAACTCATCTTGCATGTTGACAGGAAAATGCTAACTTTACACTTGTGACTGGAGCGTGCTCCAAAGGAATGCTAATCCAAATCAGACACAGCCTGCAAACAGAATATACGGAGTTCTCCGGCAAGTTTCAAACAGGCTCAAATGAAAAAACATATTTTCCACCTTTGCATAATTCAACGGAGTATGAAAAATGATCAAGAGGCTTGGAGGCATCTCACTTGCTCTTTTAGTCTGGATTTTCTGGGCGTCCGATAACTTGGCAGCGGTGCACACGACGGCCCTTGAGCAGGTACTTGCCGAGACAAATGATACAGCTCTTGTCCAAGTGGTTGTTTTTCTGCGCAAGCCTGTGGATTTCCAAGAGCTCTACGGCACGGCACAGACGCTCCGCGGCGAAGAACGCAGAGCCTATGTCGTGCAGCAATTGAAAGCGCGTTTTGAGCGAAACGGATCCGCACTTGTGAAGACGCTATCGGCCGCAAAAAGAGGAGAAGGTGTTGGACGCGTGCGACCGCTTTGGATAGCGAATGCCGTTGTCTGTGAAGTGACTCCGGCGTTCCTGCGTGCCTGCGAAGCACAACATCCCGAAATCGAGAGAGTCATGCACGATCGAAGGTTCGAGAACACCCTCGATGATGAAAAAGACCGCTGGTCTCCGCCTGCCCATTTGGACTATGTCGCTTGGGGAGTCGCTGACATCGGTGCGGTTCGCGTTTGGGAGGAATTCGGCATCTACGGTCAGGGGGTCATTGTCGGGATGATGGATTCGGGCATAGACATGGCGCATCCCGATTTGGCGACCAGGATTTGGATTAATCCGGGCGAAGATCTGAACGGCAACGGCAGCATTGAAGTGGAAGAACGCAACCTCATAGACGACGATGGCAATGGCTATATCGATGATTTCTATGGTTGGAATTTCGACGAGGATAATAATGATGTGTCCGACCGCAATGGGCATGGCACCGCTACAGCCGGTATTGTGGCCGGGGGTTGGACTGTATGCGATACCGTCGGTATTGCACCAGAGGCCCAGCTCATGATTCTGAGTGCCTACGGGTGGCAATCTTCCTGCTGGTTGGCAATGCAATATGCCAGTGAAAATGGTGCTCATCTCATCTCCTCTTCTGTCAGTTTCTGGTTTACTGACTGTAATCGCTACCAGGAATGCCCCGATCCGCTAACCTGGCGGCAAATCAACGAAATAGAACTGGCGGCGGGACTTGTCCATGTGAATTCCACTGGGAATGAGGGAACTTCCGGATTCCCTCCACCCGTGAATATATCCGTGCCGGGTTGTTCTCCACCTCCATGGCTCTCACCGGCGCAGCAACTCGTGGGGGGAGTGTCCTCTATTATTGCGGTTACGGGCTATCAATCAAATGGGGATCATTATCCGCCCTCGGGACGCGGACCATCGGCTTGGTCTGTCGCTGATCTCTGTTTTCATCCGGCGATGCCTCACTGCCACGATGATGAATGGCCGGTGGCTTATCAGGATTACCCTTATCAAGGTGGTGCGCACCAAGGTCTTTTAAAGCCGGAGATTTGTGCTCCAACTATCGTAAGAACGCTGGCGCGAGGGGGAGGTTGCCGGGATGGTTTTGCGGGCACCTCGGCGGCGGCACCTCATATCGGAGGAACCGTTGCACTGATGATGTCGGCGGCGCCGGGAGTTTCGCCGGAGGAGGTCTGCCGGGCACTGAAACTGACGGCCCGAGATGCAGGCGCGCCCGGTGAAGACTCGCTCTTTGGAGCTGGCAAGGTGGATGCCTATGCGGCGGTGGCATTTCTCCTTGACAGCTTGGGAGAGGTGACGGGGCTTGTCACAGACAGTTCTACCGGGCTTCCTCTTGAAGAAGTTCGTGTCACCACATCCGACTCGCGCGCCGTCTTCACAGGCGCGAATGGTCAGTATCATCTTTTCGTCCGCCCAGGGGAGAATAGCGTTCATTTCTATCGCTACGGCTATGAGCAAACGAGCGAGCTCGTGAGCGTCTCAGGCGGCGGAACCGTCACAGTGAACCAGCGGCTTCCCGTCGCCGAATCGGGTACGCTGCAAGGAACCGTCTACAATTCTGACCTGGTACCTCAGGCGGGCGTGACTGTGCGTATTTTGGACACGCCTCTGTCGCCTCTCGAAACTGAGCAGAATGGTCATTTTGAAACGAGCGTTGCCGCGGGAGTTTATCAAGTTGTGGCGTCGGCTCAGCTTCTGGAAGCTGACACAGAAACCGTTATGATTTCGGCGTCGGAAACTACAGTTCAGGATTTTCATCTGAATGGTTCGCCGATGCTCTTGCCGACTGGACCCGATAGTTACGGCTACTTCGCTTGGGATAGCATGGACAGCGCAGGAGTGGCCTACAACTGGATCGAGATCAATCCAGTTCACGGCGGCCCCGGAACATTGCTGAACATTGTTGAAGACCAGCTCACACAGATTCCGCTTCCGTTCATCTTCCAGTTTTATGGTGAATCCTATGATTCAGTTGGTATAACGGAAAATGGTTTTATTGTTTTGGGCGTGTCCAGTGAAGGAAGTTATCCGCATTATCCCATCCCTTCGACTTCTGGTCCGGGGATGATGGTGGCGCCATTCTGGACTGATTTTCGAGGGACTGCCGACGGAGCGGCCTATGTCTATTATTTCGACGCCGCGGAGCATCGGTTCATTATCGAATGGGACAGCGCCGAATTCTTCTGGTGGCCGGAAGATCGGGCGACTTTCGAGGTGGTCCTCTATGACCCCGAGCACTATGAAACCGAAACTGGTGACGGACCGATTCTCTTTCAATACAAGCGCGTGGATTTCGATATGTATTGCACGGTCGGGATTGAGAACGCTGCTGAAGATGACGGCATTCAGTATCTCTTCAATACCTTGCTCGATTCTCACGCCGTGGGTATAGCAGCAAGCCGTTCGATTTATTTCAGCACGCGCCTCAGCTCTGTCACATCTTCACATGCAGAGCTTCCAGATGTCTTCTATCTGGCTCCCTGCTACCCGAATCCATTCAATCCAACGACAACTTTCGAATGGACCATGCCGCGTGTCGCCCATGTGCGCTTGGAAATCTTTGACATTCTTGGTCGGCATGTCGCTACGGTGGTTGAAGGCAAATGGCCGGCAGGCCTGCACCGGTATACCTTTGACGGGCGACATTTGGCGACGGGCATTTACTTCGCCCGCTTTCGCGCAGATGGGGCGATTGTCCAGAGTCGGAAAATGCTTCTGCTCAAATAGGATCGACACAGAGGTTCCTTTCGGTGGACTGGAGACTGATAGCGCAAATCAATGGATTTGATTCTTTGAGACATCGTGCAGCGGCCTGAATCGTCGCAATCCACCACGACTGGAGTCTGAAGCGCAAACCTTAACGCGCCGCCTGTATCGACCTGTAGATTTGGGCAGGACAAAGATCTCGACTGGCATTAGTCAAGTCGCCACATCTGGCTATCCCTCTCTTCTGATTTGCAGCGCAACTCTGACGTGGAGGTGACGTTGTCACCTTAGGATGCGATCATTTCATTCTGAGTGACTCCGGCAACTAAACACAGAAAGGAGAGTGTCATGAAGAAACTTGTCCTTTGGCTGCAGAAGGCGCGCTATATCGCCTTTGCATGGCAAGCATTGACTATGTTTGCGGCAATTCCAACAGAATCTTTCTCACATGTTATTCATGTTCCTCAGGATTATCCTACCCTTGATGAAGCCATTGCCCATGCTTCAGATTGGGACACAGTCCTTGTTGCGGAAGGGACCTACAACGGAATTGAGTACCAGGGGAGTGCTGAGTCTCCCAGGAACATAACTCTTATGGGTTCTGGATGGCCCAATGGAACAGTTGTAGTATCTCCTCCAGGCCATTTGAGCTCGTTCTCTATCACAGATGTGTATGGCTGGCGCGTCACAAACTTTGAGCTTACGCAAGGGGGGATGCCAATTTGGTGTGATTCGTTGTTTAAATGCGAAATTGATCGTAACTATATTCACGGAGCGCGAGCAGGGATACAAGGACTACCCTACTGGGCGGCCGCGATTTCCATCGAACTTCTCTGTGATGTTGATATTCATCACAATCTTGTCTTGGATTGCGATGATAACGGTTTCTTTTTCCAGATTTTCTTCGCGCCGGATATTGCGCACCAAGATGTCCATGTATATAACAACACCTTTTCAGACATGGCCTATGAAGGCATCATGTTCCTGGGGCCGGGACACAATCCCGAAGGTTGCATCATCACCAATAATATCATCGTCGAATGCGGGGGGCAAGGACTCGAATTCGCCTTCTGCGATCAAAACGACACCGAAGTCTCCTACAACTGTGTCTACCACACCGCCGGACCCTGGGAAAATGTGGTCCCTGGGCCCGGCAATATCTATGTGAATCCCGAGTTTCTCCAAGAACCTACGATTCCGGAGTATTACTACTTGAGTGAGGAGTCTCCGTGCGTCAACACAGGAAATCCTGATCCCTTCTACAATGATCCGGATGGCAGCCGGTCCGACATGGGTGCGTTTCCGTTTGGAGGTTTGCCAAGCATCGTTAGGCTCCGAATTGAATGGGTATCGGCCTATCCGGGAGATACGGTCTACGTCCCATTGATGATCTCCGATGTCACGGGGCTCGATGTGACCTCAGCGGAATTGACTATCCACTATCCAACGAACGATCTGGAATTCCTCGAGTTCACTCTGCCCACTTCTTCGCTGCCTTTTCAGGCTGGATGGATCCTGCAATACCAAGACCTGAATGGAACCTTCCATAGCACACTGTTCGGAGAAACGCCGCTTGCCGGCGCAGGATTGTTCGCGATGGCGACCTTCATTCTCGATGAAGACGCCTCGCCCGGCGTCTGGAATATCGGATTTGTCAATGCCCTGCTCAACAACGGGGCAGTGGAAGTCACGACCACAGACGGCGGCATTTCTTTCTCTGCCGAAAGTCTGCACTATGGAGATGTGAACTTAAGCGGAGATGTAACCTTGTCCGATGTTTCGTTACTCTTCAATTATCTCGCCGGTGAGGCTGAGATCGGTCAATTGCAGCGCCTGTTGGCCGAGGTGTCCGGATTGGTGGACATCACTGCCTATGATGGCTCGTTGATTACGCGATACTGTTTCGGGGAGTTTGGACTGTTTCCCGTGGAGGGTGGCTCCATCGAAATGGATGCGGAGGGTGAACCGCGAATTGGAGACGGGAACGCGCAGCCTGGTCAGGAGTTCGAGGTTAGTATCGAGGTCGAGAACGGCATTAATATCTCGTCAATCCAATTTGAGATGATTCTGGGTGGAGCACCGGTCGGACTGGCCGACCTGACCATTCCCAGCGGAAGAGTCTGGTTTTCCCGATGCCGAGGCGTTTATCCGAACTACGAAATATACCTTGGCGGCAAAGAGATTCTGAACGGCCATCAAGAAGTCGTGAATATAGTACTTCAAATACCCGATACGGCCTCGGAGATGTTCTCAGTGCGTTTGACGAACATCTCACTGAACGAAACCGAGATCGCCGAAGATGTGTATGAAGATTTCCGAATTCTGGACGCAGCGCCCCCTGTTGCGTCCCTGCCGGAAGACTTCTCATTTCGGCCAGCCTACCCCAATCCATTCAATGCCACGACCCAATTGTCCTTCGCCTTGCCCAGAAGCTCGACAGTGACCCTGAGAGTCTACAATTCCCTCGGCCAACTGGTCGATGTTCTGAGATTGGGGACATTGCCACCGGGTTGGCATCAGAGACCTTGGGACGCTTCTCGCTTTCCATCTGGACTATATATAGCGGAGCTCAACGCGTCAGGGAATCGGACAAGTCAGAAGCTGCTTCTGATCAAATAGTCCAACGCTATCGTGCACGCCCATGTTGGAAAGAAGAGCTTGCCGAATTGGCAGGCTTTTCTGCTTTCGCGCTTGCGGACGATGGTGCTGTTGGTCAAAACCGAAAAACGCTTTGTCAAGACAGACCTGCCGCTTGCTGAACTCGAGCCTCCCGGGAAACCGCGATTGGCACAGTCTATGCTCTGTGGTCAGTTGCGCTGGCCTGTTTGGGGGATTCTACCCTTAGTGGAAGTCAAATAGGCAAGAAGTTTCAGCCAGGATGCTCATTTTGACAAGAAGGAGGGGAAATGAAGCGGTTATCTTCCATAGGAATTCTGCTGGGAATTCTTGTTCTTGGAGTGGCCTGCAGTACCCAAGGACAGGAGGGCCAAAAGCCTAAATTGGAGATGGAACGGTTCGACGGAGGATTTTTCTCGATAGATAAGCCAAAGGATTGGAATGTTGCTACGGCGGGAAGCTGTGCCACTTTGGCTTTCCTGATTCGGGATCCAGCCCAGCCTTTGCGACAGATATTTTATTTTGGAGAAGTCGGGCCGGTCTATATGGTCGAGCAGCAGAAGCAAATTGACTATCAATACATGGCGATGGGCGGTTACCCCGTCACCTGGTTCGAAATGCCCGTCGTAAATCCTTTGACGCCGAGCAATTTTCTGCAGCAGTTCTATCAGATTGCGCAAACTCAAAGCGCGCGTAGTTTTATGCCGCAATGTCCTCGATTGGAAAACATAGATGTTATTTCGGCCGTTCCACAGCAATCTCCGATTGGCGGGGGGAGCACGGAGCTCGTCCGGGCGCTATTTGCAGAAGGCGGGGATTTGGGCGAAGGTCTGTTTCTGGTTACGGTGGCTCCCGGGGTTCCTTTCACGGGCAGCCCATCGGGAGGCATAGGCTATGCATTTTTGTTCACCGGGATTACGGCGTCACGACGGGAGTTCCGGGATATGGAGAAGCAGCTCGCCAAATCGGTCGAGAGTTTCACTATCAATCAGGCGTATGTGAACGACTGTTTGCGCCAGCAGGCCAGCACCTACGAGGGAATCCTCAAGGCGGGAAAGACCCTGAGTGAGACTTCTGACATCATTATGCAAGGATGGGAAAGTCGAAACCGCACCGATGACATTGTCGCCGAGAAGAGGAGCGATGCCATCTTGGGGCGGGAACGAGTTTACGACCCGGAAACAAAAGAAGTCTATGAATTTGACAACGGTTTTTACGACCGGTACCGGCTCGATGCGAATCGCTATGAGATGAGCAATCTGCAACCTTTGCCGGAGAATGACCACGAGCTCTGGATGAAGGCGACTCTCGACGGTCCACGACATTTGAAATAGTCCTTTGACTAATCTGTCCGACAGATTGGTTTAGGTAGAGGAGAAGTTCGCATCGCGGCGGCAGGCGTCTCGCCTGCCCCGCTAATATGCAAAATGCGTAGCGCCCAGCTTGCTGGGCTCTGTGAGAGTTTCCGACCCACATGCGCTGTCGCAGTTCAGGAAGATAACACTGCCCGAATTGGGAGACATTATCGCAAAATTTCATAGCCCAGCAAGCTGGGCGCTACGGCTTGATGAGCCGGCTGCCCACAGCCGATACTGCAATTTCACCAAAAAAGCCCCAGTTTGGGGCTTTTCTTGTGGATTGATGTCCGAATTCCGCGGGATTTCTTCCATCACAGATCTTCCGCAATGACCTTGAATGTCTCGTGATTGGCAAAATCGGCAGGGCAGGTAATTTCAAGGTACTGTTTGCCCAGCGGCCGCGGCTGAGTGTCTTTAGCGAATTTGTACCACCACGCCAAGAGGCAAAAATGCACGCCCACGCTGCATACCTTTCGTCTGCGCCCGAAGTCGAAGATGCTCAGCTTCTCTTGCACAAAAGTGGGAAATAGCTGCTTGAGCAGGATGTCCAAGAGCTGGCCGTAGTCGTAGCCATGACCAACCAGAACTTGCGCTGCCTCCCTCAAAGTGAGCAGCTCTGCTTCCTTGAAATTCCAGTCCTCACTCTGATAGCGGCAAATCCGATATTTCGTCCTTTCGCTGACTTCAAGCTCGCAAATCACACTGCGCGGAACCGTGACCGACAAGAATCGCCCATCTCCCAAGTAGAGCATCGAATGGACATCTCGCCATCCCCGCTTTCGCGGGGACCGACCTTTCCACTTTCGCTTCTGATACCGCCGAATCTCCCCATAGATGACTTTTAGCCAAAACTCCCACCAGCGTGGCTTGGAATCGCTGTTTAGCACATCCCCGGGGCGAAGAAGCTCCAGCAGTTCCTCTTTTCGTTCTTCCAGACTCATCTTTAAGTGTATGCCCCAATTCCCGTCAAATCCTCGCCGATAATCAGCGTGTGAATGTCGTAAGTTCCCTCGTATGTATTGACGGATTCGAGGTTGTTCATGTGGCGGAAGGTATGATATTCGTCTGAGATGCCGTTCGCCCCCAAAATATCGCGCCCCATGCGCGCGATTTCGAGAGCCACGCCCACATTGTTGCGCTTTGCCATCGAGACCTGTGCCGCCGTGGATTTGCCCTCTGCTTTGAGCTGCCCGAGGCGATGAACCAAGAGTTGCCCCTTGGTGATTTCCGTTGCCATCCAAGTGAGTTTGTTCTGCACAAGTTGAAAGCTCGCAATGGGCTTGTCGAACTGAATGCGTGAAAGACTGTATTGCAGCACTTCGTCAAACACCGCCATTGCCGCGCCCATCGCTCCCCAAGCAATACTGTAGCGAGCCTGTGTCAAGCATGAGAGCGGCCCTTTGAGCCCTTGAACTGCGGGAAGCAAGTTTTCTTTTGGAATCTCGACATCTTCAAGAATCAGATTTGAGGTGACACTCGCGCGCAGGGAGAATTTATTCTTGATTTCGGGTGCGGAAAAGCCTCCGCGATTTGTCTCCACGATGAAACCACGAATCACGCCATCCAATTTCGCCCAAATGATAGCGATATGGGCAATCGTGCCATTCGTAATCCACGCTTTGTTCCCGGAGACAACATAATGGCTGCCTTTGTCCACTGCGCGCGTGAGCATTCCGCCGGGATTCGAGCCAAAGTCGGGCTCGGTCAGACCGAAGCAGCCGATGGCCTCGCCGCTCGCCAGGCGCGGGAGCCAATAGTCTTTTTGGGCTTCCGTTCCGTAAGTGAAAATGGGATACATCACCAATCCTGTTTGCACGGATACAAACGAGCGCATACCGGAATCACCGCGCTCGAGTTCTTGATTGATAAGACCGTAAGCTATCGGGCCGAGATTCGCGCAGCCGTACTTCTCAGGATAGGGCGCACCAAGCAGGCCAAGCTCGGCAAGTTTCGGAACCAGTTCGAGTGGAAAGCGAGCGTCGCGATTGCAGTCACGAATGACAGGCATTAGATTATCGGACACAAATTCACGCACCGTGTCACGCACCATTCGCTCATCCTCGGATAGCAAATCTTCAATCCGATAGTAGTCAAGCTGTTTGAACGGCATTCATCCTCCTTTTTTCACGCCAAGCCCGTCGCAAGAGCCAAATCCACAGCAAGAGCATGCCGAAAGTCTGACTGCCCGACATTGTTCTCGAGAAAAGGGTATCGGTGTAGCTGAAGCGAGTCAATTTCGTCAGGAAGAAGAAGGTCGCAATCGCCAGCCAAACCTTCCAAAATCGCGCATCGCGGCTGCGCACTGTCTCGTAAATGGCCCATCCGAGAGGTGGAAGCACAAAAAGCCAATAATGCTCCCATGCAATCGGGACGGAAAGTAGAAAGGCAGACAGAACCATACCGCAGGACAAAGCCAACTGCTCGCTAATTAGTCTGCCTCTCAATTTCCATAAGGCTAATGCAGTCAAACAACCAAAGACAGCCGCAATTGCGATTCGTAAGAGAAAGAAGGCCGGATGGATTATGTACCCTTCCTCAAGACCGCCGTGTCCGAACACTGCTCGTGACAGCCAAGCCAGTAGGGATTGATTGCCAAAGTAGGGAAGGACAGAGGTACTGAACTCCTTTATCACTTCCCACCAGTATAAGTGCACCTGCCAGCCAAGCATCAGAAGAGATAGCATGTAGATTGCAATGGTGGTCACCACCGAGACTACTACCACCTTGAACCGTCGATCGAGGAGTGGCAAGACCAAGACGGCGAGCGGGAAGAGCTTTACCGCTCCCATGACGCCTATAAGAATGCCGGCCTGCCAGTCTTTACCCTGTCGCATCCCCAAAAGCCCGAGCCAGGTCGCCGCAGCAATGAATGGAACCACCTGGCTCAGTTTGGTGGCGCGGGCCATAGGATAGCACAGGAGAACCAGCACCAGCGCCCAGAGGAGTGCTCGGAGGGAAGGCCTTGCTCCGCAGAGCACAACAATCTGGTAAGCGAAGACAAAGAGCAGAAGGAAGTTAATCACAAAGACGGTCCCACGCCAGGAAGTAGCGGGAAATTCGGCGAAGGGCGAGAGTATTGCTGCCACAAAGGGCGGATACATGAAGGGCCCGAGGTCACAATCCATTCCGAGATTGCGCACAATGGGCAACGAATGTGTTTCCCACGTTTCAAAGCGGGCAATCGGCGTATATATCCATTCATATTCTCCATGTCGCCAGTAGTATGCGCCGAGCTGATTGGGGAAAACATCTCCTGTCCAAACCGGGAAAACAGTCCGCTGCCAGAGGTAAATACCAAGCGCGAGCAGCAATACGAGCAGGGCGTCTTGAAGGCGCTTCCCAATCACAAGAGCGCCGAGGCTATCTGTTGGTTGCTTGTGGCGAGCAGCATAGCAGGAAGATTTTTGATAAGGTGAGTCATCGGAGCTTCAGATGCAGAGGTACGGGAAAAGCGCGAGGCTGGTCAATTCGGCTCGAGGAAAGCGCGTCCGCGCTCAAAAGCCTCGCGATTCAGCGCAATCGTCTTCTTTGGAACGCGAGCTTCGATGGTCTCGAGCCAGACCTTAACGGGTATTTTCAGTCGCTGGGAAAGCGACCCCAAGAGAATCGTGTTCGCCAGCCGCACATTGCCAAGCTGCCTCGCAACCTCATCAGCGGGAATTTTCATTGCGTGACGGCCGATTTTCTCAAGCTCGGCAAAGGGATCGTCAGGGTATTTCGCGCCCTTCGATGCAAAGGCTGTGGGCGGAATAAGGTGCAAATCGTTGACCAGAATCGTGGCATCGCGGCTGGCGAAGTGAGCCCATCGCACAGCCTCCAAAGCCTCGAAAGCTAAAATGACATCGGCATCCCCGACACCAATAAGCGGAGAGTGGACTTCCGGGCCAAAGCGCACATGACTCGACACCGCTCCTCCGCGCTGCGCCATGCCGTGAACCTCGCTCTTCTTTACATCCAGTCCAATTTTCATCGCGGCTTCGGCCAGAATCTCACTGGCAAGAATAACCCCCTGTCCCCCGACGCCGACGATAAGCACATTGGTCACACTATTCATTCATCACCTCTTCTGTCGCTGGAAACTTTATGGCGACGGGTTTGCACACCCACGCACAAACCTCGCAGCCCGTGCAAAGCTCGCGGTCAATGGCGACTTTCGGTAATCCTTCGCTCGATAATTCACCCGTCACAAGGAGCGCCGAACATCCCACGCGCAAACACGCTCCACACCCATTGCAGAGTTCGGCTTCCACGACCATCGGCACCCGTTCTCGCCGAGTGGGATAGAGTTGGCACGGGTGTTCTGCAATGATCACCGCCGGTCCTTCCACTTGAAACGAGTCTCGCAGCGCTTTCTCGAAATCATCGAGTTGGAGGGGATTCATCCTCCAGACATGCTTGGATCCAACGGCTTTGCACAGCGTCTCGAAGTCAAGCCTTGTTGTCTCGGCTCCCATGAGGGTCTTGCCTGTGGCGGGATGGTCTTGGCCTCCCGTCATGGCCGTTATTCCATTGTCAACGATGACAATGGTGATGCGGGCATTGTTGTAAACCGCTTCCACAAGACCTGTTATACCGGAGTGAATGAATGTTGAGTCGCCGATAACGGCTACGATTGGCCTTTGGCTGTTTCCCGCCTTGGCAACGCCAACCGCATTTCCTATAGAAGCTCCCATGCAAAAGCAGGTGTGTACCATTTCAAGAGGCGGCAGCGCGGCCAGCGTGTAGCATCCGATATCGCCAAAGACATGGGCTCCCGTTGTTTTCAACGCGGTGAAAACCGCCCGATGCGCGCACCCCGGACACAGTACCGGCGGACGGCCAAGAGTGGGCAGAGGCTCAGTCGGAGCGCCCGCAAAAGCAGGCTTAATGCCCGCCTTTTCCAAGGCAACTGCCAGTCGCTCAGGTGTCAATTCTCCAAGACGCGAAGTGAATTTCTTCCCCTCGCATTGAATGCCCCAAGCCTGAATCTGCTCTTCCATATAGGGCTCAAGTTCCTCGATAACGAGCAAACGCTTGACTCGCTGTGCGAAATGGCGAATCATCTCGACGGGCAGCGGATTGGTCAATCCCAACTTCAAAAACGACGCTGCGGGGAGCAGTTCACGAGCATATTGGTAGGCAACTCCGGAAGTAATGACACCCAATTCGCTGTCCTGCATCTCGATGTTTTGCACGGGACTCCTCTCGGATTCCTCCTGCACACCCGCCAACCTTTCTAAAAGAGCTCGGTGACGCGGAATGGCATAAAGCGGCATCATCACATACTTCTTAATGTCTCGGCGGAAAGCCCGCTGCGCGATTTCAAGAGCTTCCTCCTGAACATCCACGACCGTCTTGGAATGTGCCAAACGCGTCGTCAGACGCAACATCACCGGCAAATCATACTTCTCTGAGAGCTCGAAGGCATAGGCGACATAATCATACGCCTCCTGGCTGTCGGAAGGCTCCAAGAGCGGCATTCCGGCGAAACGGGCGAAGATTCGATTGTCCTGTTCGTTCTGCGAACTGTGCATTTCAGGGTCATCCGCCGAGACAAGAACGAATCCGGCGTTGAGTCCGGTATATGTAAAAGTCATCAATGGATCCGCAGCGACATTGACTCCCACATGCTTCATGGCAACCAGCGTGCGCACTCCGGCCAAAGCGCTGCCGATACCGACCTCGACGGCGACTTTCTCGTTCGGCGCCCATTCCGCATAAATCCCAGGCAAGCGGGCAAAAGTCTCGAGAATTTCCGTTGAAGGAGTGCCGGGATAAGCGGACGCGAATTTCACACCGGCACGCCACGCACCATAGGCCACCGCTTCATCGCCGGAAAGTAGTTTCTTCATCGTTCAAACCTGCACTTGTCGGATGGTAAGATGGAAAGGGACCTTTGGGAATACTTCCTCGTGCCGTTTCAAAAAAGGTTTGACCGCCGTCGGGGGTCTCCAGACCCACGATGGCGCCATTGCGGCTCTGGAGAGCCACAACGGCGTGCATTGAGCATACCTTTTGTCAGGTGGCATTAGCCATTTCAAGAGAATTTGCTATTTGGCCAAAATCAGCGTCGCCTTGGCGACGCCACCGTTGCTATGTAGTTGAGCAATATAGAAGCCCGTGGCCAGATTGGTCAGGTCGAGGGCCACACGATGCGAACCGGCACTGGCAAAACTCGGTGGCAGACTCCATACCTTTTCACCTAAGATGTTATACAGCGCAAGTTCCGTCTTACCGGATTGCGGAAGGATATAGTGCAATTGGGCGGCGCTGTTTGTAGGGTTCGGAAAAATTGCGAGGGTCGGGACAGTCGGCAGCATCGTCATGCTGACAAAAGGTCCAGTTGGGGAAAAGATACTGTCGAGCACCGTTCCATAAGCATCCTGATTTCCGAGCCGAGTGTCTGTCCAGACAACATGGGCGCGATTCGCCGAAGCACACAGCCCGATGTACTCGCCTATGAGTCCCGCCCGCCCTGGACCCGCTCGGGGAGCGGAGGATACGGTCGTGACACGATCATTGGGACGCCAGGTTTGGCCGCCATCGGTCGAAGCGGTAAAATAGATATCCATTAAGCAATTGCCCGGATCGTTGCGCCGGTCATAGAAAACAACCCAAACGCGCCCAACAGGATCCACCGTTATCCACGGATGAAACTGGTCCACCGGGTAGGTCTCGTGTCCATCGTCCATGCGCTGCCGAGTTGACCAGTTCTCGCCGGCGTCATCCGAATGAATCAGCCAGACATCGGTCTCAGAGGAATCGGGCGTCATGTCGGTGTAAACCAAATAAAGACGCCCACGATACGGACCGTCGGTTTGATCAACCGCCATTGCACCGTAAGAGAAAATCAAAATCTCGCCGTTGATAAAAGCCTCGCGGAAAAGGGTTGGAACGATGGGTTGCTCGCGCGAAAAGGTCCGGCCGCCGTCCATTGAGGACGAGAACATGAGAGCCCGATAAGCGTAACTGACCCATGAAACATAGACCTCACCCTCAGCCCCCACCGCGACATTGGCCCATTGGTTGGAACTCGTCTGCGAGATATAGAGTGGAGGCGATGCGCCGTCAGGCCCCCTGCGAACAAGGGCGATGTGGGTGGAGTCGGTGTCAGGGTAGCCAAAGAATCGAGTCCACACGCAATAAAATGTCCCGCGATAGAGCGAATCGGTGTTATCCACGGTGAGCATCTCTTTGTCTTCAAAAGCAGCGGGGTCGTTATTGATGAAAAACGAGCTGTCGCACCAACTCTGGCCGCCGTCGGTGGAGCGAATGGATAACAGCCCATCCTCCGGGTGAGGATCGCCGGTGGAATCAAAGGAGATCACCATGGCGGTGAAGATGCCGTCAGCGTCTACAACCAGAACCGGGTCACTTTGCCAGGGGTAGTACATCTGCGGAAAGACATTGTCCTGCCAAGTGAAGCCGCCATCGGTCGAATGCCCGAATCCCACACGACGGTAGCCATACCGGAAATCGCGCCACACAGCCACCAATTCGTTGGAATTGAGAGGATTGACACAGACCATTTCCTCATTCTGGACTTGACCCGACTCATCCGAGTTAATGCGGAAGTTGTCATACTCATCCAGAGACAGGTGGCCCGGCCCAGCATTCGTCTCCACAGGCATTCGCGACAGCAATGGCGGAGGCCCATTCCATGGCCGAACAGCCGCCCAAAGTAATCCGTGCATTGCGAAAATGCAAAGCAGCGCAAGAAAGAATCGACAGGGGGTACGCATGACCTTCTCCTCAATTGCTATTTATTCGCCCGAAAATATAAACCATTTTCCGGTGATTATCAAATTTGTTCCGAAAGATGGCTGCTATCTTAGTATTGAATTACAGAACCTCTCTTCCGTCCCCCCGTTAACGAAGGGAGACTCTATTCTTTTCCCCCCTGCTTGCGGGGGGGCAAGGGGGGTAGGGTCAGCGCACGAACCACATTCCACTCTATATAATATTTTCAAGACAACCTTTCGAGAAACCGTGCTGGTGACGAAGAGAATTTGCTGGAGACTGTTAGGTCGTGTTTTTTATTGGCCTAATGGAAGAGACCCATCTCGTGGCGTCAGCGCTCTTGGGCCTCGGATTTTGGCTTGAATTCTCCCATGCCTCTCCATTTTCGAAAGAACTGACAGGTGCACGGAAGGTCAGGATTGTATCCTCTTTGTATTTTTTACACTTAAGACTCGGCTTCGCGGAGCGGCTGATGGACCTCAAACGAAAGTTGGCTATTTTTTCGCTTGCATATTTTTAGCCGATGTAGTATATTTAGGTTGTCGTGAATTTTGGAGCAAATGCACTCCGAGTATAGTTGAATCAAGAAGTTAAGGAACAGTTAAATTCATGGAGGAATGTGAACTATGAAGAAGAGTTTGTTGTTCAGTGGCTTGATTGTGGCCATGACCCTGCTGTGTTGTTACGCGCTTGTGACGGCGGATGTTATCCACCAGAAAAGAGTTGCGACAACCCATTCGCTTCTGCAGACCAAGGCTCCTGCAGCAGCCACAATTCAGAAAGTTGACAAGGCGGCGGTAAGCGACCCAAGAGCCGGGCTGCTTTCCGGCGCGACGAAAACGGCGGCCCTGCCCGTGCCAAAGGCCGAGGAGCTCGACAAGAGCCCCATCGCGACCCGGCCGGGTTCGATCCCGACGGAAGCAATTTTAGCCGCCAATAAGGCAGCTGTGGAGCAGGCCGAGGCGGACAAAGTGGCTCAGAAGGAGTACATTGAAGGACTTTCCCAGAGAATCCAGGAACTCAAGGATCAGGGCTTGTTTGATGCAGCTCTCTGGAATGAATACTACAGGGCAATCGCCCCGGAAGATCAGCCGGCAGGCCGCCTCGATGAGGGTGGCGAGACTTGCGCGACCGCCCTCGGGATCGGCGCCCTGCCGTACACCGACACGGGCAACACATCGGACAATGTGAACGACTACGATCCCGGGGTTCTGACGACTCCGAATCCCCCCTTCAATTGCCCCTACAGCGGTTCGACTTCGCCAGATGTACTTTACGTGTATTCGCCCACATCGAACATCTGTGTGGACATCAACCTGTGCTATACCGAGACACTGTACGACACCAAGCTGTATGTCTACCAGGATAACTGTGGCGTCACTGGCAGCATCGTTGCTTGCAATGACGATGCCTGCCCCGGTTATGTATCCCAGATTATGGGTCTCAACCTGTTAGGTGGCCACAATTACTACATCGTTGTTGACGGCTACGGTTACTCGGCTGGTGCGTACAAGATTACCGTGAGTCAGTGCGGGGGCCCTCAGCCCGGCCAGACTTGCGCCAATCCTGTTAATGTCACTCTGCCGCCAGCCACTTGGCCCTACACGAATACAAACACCACTTGCGGCATGGTCAACGACTACTCCGGCAGCACCACCTGCCTTGGCATCTATGATGGTGGCGAAGACATCATCTACAAGTTGACGGTCACCCAGGCGGTCACGGTGATCCTTTCGCTGACCTCGAATTCATCGTATGTTGGCATGTGCATTGATAATTCGTGCCCGCCGGACCTGACCTGCCTCGGTCTGTGCACGACTTATGGCAGTGGCTGCACCATCAATAATGTCGCCCTCGCTGTCGGAACCTACTACATCATGATTGACACCTGGCCAAGCCCGACCTGCATCCCGCAGTTCACTCTGACCATTGATCAGAGCGGCGGTCCGCAGCCGGGTGACGAGTGTGCAAACGCGATTGTAATTCCGGGTGGAGAGCGTCTGCCGTACACCGATACGAAGAATACCTGCCTCTACGGCTATACTTGCGGCATGTCCACAGCGCCGGATCTCTTCTACAAATACACGGTGCAGTCTCCTAATGAGTATCTCACGATCAGCCTTTGCGGCTCCAGCTATGACACTTACCTCTATGTCTGGAGCGAGTGCTGCGTAACCCAGCTCGCTTTCAACGATGATTACTGCGGTCTTCAGTCTCAGGTCCAGGGGTGCTACGACCCGGGCGACATCTGGATTGAGGTGAGCGGCTATAGCAGCAATTGCGGTACCGCCATTCTGAATGTAACTTCTGCGGGTCCATGCCCGGAGGCACCGCCCAACGACGATTGCGCCGACGCCACAGCCGTGACACTGCCTTATGTGGGCGATGGAACGACCGCGGGTGCGACGGACGATTGCGCGGCCCTTGCCGGCTATCCGTCGGTCTGGTACACCTTCACTCTGCCGTATGCTTGCAACAACCTGACCATCGAATACTGCAATTCCCCGATCGTCTTCAACAACTATCTGATTGTCATGACTCCCGACTGCGAATGCAGTATGTTCTATTATGGTGCCTATGCATGGTCTTGCGCGGATGGAAACCTAATCAACCGCTTCAACGGCCTCGCGGCAGGCACCTACTATCTGCCAGTCTGGGTGGATCCTCCGGGCCCATTCCACATCAACATTTACAATGTGGAGTGCCCAGCGGGGCCGGAATGCCCGCCAGGTTCCTTGTTCTCGCAGACCCCCACAGATGCGGCAGGAGCGTGGAGCTTCTACACCAGTGACAACAATACCTATCCATTCTGGTACATGTGCTTTGACAACTTCTGGGGCTTGACATCCTATGTCTGCGACCTCCACTGGTGGGGTCTTATGCTCGTACCCATCTGGTATGAATGCACCAGCGAAAATCCAATGACCTTTGACATCGCTTTCTATCAGGATGCGGCCGGAGTCCCGGGCGCTCAGGTAGCGGCATTTCCTGGGATGTCGGTTGTTGGGCAGCCGACAGGCATCTTTTACTCCGGTTACCAGATGTACTACTTCAGCACGACTCTGACTCCCTGCGTGGGTCTTGCAGCCGGCTGGGTTTCGATTCAGGGCGTCAGCACAGGCTCTCCGGACTGCGCCTTCCTGTGGGCCAATTCTCCCTATGGCGACCTGCTCTCCTATCAGTTTGACGGCGCCACCATGACGAACCTCATGGACGACCTCGCCTTCTGTCTGACTGGAGAGGGTGAACTTATCGGAGCCTGCTGTGACCCGTCCACCGGCGATTGCCAGGACGGTGTCCCGGCAGCGGCATGTCCGCCACCGAGTCTCTTCTATGCTAACACGCTTTGCGCGCAGCTTGATCCTCCGTGCGGCATGGGCGCGTGCTGCGATCCTGTCACGGGCGCCTGCACTCAGACAACCCAGGCCACTTGCTCTGGTAATTGGCTTGCGGGTGTGAGCTGCAGTCCAAATCCGTGCCCGCCTCCGGGTGACAATTGCGAAACCGCCCTTCAGGTGGCTGTGCCTTCGTCAACCACTGGCACAACGGTCGGTGCGGACAACACCTGCGGTCTTTCGGGAATGGATGTCTTCTATTGGTTTGAAATGACCGAATGCCGCAATCTGACCATCGGCCTGTGTAATTCGCCGGATATATATTGGGATAGCTACCTCATGGTGTACGCCGGCTATGGCAATTGCTGCTATTCGTACCTCTACTACGATGATGACGGCTGCACCCCCGGATATTGGGGTACTTCCATCATTGCCAGCAGGAATTACCAGCCGGGTATCTACTACATCCAGGTTGATTCTTATGGTATTTCGGCTCCGTTCGTGCTCGATATCGTTGACAATGGGCCATGCCCGGCTCCTCCGGTGAACGACCTGTGCAGCGGCGCGATTACGCTGGTTGTCAATGATCCCAATCCAACCTGCGGAAACAATGGTGGAGCGAGCGGCCCGGATTGTCCGGACTACGGTTTCCCGGATCTCTGGTACACCTTCACGCTCACGGAAGCATGTGCGGATCTCGTCATTGAGTGGTGCGGAACAACCCTGTCGGGTAGCTTGTACCCCTATTTGTACGATAATTGCGACTGCATCAATGCGATGTGGTGCACCACTTACGAGTGGGATACCTGTCCGGATGGACTGATTTCGCTCCACTGGGCTAATCTGCCGGCTGGTACCTATTACTATCCATTTAATACGGACGGTGTAGGTGACTTCTGTATCCGCGCGGCCTGTGCGGGTGCTCCGCCGCCGGACAATTGCATGCCGTGCGAAGCGGCCATCCCGATGATTGGATGTGTTTATGACCACAGCTACACCACCTGCGACTGGAATGGCCTGCCGCAGAACTGCTTGGTCGGCTGCCATCCGTTTGAGCTCAATTGCGCCGGTTTGCAGTATCTGGCCGGTCCGAAGATCTTCTATATGATGAATCTGGCTTGCCAGACCACCGTGGACATCCTTTGCACACCGTCTCCGACGATGGATCCGCAGTTGATGGTCTTCACCGTTTGCCCGACGATTGGCGGCATCGAAGACTGCAATAGCTGCGTAGCCTCCTCTGACACGGGTGCGTCTCCATGGGACGGCATGCCCGAGCGTATCATCACCACGATCGGTCCGGGCGTCTACTATCTGTCTGTTGACTGCTACCAGAACACCGGTCCGTTCGCCTGCGGTTCGTATGACCTGCATGTCACCAGCACGGATTGTCCGTTGCCGGTGGAACTGACTACGCTTGAGGCCATTGCGGGTGACCGCGAAGTGGCTTTGAGGTGGACGACCGCCAGCGAGAAGGACAACGCCAGCTTCGATGTGCAGCGCAAGACGGCCAGCAGCGAGTGGACAACGGTTGGCAAGGTGAATGGCGTGGGCAACAGCCAGACCCCAACCAACTACGCATACACCGACCGTGCAGTCGTTAATGGTGTGGCCTACACCTATCGTCTGATCTCGCGTGACATCAATGGCACGACCCACGAGTTCGAGACGACGGTAGAAGCCACCCCGGGAGCGCCACTGCCGACGGAGTATGCATTGAACCAGAACTACCCGAACCCCTTCAACCCGCAGACCAGCATTACTTATGCGGTGAAGGAGGCGGGCTTCGTGACCCTGAAGGTTTATAACCTGATAGGTCAGGAAGTGGCAACCTTGGTGTCGGCGAAGATGGAAGCCGGACGCTACACCGCGGCCTTTACGGCAACTGACCTGCCGTCGGGTGTCTATGTGTATCGTCTTGAGGTGAACGACTTCACCGCCCAGAAGAAGATGGTTCTGCTGAAGTAATTCAGTAGCTCATTGAAAAACATCAACCAAGTGGGGCTGTCGCAACGCGGCAGCCCCACTTTGGCTGTAAGAGGGGCGCACACAGCGTGCCATCCAGCATTCTAACTGTTTGAATGTTGAAAACTTAGAATTGACTTGTGTCAGCTATATTTGACTGCATCATTGGTATGGTTTGGTCTTTGCATGAGCCCCCCCTAACCCTCCCCCCGCAAGCGGAGGGGAATAGAGTCTCCCCCCGTTCACGGGGTCCCCGCGTACGCGGGGACGGAAGGGGGGCAAAACAGCTAAAATCAATTGCAAGTAGGATATTGGATTAACAAAAAGGAGAACAGGGGATGAAACGCTGCTTTTTACTTTGTAGTCTTCTGGTTGTGCTGTGTGCATTGGCATACGCCAATCAGGAAATCGTGAATCTCGGTGTCGCGGAAACCAAGGAAGGTATCACTGCGCCTATGGGCACCGAGGAAATTCAGGCGGAGATTGACGCGCTATCGGCCGAAATCATGGCGGCTAAGGTTGCAGGTCTGGAGCCGGATGCCGCTTCGCTTGCACGCCTGGCCGAGCTTGAGGGAATGATTTATGAGCCAGTGAGTCCGTCATCGCGTTTGGACCAGGGCGGTGAAACTTGCGCCGATGCCTTCAACATCACCTCGTTGCCCTTCTGCGACAGCGGAGTGATGGGAGCAACGGACGACTGCCGTCCCACGATGAAACCCTATCGGGACATCTTCTACAAATTCACGCCCGACACATCAGCAACAGGGACCTACCGGGTGAGCATGTGCGGCAGCATTGCGGATTGCTACCTGAAGGTGTGGCGGACGACTTGCTGCGGAACTTCCGCCGATTCCGTCGGCTATGCGGATGATGAATGCGGCGGTTTGGATCCTGCGAAAGACTTCACGCTAACGGGCGGCCTCACCTACTACTTTGAGATCGGGTACTACGGCTCCACGACCCCCGCGGATGCGTACAATTTCAACCTGTTTGGTCCGCTGCCGACGGGAGTGCCAGCCAATGATCTCTGTGCGTCTGCAATTGGACTTTCCATTCCTTCGACCACATTGGGAACCTGCCGGACCGCCACCGATGATGCGGGGCTCCCGACCTGCGGTGGGACAGCCACCTACTATAAAGGTGTTTGGTACACGGTCACCGGAAATGGTCACAACCTGACAGCAAAAACCGTGAATAACTGCACCAGCATGAACACCTTTATTCGTGTTCTGACAGCCTCATCGTGCAGCGGGCCTTGGACCTGCGTAGGCGGCAATAATGATTATGGCACAAGCTCGGGTCTCTCGCAGTATACTTGGTGCACGGATGTGGGCGTGACCTATTACCTCATCATCTCGAGTAGTTCAAGCACGGCCGGATATGTTGGCCCGTTCACTCTGGAGATTTTGGACGGCCCCAATTGCGCTTGCGACCAGATGCCTCTTTGCGGCACGCCGACCGAAACGGAACCCAACGGTGTCTGTCCGACGGCGGTGGATCCCTTCGTGATCGATTGTGCGGAAACAGTGTATGCATTGCATTGTCCTGAAGCCGATGTGGATTACTTCCCGGTTGTCGTTCCACCAATGACCATCATGACTTTGTATCACTACGACGGTCAGAATTGCACAGTCAATCCGACGACAAGCATCCAGAGCCGCGTGTATGATGCAAATTGCGTTCTGCTGACTACCACCGCTACGACCGTTGGCTGGCGTCTGACGAATAACCTAACGGTGCCTTGGAACATCTACATTGAAGTCTATGCAACGGCAAGCACGAGCCGGATGCCCTATAAGCTCGTCGCTACATGCTGCGACCTCGTGGATTACTGCGTCAACCCGATCATCCTTCCGGGCGTGTTCAGTTACACGGACACAGCGAACACATGCTGCGGCACGAATGTGGTCTCCCATGTGTTCAAATATATATGCGGGACGACGCCATTCACCTCGTACAATGATGTCGTTTATCGGTTCACCGTACTGAGTTCGGCGACTCTGCATGTGGTCGCCTCCGGTGCCTATGATAATCAAGTGATGATCATGGAAGTCTGCGGTGATACAGCGACTTGCGTGGCCTCAAAGGATTCGACCCTCACTGGGCAGGACGAAGTGATTGATGTCACGGTGCCTGCCGGAACCTACTTTGTCTCGACATCGTTCTACGGCACCACGAACTGCGGGAATATGACGCTGACGATTACCAGTGATGTCCCGCTACCGGTCGAATTGACCACGCTTGAGGCGATTGCGGCTGACCGCGAAGTGACCCTGAGATGGACGACCGCCAGTGAATGGGACAACTCCTACTTTGAAGTGCAGCGAAAAGCGGGAGCGGCGGCCTGGATGACGGTTGGCAGGGTGGAGGGTTCTGGCAACAGTCAGACGACTCAGAACTATGAATATACTGACCGTGCCGTAGTCAACGATGTAACCTATACCTACCGGCTGCTATCGCACGACATCAATGGCGCAGTTCAGGAATATGACATGATGGCGGAAGCCACCCCCGGCATGCCAATCCCGACCGAGTATGCCCTTGAGCAGAATCACCCGAATCCTTTCAACCCGAATACAAGCATCAGCTATTCGGTAAGGGAGGCGGGCTTCGTGACCCTAAAGGTGTACAACCTGATCGGTCAGGAAGTGGCGACATTGGTGTCGGCGAGGATGGAAGCCGGACGCTATACTGCGGCCTTTTCGGTGAAAGATATGCCGTCAGGTGTCTATGTGTATCGTCTTGAGGTGAACAACTTCACCGCCCAGAAGAAGATGGTTCTGCTGAAGTAATTCAGTAGTTCTTGACCTCGTTTCAAGAAGCGGGACTGCCGGTTGCGGCAGTCCCGCTTTTCTTGTATATTCCAGAGCCATTTCACGCTCGTGCGAAGATACTTCTTTCCTATGGGCTGGCTCTGCCTGCCCGGCTTCAAACCTCTTTCCGACAATGGGCGGCCAGAGGCCGCCCGTAGGGACGACTTCTTCCCGCCTTTGCGAGCATCCAGCGTGCGAGAAAATCCCGCCCCATGAATGGAAAGAGAGGCATTGCCTCCGCTCCGAGTGACCGATTTGCAGATGACTCCGTATCCGTTGCACTTTAATTATTTGTTAATGATAACATTAGAGATGACCATCACGGACATTCCCCAGATTTTTTGGCTTGAACAAAAGGAAGAAAATCCTTATATTTAATGATGAGGAGGTCTCCACCGGTCCGTGTGGATTCACTCATTCCGCTGTGCCAAGGTGGAGAGAACTTCGCTTTCTTGAAAACACGCCTGCATTTTCTTATTCACGCATGACACCTGATGTCAATGCTAATGAGGAGAATTGACCGATGAGGATGCGAGTACTGCTTTTGGGCTTGATAGTGGTGGGGTTGGTGAGAATTACTTTCGGCGCCTGGGTGGCGGTCACCTCGCCAATTGCCGACCAAGTGCCGACCGTCAGCGTCCGGGCTGAAGAGACGGATGTCTGGCAAATGGATATTACGGTTCCCGGCCTTGCGCTGGAGTCTTTCATAGTGGAGGGAGAGAACTTCGACAGGGTGAGTCTGCCGAACGAGAGAATCGCGAGTGCCGATGGAGAAGCCGAGTTGCCCATCATCTCGCGACTTATTGCTTTGCGCACGACGGGCAATCCCGAGCTGGAGGTTGTATCCGAGGAATGGGTGGACTTGGAAGGCAGCTACAATCTGTCGCTCGACAGAGAGGGTGCGCAGGCCAAGGAGCGTGCGGCGGCTTATTTGATGCGCGACGAGTATCTGCCTGAGGTTTCCTTTGGGGTGACGCCGCGTCAGGTGATGGGCGGGGTTTCGCTGGCTGTCGTTTATATTCGAGCGGCCAAGTACAATCCGGTTCAGAGGCGGGTTCAGGTCTTGAAGAGTGCGCAGCTCCGCGTCCATGAGACGGGGCTGGCGGCGAGCTATTCGCGTCCGATCACGGAGACGACAGCCAGCATTTTGCGGGCGGTGGTTCCGAATTGGGACGAAGTGAGCCTCGACATGGAAGTCGTGAGAGGAACACTGCTCTACATCATGCCCAACAACTCTACGGTACAGACTGAGATTCAAGGCTTGGTCACTTGGCGGACACGAAAAGGCTATACCGTTGAGTACGCCGGGCCGACCCAGATTGGCTCCATGACAACAACCGGCATCAAGACTTATATTCAAGGCCGATATGATAGCGCGGACCCACCTTTGGAGTTTGTCTGTCTTCTTGGTGATGCAGGTGGCAGCCTCAGTATTCCCACATGGAGTCAGGGTGGGGGGGTAGGTGATTGGAACTACAGCCGACTTGATGGTACTGACCTACTGCCCGATGTGGCGCTCGGCCGCTATTGTTTCGACACGATAGATGAGTTGCGCGTCATTCTCAACAAGACCTACTACTATGAGCGTGAGCCTGCCAGTTCCACTGGAGGCGATAGTCACCCAAATTGGTACAAAGGAGGTGGCTGTTTCGCCGGGAGTAATTCGGGCATTTCCCCCGTATATACGATGCGATGGATTCGCGAGCGAATGCTTGAGACAGGCTTCACCAGCTCCAGCATTGATACGGTTTACTACATCTACGAGAGCGTGACCGATTCAAAGATAACGACCAGCATTAATGACGGTGTTTCGGTCTGGAACTATCGCGGCTATTTGTACATGGAAGGCTACGATGAAAGCGACATTGCGAATTTGCACAACGGCAGGCGTCTGCCCTATATGGTGACGATTACATGCGGTACGAACGATTTTGACTACGATTCGGGGCAGGGAGCGGTATGTGAACTTCTGCTCAAGGCAGGCACGACCAGCTCACCGAAGGGTGTCATCGCTGTCATTGGGACTTCGTCCATGGGGACGCATACGCGCTATAACAACTGCCTCACTGCCGGAGTGATGCAAGGCCTGCTGCGGGAGAACATTCATACGACAGGCGGAAGCCTGAGTCGCTCGAAAGTCGAGCTCTATGTCAACTATCCGGTTGACTCCCTTGATGTGGCGAATTTCTGCCACTATGAAGCGATGCTCGGTGACCCGGCCATTGATGTGTTTACCGATACGCCCGACACGCTCTTCGTCAATAATCCCAGTTCCATGTCCGTGGGAAGTAACACCTTGACGCTCACGGTGACCGATGGCAGCCAACCTGTGGCAGATGCTTATGTCAATTTGGTCAAAGGATCCGAGGTGTTCATGGGGGATTGGACCAATTCCCTCGGCCAAGTCACCTTCAATTTCACGGCCACGACCGCAGAAAGCCTATTCGTGACGGCCAGTAAACATAACTTCCGTCCAGCGATCAAATATACCTTGGTGACTACCAGCACTCGCTTTGTGTCGCCGGCATCATCCACTTTCACACTCGATGACGATAGTACCGGAGAGAGCCTCGGAGACGGCAACGGGCTGGCCAATCCCGGAGAGACGATTGAATTGGCGGTGCCTCTCAAGAACTGGGGAACTTCCACCGCGACGGGTGTTTCTGCTGTGCTGAGTTCGACAGACCCCTTCGTGGTGGGCATCGGAGACAACTCTGAGACCTATGGCGACATTGCTTCAGGAGCCACGGTGCTGCCGCCGGATGATTTCAATTTCACGCTGGCACCCTATGCCCCAGATGGCCATGTGGTTCAGTTTACTTTGACTGTGACAGACAATGTCCCCAACACTTGGGTGAGCGCTGTTCCCATTTCCCTTTCCAACGGAAATCTGGAATATATCAAATTGAACTTGGTGGGCGTGGGGGATGGAATTTTGGACCCTGGCGAGAGTGGACAGATGTGGGTTCACCTGAACAACATAGGAACACGAAAAACCCCGACAGGCGCCGTCGCTTATCTGCGTTCCGGAGATCCGGCCGTGCTGATTACGGACAGCGTTGGCACTTTCCTTCCATCCAACCCGGGTGGACAATGCGATAACTCTGCCGACCAATGGGGCATCTCTGCCACAACCTATGCCATACCCGGAGAACGGGTCCCTCTGACTTGTATCTTTCCCCTGACCAGTGGTTTTGCCGATACCATTCGCTTCACTCTGTACATCGGCACGGTCGCAACGACCACTCCCACTCCTCCCGATTCTTATGGCTATTGGGCCTTTGATAACACGGACCTAAGTTATGCCAAGCATCCGACCTATAGCTGGGTTGAGATTGACAGCCGCTATGGTGGGTCGGGCACCGCGCTGAGTCTCACGGACGCTTCTGACGAGACGGACAAGACGGTGGTCGTCAACTTACCTTTCACATTCAAGTACTACGGGCAGTCGTTCACGCAGATTAGCGTTTGCTCCAATGGTTGGCTGGCAATGGGAGCCGACCAAGTCGTACACACCTTCTTTCGCAATTGGACCATCCCCGGCGCGCTGGGTCCAGAAGCGATGATTGCGCCCTTCTGGGATGATTTGCGAGTGGACAACTCGACAGGCCGTGTGTACAGTTATAACGATGCGGCCAATCATCGCTTCATCATCCAATGGAGCCGGGTTTATAAGTACAATGGGGGTACGAATCCCAGCCAGACTTTCGAGTGCATCCTCTATCAGCCCGGCTACCCCCAAACGCCGACGGGGGACGGCGAGATTCTCTTTCAATACATGACTTGCACCAATACCTATGATGTGGGTTCGTCAAATGACTACGCAACCGTGGGCATCGAGAATCTGGATGAATCGGATGGAGTGCTATTCAGCTATTGGAACATCGCAGGCCCCGGCGCAGCGTCCATGGTCAGCGGGCGCGCCATTCTCTTCACGACGCAACGGGTACCGCCTACAACTCCAAAGGCGCCCACGAATTTGACCGCCGTTCTCTCGGGCAACGACATCCGACTGCGTTGGAACGGAGTCCGAGAAGACATCCTGAACCAATCCATCACCATTGGTGAGTATAAAGTCTATCGCTACACCTCTCCGTTCTTCACACCGGATGGAGGCAACTACTTGGGATCAGCGTCTGACACCACCTATCTGGATGTCGGTGCCGCAGGAGGCAGTATGTACTTCTATATCGTCCAGGCCTACATGTCGGGTTCACTTTCACCCACCGGTGAAGAAGGTGAAGGTGCGAATAGAGGGACCAGACCCGAGCAGGGCTGGGTCCCCAAGCAACCGGACGAGCGCTAAGCCGCTCTTCACAAGCTACGGCGAAATGATAAGCCCCGATTCTCGAAAAGAGCCGGGGCTTGTTTTTTGTAGATAGTCAAGAATGGGAAGAGCCGAAAATAGAAAGGCCGCTCGGCAAAGGAGCGGCCACTAAGAATGGAAAATCGAAATATGAGTTAGCGGATTTCCTTGTGCAGCGTGTGTCGTCTCAAATGGGGATTGTATTTCATCAGTTCCAGTCGATCGGGATGGGTGCGGCGGTTTTTGGTCGTCGAGTATCGTGAAGGCGGCGCACCCAATTTCTCCGCCTCCGTACACTCAAGAATGATCTTTATTCGTCCCTCTTTCGCCTTTTTTGCCATAAGGTTGTCCTCCTACGACTTCGGCCGCAGGTCTGCGGGCAGTCCTTTCCGTTCAATGGTTTTCATGGCGCGTGTACAGAGCTTCACGCGAACCCAACGGCCGCTGATGGGATCAAAAATCCGTTTGGTGTGAAGATTGGGTAACTGCCACTTCCGCGTGCGATTGTTGGCGTGGGAAACATGGTTGGCGCGGTTGCGTCGCGTTCCCAGTATCGTGCATCGTCTCGCCATGGGATCTCTTCCGTCGGTTTCGGATGTTAAAAATCGTCTTGGCTCAATAGGTGTCGGCATCCGTCACGAAAGGCAACAGTGCCAGGTGACGCGCCCGCTTGATTGCCTGTGTGACTTGCCGCTGCTGAGTTGTGGCAAGCCTTGTAATGCGCTTCGGCAGAACCTTTCCCTGCGGACTGATAAAACGCTGCAGAAGTTTCACATCTTTATAATCCACATAGTCAATACTATGTTCGTCCAAGTAGGACGGCTTGCGCTGATAAGTCGCAGACTTCAGACGCATCGGCCGTGATTCTCGCCTTCTTTGCTGCATCTTTCCAAACCTCCAAATATGATAATTTATTAAAATTTTTCCAAAGAGTCAATAGCCGAACTCAATTCCAATCCCCGTTTCCCCTCCATCCATTCCTTCCTCTCATATTCATATGCCATTTGCCATAGCAAAGGGGGTGCCAGATTCCCATTCTGTGAAAGAGTTCACAATGTGCCTTTAATTCTATTGGTCTGTCTTGACTTCCGTACGCAAGACCTCAACTGTCTCATTATCAATGCATTGCCAAAAATCCAACTTTAATCTCTTGTTATTAATGACAATAATCAATTCAAAGAAAGAGAGAAAATCCCTTGACTATCTCACACTGGCGAGTTATATTAATGCCCACCACATGTTGTAGCTGATCCTACCCTTAACCCTACCTATCGTGGCCAAAAGGCACAGAGGCGTGCCTCGGAAATGGCCCTCCATGCTTAAGGCAACTTAACTCCAAAGGGGGAGCCCGACTCCTCTTGACGGGGCGCAGGGGAAGAGGCATGGGTTATCCTGTGAGGATCGTGCTTCTCCATCTATTTACGAGAAAAACAGAAAATCATGATTTCAGGACAATGTCTTCGCATTTCGCGAGGTGATACCCGTGCGTTTTGAGCGGCGTTTTACCGGAGAAGGTAGAGATCCATTTGATAGAGTTGCTTTTGTTGAGCGGACTTCGAGAATGATAGACCTGGATGGATCTATTATTTTTGAAGCCGACAACATCATTGCGCCTGATTTTTGGTCTCAGGTGGCCGTGGACATCCTGGCCCAGAAATACTTCCGTAAGGCCGGCGTCCCGGTGACGACGCGCGCCGTGCCGGAAGATGGTGTCCCTGTTTGGCTCCAGCGCCACGAGCCCGACGAAAAGGCCTCAGCTAAACCGGCTCCTGAACAGCGTTCGGGTGACGAACATGACGCGAGAGATGTCTTCCGTCGCTTGGCAGGATGCTGGACCTATTGGGGTTGGAAGCATCGCTACTTCGACGATGCCTCCAGTGCAAGGATTTTCTTCGACGAACTGTGCTACATGCTCGCGATGCAAATGGTCGCGCCAAATAGCCCCCAGTGGTTTAATACAGGTCTTTATTGGGCTTATGGCATTGAGGGCCCTGCGCAGGGTCACTACTACTGTGACCCGCAGACTGGACAGGTGCATGAATCGCCGAATGCCTATGAACATCCTCAGCCTCACGCCTGCTTTATCCAATCCATAGACGATGACTTGGTGAACTCAGGTGGGATCATGGATCTGTGGGTTCGAGAGGCGCGGCTTTTCAAATATGGCTCAGGAACAGGGACGAATTTCTCAAAATTGCGAGGCGAGGGCGAGGCTCTTTCAGGCGGAGGCGGGTCATCGGGGCTGATGAGCTTCCTCAGAATCGGCGACCGAGCCGCCGGTGCCATCAAATCCGGAGGCACCACCCGTCGCGCTGCAAAAATGGTTATCGTAGACATAGACCACCCGGACATCGAGCAATACATCAATTGGAAAGTTGTCGAAGAGCGAAAGGTTGCGTCTCTGATTGCCGGTTCAAGGATTTGTGAGCGGCATTTAAAAGCGGTCATGAGAGCGTGCGCGCCCAGTGAGGTTTGGCAAGATGGTCCCCGCGTACGCGGGGACCGCTTTGATGTGCGCCGCAATCCTTATCTGGCCGAGGCCGTTCGTGGAGCTCGGGCCGCCTTTGTTCCGGAAAACTACATCCATCGCGCTATGCAGCTTGCTCATCAAGGATTCACGGATATCGAATTTGAAACCTACAATGCTGATTGGAACTCCCAAGCCTACCTGACTGTGTCCGGTCAGAATTCAAACAACTCGGTTCGTGTCTCCAACGCTTTCATGGAAGCGGTGGAGAAGGGCGACTCATGGAATCTCGTTCAACGCACGGATGGCAAGGTTCAGAAGGTGGTTTCTGCCTCGGACCTTTGGCATCAGGTCGCCGAGGCCGCTTGGGCTTGTGCAGATCCCGGCATACAATTCGATACGACAATTAATGAGTGGAACACCTGTCCGAACGATGGCCGAATCAATGCGTCCAATCCATGCTCGGAATACATGTTTCTCGACAATACGGCCTGCAACCTGGCATCGCTGAACCTCACAAGATTTCTTGACACTCAAACAGCCGCTATTGATGTCGAGAGCTTCAAGCATGCCATACGAATCTGGACCGTCGTCTTGGACATCTCGGTTCTCATGGCACAATTTCCGAGCAAGGAGATTGCCGAGCGCTCGTTCGAGTACCGCACTCTCGGGCTGGGCTATGCCAATATGGGGACGCTTTTCATGGTGATGGGCATTCCTTATGACAGCGCCGAAGCTCTCAGCATCTGCAGCGCTATTACCGCGCTGATGACAAGCCACGCTTACACCGTGTCGGCTGAAATGGCGCAGACGCTCGGGGCATTTCCCGCTTTTGCTCGCAATCGAGACGCGATGCTTCGAGTCATTCGGAATCATCGGCACGCCGCTTTCAATGCCCCGCCGGATGAGTACGAAGGACTCACTATCACGCCGAGAGTGCCTGACCCCTCTGACTGTCCTGCTCATCTGCTTGCCGCAGCTCGCCAATCCTGGGACGAGGCACTGGCTCAGGGCGAACGCTTTGGGTTTCGCAATGCACAGACAACGGCCATCGCTCCGACCGGAACGATTGGCCTGCTGATGGATTGCGACACCACAGGGATCGAGCCGGATTTTGCTCTCGTGAAATTCAAGAAACTCGCAGGAGGCGGCTATTTCCGTATCATTAATGGGTCAGTGCCGCTGGCGCTTGAAAGATTGGGCTATCCTGAAGACCAAGTGCGCCAGATTGTGCGATACGGTGTGGGCACGGGCTCGCTCGAAGGAGCTCCGCACATCAATCCGAAGAGTCTGCGCGCCAAGGGCTTTGACAACGCCACTCTGAAACGAGTGGAACAGGCGCTGAAAACCGCCTTCGATGTCAGCTTCGCTTTCATGACACAGGTCATTGGAGACAAATTCATAAAAGAGAAGCTGAAGATCGGTGCTGAAGAAATGCGTGCGGCGGGAGGGGATATTCTGCTTGCGCTGGGATTCAGCAAGGAGCAATGCCGAGCCGCCAATGACTATATTTGCGGTCGAATGACTCTCGAAGGCGCACCTCACCTATCGCCGGATCACTTGCCTGTCTTTGACTGCGCGCACAAATGCGGAGCCTACGGGCAGCGTTACATTGAACCGTCCGCTCATTTGCGCATGATGGCCGCTGCTCAACCTTTCGTCTCAGGCGCGATTTCCAAAACAATCAATCTGCCGAATGATGCGACTATTGAAGAAATCGAGGAGGCCTTCTTCAATAGCTGGAAGATGATGCTGAAAGCGGTGGCTGTTTATCGGGATGGCTCCAAACTCAGCCAGCCGCTGGGTCATGTGGTCGAGAGCGAGTGGTCTGCGCCTGTCGAGGAACAGACGGAGGCTGTCAAAGAGAGGGCGGAGAAGATCGTGCGCCATATCTTCGCTCAGCGCCGGCGCCTGCCCGATCGGCGCGGAGGCTACACGCAAAAAGCACGGATTGGCGGACACAAGATTTACTTGCGCACCGGCGAATACGAGGACAACAGCCTGGGTGAGATATTCCTCGACATGCACAAAGAAGGAGCCGCGTTCCGCAGCCTGATGAACTGCTTCGCGATTAGCATTTCTCTCGGACTTCAACATGGTGTGCCGCTTGAGGAATTTGTGGACGCTTTCGTCTTTACGCGGTTCGAGCCCAATGGTTTCGTCGTGGGAAATCCGCATATCAAGCATGCGACTTCGGTCATTGATTATATTTTCCGCGAACTGGCAATTACTTACCTCGACCGCCGTGACTTGGCTCAAGTCGAGACCGGTAACGAGGACTTGCGCGCCGATACGGTGACGGATCCGCTGGCTCGGGCCGTGCCTCGAACAAATCATCTCAAGCTTTCGCCAATCGGTCCAAAGACAAACAAGCGCCCGCCGAAGGCTCTTCTCATGGAAAATCTCATCAAACAAGCCAAGCTGCAGGGCTACGAAGGCGACGCTTGCATCGAATGCGGCCAATTCACCCTCGTGCGCAACGGAACCTGCATGAAATGCGTCTCCTGCGGCGCGACCAGTGGGTGCAGTTAGTTGCGATAAGGAATAAAATTATGTATATTGTTACAACTTGTGGCAGTGCGCGTTGAGGCGGAGTCTAAGTATGGCTTCCCCTGCGTAGCGCTGTGCCTCCTTTGAGAACCATGTCTCGCTATCGGAGTAGCAGATGGAGTCAGTTGCGATTTTTGTCGATGGTGCCAATATGTTCTATGTTCAGAAGAAGAATGGTTGGCACATAGACTTCAACAAGGTTTTTGGTTACTTCTCGCATGGCAAGAACCTGCACGCGGCCTTCTATTACACGGCCACGCCGCCCTATTCGGAAAGAGAGCGTGTAGAGGGCTATCGAAGGTTCAGGGAAGCCTTGATTCATATCGGCTACACTGTACGGGACAAGGAAGTGAGAGTTCTACGAGATCCCACGACAGGTCAGACGAAACTCAAGGGAAATCTCGACATAGAGATGGTGATGGATTTGGTGTCGAACCGGAGCCATTACGACGAAGCCGTTCTAGTGGGCGGGGACTCCGATTTCGTTCCTGTTGTTCGGTTCCTTCGGGACGAGGGCAAGAGAGTGACGGTCGTTGGGCAAAGAGGCTTCACAAGCCTCGAATTGATTAATTGTAGCAGCAAGTACATAGATGTTAATGACATACGCACATACATTGAAAAGACAAAAAAATAGGGAGCCTCATATATATCTTGGCTCCCGCACATTGTACGCCCTTATTAATTGTGGGCTTAATATACGACGTGAGGGTTTTTTCCCACGTTGCTACCGCATAGGTAATATATTCAAAAAATTATAAAAAGTCAAGAATTTTTATTCTTTTTTTCTGTCCCGCGTGCCCCGGTCGTCCAAAGGATAGGACCCCATGTTGCTACCGTGGAGACGAGGGTTCAAGTCCCTCCCGGGGCGCGTACTCATGGCTCGGTTGCAACAGCCGGGCCTCTCTATTTTCAACAAGAAGCACGAATAGTCCATAAGTTACGCACTTCCTGCGGTGTCGGCTGCTTGCAGCCGATCCATCAATGGTCGCGGCGGCGAATCTCCTGATTCGCCCCGTATTTCGGTGGGCGGGTCACAGACCCGCGCCCTACAAAGCAATCAACCGCCGAGGCAGGTCCCCTGACCTGGCCGGAACTACTAATCCCCGCCGCGCGTGGGTGCCCTCACCCCACGCGAAAGCCTACTTCACCAGCACCATCTTTCTCGTCTCGATGAACCTCTCCGCCTCCATCCGGCAAAGATAGACGCCCGAAGGCAAGCCCGTCGCATCCCAAATCACTGTGTAAGACCCTGCTGGCATCTTCCCATTCACAAGCGTCACCACTTCCCGTCCTAAGAGATCAAAGACCTTCAGCGAGACAGGCCCCGTCTCTTTCACATCATAGCGAATTGTTGTCGTCGGATTGAAGGGATTGGGATAGTTCGGATACAGGGCAAAATCAAGTGGCGTCATGTCACGCGAAGGCGTGGCGGAAACAATCTGCTCATGAATCGTCTCGCGGCCGGTGATGTCCACATCGGAAATGCGATATTCGTAGGTGATGCTATTTTGCACGAAGCGATCTACATAGTCATAATCATGCGCCTCCGTCGTCGTGCCGTGGCCGGGGATTTCAGTTAGCTTGCGGAAGATCTCTTCTCCGGCCTTACGCTTGTAGAGAACAAAATGGTTATTATCCAATTCGCTTTCCGTCCGCCACCGCAGCATCACCTGCCCGTCGCCTGCAATGGCTTGGAAGGTGGTGAGCTCGACGGGCAACGGCCCTTCAATCGTGCCTGAACTGTCGCCTGCCTGCCAAGTCACATAGTCGCTGCAATAGGGATGTGACAGCCAGAAGGTATCAATGGTACCGGAGGTAAGCGGGGTGCTGGTCGCAAAGACAATCGAGTCGGTGTAAATGGCTACTGTCCATCTGGCCGCTTCCGCATTCCCTCCGACAGAACCGATTGTACCTGAGCAAAAGTTGGTGAACACAAGCCGCGACAAGAAACCGCTGACCCAATGCAGACGATAGCTCCAATCGGTCGGGCCGGGCTGAATCAATTCGACAAAGCCCCGTGGAGGTGCCGAAACGGCTGGATAGTGATAACCCATATCCACAGGCCAAGCGTCCTGAATACCATCCGTGCGCGTAGTCCCTTCGATCACAGGAGAGGAAGGATCGCCTGCATCAACGCAAGGACTCTGCACTCCTTGTCCTGCAATAATCTGCGACAAATAGTAAGGGCCGCCGGGACCCGATACAAACCGCGGGTTTGCATCAATATTCCCTGTTCCCGACCATCCGCCTTGAACATCAGAGTAGGTCACTGATGGACTCGATTGATAAGTGGAAATCTGGGAGGGTGTATTCCCCCAGAGGATACAATTTGCAAAGCTTAGTGAAGAAGTCTCGCAATACACCCCGCCGCCAGTTGGTGCCGAGTTGCCACTAAACGTGCAATTGGTGAATTGCGGCGAACAATATGAGCAATACACCCCGCCCGCGCTATAGTACGCCGAGTTCCCACTCACTGTGCAATTCGTGAAGGTCGGCAGAGAAAAAGGGCTGCAAGAAACCCCACCGCCTGACCAGCTTGCCGAGTTGCCGACCAGCGTACAATTATTGAAAATCGGCATAGAATAGAGGCTGCAATATACCCCGCTGCCGTAGCCAGCCGAGTTGCCGCTGATTGTGCAATTGGTGAGGCTGGGCGATGAATATTCATCGCAACACACGCCACCGCCCGTATAGTCTGTCGAGTTGCCGCTGATTGTGCAATTGGTGAAGACGGGTGAGTAATTGCCAATGCAAAACACCCCCCCACCCGAGCCTGCAGAATTCCCACTTATGGTGCAATTTGAAAAGGTCGGTGAAGAAGTGTTGCAATGCACTCCGCCGCCCTGATCTGCTGAGTTGCCGTTGATTTTGCAATTCGTGAAACTTGGCAAAGTAGAATCATAGCAACACACCCCGCCACCGGAGCCTGAAAGCCCCTTTTCAATAAGACAATAAGCAAGTCTGCTGCCGGAACTACCAGACCCCCCGAAGCGCAGACCACGCCAACGATTTGGGTTTGCCACAGGGTCGGTCGTGAAGACAATCGAATCGCTTCCAGTTCCCTCCGCCAAGAGTATTCCATAGATATTGAACGGATAGGATCCGTCAAATATGAAAGTCGTCCCGTGCATGAGGCGCAGGCCATCACCTGAATTTATGGAAATGGTTCCAACAACATGGTAGGTCCCTGGGCCCAAAATGCCGCTCAAAGGGCCTGAAAGCTGGCCAAAGCTCGCCTGCGCAAGGGCAAGCATGAGTAAAATTGTCCAAAGCTGCTTCATGGGATTTCCCCTTTCGGTTTGATGGTTTCTTGTGGGCAGGGAGCTCCCCGCCCGTTTCGAATCGTTTCTATTTCGCGTGATTTCTATTCTGAATGCGACGCAGCGCACTGCCGTGCGGCACTACCAAATCGCACGGATGTCGGAGCGGACTGCCGTCCGGCGCTACAGATCCTGTTCTTTTTTCCGCACTGGCCTCCACCGTCCCCGGTGGGGGGGATGCGGGACGCGGGAGCGTCCCGCCCTAGTGGTGAACAAGGCGGGTCATTTGCGTTTGTATTCGGATTGTGTGAATTGATGCAATAATATAGGCGGCTTTAGAGGGAATGTCAAGAGGAATCTTTGTCTTTTGATTTGCTGGTGTCGAGATTCCGGGCAGGTTAAGAACCTGCCTCGGCGAAAAAAGAGTCGCTGTGACTGCAATGGCCTTGTATTTTGGATTTCGGATTTTCCTGAGAAGAGGATTCCTCCGACCCTGTTGCAACAAAACAGAAAGGCCGTGCATTGCCCGATGGCATTGCACGGCCTGCACCGTGTCGTCGCAACGATGTCGCTGAGCCTATTTCGCCAAAACAACCTTCATCGTCGCATGAAAACCTTCCATCTCCATTGCAATCAGATAAATGCCCGAGGGCAGCGCGCTGCCGTCGAATACAACCGTATGGCTGCCCGCTGAGTTGTATCCATCCACCAGAGTTGTTGTGAGTCTTCCCGTGATATCAAAAACCTGCAATCGAACTTGGCCGTCTTCCGCCACATCGTATTGAATGGTTGTATGCTGATTGAAGGGATTAGGATGGTTCTGGTAGAGAGCATTTGTCAAGGAATAGCGCCGCTCGGGAATCGTGACTTGGCATATCTTGTCCGTCGCGCGTGTCTCTGTCCCCACATTGTCCACATCCGCCAGCATATATTCATAGGCCACGCCGACTCTCACATGCTCATCTCGATAGGTGTAGTATCGCATCGCGGCACCTTCGCCTTGCGAAGGAATGCGCGCGATTTCTTGCCAGTCCATTCCTGCTTGCCATCGGTAGATTCTGAAAAAGGCATTGTCCGTCTCACTGGCCGTAACCCAGTTGAGGGTGATAGACTCGTCTCCGCGGATAGCTTGGAAGGAGACAAGCTCAACGGGCAGCGGAGCGTCGCAGATGGTTTCAAACACATCAACCGGCCTGGGGCCGCAAGGCCATCCATCCAAGCTGGTTACAAAGAGTTCGCCGCGCTCACCCAATCCACCATCCACCAGAGCGCACCCCCAAGGCCACTTCAGCGGGGCCAATTGACAGCATCCCATTGGAGTCAGCGTGCCATCTCCGTTGTCCTGAAAGCATTCTTGTGCGCCTGCATCCTGATTAATGAAAACGACAATGTCTGCATAGGGGCTGTATTCAAGGCCTGCACTGTTGAAGTTCGTTCCGAGGAAGGTACCCCCGCACTGCCACGGCACAGGTGTCGGTCCCCAAAGCAGTGTCGGAGCCATAGGATCATGGACATCGAAGACTAAGTATTTGTCGGGCACATTGTTCGTCACGGCCCAGAGTCGCTCATTGTCTGAATCATAGGCGAGCCCGGCATAGCGGCGCTCTCCACCAAAAGAGCGAAGCAGGTTGGCGTCATTGTCAAGATAAGAGATCGTCTTGTTCCACCAACCGGCGACCCACATATTTCCATTGCGAGTGTCCACCGCAATGCCGTGTTGAGCCGTCGCGGTGAATTGGAGTTGGTATGTGCGCACAATTTCACAGGTCTGTGGGTCGAAGACGACAATATCCGGAGCAGCAGGAAGGAAGCCACCGTGATAGATTTGATAGATGAGTCCGTCGCGCGAACTCCATTCGCCGTCGGCGTACCAATCTGCGCGGCCCAGGTCTTCCGTGCATTGGCGCACATAATTGCAGCTTGCCGGCGGCTCATCGCACTCAAACCGGAGCTCAAACTGGTAGGGCCCGCGGGGGCAATCCGCCCAACGATCTACGACGACATAGACTGTTCCAGGCCCGACATGATGGACGGTTCGCGAATCTCCCGTCTGACAACCTATCCATAAACAAGGTTGTTCATTGCAGGCTTCCACAAAATAGACATCAATGCAACTCATATCGTGATTAAGGACGGTCACCGTGAGGTTGACAACGCTTTCAAGGAGAATCGAATAGACGAGCTCTCCCCCGGGGTCAACGAATCCACACGGCCAGCTATCCACACCATTGGGTTCTTCGATACTCTGGCCGCTGATCGTTTCCGGGCACGATACGACGATGGCATTCGAACAATCCAGGTCGCACCGCAGAGAGTTGTTATACTCTCCTTGGCCAGCCTTCATGGGGGCTGTTGTCGCGTCCATGCTGCCATAGGCCGCAAGCGCAAAAAGAAACCCCGCAAAAGCACCGATGCACCACCGCAGTGCCAGGGACATTTGAGAAATTCTCCTTAGCCTCTAAAAGCTTATCTGTGTGAGATCGCTCAGTCTTTTATAAGACCTTTGCCATAAATTAATGTTCGCGAGTCTTACATACAATGTTTTTCTTGATTTTCTCTCTACTGTTTTTTCTATTGAGACGCCTTGGCCATACGAGTAAGCATAATTGCTCTTTCTAATAGGAGAAGAAGGAGTGCCCGAATAAGAAACACAATTATAGCGAAGCCCCGAACGCTGATGAACGGTCGAGGCTTTTGCAGAAAAAGAGAACGCGGCACAATCCTGTCCGCGTTTCGTCTGTTGGTTTCAGGGTAATGATTGGGATTAATTGATTGCGAGAGAGGAGGGAAGAGCTCGCTAAGTAGCCCCATCGGGGGATTTGAGGAGGTGAGCCAGCAGCTCGCGGCAGATGAGGGCGGCGCATCGCGGCCCTCGATAGACAAAGGCAGTGTACACTTCGATGAGGTCCGCGCCCGCTGTCAAGAGCTTTGCCGCTTCAACTCCTGTGGACACGCCTCCCGAAGCGACAATGATTGCCTCTGCGCCGAGAAGCGTTCGTGCCTGTCTCACAAGCTCGTGTGTTCTGGGCAAGAGAGGCTTTCCTGAAAGCCCTCCTCGGTCGAGAAAGGCGGCGCTCGGTGCGAGGGTCCGATTCGTCGTCGTATTTGCCACGACAAGCCCCGCCAATCGAGTGGCTGTGACCACTTGGACGATGCCCTCCAAATCTCTCACCGTGATGTCGGGTGCAATCTTGATGAGCAACGGTCTGGGATCAAACGCGGCCAGCTTTTCTTGAAGAGTGTTGGCTATCCTTGTTAAGGCTTCGCTTCGCTGCAACTCGCGCAGGCCGGGTGTATTGGGCGAGGAGACATTGACGACGAAAAAATCGCCAAAGGGATGCAGAATGTCCAGGGAAGCGCACAAATCCTCATGGGCTTGATCCAGAGGCGTGTCTGCGTTTTTCCCAAGATTAATGCCTACGGGGATTGAAGTCGCCATGCGCCATTTTTCTAAACGGCGAGCGACAGCCACTGCTCCGTCGCTCGGAAATCCAAGTACATTGACGAGCGCCTTCTCTTTCGGAAAGCGCCAGAGTCGAGGCTTCGGATTGCCTGGCTGCGGCTTGGGAGTCACCGTGCCAATTTCCACAAAGCCGAATCCAAGGTCTTCGGCGGCAGGAACAATGCGGCCGTCCTTGTCGAATCCAGCGGCAAGGCCAATCGGATTGCGGAAAACCAGACTGCCCAACCGCCGCTCGAGTCTCTTGTCGCGAACCTGGCAGAAAAATTGAAGCGTTCGCCGCGTGAGAGAACACCGTTGCGCGCACTCCAGCCATTTGAGAGCGCGCTCGTGAGTGCGCTCCGCGTCTCCGAGGAAAAGGAGTGGACGCAGAAAGAAATAGAGCATCTATCGCCTCGCTTGCGGACCGCCAAAGACGCCCATATCCGAGCGCGATCCGTTGGGATCCGTCAGAATTGAGTCGCCTTTGTCTATGCAGAGCGATGAAGGCGCCAAATGGAAGTCAAGCGAATCTGTAAATTGGGGATCCACGCTGAGCGCTCCTTGCATGCGGGCCAAAGGCAGAGGGCCTTTAAATTCTCCTTGGGCATTGGCCCATATGTCGTTGTGATCAATGAGCCATTTCTCAGCTCTCCCAGTGCTCCACAAACCCACGCAGGGGCACACCCATTCTTTTCGGTGGCCGTTTTTTGTGACGACATTGTTCACAATACGACCGCTGGATTCATCGGACCAAATCGCCATACCGCAATTGCCATTGCGCGTGACGACATTGTTTTCGGCGACTAGATGGCTTTCGCCCGTGGCGATAATCCCCCAGCCAAGATTGTCAAAGACAGCATTATTTCGAGCAATAACCGTTGAAGTGCCAAAACTGCCGAGGCCTTTCCAATAATTGGAAATCCGATTGCGCAGGCAAATGGCTGACGCATCCCAAGTAATGCCGATGCCTGCTCCTCGGCCCGAGTCAATCACGCAATCGCTAATCGTGGCGGTTGCTCCGCGATAGAGGGCCACGCCATCCCAGGAGTTGTTGGTTATCCGGCAGTCCTGAATCCACAGCTCAGAGTTCTCGCGGCCCATGACGCCCCCAATTCCCACGATGACGGAGTCAATGAAGTTTGTGTTATCGCGGATATGACAATGACAAACTGTAATGGTTGAAAACTTCGCAACGATGGCAGCGTCGGTAGCATTGCCGTCTCCATCACGCACGCCACCGCTGATCGCTATCTCCTCGATAACCGAACCGCGGCTGTTCAAAAACAACATCCCATAGCCGGCGTTTGTCACAAGAACCGTTTTCTCCGTCCCTGCGCCCTGAATGCGCAGCGCTTTGCCCTCAATGAGAAATCCGCGAGTCGCCTGAACAGAAGTGCGATGCTCAAGACAGTTGCCGCAAAGGTCTTCAAGAAACGGCGCGGGAGCAGCAATATACTGCCCGGCCGCAACTTGCAGCACATCGCCATCACTCGCGCGGTCAATGGCGTACTGCAAATCGCCGAATGGCTCAGACACGGTCCCTTTCTCAGACAGGTTATCGGTTCGAGGAGCCACGAACAGCGTTGCGCAACTGCCGATACTTGCCAAGAGAAAAAATGTCACAATAAAGAGGCAGACTCCTGTAGTCAATCGCTTCATGGTCAAATACCATCCGAAATATTCAAAGGAAAATCAAGGGCAAATAGAAACAGCAGGAAGACACCCCTTCTGACTTCCCCTACTGAAGTAGGGGAAGAACCGGCCACGCGTCCCCCTACTTCAGTAGGGGGACAACAGGGGGTTTCTCTCCAATTCTCCTTCGTTTACCATGTTTTTATGGGCCGGTTGCAAGCAGCCGACACCGCTAATCAGTCAATGTGCAAATTCTGAGAGCGCAGAAGAAAAAAGCGTGGCCGGAGGCAAGGCCACGCACTATGAAAGGAGGAGAATACGAGAAGGACGAAAACATCCGCAGAATTGGTAAGGATTCTAAGATTCCGGGGTCGTCTCCTTAACGACTTCGACCCGAATCATCGCCGTCACATCGCTGTGCAGCTTGACGGGAACATCATATTCTCCCAAGGCTCGGATGGGTTCCTCCAAGTGGATTTTGCGGCGATCCACATCCATGCCCTTTTCTCGCAGCAATTCAGCGATATCCTGACTCGTAATAGAGCCGAACATGCGGTCTTCCTCGCCCACAAGCGCGGTGACGGTTACTCGAAAGCCTTCGAGTTTCGATGCGAAATCGCCTGCGACGCGCTTTTCTTTTAAAGCCCGATGTGCGAGAACCCGATGGTCTTCGGCCAGCCGCGCCAAATTCGATTTCGTGGCGGCATAAGCCATCCCGCGCGGAATCAGGAAATTCCGTGCATAGCCGGTCTTCACCTGAACCACTTCCCCTATCTTGCCCAATTTCTCGACATCTTGACGAAGTATGATCTGCATGTGAGTCTCTTCCTCAGTTCTGTTGGGCCTCTGCCCTCGGATTTCTTGGATGCTATATTTTCAAATCTCGATACCCGAAATCAAAATCGGAAGGACCGGGCACTTGACCATTCGGGGATTTTCCATCGGAGTGAGCCGGTTCCGTCTCTCGGGAATTCAGTTCGCTGCAGGGGCTCTCCGCAAAACGCTCCGTTTCCTCTTCCTCAAGAACCGGCACAGAGATCGTCATCTCTCGCTTGTTCAGGAATTGGATACGCCGTGCCTTAATCTCGACGATATTGCGGTTGAAACCATCCTCCGTCTTCCAACTTCGAGACTGGAGCTCTCCCTCCACAAGAACCGCGCTGCCTTTCTTCAGATTCTCATAGCAGCTTTCCGCAAGTTTGTACCAGGCGACGACACCGATGAAACAGACATCTTCTTTGATCTGACCGGTGCTGTCTTTGAACTTCCGGTTGGATGCGATGGTGAAATTCGCGACGGGCGTTCCCGTCGTCGTCGAACGAAAAGTCGGGTCTTTGATCAGATTCCCAGCGATAATCACGCTGTTGACCTCGGGCATTCTTAAATCAATCATAGGACACTCCCCGTAGCATCACAACACAAATTCTTCTAAAGAAGACTTCCACACAATGGATAACAGCCTTATACACTGCCGAGAACGGGTGACGCTTTTTCGTCAACAGGACCGGCATTCGCTTGTTCGCTCTCTTCCGTCGCGAGGGAAATTTCCGTCGGCTCTTCGAGTCCTTCCTCGGGCGCTTCCACTTCCTCTTCAACGAGCTTCGCGACGGGCTCTTCTTCGAGTTTCTCGGGCGCTAATGGAAGCTCCACTATGGGCTCGACAGGTGGAATTCGATGCCGATCCACCGAGACAATCAAATGCCGAAGGATATAAGGGCTGAGCCGCAGGTAGCGATCCAGCGTCTTGACGGCAGAAGGGTCCATATCGAAAACAACCACGGCGTAGTAACCGTATTGTTTATGCTGGATTTCATAGGTCATGCGCTTCTTGCCCCACGAGTCCCACTTTCGGACAAGTCCTCCGGAATGCAGAATCTGCTCCTGGAATTTCTCGAGTTGTTCTCGAGTTTTCTCGGTATCCAATCCCGTGTCCAAGATGAGGACGCCTTCATAAGTTCTTGTTGTCATCAAAACTCCCTATGGCCATTGGTGCCCGGCAGCTTATTGTATGCCGGGAGGGTTCTTATTTATCGGGAAACAAGGTTGCTGTTTCCGCATCACGATTGAACTGATTCATTGCTGGCTGGGCGCCTTCCCGAAAGTAGCAAAGTACGGCATCGACAGCGCGCTGCACCACCTGCCCCACCTTATCGTGGAGCTCGGGCGAAAACTTGTGCAAAACATAATCGGTCAAATCCGCACCCGGCTCTCCCCCTCCCACTCCGATACGCAGTCGAGCAAACGATTCCGTCTCCAGCGTGTCAATCAAGGACAGGAGTCCGTTGTGTCCGCCCGCTGAACCGGATAGGCGCAGCCGAAGTTGCCCCAGAGGCAGATTGACATCATCGCAAACAACCAGCATCTCCGCCAATGGTATTTGGTAACGCGCGAGAATTCTGCGAACCGGCTCGCCGGAAAGGTTCATATACGAGTACGGTTTGAGAAAGATCATCAGGGGACGGCTCTCGGGCATCTTCGCCACCCGTGACTGCCCGCGTTCTCGCTTCCAGATGGCTCCCGCGCGCTTCGCAAGAATATCCACGACGGCAAACCCAATGTTATGGGGCGTATTTTGATAGGTTCCGCCGGGATTGCCGAGACCGACCACCAGAGGCATTGAGCTACTTCTCTTTCGACTTGCCTTCGCCCTCTTCCGCTCGGCGTGCCTTGATGACTTCCGGCTCCTTTACTTCACCTTCCGGCACCTCGGCTTTGACCGTCGGCTGCTCCACTCGAGCGTGGGCCACATGGGCCACAACCGTATGGGGGTCATTCAGCAGCGCAATATTCTCGAAAGATAGGTTTTCGATTCGCAGCGAATCGCCAATCTCCAGGTGAGAAATGTCCGCTTCCAGGTGGGGTGGAAGATGGCGCGGAAGACACTCGATCTCTATTTCACGGAAAGCATGCTCGAGGATTCCGCCATGCTGCACTCCAGCCGGTGTGCCGATGAGTCGGAGAGGAACCGTTACTCGGAGTTTGTGACCGCGCTCCACGCCATAGAAATCCACATGAAGGACCCGGCCATTGACGGCATGGCGCTGAATCTCCCGAATGATGCAAGGCAAATCCTCACCATCCAGCCTCAGATGAAGCAGCGGAGTCTCCTGCGAAACCATCCGCGAGAAAGCATGAGCATCCACGACGATGTGGTGCACCTGGCGGCGCTCAGTATAGTAAACGGCCGGAATGAGCGCTCTTTGCCGAAGTTCTTTTGCCGCAGTCTTCCCTGTGGGCCGTACCCGGGCTTCTAAAATTACTTCTTCCATAAATATTTCCTAACTCGCTCCACATGCCTTGTTTCTCGGAAGCGATCTGCTACACTTGCACCGATTACCTATCAGGAAATGGGCACTCCAATCTCATACAAAAAATCCGGAGATAGATCCGCCCCATTTTCCCATACGATGGTGTCCAGATCGGTGTGTAACTTGACTGTCTTGAAATAGCCAATATCCCTGAGTGGCTCGAACACTTCTCCCTCAAGATGGGGTTCCAAATCGACGAGCCGTTCCATGTCATCTTCAAAGGTCAAGATTAATTTGTACCCAGCAACATGGACAACCTTCCTGACAAAATGCATGAAACACCTCTACACTGAGGGTGCAATGGGACGCAATGGTCTTTTTGCCATGACATACTGATTTCCGGCATCGAAGTCTATTGGCTTCCAAACAAAAAAAGCGTCTATAGAACGGTCAAGTCTTTAGCTGCTGCACAAACAAGGAGCTTAGTGAGCGATTATGATGAATGGAAAGAATCGCCTCGGCAAACAGCTTGGCCGTCGAGACCAGACGGATTTTGCGAAAGAGATGCTGTTGTGGCGTCGGCAGTGTGTCACACACAAAAACCTGTTTGACCTTCGTCGCCTCAATGTTCTGCACGGCTTTGTCCGAAAAAATAGGATGTGTAACCACGGCGGTGATTTCGGTGGCATGTTCCCTTTCAAGCAATTCAATGGTGGCGATGAAAGTGTTGCCCGTGTCAATCATGTCATCTACGATCAGCGCCGGCCGGCCGGCCACTTCCCCGATGAGATTGGATTCGGCCACTTCATTCGCGCGTTCGCGATGCTTATCCACGACGGCAAAATCGGTGTCCAATTGATTGGCGTAGAAGCGGGTCAATTTTATCGAACCGATATCCGGGGCCACAATGACCAAATTCGGAATTGGATTCTCTCGGAGCCAATCCGCATAGAGTTTCGATGCGTGAATATGGTCGAAAGGAATTTTAAAAAATCCCTGAATCTGTGGCGCGTGCAAGTCCATTGCAAGGACTCGGTCAGCGCCCGCCGCCTCAATGAGATCCGCAACCAGACGCGCTGTAATTGGCACCCGTGGCTGGTCCTTGCGGTCTTGGCGAGCATAGGCGAAATAGGGGATAACGGCCGTAATTCGACGAGCCGAAGCCCGCTTGGCGGCATCAATGAGAATAAGCAGTTCCAGCAAATTATCCGCGGGCGGCCGAGTGGGTTGAATCAAGAAGACATCGCACCCCCGGACATTCTCATTGAATTTCACCCAAATCTCGCCATCCGAAAAGCGTTTTCGCTCCACGGAACCGAGCTCCATGCCCGCCTCTTGGGCGATCCGCTTGGCCAAATCCGGATGGGCCGAGCCACTGAAAATTTTTAACTGTTCATCCGCCACCATGCTCTATCCAAATTTCGCCTTCGGCGGGCGAACTGCCCTTGCTTTCAGCGTCCACGCTTTGAGTCTGCTGCGCGTTCGACGCTCTCTGTGTATCAACACCATAGGGGGCGAAGGAGTCGAATCCTTCGCCCGGAATCATCGAACCCGCAGGAAAACCACCTTAATATCTTGGGAACCTCTTTTTTGGTCTGTCTGATGGAGGGCGAGCTTCATCAACTTTCATGACGCGTCCATCGAACTCGCTCCCGTCCAACGCTGCTTTTGCGCTTTCAGCTTCCTTGGCGTTCGACATTTCGACGAAGCCGAAGCCTTTGCCCTCAATGATGTTGACTTGCCGAACTTGACCGTAGGGGGAAAACAGGTCCTGCAACTGCTGATTCGTTACAGAATAACCAAGATTCCCCACATAAAGCTTGCTGCCTTGCATCCTACACTCCTTTTGGTTTTCTTTTTTTTCTCTTGTCAACTAATGTCTCTTTTGGAGGTAG
>Ga0315289_10000283_pt1 | contig 80904 bp, 115 predicted proteins | sample YL17G11_40_MG_FD_203452 | JGI IMG/M metagenome (GOLD analysis project Ga0315289, IMG submission 203452) | Sediment microbial communities from Yellowstone Lake, YNP, Wyoming, USA - YL17G11_40 | ecosystem: Environmental > Aquatic > Freshwater > Lake > Sediment | place: USA: Wyoming | collected...
CGGGCGGCGAACTCGTTGACAGGGGGCCAACCGCAAGGCTACAATCAACCTGGCCCGATGGGCTCCAGACTGTGGGCGGCCCCGTGGTGTAGCGGTCTAACATGCCACCCTGTCACGGTGGAGATCGGGGGTTCGAATCCCCTCGGGGTCGCCAACTATGACAACCCGCGACGAGATTTGGGGGGACGGTCGGAGCGTCGCACGCTCCTCGGCGGGAGTATTATCGTACACCCCTGCCGTGCACTGTCAAGCGGTTGGGGACCTCTGGCACGACCCGTTTTCGTCGACCTTCTCTATGGCAGATCGCAGCTCGCGGGCGAGTATGCCCTGCGGTTCTACGGACTCCACCCATCGAAGGACGCACCTGGCTTCTGGCAGAGGCAGCTTGAGTTCTCCGACCGTAACGACTGGCGACGAGAGAAGAGCCCGGTCCTGGGGCGTGAGATCGGGCGGTTGCATGGCTACCACCCAGCCAGTATGCCTTCTTCGAGATGAACGGTAATGGTAGAGCTCATCTCTCTCCCTCTTTGAAGAAGGGCACATCCGGCCGCGATCATACATCGCTTCAGAGAATTGTCAAGCCCGTTCCTGCGCTAAGCCGGTCGTCTGGATCGTTCGATAGGCAAGGGCAGGCGGTCCACGGGGTTATGCTTCCGCTGGGCCTCCAGAGCCCGACTGCGCGCCGCGTACTCCAGGTACGGTAGCGTCGTCTCCAGCTTCGAATGCCCAAACAAGATCTGCAGGTCCAGGACGTTCCCGCCATCCTCAATGAAGACCCGGGCAAACGTGTGACGCCAGCGGTGAACGTTGGCTGACCGGATGTCGGCGCGCTGAGCGATGGCCCGGTTCGCATCCCACAGGCTGTGGCGGTGCAAGGCACGCCCGTCTTCACCAGGAAAGACCCAGCCTGTTTCGATCCCGGCCGAGTCAAGGTAGCGACGCAGGGCCGAGATCGCGCGCCAGCTCGGGGCCGACACGTGCTTCTTCCGCCCTTTGCCCCTGCAGGTGAGCTGGCCGACCTTCCAATCAATATCGCTCACCTTAAGTCGGCGCACCTCGCTGGCTCGCCAGCCGGTAGAGAGCAGCACGTAGAACAGCGCCTCGTCTCGCAGCGTCCTGATGGCGCCGAAGAAGCGCCCTACCTCGTCGTCGGTGTACGGTCGCACGGGGTCGACCTGTGACCGCGCGATCTTGAGCCCTTCGAGCGGATTGCTCGGTCGGATACCCCGGCTCACCAGGAACGCGAAGAGCACCTTGAGGTTCACCAGGCGGTTGCGAACCGTGGCGGTGGCCCTTCCTTGCTTGGTGAACCATTCGGCGAAGCGGGCGAGATCGTTAGTGGAGGCTACAAGCGGCTCGACGCTGGCGCCCTCGCAAAACCGCTCGAAGACGTTGGCGGCAGCGAGCGCGTTCTCTACGGTATCGGGGCTCCTCCCGACCAGGATCAGGTAGAGTCGGTAGTCATCCTTGACGCTCTGCCAGGTGTGGCCGATTGTCTCGGAACCTCCGGCGGGGTGCCAAGGCCAATGCCAAGGCCGTGTCTCCGACATGATGTGCACACGTGGTTTGCTGTACCATCATAGTATCGGAGTAACGGCGGGGAAACTGAAGCCACGCGGGAACAGGCTAGATCAGTGGTTCTTGCCTGATAGCGCGGGCAACGATCGCGGCGTAAGCGGCGCCAGCAGCGTCGGGTTTGGCAACGTCGGCCACGGTCTTCAGCCCTGCAGCTCGTAGGGCGTCGCGGCGACTGACGAGACCAAAGTCCTCGTGACAGGCACGGAAGAAGGCGTCGGCGGTGCGAATCGTGGCGGGGTCTCGCGGCTCGAAGGGAGGCGCCTCCTCAGCAGGACGCACCTGGGAATCGGCTGGATCGGCGACCGGAATTGGCTTCTCCCCCGCGTCACCATCGCGCGCCTGCGGGCCAAGCTCGGCGGGCAGGTCGCCCGACTGCGGCTCGGCCACCTCGGCTTCAGCCTCAGCCGCGACCTCCTCGGCCTCGCCAGGCTCCGGCTCCTTGGGCGGCGGCAGGAGAAGCTGGGCGGTCGTGCCTTGCTGGCGCGCTTCCAGGAGCTGGACGATAGTCGCATCGGGCGTGACCTGCGGCCGGCTGACCTTGAACTTCTTCCCCAACGACTGCACCTGGACCTCTTCGCGGATCAGGTCCAGGAAGAACGGCACCCAGGCGATGCTGCCCAGGGCGTGAACGACGGCGTCCAGGACGCTCAGGATGCGCTCCATGGCCACCGGCGAGCCGAGGTTACACTGCCAGACGCCCAGCCCGGGCAGTTGCGGGATCATGAATTGGAGGAACATGATCGCCTTGCACTGCCCGGCGGCGAACTCCGGGCACTCAGGTCCGCCAGGACAGGTGATCGGCCTCTGCGTGACCTCCTTGGTCGAGGCGTCGGCCATGGCGCCCGTGGCCGTATCGACCAGGCGCAGCGCCTGGAGCCCGTCGCCTCGGCAGACGGCCCCCCTGGTCTGCGTGTACGCCCGGAAGCCGCACACCGCCGCCTCGTCGGGGAACTCGGTGGGGAAGACGATCCGCAGGCGCTTGGGCTTGACGCCAACGATCTCCTTGATGTCGGCGAGCAGGAGCTCTCGCTCCTGCTCGTCGCGTGTCTCTGGGTCAAAGATGAAGTACTCGGTCGCCCGCGGCACGCCGTTTACCCGGACGCCCAGGCGAACGTGCCCTAGTCGCGGTAGCCGCTGCGCCCTCTGGAAGCGATGAATGCGCCGCCCGACCCCATCAGGAACCATTCAACTTACCTACCCCCGCGCCACCACTTTCGGAGGTCCGTACTCTACTGAGAGGCCAAGCCGTGTGAGCCAGCGCGAGATCACGCTCGGCCACACCTCCAGTTCCTCGGCGGCGCCTCGAACGCTTCCCTTCTCCATGATGAGTCGGGGGAGCAACTTCTCCATGGGCTCACCGCGCTCTATCTCGATGAGCTTCATGCGGTCCGTCTTGCCATCGGCACTTGGTGCCACGGCGTGCCTCCTTTCGTGGTTTAGTGTACCAGATAGGTTCACCGTTGTCAAGAAGCCACGTGTACCGGGGTCGGGCGACGCGACTCGCTCGCTATATCCTACATGACTCGCTGTCTGTGTACACCCAAGGAACACCCTACATCGTGAGCGATGGCACCCTATTAGAGCCATCCCAAAGCCTGGATCGGCAAGCTGGATCGTCCAGACGTCTGGACAATCGCGCTGGTCGCCGCTAATCCCGTCCAGACTTCTGGACGGATGTCGGCCACCAGCCGACTCTCTCGTCTTTATCGGACGGGGATAGGGGCCTCTGCAGGCCACCAGCGGAGGCAACCGACCGTCTTCGTCTTGAGCCGGAGAGGATAGCGGGCCCGGCAGGTGCCGGCGTCGTCCAGCTTCACGGTGATGGTCCCGTGACCGCCCTCTCGCATGGTCACCTGGCCGGCGTAGCCATCGTTCGATCCGTCAGGCGTCCCGCCGTCGAAGAGCGCTACGCCGGCGGTATCACCCCCGCCAGCCGAGCCGAGGAACAGCTCGATCTCCACCCACTTGGCCTCGGGCGGCAGGCCGAAGTCGCTCCGCATCTGCCAGACGGCGTCCTTGATGCCGTTCTCATACGGACCGGGCTCCAGGATTCGGTCGGTGAACCAGATGGCCACGGCGTTGTGTCGATATCCTGCGCCTCCCATTTCGTCGTCCTCCTGGTCGAACGTGACGTCGCCAACGGCGCGCCACATCTCCTCGGTCATGTACTCCCAGACCCACCAGAGAGCGCCCTGCCCTCCCAGCTTGCCCCCGCCCGACAGCTCCTTCCAGGTCCGCGCCCAGGTGCGGATCTCGTCGCCCGTGACCGCATGAGCGGCGTTCATCGGGGCAGGGATGGCGTCGCCGGCGGGCACGATGGGGACCTCCACCAGCCCATGCTGCAGGAAGTCGTCGTAGCAGACCCGGGCAGCATGGCTAGCGCGGTCCGGCCGGTAGTACTGAGTGCCGGCCGGGTACATCGAGCCGTGGTAGTCCTGGGGGAACGCGGCCGCGACATGGCGGTGGAAGGCATCGTACACGTCCATGCGGTGATAGGACGGCTGCGCCAGCGGGCACCAGTAGTGTGGCTTGCCCGGCGCGCCTTGCTCGATGCGTCGGCAGTACGCCTCGGCAATTTCGCCGGCTCGGTCGTCAAGGGATTCGAACTCGCCCTCGACGTCGCTCATGTAGCCGGTGGCGCCCAACACAGTCAGGGCGCGGATAGCCTGGGTAGCCTCGGCCTCCCAGCCCAGCTTCTGGTCGTCGTAAATCACACCCGCCCGACCGTAGACGAACTGCCAGAGCCAGACGTCCACGCCGTTGCGCAGGAGCTCCTGGACGATCCATTTCCCTCGCTCCTCACTCCAGAATGGCCCGAAGGGATGGCCACCATCCGCCGACTTCAGGACTACGCCCCGCACGCCGTACTCGCAGCACTTCGCAGCGATGCGCTGCGCATTGCCGCCCTCTGTCAGTGCCCAATTCCAGATGAAGACGCGCTTACCCTGGTGGCTCACTGGTCCCTCCTGTGTCTTGAGCTGGCAGCGCCCTCTCCCGCAGATTCTTCGTCGCGCTGTAGATTCCAGACGCCGCCATTCCGGTAACGACCCCTCGGAGACCCGCCGCGATCCAGCCGACGTCGGACACGGCAGCGTCGGGCAGAGCGGCGTTGACAGCCAGGCTCCAGGCCACGCCCATGGCGATGGCGATCAGCGGCCACCAGCGGCTGTCAGGAACGAACGGCTTTATGACCTGCAGCAGGGCGGCGATGATGGGAGCCGCGGCCAGCCCCGTGACCAGGACATCGTCAAGTCCTGAGGCGGGTGTCATGTCGGCTCTCCCTCCTTCTTCTCTCCGTCCTTCTCCACCACCCCGATCTTCGCTTGCTTGCCCAGCTCATCCACTACGCGTTGCAGTTCGTCGGCCCAATGCTCCAACATCAAATCGTTTTGGCGTTGGCCCTCGGTAGCGCCCTCAACGAGGAGCTGGAGCTGTACCCGGTGGGCCGCCGCCTTCGACCGGTCGAGGAGCTCGTTCAACTGTCTGATCTCGTCGGATGTCAGGTCCTCAACCTCGGGCGCCTCTGCAAGAGCCTGCCGATGCCGCGTGGTGAGGGCTGTCTGGGAGTGCGCGTCAGTGTACGCCTTGAGGAAAAGCGTGCTGAGGGTCTTCTTTTCGTCCTCTAGCCGCGCCTTCTTGATGTCGGGATCAATCTTCTCAATCAGATCGCGGTAGCGCTGTTCGCCGCTCGGTGCAGCAGCCATGGCTTTAGCCAGCCTCCTTCGCTGTGCTCGGTTGCCCATCGGGGTACAGTGTACTCTACGGGGACAAGTTGGCAAGAGTCACCTGGGTCTCAACAGCCCCAATCTTGCCCCGCACGCGCAGCTCGTCGGCACCCGCCCCGTCCGAGTAGAAGTACAGCAGCGCCTCGCCGTCCACGTAGGCGGGGTCAGCGGCCACGGACGCCAGCCGCGTGTGCTGGATGATCTTGAGCGTCGTGCCGACACGCAGCGCGCCTGCGATGTCAGCGATGAACCCAGCCGTGATCGCCGCGTCAGCACCCACGAATAGTCGAGCGGCGTTCAGATCGCCAGCAGTCACGTTAGTCGGGGCGGTGACGGCACCGACTCGCGCGTAGCGAGCCACTCTCAATGCGTCATCGGTGGCGAGCACGTTGCCGTCGGCGTGGCGGTAGAGGTTGGTGTCCCTCCCGGAGCCCCAGGCGATGACGTTCCGGCTCGCCGTGTCAGACGACAGCCACAACGCCGCCGTGTTCATCCCCTCAATGCGTATACCCACATTCAGCGTCGTAGCTACGATGCAGTTCACCAGGTAGATGCCGTAGTAGTTAGCAACCACCCCGGGGCCCGCGCCCAGTGCAGGACCATCGATGTGGATACCCTGCACCTCGCCTGTGACCTGCGCGACCGATCCACCTACGAAACTGCTCGGATGAACATACAACCCATAGCAGGTTCCCACGTTTCCGGCGCCTAGACTAATGAAGTTAGAGAGTTGTCCGGCCCACAGGTTCGCCATCGTGCCGGAGCCGGAGTGCTGCACGAGCGCGTCCAGGCCCACGAGGTATCCAGTGAAGTTCTGGACATTACCTGGCCGCGACTCGGCGAACACCCGCTGACCGACGTAGGTCGCAGAAGACGCCCCGCTCGGGTTGGCGTCCACGAGGCTCTGCAGCTCGTAGAAGGAACCTGCGGTGATGGTCGGAATGTGGAAGATGCTCAGGCCCCTCAGCGGGTTTATCGTCCTGCTCGCGGGGTCATTCGTGACCAGCAGGTTACCGAAGACAAGGGCACCGCCCTCTACGTCAAGAGCAGCCGTGGCTTCGATGGCAGTATTCGCACCAATAACTGCCCGCAACGCCGTTAGGTCGCCGGCAGTCGTGTTGACCGGAGCCAACCAACTGTCTCCGATGCGCGCCCATGCACCGACATTCAACTTCCCGTTGGCACCGACGATCCGAGTCCATCCAACGATTTGAGCTGCGTAGTTAGTAACCCCGATGGTCGGTTCCTCAACGATGAGCCCCCAGGCGTTCGTGATCGTGCCCGTGCCGACCTTTATCTGTGCCGCCAGGTAACAACTGTACGTATCAGGAACCGTCTCCCCCGCGTCTACCTGAATGCGACCGCCGCCTGCCAGAGCCGTCGCACTTTGGCCGTTCGCCGGATACAAGGTGGCGCTGGCCCAATTCATCCCGTGGGCTGGATTCCCGCTTGCGTGACCATCGATGGTGCCCACGTACTCGAAGCCGATGTAGGCATGAGGTTGCGTGCAAGCTCCCAGGCGCAACGGCCCACCAAACGACGCTCCGAGACCAAGGGGCCAGATCGCAAACTGGGCGACGGCATCCGCGTAAGCCCGAAGCGTGTTCCTGTAGGCGTCCAGGTGCCAGGTGGTCGCCCACGCGCCCGCGCTGTGGAAGTCGATCTGCCCGCCTTCGTCTACGGCATCCTGGGCGGCCATGATGAGAACTGGGGCGCTGCCATCGACCCCGATCTTGACATCGCCGAGGAAGGTAGGCCCATGGTGCCCCGTCAGGTAGGACCGCCGGTCCGCGACGCTCGTCACCACGCCGCCGGCCGTGACCACCTCCGCCAGGGGAACGCAGTTGGCGGGGAAGCCGGTCGTGTTCTTGGCGACCACTCCGAGGTTGTTGACGAAGACATAGTTCGTCGCCGAGTCGGTAAGCGCGATGCTGCCCGCTGCGACCAGCGTGTACGTCTCGTCGACCCGGACCGAGCCCTCCTCGTAGGAGGCGTTCAGCCCGGCGCCAGCCGTGACCCTCAAGCTCTTGGTGTGCTTCGATCCGTAGAGGACGTGGACCGAAGTCTCGGGGATGATCGGAGGACCGCCGCCGTTTCCATCCCCACTCTCGGCACCGGAGCCGGTGCTGCCGTAGACCAACACCCTCCCGTCGGTGACACGGGTCAGCATCGCCTCCAGGTGATCGACGCGCGCCATCGCCAGGGAGACGGAGTTAGCCAGGCCGTACCCTTGGGTGCGCCTCATGTCAGCTTCACCGCCAGGGCGCCTTGTGGCCACCAGCCGATCACCCCGATCTTGGTCTTCCAGTCGTACTCCATGACCGTCCAACTGGCCTCCAGGTCCGCCTTAGCCGCCGTCGCTGGCTTCATCCTTGCCACTGGTGCAGGATACGGGCTATCCCCGAAGGATGAGTAGAAGATGAACAGCCGCTCGCCGTCTGGATTATATGCCAGGGCGTGCTTAGTCTCCTCGGTGTTGAGCCAGATTGCCTCCCACGCCTCTCCGTTGTTGCTAGACCGGATCAGGCAGAGGTCGTCTTGGCCGTCCGACTGGTTATAAGTCAGCAGAAACGCCCACATGCCGCACCGAATGAAGTTCTGCGCATGGAGGGTATCAGCCGGGGCCTCATGCTTTTGAGTCCAACTGACGCTGAAATCATCTGACACGCTGATGCGCACCTTCTGGTGATGCGTCAGGATCAATCGGTTGTTCTGCCCCCAGAGCACCCAGAGGTCGGCCACATCCGCCCCCCAGTTGCTAGGGATGTGCTGCTCAACGAAGTTGCCTCCCCCGTCAAGCGTCAACACACAATGGTTGTCCACCACCGACACCCCCCTGACCGCCGCGACTTGAAGCGCGTTGTTGGGGTTGACCGAGATCGAGTTGAAGGGCACGAGGTTGGAGCCGCTTCGGTGGTAGCGCTGCGTCCACGTCCCAAACTCGCCCGTGGGACTGCTCCAAATGTAGAGGTCTGTGGCGTAATCAGTGCCAGCGTCGCCCCTGGTACACGCCCAGAAGGTTCCGTCCGGCCCTCGCGTGAATGCCGAGCAGTAATCAAGTACCGGCGTAAACGTCAGCCCGAAGTCCACGCTCCGCATGAGGGAACCGTGAGCCAGCGAGTTGCCCTCATTTTGGAAGAAGAGCACCTGGCCGTGCCACTGCAAGCGCCAGGCGTCGTCTCCAATGTCCTGCTTGATGATCTCCCACGAAGTCCCCGCCAGCTTACACAAGTTCTTGTGACCACTCGCCATTCCCACAATGAGCCATATCTCGTCCGGTTCCTGGCTTGCCTCCGCACTCTGGGCGACGAAGCTTATCATTCGCCCGATAGCGCCACCTGGCCAGGTCGAAATGCCGGCCGCCGGCCGCAGGAACCCAGCCGTGTTCCCCTTGTCGGTCGTCTTCCAGATACCCTCGATGCTCGCCCCGAAGAAGAGGTTCGGGTGCCCCTGCACGTTCATGGCGTGCCACGGCTTGTTCGCGGCCGTGCCCGGTAAGACCCAGGCCGTCGTATTCTGCGTCGGCAGCGCGCCGCTCGGTACCACGGACCCGAGGTCGTCCCACTGGTTGACGGCGCCGACGGTCGCCATCAATAGCTCGCTGCCAGCCGTGCGGCCGTAGACCTTGTAGCCTGTGGCGCCCACCACGCTAACCCAGCTCACGCGTACGCCCGCCGGTCCAACGAGAACGATAGTCGTGTTCGGTGAGGCGAGCGTCTGGCCGAGATCGTTGATGGCGCTCACCCGATACGAGTAGGTCCCCGACGCCAGGCTGCCCGCGATGGGTGCCAGCGTGGGCGCTGTCGGCGTGGACAGACGGGCACGGCTCGTCGTCCAGTTCACGCCGTCCGTCGAGACCCACATCTCCTTCGTGTCGAAGGCGGCCAGGAAGTCGCCAGCCGTGCCCATCTGACCGATCGCGCCCCCATTCGGACAGATCAGGCGGCCCTGCCTGAGACCTGCATCCAGCCCCACGGCGTTCTGCCAGACGACTGGCCAGGCGTACAGGTCGGCGGCATACATGATGGCCGGCTCACGCGTGCCCTTGAAGATAATCGCCAGCTCGGGGAAGACGTTAGCGGCAGCCTCGGCCACCGAATCCCCGGCGGCGCTCGGCGTAAAACTGCTCATGTCGGGACAGTGCCAATCGTTGGCGTTGTCTATCCAGTTCCATTGGATCAGGGTGCCCGGCAGGTCGGCCCGGCCGCCGAAGACGAAGACCACCGGCGGGCCCGGGGGCGTGGCGATGCGGTTCAGCGGGTAGGTGCCGCCGAAGTCGTGGTAGAGCTCCCACGTGCCGCCGGCGCCGCCGATGGAGCGGTACAGGCGCCCATTCTGCGTACAGGCCCAGACCACGTTCTGCTGGTTACTGTCCCACCAGAGGTGATTGATGGGCGACCCGGCGGGCTCGGTGTAGACCAGGGTCGGCGAGGTCGCCAGCCGGTCGATGCTGCGGTATATCTTGCCGCTGTCCGTCCCGAACAGGAGCACTCCCAGATCGTCGGGCCCGCCGTACTCGGCGGCGGCCGTCGAGATGAGGTTGCCGCTCAACGGTCCCTGGTCGGTCCAGGTCCAGCCGCCATCGGGCGTGAACGTGGCCCGATTGTAGATAGCCGCGGAGATCGTCGGCACGAACATGTCACCAGACGCGCCAGGGCCGATGTTCACCGTCTGGCTGATGCTTCCCTTCAGCCCGTCGTTATCGGTCACCTCCAGAGTGATCGTGACGTCGGCCTTCACAGCAGGGTCGTACACGAAGTTGACCGTGTTCAGGTCCGCGCCTTGCTGGAGGTTCGGCGGCACGTAGTCGTCGGTCCACTTGTAGTCAACGATGGTGCCGTCGAGGTCCTGCGAGGTGCTGAGGCACGTCACCAGGACCTGCAGGGTGGTGCCGATCAGCTCCTTCTCCATCTTCACGATGAAGTCGGCCAGCGGCATCAGCTTGATCGTCGTGCCCGACTGGTCGCCGCCCATGAGCTGCAGCTCCGTGTCGCACGTGCCCGCCTCGGCGTCGTAGACGTGCCGGTAGCTCTTGACGAACCAGCGCCCCACCTTCCCCGTGATGTTCGGGTCGGTGATCCCGATGGTCTGGCAGAGCCGGATGTCGGGGTCGAGCGGCACTCTGAACGGGATCGACTCCAGGATGCGGTGCTGCTTGTCCAAGAGGCGGACGGCCACGGCCGTGGCCTTCGGGACGTCCTGAAGGAGCTCCGAGCGGTAGTTCATCGAGTAGAGCTCGGGGTCGCCGGCGACCAGGTCGTTCGAGTCCGTAACCGCCGGCTGGCCCTTGATCTGGATCGGCTTCGCGTTGCCCTCGGAGTCGAACCCGTCGAGGACGGCACCGGAGACGTAGACCTTCTTCTTCACCTGGTCAACGTCCTCGTCCGAGCTGATGTCGAGCACCCAGGGCGGCGAGCCGCTGGTCGTGTAGGTTCGGAAGGCCGTCGGTGCCGGAGCCGCCAGGAGCTTCCGGATCACGAGGGCGCCGGAAGGGAGCTCGAACATCCTGTGCCCGTCGACCTCGATGATCGCCTGTATCGCCTCTCCGGGGTTGGCCAGGTCAAGCAGCACCGGCTTCACCGTGCCGATCGTCCACGCCTCCATGTCGATGACGCGCTCGGTCACGCCAACGTCGTCCAGGATCTCCTCCACCGCTGCTTGAGCGCTCACGTTGGCGAAGACCCAGGCGGCTGTCTTGAACGGCTGCCACAGACGCTGAGTCTTCCCGACGCATTGGAGCACGTACTGCCCGAGTGCCGGCCGCCGGCGCTTCACCTCGCCGGTAAAGAGCCGGCTAGCGAATTCGACCTGGACGCTGTCGCCGCGTCCGATCCAACTGGGGAGGACGCCGGCCACCGTGATGTCAGCGGTAGGTACAGGGGAGTCGATGTCGTTGGCTACGACGGCACCGATCACGTTGGGCAGCGTGATACCCTTCACCCTTGCAACGGGCGTCACGCTGCGCGTGGCTTCCATGACCGAGTAGACCATGGCTCACCTGGCGATGAAGGTCATCGTGTAGCGGTACATCAGCCCGGGCAGGACCTCCTTAAAGTCCTGCTCCTGGATGCGCGCCGATTGGCTCTGTCCCTCGCCATCAACGAGGTTGCCGATCGTCTTGTTGTTAAAGAAGGTCCGCATCTGGTTGCGGAACGCCTGGGTGCAATCGCCCTCGATCGTGCGCCGGCGGCTGGTGAAACCGAAGTCGGTGATCACGTCCGTGTCGCTGTTGATCGGCTGATGGATCACGCTCTTCAGCGCCCTGTTCCATTCCCCGGCGCCCTGGCGACCGCTAGGCTGACACTCGACTGGAAAGGTGTACCCGGCGAAGGCCCACAACAGCGCCACCATCTCACACCCTCGGAATCCCCGCGCCCTGCACGGTCAGCGGACTGGCAATACCAGCGGTGGCGGCGATCTCGTCGAGGTGGCGCTCCACCGCCCTCAGCAACTGAGCCTTGGCCTCCCGCCAGTCCTGAGCAGCCTGGATATTGATCTCGAAGGACGGCGCGAGATTGATCCCGCGACCGCGTCCCAGATTCTCCAGGAGTCGGGCGGTCTGCGCCGCCGGCACCACCGTCGTGCCTGTGGGCATGGCGGCGATCTCCGGGCCCTTCTCACCCAGCAACGCCACGCCCCCTGGCCAGCGGCGGATTCCCTGCTGCAGGCCCGGCACTCCTGGTATGTCGAAGCCAGGCGTGATGTCGGGGAGGGGGATGCTCTTGAGCCCATCGACGAAGCCCTGCATGGCGTCCTTGCCCGCCTGGAGCAGCTTGACAGGGAGCTCCTTCAGGGCGTCGATGATCCGGCCCGGCCATTCGGTGAACGCCGTAACCACGTCGTCGAGGATGGTCGTGACGCCAATCTTGAGTCCATCGAAGGCGGTCGAGACCCAATTCCAGGGCAGGAGCATACTCAACAGGGAGGCGACGTTGGCGAACCAGTTACCGATGGCTCCCGTGGCGCCCTTCCCGAGTAGGGCGTCGAGGATGTCGGCGATGCCCTGCTTGAACCCTTCCCAGGCCCCCTTTATCCACTCCCACGGCAGCACACCGCTGAACATCGACGCGAGCTGACCGATCCAGCCGACGACGGTTCCCACCACGAGCTGCAGCAGCCCACCGATCTGACCGGGCAGCGCCAGGAATTCCTTCAACACCGACCGGATCGTAAGCGGCATGCCCTGAGTGACGGCCTGCGGGATGTAGACCGTAAACAGGTCGAGGAAGAACTGCGGCATCCCCATCAGGATCTGGAGCACCTGGCCTGGCAAGGCGGCCAGCTCGCCGAGGATCGCCCGGGCCACGGCGCCGAGCACTCCAGGAATCTGGCTGACGAAGCCCATCACCTGCTCACGGAACTTCACCAGCAGCAGGGGCGGAAAGAGGGCGATGGCGATCCACTGCGCGATGTCGGCAATCGGAAGCTGAGACAGCAGGTCCCGGAACACGCCGCCGAGCCTGGCAAGGAAGCCGCCTACCTGCTCCCGGAAACGAATCAGCAAGAGCGTGGGCAGGAGAGGCGGAAAGAGGATCGACGCGATGGCGATGGCGAAGAGCGCCGCCGCGCGCCCGAGGAAGCGGCCCACGCGGGCCGGATCGGACAGGAAGTCGCGGATGGCCCCGAAGACCTTCTGGAAGAACTTGGCTATCGGCTCGCGGAACTTATAGATCAGGAAGCCAGCCAGGATCGCAGCGACGATGATGCCCGCGATGATCAAGACGGGCGCGCTGATAACGCCGGCAACGGCGGCACCCACCGCGGCGAGCATGCTGCCGATGGACCCCGCTATGGCCGATACGTTGACACCGGCCCCCAGCGCCACACCGAGCCCGCCCACGATTCCACCAGCCAGGTTCAGCCCCAGCTTCTGGCCTATCCCCTCCGGGCTGACCTTGGGCTTCGCCTCGATACCGACCTTCTGCAGGATGTCCTGGACCTTCGGGCCGAAGTCCTCGATCAGCTTCTCACCGCCGCGGCGGACGAACTGCGTGATGTTCTGGGTCATGTCGACGAGCCCGCTGATCAGGGACGCGCCGGCGCGCACGATGGTCTGCGTGATCTTGACGCTCTTGCTTACCATCCCGGCCGCCGCCGACACGAAGTCCTTGACGGTCGAGGCGACACCGGCCGCGGCCTTGATGGGGAAGGTCACGAATTGCGTGGCCATGGACGCGATCCCGCCAACGAACGAGGCGACCGTATTGAACGCCAGCACCCCGATGAAGGTCAGGATAGCTCCCGACACCAGCGGCAGCACGTCCCTGCCCAGGAACTCCAGCCGGTTGCCAGCCCGCTCCAAGGGCAGCTCGAAGCCGGTGAACCGGTCAATCAGCCGGCCGATGTCCTGGGCCAGCGGCCGGGCGAAGTCGAGCAGGGCCCGCACTTGCCGGACGATCTCGGCCAGGACGAGAGCGGCCACCTTCACCGGCCCGGGCAGATCGGCGAAGAAATCGTTCAGCTCATCGCCGGTCTTCAGGAAGGTGCGGAGCCACTGCACGAGCGTCTTCGTCACCGAAGCGGCCAGTTTCAGCGGCGGTCCTATCGCCTTACCGGCCCGGTCCAGATTCTTGGCCAGGGAAGTGGCGAACCGCTCTACCGTCTTCGCCACGCCTTCGCTCCCAAGCAGCTCGTTCAGAGACTCAAGGCCCTTCTTGCCCAGGTCGAAGAACGGCTTCAGGGCGGTCGCCGACAGAATCTTGATCGTGTCGCTGAAGGTCGAGGTCAGGCCAGCCCAAGTGCCGGCCTGTTTCGCCATGGCCCCGCCAAACTTGCCCATGTCATTCGTGAACACGGTCCACAGCTCATCACCGCTGGCTCCAGCAGCGGTGAGCTTATCGATCTCGTTGCGTGCCTGGGGCGAGAGGACGGCCAGCTCCTGGAGGCGGGTCGCGGCTTCACCGATGGGCCGGCCGGATTGCAGGGCGGCGTAGAGTCGGCCCGTCCAGAAGGCGATCTCGTTGATGTCGGTGCTGGTGGCCGCCGCGGCGTCGCCCACCATGGTCAGGTTCTGCATGGTGTCGAGGGCGTCACCGCCGAAGGTACGCATCATGCGGGACGCCTCGATTACGGGCTCCGTCTCGAACGGGGTCTTCTTGGCAAAGACGAAGAGGTCCTCGACGTGCTTCTTCGCCTCGTCGGCGTTGCCCATCAGGGTCTCGAACTGGAGGGTCGAGGTCTCCAGGGTGGCGTTCATCCCGAACACCGACCCCTTGACCATGTCGAAGATGCCGCCCAGGCCCTGTACGGCCTGCTGCATACCAAAGAAGCCGACGCCGCCAGCCAGCCCGGCCTTGATCGCGCTGCCCAGGCCAAGCGTCTTCTGCTTGGCCCGGTCGATGTCCTTCTGAAGGCCGCTGGTATCGCCCTTGATCTGAACGATGGCGTCGCCGAGCGGAATAGCCACAGCTCTAACCTCGCGGCCCCTTGCCGCCTAACGCTCTAGCCATCAGGTCGATGATCCAGTCCTGGCCTTTCGGCGAGAAGCGGATCACTGCCGAAAGGTCGCTGCTCCAGCCTGGCCCCGACTGCTTGAAGCCTGGTGGGGGCGTGAGCGGGATCTCGAGCACAGCTCACTCCTACTTAACCTGAATCCCGGCCGCCATGAGGCTCTGCGCCGTGTCGAGCGTGACAGGCGCCGGCGACCAGCCTCTGATGGCCATGTCGAGCTGCTTGGCGACACGATCGGGACGTGCGGCGTGGAAGATTCCCAACTGCACACGCTCCTCAAAGGCGCGGAGCTGGGGGATGCGCCGATAGTAGGCCCATAACAGCCGGGCCGGCATACCCAGGAGCTGATCCGGCGCCAGCCCATAGAACCGGGTCAGGTGCGCGAAGACCAGCTCTAGCTCTACTGGGCCACTGGGCCTCGGCCGTTCCTCCGCGCTCTCCGCCGCCGCGCTGCCCGGTTCGTCTGAAAAGGGGACAGGTGGGCGATCAGCGCCCCGATCTGCTCGGGCGACAGTTTGCGCCACACCTTCCTGTCCACATCAGGCAGAATCGTCGTCATGAACTCGGCGAAGTCGACCACGGCCTTCGTGAGCTCCTCGGGCGTCTCTGCCTGCTGTGCCCGGTCAGCGAGAGCGAAGAGGTCAGCGGCCTCCAGAACGGTCAGCTCTGGGAGCTCGTAGACCTCTTCGCCCAGCTTCACCTTCTTGACGCGCGCCTGAATCGCGCCAAGATCGAGAACCTTTTCCTCAGCCACCAGCGTACCTCCTGCCCTTCTCGGGCTGCGAACTATGTCCTGACGACGGCGATCGACACCGTGCCAACGATGGAGGCGAACGTCAGGCTCACCTTCCCTTCGTTAGGCGCGGTCGTCTGATTGAACTCGGCGGCCGGCAGGGCATAGATCATGTGCTCCTCGCTGGCCGCGATAGCCACGACCTTGTCGCCCGTCCGCTGGTGGGAGCAGGGCACGCTCACAACCGTCACGGTCACGCTCGACGCGGCGGCGGCCTTGATGACAGCGATCTCGCGGCCGCTGTTGTTGAAGTACATGCCGTCAGGGTTCAGGGCCTCGAAGGTGATCTTCTTGGCCCCCTTCTTCGTCAGGTCCTGCACGGTTATCGTTGTGGCAGACAATGTTCACCTCCGACCTCGATGCGCCACCTCCGGCGTAGGCATCCTTGGGCCAACCCAAGGATTACGGGCCCGTCTCGTTGGCCGTCTTGCGGACGATCAGCCCCAGCTCCTGCCCGGCCTCGCTGGACTGGAGAAGCGCCTTGAACTCGGCAGGAATGGCCATCTCCTCGCCCTTGCGCATCGCCAGCGTAATCTCCACGGTGCTCACGCCACGCCACATGTTGGCCCGCATGTAGAAGCCGTTGTGGTCGAGGCCCTCGACCGCGACAGCCTTCTCGGTCGGACACGCCACGGCCGCAGCCACCTTGAACGTGTCCTTGCCGATCTGTCCGGCTCCCGGCGCCTGGGTCTGCACGCTGCCAAGGCCGTACAGGGCCGGCATGTTCGTGAGTATGATCTCGTCCAGGCTGGCCCGGAAGATGAACGTGGTCCCCGTCACCTGCACGAGGACGGCGGCGGTGAACTGGTCGGGGATCACCTCGTAGATGTCCTTGCCGAGGACGATCTGCAGGCCCTCCTTCAGCCACCCTAGTTTGGTCCAGGGCGCCTCGAATGCCTCGTCGTCGCCCGGCATCGGCGTGCCTACCGGCGCGAGCCAGACGTCGGCCGGCGCGATGAAGATGTTGGCCTCGTCGTTGACAGGCATAGTCACACTCCTCCCGTCTCGGATGGCGGCTCGGCCTCCGTCGCGGGTGCCGCCTCGCCTTCAGCGGGGCCGGCCTGCCCTTGATCGGGCGGCTGGGCCTGAGCTATGGGCGCACCTTCCGTCTCCTCGGGCTCTGGCACGTGAACGACGAAGCGGTGCCCCGGATACGTGAGCAACTCCAGGGCCTGTTCCTCTTCCAGCTCGTGGACCTGGCCCTGGGTGAAGTGCAGTCCCCATCCGGTGATGAACTCGTCGGAGGGGCCGTCGTAACGGATCGGCTGCGGAGGCTTCCTTCTTGGGCTCATGCAACAACCCCCAGCTTCAATAGGCAGCGGTAGTACACCAACTGCCCCTCAACGGCTCGCCAGACGGGATCGTCGGCGTAGTCGGGTATCACGAACGGACCGCTGTCATGGATCGCGCCCAGGAAGCCCGGAGCACGCTCGGCGTAGGCGCCGTTCACCTGAAGCTCCAGCCTCAGGATCTCCACCAGCTCTTGAGCCACCAGGAGCGTACCGCCAAGGCAGCGGAAGCCGATTCTCATCCAGTGCATCGGCGCCTGCTCTTCCATGGGCCCCGGCTCCGGTGCGAACCAGATGCAGGGCACCTGATCGACGCCGCCCTCCATCTTCCCGGCGAAGACCCGCTGGCCGACCACACCGGTCAGGTCGCCGCTGCCCAGCAGATAGTCGCGGACGATGTGCATCGGGTCCTTGAAGGTCATCGCCGCCGCACCCCCAGATGCTCGCCGATGCGCGACGTCTCGTAGTCAAACGCGGGCCGGAGGAAGGGCCGGCCGTGCATGAACTTGGTGCCCATCTCCACGTAGCCCCCGTACCCGCACTCCGCCTCCATGCCGCTGGCGACCACCACGACGGGCCCCTTGCCACCGCCGGCGAACCTGCCCTGAAAGCTACGCAGCATCGCGTCAGTCCCCACGCGGTAGCCGATCGAGAACCGGAGCCGGCCGGTCCGCACCGGCGCCCTCGCCTTCGCCCCGTCGCGCACGGCCCGGCCGAAGCTGTGCAGCCCGGCCTCGACCTGGTGCAGGGTCGTGGAGTAGGCCATCTGGCCCCTCCAGTTCAGCTTCACGCGGCAATCGAATCCGCGAGCCACTAGCCTCCTCCTGAACGAGTCCGGCGCAGGTCGACCTCCAGGTGGTGGTCGATACCGCCGGCGTCGATGACGCCGGTCACCTGATACTCGACGCCGTCCACCGTCACGCGGTCCGCCTCCAGGACGTCCGTCCCGGCCTTCAGAAACAGGCGGTAGTCGGCGGCCGTGATGTCCCCCGACTGCGCCATCCGTTCCTTGGCTGACAAGGGCTGGAGCCAGCAGGGAACGTCGCTGCCCCATTCCTGCCAGTCGGCGATTAGGTGGCCGTTGGCGTCATGCGTGCTGCCTACGTTGCGCACGACGGTGCACGTCTGACCCAGCAGGGACTCGTAGAAGGCGGTCGGCAGGCTTACCATGTCGGTGCCGCCTTGAAGCCGCCCAACTTGGCCTTGCCAGGGCCGAGCATCGACTTCATGATGTCGACCAGCTCCGAGTGCAGCTTCGCCTGCGCCTGGTTGGTCACGGACACCTGGCCCACGCTATAGCTGACCCCGCCCGTGCCCACCAGTCCCGCCTTGGCAGCCCGGGCGATGTGGGCGACCATCTGCGTCGCACAGGCCTCCACCCGCGGCGCGACGGTCTTCTCGTACGTGTACTGCACCTCGACGTTCTGGACGCCAGCCGGAAAGACCATCGGGGGCAGGTTGGACTGCACGACGTAGGGCAGCGACGACAGCATTCGGACATAGCCCTCGTTGCCGTAGAGCTTGTAGGCGTTGGCGTCCAGGGCAACGCCCGACACCTTCACGCTCGTCAGGGCCGTCACCGGACGGTACTTCAGGAACACCACGTCCCTGTCCTTGCCGTCCAGGGTCTCGGTCACGTCAGCCGTACCGAACGGCGTGCCGAGGCGGTTCTCAATCAGGTCCTGCACCCAGGCGATCCAGTCGTCCTGGATCTCCGCCTGGGCGAGGCCGGTCAGCGCGGCCACCTTCGCCTTATCTGTAACGGCCATCGTCGCTCAGCTATAGCAGACCGTCAGGTCCACCGCCCCGCTGCACAGCACCCTGATGCCATCCTTGAACGACAGCCCGATGGGGATGGCGGGGTAGCTCAGGGCGGCCGGCACGACGACGACCGTCACGATGGGATCGCCGTCGGCGTCGCCGTCTCGCAGGGTGACGGTCCGGTCGGCGGCCGGCACCGCTTCAACCAGAATGCGGTGCACGACCCCGCCCTTCTCCTTCACCTGCGTGGTGGCGCCAGCGGCCACCCTCTTGGACTGCCCGGAGAGAGCGCCGTACTGCAGGTCGGGAAGCGTCAACGGTTCCATCAAGACCTCCCGCGCCTAGTGCTGGGCGGAGACGCCGCTGGTGGCCGAGGAAAACGACCCCGCCCAGCAGCTTGAGGCGCCAAGCGTTACCGCTACTCGACCGCCACCACCACGATCACGTCCGTGGCCGCGATGTGCGTGGCGCCGTTCGTAGCCACCTTGATGCGGTTCGGGCCGGTCTGCACCGTGGCCCGGTCCGTGACCGCCTTCTCGCCGCCGTTGGCGTCGCGCACCACCCACGTCCAGCTCGACGGAGCGAACGGGAGCGGTATGTGCGCCTCGACCAACGTGCCCTCCTCGGTGGTCACGGTATGGCTGACGACGACGGTCTGCTTGACCGCCGCGTCAGCGCCGCCGACCAGGTTCTCGACCGTTGCCGGCTGGGCACCGCCGACCCGCGCCACCGCCACGTTCCCGGCTGCGCCAACAGCCAGCGCGAAGATGAAGACCGTGGCGGTACTGACGATGGCCGCGTAGTACGGCCCGCCAGCGTTTCGCTGGTCGCCGTTGATGGCGGCGGCAAGGTTAGTGGCTGAGGCGCCCTGGTTCGCGCCCGCACCCCAGATGCCCTTCGGATTGTCCTGGGTGCCACGGGTGTACGTCACCGTGCCCACGGTAACGCTCGTGCAGTCGCCCTGGGCCGCGAAGTTCACCAGGCCGACGGACTTGCGGCCCGGGTCCTCGAGCGACACCACGATGTCGTCGAGGAACTCCTGCAAGTCGGGGATCAGCGGCTGGCCACCGCCGCCGTAACCGTACTGCTCGACCATCGCCGCCACGCGAGCGGCGGTAAGCTTCTGTCCTGTCATGGCTCCTCACTTTCCCGTCGGAAGGGGCGGGCGACCGCCTACCCGCCAGCAGCGGTCGCCGGCCCTCTTCCCGCGGAGGGAGTTATCCCTTTCGTTCCGCTCGACCAGCCGCTACGCCACGCTCACGCGGCGAGCGTTCGCGTGCAGCTTCTCCCACGGAATCTGGAGCGCCACCAGGCAGCGCATCAAGAAGTCGTACGTCCCGCGGGTGATCGCCAGCGGAATGTAGGCCATGAAGTTCGCCTGGGGCTGCCCCAACGGGTCGAGCATGCCGACCAGCGATGCCCCGCGAGCCGGATTGCGATTGATCAGGAAGATCACCTCATCGCCGGCGTCGAGCGGCTTCTGGTTGGCGGCGTGCGGAGGCGCCGTGTACCCGCCGGTGTCGTCGAACGTGACCACCCGCGCCAACGGGTTGCCGTCCGCGTCGTAGGTGTTGGCGGGAATGACCGCCAGCAGCGTCTCCGTGCCGCTGGCCGTGCCCCGGAACACCTTGTAGAGGATGGCATCCGCGTCGTCGTCCCACGTGAGGCGGATGGTCTTGTTCGGGTTGGCGGTCGTGGCGTCGTCCTCGACCGCGGCCACCTGCTCGCCCCTCTGCGTGACCGACGCCACGCGATAGAAGAACTGCGTCGCGTCGGGCAGCGTGCCGCCGGCGACGGCTGCGGCGGAGAGGTTCCCCGGCTTCGCCACGCCGGTCGGCTTCACGTAGCTCGTTTCCAGAATGACCACGCCGCGATATGTTGACATGCGCATTCCGCCCTCGAACTCCACGTCGGGCGTCTCCCGGCGGGCGAGGGTCTGAAGGCCGCTCACCTTCGAGTGCATGCCGATGCTCATCATGAACATCAGCGGGTCCTTCGCCGTGCCCCTGTACGGCGTGGCCGCGTCGATCAGCTCGTCCAGGACGCTGAGCGCGACGACCCCGTTCACGTCGAAGACGTTGGTCTGGGACAGGCGGTCGAACCCGTTGTACTGGTACGGGTCGCCGGACGCCGCGCCACCACCCGAGACGTCCTTCTCACCCGTGCTCCCGGAGGCGCCCCAGATGGTGCAGAACTCCAGCATCTCGCTGATGCTCTCCACGCCGGCGCCCTGCTCCAGGAGCAGAGAGTCGAAGAACTTCTTGCTCGCGCCCATCTGGAAGCCCGAAACCGAGCCCCAGTAGTCGTCGATCTTCAGGGTGACGGTGGGGCGATCGAAGGTCGACGCGCCAGGGCTGGTCTCCTTCGCCAGCTCGCCCTCGAAACGGGCCTGCTGACGCGCCGTGCGCCGCACGATCTCGTGCACCCGGGCCGTGGCCTGCGTCCTCTCAAGCAGGGCTACCAGCGGATTCTGGCTCAGAAGGTCCTCCACGAGGACCTTCTCCAGGTCTTCCGCCTGGAGAGCGGCACCAGAGCCGGAAGCCGCCGTCAGCGCCTTGATGAGCTCGCTGGTGGCCCCTTGAACCTGCGCGCTGGGGGGCATGATTCATACCTCCTTCAACCGAAACCGCCACGCAGAACGATCCGGTCGCTATCGTCCGTCTGCAGGTAGGTTCGGAGCGCTACTCGACCCGCACCCCGAACATGATGCGGTTCAGCGCGCCCAGCCTCTCACGCGGGGGCAGGGCGTCCAAGCGCTTGCGCAGGGCGGTCTCGGCCTCGCTACCCTCGGCCTCCGAGCCCTCCCCTTCGGGAGGGCTACCGCCGAGGCTCTTGTAGACCGGCCGGCGGGCCTTCGCAATCTCGCTACGGACGACCTTCGCCACGTCCACGAGGGTGAGCGGCGCGTCTCCGTTCTGACCAGTGTCACCAGCCGCGGCGGCGGGAGCCTTCTCCCCGGCATCCTTGGGCACCAGGCCGGTCCCCTTCGCCACGTCCACGATGGCGCCCTGAAGGTCCTGCACCCAGGCAACCAGCTCCTTCATGGCGTCGCGGATGCCCGTCGCGTCGACAGCGCCATCGGCGCGCTTCTCCACGGCGGGAGCCGGCGTACCGTCGCCATCGGCCTTCTGGGTAGAGCCCTCCTCGAGCAGGGCGAGCATGGCCTTCACGCCCTCCTCGATCTTGTCCATGGCGCTCTTGATCTCGATCTGGGACTGCTTCGAGAAGCGGGCTCCCCGCTTCTCGATGTCGCCCAGCGTGAGACCGCTCATGGCGACGACGGCTTCCAGAGCCCGCTTCGAGGTGTCGGTCAGCTCCTCGCTGCCGGCCGCCTTCTCCGGCTTGTAGACGGTGGCCGCGTTCTCGAAGGCGGCCAGCCACCTGGAGTTGAAGTCGCCCAGCGCCTTCTTCATGAGGTTGCCGCGCTCGTCCGTCTTGACCTCCGCGGCCTTCAGGATATTGAGCGAGACCTGGTGCAGAGCGTCGCTCAGCCGCCAGAACTGGCTCGTCGCCTCCTGGCCAGCGATCAGCCCGGCGAAGTCGGTCTGCTTCGCCACGCCACCAGCCGGCGCCTCGGCCGCAGCCTTCTGGACCGCGGCTCCCTCACCAGCCGGCGCGCCCTCACCAGCCGGCGCTCCCTCACCGGTCGGCGCGCCCTCAGCGGCCGGAGCGGCAGCGGGAGCGCCCTCGCCGGCCGGAGCGCCCTCAGCACCCTTGGCCGCTTCGCCCTCGCCCTCGCCCTCACCTTCGCCGTCGCCACCCTTCTTGGTGGGCTCCGGATAGCCGTACTTCGGCTTCTCCTTCGGCTTCTTCGCCTTGCCCGCGATGGCGGCGCGCAGCGCCTTAACCGCCTCCTGGAGGGGAGCCGGCAGGGAGTCGAAGACCTTGTCGAGCTGCTCGACAGCAGCCTTCACGGCCTTCACCTCGTCGTCCCCGAGGTCGCCGGCGGCCTTGCTCACCAGCACATCGAGGGCATTGGTGATCTCCACGGCCGCTTCCTTGCTTAGCTGGTCACCCTCGACCAGCACCGCCAACCCGCGGCCAATGGAGGCGACCTGGCCAGCCAGGTCCTTGGGGTCGGTGTCCAAGTCCGACATTCTCGCGCCTCCTTCTTGTCTGCGCTTCACGACCCACCAGTCCTCACCCAGGGCTGGCACGTCTACTAGGTCCACCCCACTGACGTGGAGATCGACCAGCTCTCCGACTTCATCGGGCTTCTTCGCGTCAGGCATATCCGCTCCTAACGCTTCTTGCGCTTGCCGTTGTTCTCGACGAGCGCCACATGGACCTCATGTATGCTGGCGGCAATCTCTCGCAGGGCCGGCATCTCGGCATCGGAGTGCGCCTTCAGCGCCGCGATGAGCTCGGTATGCTGCACTTCTGTTGCCTCCAGCCTTCTCAACAGCTCGGTGATGAACGCCTCTCTGATCTCGGCCTGGCGCCTGGCCTCCGCCATCTGTTCCTTGACGAACTCCTCGAACGCCAGGCGCTGGCGTTCTGTGACGACCTGATTGTTGCGCACCACCCACGTGAACACCCCCGCGAGCACCAGGGCGGAGAGGAGCGTGCCGCCTTCCTTCAGCGCCTCGTACCCGAAATCGAGCATGACCAATGTCACTTGATCTCGGACCGCTTTCTGGGTATGCGGCGCGCCCGGCCCTCAATGCTGAACCCGGTCCGCTCACCCTTCTTCACGCGCTCCCACTCGCGCGGATCGTTCACTCGCACGCCCATGATCCAGGTGCCCTTGACTACCTTATGCAGCTTGCCATCGGTTCCCTCCAGCTCGAAGTCTGTCGGTGCCAGGTAGCTCTCGACGACCCGGAGCCTCGGGTCGTCGTACACGTGCATAACGCCGATCTGCTGGAAGCGCTCCATAAAGCCGTGCGCCGCCTTGCGGATCTCCTCGGCCTTGACCACCTCGTCCTGGAGGTCGATGTACGGCCACGGCTTGAGCACGGGCCCGTAGACCAGGTGCTCCTCCTCGACCGCCTTGATGATCAGCATCTTCAGGACGATGCGGCTCTCGACGGCCTTCGCCTTCAGATCGACGAGCTTCGGCTTCTCCCCAGGCTTTGCCCACACCAGCCAGTGATCCCCGCGCTTCCGCCTCTCGTCTGCCACCTCGTCGAGCGTCTTCGTATCGGCGACTGGCGTTTCATCCTCAGGCCACTGAGCCAGCCAGAAGCGCTCGCCGGTGGGTCGGGGGACGGAGCTGATCACCAGCCGGCCCTTCATGTCGCCCTTCTCGTCCTTCAAGAAGAGCTCGAAGCTGTGGCGGTGCCACACGCCCATGTCCCAGGTGCCGTAGGCGACGGCGAACAGCATGCCGTAGGTCTTGGAGCTGGCGCCGGCCTCGCCAGGCTTGAAGACGGCGGGCTTGCCTCGCCCGACCTTCAGCCACTCGACGGGCGGCGGGCCGTACCAGGTGCATTGGAAGCTGGGCGCGTGGTCGGCGGCGAGGAACTCGTCGGTCCCGTCGTCGTCGGTGTCCGGCTTGAAGATGACGGGGTGAAACATGAGCTTGGGGCTGAACTGGCAGCGCAGGTCGCCGTGGTAGCGGTAGCCGGCCTTGCGCAGGTCGGCCTCGCTCTTGCCGGCGTCCTCTTCCTTGATGCCCATGTAGTGGTGGTGATAGACGAACTGGCCCGTGCCGCTGGGCGGCCACATTCTCTGCCAGTCGGTCTCCCAGAGGCGCAGGAAGCGCTCACCCCGCGACTCGCCCTCGCCCTGCTTCAGGAGGTGGATCAGCCCGATGTCGGGGACCTCGAGCAGCTCGAAGTCGGCGTCGGCGATCTCCGGGCAGGTCACTTGTCCAGACGTCTGGACTTTCTGCTTGGGCTCCTGGAGGACGTGGGCCCGGCGGGCGATATCGACCGCTTGGTTCGCGTAGTAGGCGTCCTTCCGGCTGATGTCCCGGTCGATCACGGTCGGCACGACCCAGTACAGGATCGGCTTCCCGTCCTTATCGGGACCGCTCACCAGCTCCTGGACCTGGACGGTCAGGACGGCGCCCAGGGGATAGGTGCCGTTGTCGCTGACGCCGCCGACGTCGATGTACTCCCGGCCGTCGTACTCCTGGAGGTTCGTGTAGCTGTCGCGTCCGTGGAGCAGCCCGCAGGTGTAGGTCTTCGAGCCGCCGGCGTTGTCCTTGCTGTCGATCACCGTCACCTTCAGCTCGGTGACGTGCTTCACCTTCGACCACTCGTTCGTCGACCCGCCGATGCCATAGGGACCGTCGAGGGTCTTCACCATGGCGCCCTCGGACATGGCGACGGCGCTCGCCTTGAGGATCGCCGCGTTCATCTGCGCGCGGTCGTGAACGATGGTGGTGCTGGTGATAGCGAAGGCGGCCTTCCCCTTCAGGTTCTTGGCGTAGAACTCCTCCAGGGCGGTGCGCCGCTCGGTCCACGGCTTCTCGTGCAGGTCCTCTTCCCGGTAGGGCAGGTCGAAGACGGTCAGCACGACGGTGGCGCCGGCCAGGTCGGGCTCGTCGGCCAGGAGCGGGTCGAGCTCGGTGCGAGGCAGCCGCTTGCCATCCCGTACCATGCCCATATCGCAGTCGAGAATGTAGTCGCCAGGGATGGCGAGCAGCATCTTCGCCAGGTCGGGGAAGACCTTGGCCCGGTCGCGGATATTCTCGAAGGCGATCTCGACGCGGCCGCCCGCCTTCTGCACCACCGTACGGTAGCCGTTGAACTTCACCTCGACGTCGAGGCCGCCGGCGATGCGGTCCTTTGCCCAGTGATCCCAGAGCTCCGAGCTGGACAGGAACTCCGTGTACTCGGCGACCGCCGGCTTGGGCGGTATCCACTTGCCGAAGGGCTTCAGGGCGACCTTCTCCAGGTCTTCGGCCTGCAGCGCCATCCCAGAGGGCGAGTCGGCGGTCAGCGCCTTCGTCGTGGGCTTCACGGCCCGGAGGCGCCCGCGGACGTGAACCGTCTCCCAAAGGCCCGGCTCCTCGAACGTCTCCTCCTCAAGGTCCAGGATCTCGAACTCGGCAGTAGTGCCAGCCTCCTCCCGGAGCTTGGGGTCGGCGTAGAACTGGAAGCTCAGCTTGTTCCAGTAGCTCTTGTGGGTCGGGTCGGCGAAGGCGCCCTCGCCCTGCGTGCTCGGTACCTCGAAGGCCAGGACGCCGCCGGACTTCAGCACCCGCCAGATCTCGCCCATGATGGCGACCTGGTCCTCCAGGTGCTCCAGGAAGTGCCAGGCCCGTACCTCGTCCACGCTGCCGTCGGGCCAGGGGATGCCCTGGCTCAGGTCGTGGACGACGTCCGGCTTGACGTCGGCCCGGGCGTCGATATTCACGTAGCCGTCCAGCTTCTCCTTCCCGCAGCCCAGGTTCAGGCGCACGGGCCCAGCCTTCTTCAGCGTGACCACCGCGCGCTCTTCCACGGGACGCAGCACCAGGTCGTACAGGGGAACGTAGTCGGAGTGGGGGCCGGAGGCGCTGAACACGTGATGCAGCTCGGGCTTGCCGCTCTTGCCTGGGTCAACCTCCTTCCGCATCAGGATGGTCAACCCTTCTATCAGGCCGGCGTTGTGGTCGCACGCCTCAAGCCGGTAAAGCAGGTCTACGTCTCCGGGCTTCGAGCCGTTGCCGCCGGCCTTGATCGCCAGGACCTCGTCGGCCGACTGCACCGCCGAGCCGACTATGCTCACGAAGTGAGGGACGACCAGGACGGGATCGGTCAGCCGCTTCAGCACGCTGTCGTGCTTCATGCCCCGCTTGTCCATCTCGGCGACGATCCCAGCGTGGAGGGCGCGGCAGCGCTTCTGGCTCAGCGGCTTCTCGTGGACAAGGACCTCGTTGCCCTTCTTCAGCTCGGCCCACCAGATATGCGTCAGGCGGTGGTCAGCGACAAGCCCGCCATCCGATACCTTCGACGGGTCGAACGTGTCGATGTCCTTGATCTTGGCGATGTCCACAGCATTCATGACGACAAAGACCCCACCGAAAGACGGTGGGGTCTCCAAGGGACCTCTTCGTTAAGTGCTGGGGATCAGATTCAGCGCCAGGTCATTGCAGGCGGGCGGCCGTCCTGTTGATCTCGGCTACCAGCTCGTCAAGGGGCACCTCCCAGTAGTGCCAGGCCCCGTGGTGCTTCTGGCGCATTCGCACCACGATCACGTCACGTCTAAGGCATACCATAAACCAGGGCGCTCCGCAAGCACAATACTGAGCGCGCTCGGCACCCTCTGCCGGCGGCGTCTCATGGGCCTGCAGCTCCCGCGTCATTGTCAACGATAGGATTCCTGCCCTACCGCTGCCCGCGCGGCCCGGCGTACCTCGCCGACTTCCCGGGCCGTCAGGCCCCATTCCTGGAGCTGCTCGTCGGACACGCCGTCAAGCTGCTCCCTGGTCAAGGTTGTCAGGCCACCGCCCAGCTCCACCACGTCGCCCTTCCAGCAGTCCATCAGGCGCTGCCGCAGGCGGGGCCGGATGCCCATCTCTTCCAGAAACGACGTGTCGTCCCGCCGGCTGACGGGATACGTCTTGACGATCTTCGCAGCGCTACCATCAGGCACGGCTGGCCTCCTCTGCCGGTTCTCTACCGCCACCGCCGCTCTCACCCTTCTCAAGGCGCGGGCCCCAATCCTCCGCGCGCTCTTCGACAGGCACGGCCATGAGCACGCGGCAGCGAAGGCAGGGCACCACGTAGAAGGTCGATGGCTCCCCCGCCGTCGGGCCGAAGTCCAGCAGATGGAACTCCGACTCGCCCTCGACCTGGACGCTATGCAGGTTCGGCCGGTGGCCGATCAGGACGCACAGCAAGCGCTTAAACAGATTCATGGCCTCGCTCCCTCTGCGGCCAGCTCCTCGGGCTCGTCGGCGGTGACGTGCAGGGCGGCGGCCGGCAGTGGTGGAAGCATCTGGACGTCAGCCGCCTCTGCGGGCGCGGCATGGAGCATCACCGCCGTCATGGCGTCGATCTGCGGGTTCCGGGCGCCATCGAGCAGACCGAGCAACGTCATGCCCGTGACGGTCCAGCCGGACGGCCAGCAGCCGCGGATGATGCGCTCTGCCGCCTCCGCGTCGTGGACGATGAAGGGTGCCTCCGCCACGACACTACCGTCCTGGTCGAGAACCTTGAGCACATGCAGCTCCACGCTTCACCTCCGACAACTATCGCGCAGATGATAACACAACGACTAAGCCCGTCAATCGACCTTGACAGCACGGACAGGCGTGCTACACTCAAGGTGCCCCTAAACAGGTGCCCTCCTGTGACGGAGCACAAGAGCGTCGGCGCCAGCCGGCGTTCTTGATGTCTCAGGCAGAGCGCCTCTGGCCGCTCCAAGGAACCTCCGGGCGGTCCCAGGCACAAGGATCGGCAGCGGCCTTTCGCAGCAGCTTGCCCACGCCAACCCAGCAGCGACGCGAGAACGGCGACACCCTGCAGCGGCAGCGTGGGTGTAGGGGAGGATGATCGTGGCCGCTCGGAAACATGCCCCCGAAATGGGCGCTGGGAGGCGACGGCGCCAGGAGGCCGGACCGGAGAGGCACCGCGCCGGCCGCCTCGTTGTCCCGGCAGCGTGAGCAGGCGCCAAACTGGCAGATCCACTCGACGTACTCCACGCCGTTCTGCTGGAAGGTCATCAGGCGGCCGATCTGCCGCGTGCGCTTCAGCTCGGTCCTGGCGATCAGCTCGGCGCGGTCCCGGTTCTGAACGATCTTGTCTATCTGGCCAGTCATGCGCTCCGGCCCGAAGTTGCCGGACAACCCGCGGAGGATGGAGTTGGCGATGGAGCGGCGGGTCTGCTCACGGATTCCCTTGATGCTGGAGCCCACGGTCAGCGACAGCATGCGCCGGATCGCTGGGTCGCGGAGAACGAAGCGCTCGGGCGGGAAGCCCTCGCCCTTCGGGCCCGCCTTCTTGACGTCCTGAGCGGTGTAGCCCAGCTCGGTCAGGGCGTCGGCGCCGCCCCGCTGGAAGCCCAGGATCGCGTCCAGCGCCAGGACCGTTCCCATCTTGGCCCACAGACGCTGCGCCTCCTCGCTATCGTCCCAGGCTGCCAGCAGCCCCTCGATGCGGCTGCGCGTCGAGTTGGGCGACAGGCGCACCCATTCCTCGACCGGCATCGAACGGCGCAGCTCCGCGAACAGGCGGAGGACACCGAGGCCGGCCTTTACCTCGTGGGGCTCAATCAGGTCGCGGGGTTTCGGGCGTGTGGGGAGCGGAAGACGGTAGCGTTGCTGGGGCGTCGCCGCCTTGAGGATGTCAGTCGCCGGAGGGCTGAGAGTCGTGGTCCTGTGCCTCCCTTCGGCGATAGCCGTTACGCTCTCCAATCGCCGCCATCAGCGCCTGCAGGAGAAGGTCCCAAGGTCCGAGGCGCCGGCGCGGAAAGCCGGTTACCCGGCCGTGGCGCCAGGCCACACGCGGTCGCCGCCGCTTCGACAGGAACACCACGTAGTTGCCCATCGTCGGGCTTCCCGTGCAGTCGTTGGCGATCAGCGCCGTCCCCAGGTGCTCCCGCGGGGCGGCGCCGGCCGCAGGCACGGACTCGACCGTCACCCTCAACATACCGCCACCGCCTCGGGAGACCGGTTCCTCTTTATCTGTTGCAGGAGAAGCCGTAGCGCGCATTGCAGGCACACGTACTCTTCCTCAAGAGGGTCGAAGTGCAGATCGCCGCCGCACTTCGGGCAGGCCTTCAGTACGAGCCTCACACCGCTAGCTGAAACAGCTCCTGCAGGTCCGCGCTCGCCGCCTTCTTCGTAGCCGCATCCACGCCGGCGTCCCGGAGGTCCTGGATCACGCTGTCGAAGTACCAGCGGATCTCGCCCTCGGTGTCCAGCTCCTGCATCGCCTTCTCGACCGCCACCTTCAGCGGGTCGGGAACCTGCGAGCTCAGGAACTTGCGCCGGCGGCCCCGCTCGCAGTCCTTGAGCGCGGCCCTCTTCCAGCGCCGCATCTCGTCCAGGACAGGCTGAGCGGCGTCGGCCTTCTGCGCCTTGCCTGCGCCCTCGGGCTGCACGAAGAGCGGAGTGGCCGCCTCGCCAGCCGGCACGAGGCCCTGATTCATCAGGAACGTATCGCCGCCCTCGTAGGGCTCCATGCCGCGCTTGGCGCGCCACTCGTTGCGGGTCTGCAGGCCGGAGCCGACCGCGCTCACGCCGACCGCCACCTCGTCGCTTTCCTTGGCGAAGTCCGGAACCTTGAACTGGATGCGCCAGCCCTTGATGCCCTTCCGCCAGAGGCGCCACATGTTCAGCGTCGTCTGCACGATCTCCTGCATGGGCTTGGCTTCCATCCAGTACAGGATCTGCTCCAGGCCCTCCAGGTTCGCGCGGTTGACGTCCTCGACCATGCCAAGCACGCCCGCCGATGCGCCCACGACGGACAGCATCTCGTTGCGGCTGAACGTCCGGCCCTTCAGGTACTCCGAGTCGCGGCCCGGACCTGGACCGCTCACGAAGCTCTTGTAGTCGACGCCACCCTTCACGACAACGGCGTCGCGGTTGGCGTTCTCGACCCCCGCATACCAGGCCTCGATCTTAGCCTCCAGCGCTGCGAAATCGTCGTCCTCGATGTCCTCGGGCGCTGCCCACATGCCTGGTGGGGTGCGCTGATTGCGGAACGAGTTCTTGTTCCACGCCTGGGCGTACAGATCGGTGATAGCGGCGATGCGCAGCGACTCCAGGTCGGAGGCGGTCCACCGTCCCTCGATGTCGGGCACCTGGAAGTTCAGCACCTCGTCGATGGCAAACTCGGCGGCTTTGCCCTCGAAGTACTGGATGTACGCCTTCTCCAGGTTGGGGAAGTAGCCCTTGGCGTCCACCATCGGCACCACCCGCCCCGGCATGACCACGAAGTCGATCTCGTCGCCGAAGCCGTTCTTGACGATCTCCCACGAGCAGAGGTTAAAGAGCTTCAGCCGGGCGAACGTCAGCCAGAGCTTGTGCACGGTGAGCTGCCACTGGCGGACGTTAATCACGGGCCCCTGGAGGTCGGGGTTAAAGAAGGTCCGCAGGTAGGCGCCAGCGTCGGGGTCGGGGTCTTCACCCTCTTCCAGCTCGTCGCGGGCCTCGACGATCTCCAGCGGCTGCGCCACGCAGATCAGGGCGATGCGCCGAATGGCGGCGCGCACCCAGGGTAGCGACCGCCACAGGGCGACGAGCTCGAAGTGGCTGATCTGGGCGCTGCCCTCATACATGGCAGCCATCCCAGCGCCAAGCCCGTACAGGAAAGGTGGCCGCATGAAGCTGCGCGGCTGCGGCGCGGACTTCGGCGATGGCGTCGCCGCCTTAATGACGCGCCGCTCGTGGCCAGGAGGAAGCCAGAGCTCAACCTCAGTCCCTGTCGTCATCTCTTGCTCCTTCGGCGGGCACTAACCGAGCCAGGGAGGATCACGGCGGAGGCGACGCTCTTCCGCGCCTGCTTCCTCGCCTGATGCTTAGCTATCTCATTCGCCCTGTGCGCGGACGCGGCCCTGCGCTTCCTGGCGTTATGGCTCACCCGCCGCCACCGTTCCGCTTTCCCTGTTGCTGTGCCTTCTCAGCGACCTCGGCCGCCAGCCGGCGATAGGTCGGTCGGGCGGCCACGACGTCCTGGCAGTGGCGCAGGGAGAACATGAAGTGAACCGGATCGCTCGGGGATTGCTGGGGCAGTTGGGAGAAGGCGGTCCAGGCGGCCGTTAGGTGCTCAAGAAGTGCCTTCTCAGCGTCGGTCAGGCCAGTCTCGCTCACCTTTTCCCTCCCAAGACCCGGAACTCGGCCTCAGCGGGGAACCCCTTATCTACCCCCACACAGCCGTATGATACAGCATCACAACCGTGATCGGGATTGCTTCCGGCAACATTCTCCGCAGGCTGCTCGCCGTAGGTCCCATCGGGAAGCTGTACCCTGTGCCACACCTCCATCTCTTCGGCCAGGCCCGGCACTCTCGGGTGCACCTTGAACCGGCGGTAACCGCTGTTGTCGCGGACGAAGCGCCGATAGACCGACACGCGATCGAGGATTCTCACCGGCTTGCTGAGGTCCCGGACCCGGCAGCGCTTTCGGATACGGTAGGCCGTCTCGGGTGAGCTGGGGTCGCCGTAGGAGACCCGCGGCTTCCTGTACGGGCCCCGCCGCTCGCCGCTGCGCGGGTCGCGGCAGAAGAAGCGTTCCTCCTTCTCGAGCGAGCCGTCGTGCACGTAGTCGAGGACCTCGTCGATGTCGTGCTGGGTGACGTAGACGCCGTCGAACACGTGGACGTCGCCGTTCTTGCAGAACTGGCACCAGTAGAGGACAAACGGGTCGGTGAAGCCGTAGTCCCAGCACCAGAACGTGGGGCCGGCCTCCGCGTCGTACTCGGCCTCCTCCGTCACGTTGCCGTCGGGCAGGACCGACCAGTTGGGCACCACCAGCCCCTGCCGCGACCCTCTTCGCACAAGGTACTGGACGATCCAGGTCTCCTCGTCAACCTCCTGGTGCCTGTGCAGGATATCTTCAAGCCTCAGGTGCCCACGGCTGTTTCGAACCCGGCCGCCGCACTCGCTCGGCTCGCGCCACAACGGGCAGCTCGGCGGCTCCAGGACAATCCCCCGCTTCACCCTCTCGGCGTCCTCACACATCGGGCAGGGCCGCATCGCCTCGTACACACACCAGCGGTAGACCCGGCGCCCACGCGCCGGCGCCTCATTGATGATCCGCTGCATCGTCCCGTGGACGGTCCGCAGGGCGCTCGTGATGATCTCCTGGAGCGGCACCTCGTCGCTGCTCAAGGGCATCCCCAGGAACTGCTGATAGACGTCCCACGGGCAGAAGTCGGCCTCGTCCAGCAGGCCGCGCTGCGGGTGCGGGCCCGACACACCGGTTATGGTCCCGGGCAGGATCGCCACGAACGAGCCGTTGCGATACGTCGTCTTCCTCATCGTCGGCAGGGTCAGCGGGTCGCGGCGGAACGGCTTCATCTGGAAGTACTCAAGCAGATAGCCGTAGCCGAGCTGCGCCTGAGCCAGGATCGAGCCAACGTGGTTCGTCCCGCAGCGTTCGCGGAACCGGCTGTTCAGGTGGTCGAGGATCGACAGGTTCCTGGTCTTGCCGCCACCGCGCGGGCCCACGACGGCCGCGGATCGGAAGCGGTCGAAGATGGCGTCGGCCATGAAGTCGAGGGGCGCGACGTGGTCCTCGCAGACGGCCGCGTAGTCGATGTCAAACCCGAGGTGCTGGCTGACGTAGTGGAAGAGGTGCTCTCTATTCCTCGGCCGGATCTCGGGCAGGTGGTGCAGCCAGTCTGGGGGCCGACCGCCCTGTGCGGTTCTCGTAGAGGGCGCGGTAGGCAACCAGCACCTCTTCCTCGACCTCAGGGGTGGCGCCAGTCCCAACGAAGACGTTGGTCTGGCTCTGCAGGAAGGTCGGCGGGACCGGGCGCGACGGGTACATTCCCACGTCCTGCCCGATCTCCCATATCTTACCAAGGACGGTGACCAGGGTTCGCGTGGCGCCGTCTATCTCTTCCATCAAGAAGCCCCCGCGCGCCCCTTCTTCCACCTCCATCGCCCGACCTATCCGGTCGATCAAGGACGGCACCAGGCCGCTCAGCACTTCGAGGACGTTGATCTTGACGTCGATGCCGGCGAGCTTCTTCTGGATGAAGCTCTCGGGCAGCATCGCCGCGTCCGGAACGTGGGCCTCTCGGTAACGCTGGATGCAGCTTCGCCCTGGAATGGCGGCGAGCAGGTCGGGATAGTCGGCGTAGAGCGTGCGCAGGTAGCGTTCGACGCTGCCCGGCGACCAGCGCGACTGCAGCAGGTCAACGATGTCGTCGCAGAAGGGCGACGCCTCGACGCGGGACACGTGCCGCCCGCCCAACCGCTGCGGAGCTTTAACGGGTTCTTCGGGGTTCTCTCTCATGCCGCCCCCTTCAGCGGCGCGTAGACCTCCAGCAGCTCGTTCAGACGCTCGTTGATGTCCACGCCAGCGCGCTCGCACTCCTCGGCGATGCGCGTGAGGTTCTTCATCGTACGCTCGCTCGCCCTCACCATCAAGTGCGTCCGGCCAGCGTACTTGAACACGATGAAGCCCCAGTGCAACTGCTGGCCGTGCTCGGCCGTGATCTGCTTCAGCACCGACGCCAGGTCCTCGACGGTGGTGATTTCCCTCTTCGTCGCATCGAGCCGCTTGCGGATCTCGGGCGCAAGCTTGGCGCGCACGTCCCGAAACAGGCGCTTGAATTCGCTGTCCTCAGTAACGGCCATCAGCCGCCGTGTGGCGTCGGGCCCGTACTTGTTCGACAGCTCGAGAAAGACCCTGGTGAAGCCGACTCCGCTCATGCGCCCCTTCAGCATGTTGTCGCGGACCGTCTCGAACTTCCGCTTGTCCTCGTCGTAGTCGGCGAAGACGATGCAGGGAAGCTCCGGCATCTCCAGGAGCTTGGCGGCGCGCCAGCGATGCTCGCCAGCGATGATCTGGTATCTCCCGTCCGGCGTCGGCGCCACGCGCAGGGGCATCGTGAAGCCGTCCGCCTTGATGCTCTCCACCAGGGCGGCGAACGCGGCGTCGCTCTCCACGTTCGGGTTCCACTCGACCGGGTCCAGGAGGTCGACGGCGATCCTCTGCGGCTCCCGGATAGGAGGCGGTTTAGCCATCGGCAGGCGGCTCCAGCAATTCGTTGCGCTTCGCCCGCGGATCGTAGCGTTCCAGGGCCTCATCCACCAGGCGCCGGAGCGCCTCCGTGCGGTTCGTTTCCCAATCGACGGCCAGGTAGTCGATCATCTTCACCTGCCTGGTCGGGAGCCAGACATGAACGGCCTTGTCACCTTTACGCGGACTCATGTTCAGCCTCCATGTAGGACGGCTCGGGCTGCAGGCAGTTGTCGACGAAGCCCGCCGGCAGCATGTTCTGGGTGAGGCAGGCGAGCATCTGCCCGCGCGAATTGAGCCCTTGTCGGAGTAGATTCGGCCTCATGTGCACAAGTGCACGGCCTAGGTCGCGGTATGAGCAGGGCGTCCCAACGCCGCGCAGGGCATTCTCCACCAGGTCCTCCGTCGCCTCGAGATCTCGGGCGGCGCGTTCGCGGGCCCGCTCTCTCCTATCGGCTACCCGGGCCTCCACGATGTCCAGGAGCGCGCCGATATTGGCGGTTCGATCGTAGCGCTCCCTAATCAGGGCCGGCACGTGGGCGATGCGCCGCTTCGCCTCATCGTAGTTCTCGGCCACCCATCGCAGCATAGCGGCGCACTCCACGTCGTTCCGGAAGTAGAAGGGGTAGTCGGGCAGGAACTCGCCCTCGTTCCCCGTCCAGCGGACGAGCACCACGAGCCCGGCGTAGAGCTGCTCGAAGCAGGCGGCCGGAAACAGCTTCAGCGACTGCCAGTAGATGCTGGCGTGGCAGCGGCTCATGAGCGCCAGGGCGTCCTCCCAGGACAGGTTGGACATGGCGCGCACGACGCGCTGGGCGCCCATCCTCTTGACGACGTCGTGCAGCCGCTTCCCTGTGTCAACGTAGGTCACGTAGACATCGGCCTCCCGGCCGCCGGCGACGTACTGGACGTAGTGCCCAACGGCCTTCTCGCCGCCCTTCGTCGCCGTGAAGCGCCCGCCGAAGTAGAAGCTGAACCGGTCGAACTTCGGGCCCCGCAGTCGGTCCAGCAGGTCGCAGTCGGGACCGATGGGCAGCACCGTGGTCCGCCGGTCGTAGTCGGCAATCAGGGGAGCTCCGCAGAGCGCCGCCACGACGTCCCGGGCCCGCTCCAGGGAGAAACGGCTCGGCATCACGTTCACGTTCAGGGCGTAGCCCAAGGCCCAGGTCGCCAGGTCATCCCGCGACAGCGGCGTGACCTCGTCCGAGTCGAAGAACTTGGCGCTCACGTTCCAGATGACGACAGGCACCTCGTACATCGCCTTGTTCACGCCCTCCAGGAAGCGGCTCAGCACCAGGCCCTGGACGGGATTGTTCGTCAGCACGGCGTCGATGGGATAGGCGAGCGGCTCGCGCCAGCGCTCCCACACCGAGGTCGGTATCAGCGCCTCGGCCTGCCGGCCGATCTTTGGCGTAGGCAGAAGGCGCTCGACGCGGTCGGTCAGGCCGTCAGCGGTGGCGCTGGGAGTGACGTAGTAGGAGAACCAGCCGCGCTCAGCGGCCAGGCGGACCCAGTCCCGGCTCAGGAGCCAGGAGCTGTCGGCGCCGAAGTGGCCGGCCTCGTAGACCGGGCAGACCAGGAGCCTCATACCAGGATTTCACCCGCGGCGGCCCTATCGACGTCAGCGGCGAGCATCATCTCAATGAGCTCGTCGAAAGAGGTACGCGGCCGCCAGCCAAGCTCCTCGAAGGCGCGCGTGGGGTCGGCGATCAGATTGGCGGTCTCCAGAGGGCGCTCCCGGGCCTCGTCGTGCTTGACTACCTTCTCGGGGTCGAGGCCCGCCAGGCTGCAGGCCAGCGATACCAGCTCGCCGACCGTTCGACCGACGCCGGTCCCGATCACCAGGTCCGCCGGCGTGGGCTGCTGGAGCATCAGGTGCACCGCCTCCATGTAGTCGGCGGCGTACCCCCAATCCCGGACGGCCGTCAGCCGGCCGATGGGCAGGTAGTCGCGGCGGCCGGCCTTAATCTCGGCCAGCCCCTTCGTCACGTGCCTGGTGACGAACTCCGCACCCCGCCAGGGCGACTCGTGGTTAAAGAGGATGCCCGACACCACGTACATGCCATAGGACCGCCGATAGACGTCGCACATCTGGTGGGCGAACACCTTCGCGCAGGCGTAGGGGCTCACCGGATGGAAGGGCGTCGTTTCGCTCTGAGGCGGTGGTGAGTGGCCGAACATCTCAGACGAGCAGGCCTGGTAGACGCGGACCTTGCTCGCCCCCGACTGCCTCACCGCTTCCAGCACCCTGACGGGCCCGAGACCGGTCAGCAGCGCCGTCAGCTCGACGTGATCCCAGGAAGCCGGCACGAAGGTCAACGCGGCCAGATTGTAGATCTCGTCGGGCCCGACCTTCTCAAGGGCGGCGCAGATCGACCACGGGTCGAGTAGGTCGGCGGCCACGAGCTTCATGCCCGGCGCCCGCTGCCGCGCCAGGGGCTCCCCGTAGCGATCATGGCTGGCCAGCGTACCGAACACCTCGTAGCCCATCTTCTCCAGGTGAACGGCGAGGTACGGCCCGTCCTGGCCGGTGATCCCCGTGATCAGCGCGCGCACATTACCCTCTCAAGAGCGTCGGCTACTCTCATCACGTCCCGAGCGGATACGTTCGGGCCGATTGGCAGGCAGATGCCCGTCTTCCAGATGGAGCTCGCGCAGGGCATAGCGTGCACAACGCCGGCGCCGTGGTCCTTATGGAAGGGGAGGAGGTGCATCGGCGTGAAGGCGGCGATGGTCTCGATGCCGCGCTCGCTGAGGGCGACCGCGACGTCAGCAGGCTGATGGGCAGACTTCAGCGAGACGCAGAGTCGGTAGTAGACGTGACCACGAACGTCGACCGGCACGGCGATAGGTAGGTCGCGGAGCGCGGACCTGTAGACCTCGGCTATCCGTTGCCGGTGTGCCACCAGCGACTGCACCCTGCCGATCTGCGGGATGCCGAAGGCGGCCTGGAGGTTCGACATCTGGCATCCGAAGCCAAGGCCGGCGGCGTCGTAACGGGCCCACTCCCCGACGTGGAGAAACAGATCCCGGCGGGATCGGACCGCGATCGCCAGCTCCTCGTCGTCCGTTATGACTGCGCCGCCGGCTCCCCCCGTCGTGATGATCTTGTCGCCACGGAAGCTGAAACAACCGGCGAGGCCGCTATGCCCGACGAGCCTGCCATCCTCGTACCAGGCGCCGGCCGCCTCGCAAGCGTCCTCGATGATAGGCACCCCGACCTCCTCGCACACCTGAAAGACGTCGGGATGCACGGGCGCGCCGTAGACGTGAACGGGCACCACGGCCAGGACGTTCGCCGGCCCCAGCTCGGCCAGCAGCTCGGACAGCCGATCGGGAGCCATCCCAAGGCGCTCAGGCTCGGCGTCTACCACCGCCACCTTGCAGCCGGCATGAACCGCCGCGGCGTAGGTCGGGGCGCAGGTGTAGGTTGCCGTCACGACGATGGAGCCGGATCTGCGCTCGCGCAGAGCATCCAGGACGGTCAGCAGGGCGGCAGTGCCCGAGCTGACAGCCACGCAGTGCTGGGCGTGGAGGAAGGCTGACCACATGCGCTCGAAGACCTGCACGTAGTCGCCTGGGGAGAGCCACCCGCTATCGAGGCAGGAGAGAACGCTGGACCGCTCGGGTTCGCCGAACTCGGGCGATGTCAGGGCAAGCGGCGGGGACGGCATTGCCATTTGCGCCAATGATACTCGAAGGGTCGGGGGCTGAAAAGAGGGCTACGGCACTCGCTGGAACAGAACGGCGGCATACCGCCAGCGGTGCGCTCGCACCAGGCGGGCCAGCACGATGTCGAGGGGCAGAGTGATCGCGAAAGCGAGCGGCGCCAGCAGGTGGCGGAACAAGGCCCGGTCCAGGACGTTGACGCCCACGCCACGCTCGACCATGAAGCCGTTACTAGCGAACTCGCACACCAGGGGCGCCAGCTCCACAGGTTCCTTATACGGCAGGCCCCGTTGCCAGGGCGGTGACGGCGTCTGCAGATTGTCCAGGACGAGGACGCGGTCGGCCAGGCGGCACATCTCGCTCACGACCAGGCGCCAATCGTTCGAGAACGGCAGGCTGGTTATCGCCACGGCCAAGTGCGGCCGCACTTCCCGCAGCCAGGGAATCTCGCTCATAGTCTCGGCATCGGCGACGGCGAAGTGGCCGAACGGACCGATCTCTCGCTGGTCTCTAACGTCGCGCAGGTGCTTTCTGAGCTGCGACATGCGGTGCGCCGCTCCTGGCCAGTCTACGGCGTCTATCCCCCACACCTCGCAGTGGAAGCGCCGCGCCATCCACGCGCTCAGTTTGGCGTCGCCGCACCCAACGTCAAGCACGCGCGGCAGGCCGGGCAAGCGGGGAAAGATGCGCACCAACGCTGCCTTGCGCACCAGGTCGGCGTAGGCGTCCAGCCAGCGATCACGATAGTGACACGGCGACGAATCACCTTGCCGGCGGGACCAGAAGGCTCTATCCCGGAGCGGCATGGCCACCTTCTCGGAACACCACGTCAAACGCCCGCTGCAGGTCGAGGCAGCGCCCTTCCCGGTGAAAGCGCGCCTTGCCGAGTTTCTCGGCGGCCATCACCGCCGCCATGCGACCCTGTTCCTCGCTAAACGGCTCTGCCCCCGACGACATGACGTGCTGATCCCCGCATGGGCAACTGAGGCGATACAAGACCACCGGCATCGCACCCGGGTCGTCGGGGTGCGCCATCTCCAGATGTCTCTCCGCTCGTCTGAACCACTCAAACCGTCGCTCCTCGACTTTGGCGCCCAGGGCGATGGCTGCCCGCTCGAAGGCCAGGCAGTAGGCGTCGATCTCGTCCAGGTCGCGCGCCGGCATCGTCAGCACCTGAGGGGGATCACAAGCCGCTCGGACCAAAGCGGCAACGGCGAGTCGGGGAAGGCGTCGCGGCCCTCGCCACACCACTCGAAGATGTAGAAGGATGCGGGAGCGTACCCGCGCGGCATTGCCAGGCCGCCCCAATAGCTGTGCCCGGGCACCTTGATCGCCAGGAAGCGCCCTCCCTTCGCCACGACCCGGAAGCGGTTCTTTCCGCTGATCGTGGACATGCCGGTGTCGAGCCAGAGCTGCTCGTCCTCTTCGACCAGTCGTGCTCCGATGATCATGTGCGAACCCCTAACAAATGCGCTCTGTAGCCCCTGGAGCGCCTCGTAGCGCCTTCTAAGCAGAACGGCAGGGTGGGTGGTTTGGGGGTTGCTCCTCATGCCTCGCTAGGTCGGTATCTTGTGGCGCTGGCCCGTAGAGGCCAGGGCAGCGCGCCGAAGGCCCTCGTCGTAGTCACCGTGGCGACCAGGATAACGCCGGCACTTGGCCTCGCCTACCGCCGCCAGCATCATGCCCAGGACCGCCGGATGCCACGTCTCCATCTCAGACGCTACTGCGCCTATATCCATCCGGTTAAGGTGCTCGTGGGCTTCCTAAAGGTCATGACCATTCTACAACTCCGACCACCAGGGCGGTGGCCAACTCGTGCCGGCCAGGGCGTAGTCTAACCTCTCAGACGCCCTCTCTGTTCGGCGACGCGAGGCGCCGGCGCACTCATGCTCGGCTGCGCAGCCGTCGCAGAGAACGTCGCCGCAGACCGGGCAGGTGGCCGCGTTATCAGACATCATGGTGCGCTGGCAGCTCTGGCAGGTCTCCGTCTGTGGCTCCGTCATATCGCCTTCAGCCGCGAGGGAGAGCCCTCGTAGCGGTTCGGGCCTCCCCTGTTCTCCAGGTGGGCCCCGTCTTCAAACCAGTTGGCAAGGTCGCGGCCCATCGCGCGGCCGCGGTTCGTGTGCATGTCGAGGGCGTAGTCGGGAACCTCAGGGTGCCAGCCCTCGTTCTTCCGCCCCTCGACGTGCAGCTTGAAGTCGTCGACCTCGCGGTTCTTAGTCGCGCGCGCCAGGTACAGGACCGCGAACGCCAGCAGGTCGCCCTCGACCACGGGCGACTGCTGGAACTTCTTGATCTGCAGGAACGTGGCCCACAGGCTGCCGACCAGGACGGCGGCGTGAGGGTCGGCCATGCCCACGTCCTCGCAAGCGATGATGCCCAGCCGCTTCCACACGTAGTTGAAGTAGCCGGACTCCATCATCTCCTGCGCCCAGAAGAGCGCCTCTTCCTCATGGCCGCGCCGGATCTCCTTCTGGAGCGTCGACACGACCTCGTCGAGCTGATAACCCCGCTTCGTCAGGACCGGCCGCGGATTCGGCGGCATCCCTGGAAGTGGGGCCTGGTCAGTTGGTCTCGCCATCTCTGCCTCCAATCGTCTGCATCCGGGTGCGTCTCTTCTTCAGGTCTCGCCGCAGGGCGGCGAAGCCGCGGATCACATACCCTATCTTCTCGTCAGCCACGTCCAGCTCGTGGGCCAGCGCCTCACCAAGGACGCCCTCACCGGCGGCCTGTGCCTTGTCGAGGGCGGTCACGGCTCGATCGAGCGCGGCCCGCCAGGCAGCGGCGGCCTTGATCGCCTCCGGCGTGAGCTTGGTCTCGGGAAACATCTGGCCCTGCGTCTCCTCGGCATAGATCACGCCAGCCATGGCCGCGACCTGGTCGGTGTCCATGGCGGTGGTGGCGAGCTGGCGCGCCGCCCGTAGCTGGCCGTTCAGAGACAACTTCGCCAGATACCAGCCGGCCGTGGGCGCGAGCTGGCCTCTGGCAATCAGGTGCTGGAGCTCCGGGCGCAGTTGCAGCAGCTCGATGCGCCACGTGACCTGGCTCGGCGGGAGGCCGGCTATGATGCCGATATCGCTGGTCGAGAAGCCGCGCTCCTGGAGTGCTGCCAGCGCCTTGGCCTCTTCCATCGGGTTCAGATCCTCGCGGGCCGCGTTCTCGGCCACCGCCATCACCAGGGCACGGTCGTCATCCGTCTCTGCGACCACGGCCTCGAGGTCGGGCCACTGCAGTTTCTGAGCGGCCCGCCAACGGCGCTCGCCGGCGACGATCTGATAGCCGCCGTTCACCGGTCTCACGACGATGGGCTGGAGCTGGCCGACCTCCCGCATATTCGCGGCCAGGTCCGCCAGGGCGCCCTCGTCGAAGGTCTGCCGAGGTTGCGAGCCGTTAGGTCGAAGCTGGTCAAGGGGGATGCGGACGATGAACCGTCCCACGGTGCCCTCCTGTTGTCCGTGAGTATAGTGTAGCACCCGACATCGCTGACGGCAAATTACTCGTCAGCGAGTGCCTCGGCCAGCCATGTCCCGGCAAAGCGGGCACTTGGCTACGTGGGTCGTGTGGCTAGCCGTGTAGAAGTGCTCTAGGGCTTGCTGCACCTCGGCCAGAGTGGAGGCCTTGACCGGCCTGCCGTCTCCAGTCGAGATATGGTAGCTGATCCCATCATGATCGACCCTGAACATGGCTCCCTTCTCCTATCTGCAGCGCCTCGAACGCTGCCACCGCCTCGGGCTTCAGGTACTCGCGGACGCACGGCCCGCAGATCGGCACCGTCCTACGTCCGGCGCGGAGGCCAGCGTAGGCGGCGCCACCGCAGATCGCACAGGGCGAAGGCGCCCGCAGAAGCTCAGCCTTCGGTTTCCCTGCCATCAGCGCATCCTCTCGTCCCAGCAGCCGTCGCACACGGGCCGGTTGTCGCGGTCCCGGTGGAAGTCCTTGCCGGCAGCCATGCCGCAGATCGAGCAGGTCACCTGGTGCAGCTCACAGGGCTCCACGAAGGGGCGTCCGCCTATTCTCTCGACCACCTTGCACCCGCACATGGCCTCGGCCAGTACCCTCTCCCCGGGCTCCTTCTCGAAGAGGTCCACCGGCACGTCCCATATCTCCAGGCAAGTCTCGTTCGTGCAGGCGAGCCGGCCGGGCACTCCAGGCGGGCGAACCTCGTCGGGTGTGTCGTACAGGTAGTCGCCGAGCTCGCCGTCAATCACCGGAAAGGAGTGGTAGCGTAAGCACGGCTCCATGAACTCCAACGAAGTGCGGCCGCACTTCGGGCAACGCAGCCCTTCTAGCCACGGCTTCATCGTCACGCCTCCTCTCGCCGAATGGACCGCGCCACCTCGCGGGGAAACTTGAACGTCTTCCCATCCGCTACCCGCTCGGCCAGGATGGGATACGACGGCGCATTCGGATTGATCCCCGTCAACCGGAATCTCTCGCCCCGCCAGGTGAACTCGCGGCCCAGGTCGCCAGGGTATAAGCCGTATGCCGTCGCGTACCGACCGAAGTCGCGGGCCTCGCGGGTGGCGGCCATACCGTCTTCGTCAATTTCCGCGACCTCTACAGTGAAGCGAGCGAAGCCGGAGTCAGCGGAAGGGTCGAAGGTCCCGCCAGCTATCCGGGCCCTGACGTTGAACTCCCCCTCCAGCGGCGCCAGGAGCTCCTCGACCCGTTTCGAGATCGTCCGCGCCTTAGCCTTGTCCATCGTCCTCGCTTCTCCTTCTTAATCGTCCAGACGTCTGGACATTCCGGCTCACATCTCTTCCACCGGCAGCTCGGGATCTACTTGCCAGCTGCCTTCCACAACCTCGCTCTGGCCGGCACCAGGCAGGGCGGTGTCGGAACCGAGGGCGATGGTCTTCGCTTGCTCCGCGTCCTCGGCATCAACCTCCACAGTGCCCGACATCTGCCAGAGCAGAGGCACCCTAAACGTCGGCATCACGCACCCTCCTAACCGCCGCCGGCCGCTGCTGCTGCTGCCACGATCAGGACAATGAGCCCCGGCACCAACGCCGCGACGCCCACTCCCAGCATGAACCCGAACCCGATGATGAACGCCCGCCCCAGCGTCACCTGGAGCTGTATCCCGCGTCTGCCCGCCCCCGTAATCTCCACTGTCCTGCCTCTTTCTCGCTACCGCAGCGGCCACTTCTGGGCAACAAGGACAACCCTCGCCTGCCCGGAATCGTTGCCGCTCCTCGTCGGTCATGTCGCCGTGCTCCACGCCGTAGGCGTCCCATGGCTCGCCGCAGCGATTGCACACCAGGTCGCCATCGAACCGGACCGGGCGACCCAGCTCCCGTGCTCTCTTCCCGGCTTCCACAAGCGTTGTCATTGCTCGGCCTTCTGCCTCGGGGGCGGAACGTCCTGGTGGCATGGGGCAATTTCCGTTCCCGCCCCCAGGCGCAGCGGGCCGAGCGACCCGCCTTAGCGCACTCTCACGGGCACCAACTCCTTGGCGCCCAGCTCCAGAATGACGTTGCCGGCCCGCTCGTATTCGATTCTCCTGTCGTACTCGTCGTCGAAAGCCTTCCCTCGAGCGGTCACCGCCTGCACGAGGCCGTACAGATTACGGCCTGGATCGACCTCCCTGGTGGGAGCGACGAACTCGTTAAGGATCGCCTCGCGGTCGGCGTCGCTCCAGCCGAACCGCTCTACCACGGCATCGACCGCCTTCACCGGCTCGTCGATCTTCTCCTCCTGCGCTCCGCGCAGGCGAGCGACCATCTTCTGGAAGCGCTCGCGGTCGAAGCCGGCCTCGATGACGTCGCGCACCTTGCTCCACGTCGCCTTGGCCTCAAGGGACAGCGTCTCGGTGCTCCAATCGATCAGGCCGTCGCCCTTGCGACTGCCGACGTGAACCTCGGCTATGCCGGTCTCGCCGACCAGCCGGTTGTCGCAGACGACGCTGAAGACCAGCAGCTCGGCGCGCAGGCTTCCCAGGCCGACCTCGCTGTTGCTGACGATGACACCTGGAACGAGGATGTCGTCGCCTCGGCGGTAGTGCCCGCCTAGGTCGCCAGGCGGTGCGGCGTCGCGGCGGACATCGAACCTCTCGCCTCCCACGTGGCTGGGCTCCAGGACCTCCTGCCAGCCTTGGTGCAGCGCCTGCAGGTAGAAGCGCTCCTCGGTCAGGTCGGCCCTCACGATCTCGGCGCCGACTCGCTGCACCACATCGATCGCCTGGTAGAAGAGGTCGACGTTGTCGAGGGCTCTGTACCACTCGCTGAGAAAGGCGCGCGCTCTGCCGCCTAGCGTGCGGACCATGAAGCGGCGCTCGCCGGACCGCTGCAGCCAGCTATTCACGTTGACGGCCAGGAGCCCAGGAATCTCGGCGGCGCAACGCTGATAGTAAGCCCCAGGAATCTGCAGCTTCTCGGCTATCTGGCGGTGGGCCACCGGCCCCACGTCAAAGGTGGGCGACGCGCCACCGATCCCGGCGCCCTGGAAGCTCAGCCGCGGCACCATTCGCGGAGCCCCTCCGTCTGCCGGCGGCCCTTCCATGGCCACCATCACCAGCTTGTCAGCCAGCACCACGAAGTCCTGCTTCGTGTGGGCCTGCTGATCCAGCTCCCTGACCAGGTCGGCGATCGCCTCTTTGGTCAGTGCCTTCCTGTGAAACTCGTCGATCATGTCACCTTCCTTCCCCAGCCGGTATATCACCGGCTACTATGCTACCCGCCAATCTTTACCGGCCAATCATTCTGACGGGAACGAACTCGCACTCCTCCGGCAACTTGTCATCGCGCAGCCTCAAGAGCTGCGGGTGCCGAAGGGCGCCACTGGTGGGGCTCTGGCCATACGCCTTGACCACGCCGACCTTGCCGATGTAGGAGGCGAGCTGCTCGGGCGGGCCGGTGATGCCGAGCGAGCTCACCACGACCAATCGACCGTCAACGTAGAACCCGTAGCGCAGGTTCCGGTAGCCCAGCTTCTTCCGGTCCTCGGAAGTCGGCAGGCCCTCCATGTCTACGATCACGACGTCGAACTCCTGGGTTCGCTTCACCTTCAGCCAGTCCCAGGAGCGCTTGCCGGCCTGGTAGGTCGAGGCCCGTCGCTTGAGCATCACGCCCTCGATCCCGTTGTTCATGAGGCACTCGGCCTCGTCCAGGTCAGGCACTCCGAGTACCCGCGACGCCTGCACCAGCAGCGGCTGGTTGGCTTCCCCTACGATCATCTCGACCACTTGCCGGCGCGTGTCGAGGGGCTGGCTCTGCAGGTCGTGGCCTCCAAGCCGCGGCACGTCGAAGACGACATACCGCAGCGCCCGGCGCCAGTCGCCGCTGGCATACGCGGACGCCTCGCCCACAGGAACCATCTCGCCGTCGAGGATGGTCCCGGCGGGCAGCACCATGGCGTCGAGCCAGGCGTGCTCGCCGGTGTGCTCCATCCCCGAGCGGGCGTATTGCCTGGGGCGGTCGGCCATCACCCACACGAGGCGAAAGCCGTCGTACTTGACCTCCATCGTCCAGCTATCGTCGCCCCAGGGAACCCGTGGCGCCTTCTCCGCCTGCTGCGCGAGCATCGGTCGGAGCGGCAGTCCTGTCATGCGGCTTTCGCCTTCGCCTGTTGGACGCTCGCGGTCAGGACGCTCATCAGGTCGGCCTCGGCCGTCTCTTCCCGAGCAGCCACCTTGGTGGGCATCGGCTGGCCCATCAACTTGGCGTCGATCAGGGCGGTCAGGGCCTCACGATACTCGTCCTGCAGACCGTCTATCACATCGCCGTCCTGGGACAAGGCGCCAATAAGCTGCTCGGCAAGCTGTGTCTCCGCATCGCTGACAGCCACTTGCTCGACCAGGGAATCCAGCTCCGCGACGTTCGCCGCCTCGTCCGCCCAAAAGAGCAGGGAGACGGCCAGGAGCCGGCCTGCGGGCTCCACCACGCATAGGCTTTCCTTGCCCGTGCCGAAGGCCACCTTGCCCAGGCCCAGGAGCTTCGACCGCGCCATGGCGTCTCGGAGCAGGGCGAAGGGCTTCTGGCCAGCCTTACCGTTCGCTCCGGGCACCGCGAAGTAGGTCTTCTCGCGCCGCCCGATGGGAACTGAGTCGGCAGGGACGAAGGCGGTGAGATCGAGGCCGGCACCGCTGGCCAGCGGCAGGGCCTCCAGCTCTTCCGGCTCGAACAAGACCATCTGCTCCTTCGAGACCGGATAGCCCTTGATGATTTCCGTCTTGTCGGTGATCTCGCGGTCACAGGTCCGGCAGACCGTCGCGGAGTTTACTCGCTGGCCGCAGGGGCGGTGCACCATGTGGAACTTGGCGTCGTTATCGCGACCAGCTCCATACAGCTTCACCGGCACCGTGACCAGCCCAAACGTGATGGGCAGCGACCGCGTCGCTCTCATGGTCATGGCTTACCTCTCGTTCGATAGGCGACCTTCCTTGTCGATCTCTTCCTCGTGCCGATCAGACAGTCCGCTGGCGCCTCGCTGATTCGGACGGGCAAGCGGCCTGGCACTAGCTGATACGGCTCGACTACCGGACAGCCAGGGCAAGACCGGCACAGACAAACGGGACATGGCGTAGCAGATACAAGCAAACTCGGTGCCCTCCTGTTGTCGTTAAGTAAAGTGTAGCAGAGTGGTACAGCGTCGTCAATAGGTTCGGGAGCGAGCCTACTGACTGGTTGCGCCTTTCCTTCTGCTCTTTCCCTTCTTCTCCTTCGCCGCCTCGACGCTGGCCTGGAGCTGCTCGGCCAGGGTAGGCCCGAACAGCAGCTCCAGGGTGCCGGCCAGACGGTTCGGCATCCATCGCCGGTCATAGGTCTCGTAGGCGCGATCCAGGTTCCTCACGATCATCAGGGCATGGACGTGGAGCAACGCCTCCTCGCCAAGCGCCTTGAGAGCGTGAATGACCGAGTCGCTCGTGCCGCCGAAGGGCGGGAGGTTGATCGCCAGCTCCCGCAGGACCTCATCGACGTTGTACTCAAGATGCGCCTCCTGCTTGACCCCATCGCGCCGCACGAGGAGCGCGGCCAGGAGCAGGAGCCTGTCGCCGGCCAGCCTATCCATCGCCGCCCTAGCGGAGAGCCCCAGCTCGCCCTGCGCCTCCTCGATTTGCTGCTTGCGGGTCTGATCCTTCACATCCTGGGCGCTGCGGCCCTCCCGCTGCTTCTTCTTCCGGCACTTGGCGTTCATGCAGAGGATCGTGACCCGTCGCTCGCCGCCATACATGTAGCGCGCCGGCGGCGTGACCAGGAGCGCCCTACCGGGCCCCTTGCCGCACCAGGCGGGACAGGCTCGGCAGCCGTCCTTGTCGGCCACCTGGGAGATATGGTCATCCCACTTAAGCGCCTCGCCCTTGTCGTCGTAGCTCCCCCGCGACATGCTCACCGGCAGGGATGGGAAGCCCTCGACCTCGCCAACCTCGACTCGGTATCCGGGCTGGAGACCATGCAGGTCGTAGAAGACGGGGAACGTGTCGTCGACGCCTTGCTTCTTCCCGGGCCCGGCGACGTACTCGGCCACCTTCTCGACCATCTCTTCGCGGTGGACGTCCACCACGCTGGCCACGTAGTTGGTCGGGCTCGTGCAGACCGGTCTGCCATCAGGGGCCGTGCCAAGGCAGCCCTTCTCCGCGCAGATTTCCTTCCAGGCGAACGGCGTCTGATCGTCCAGTCTCACCGTTCGCTGCTCGAAGGCTTGCTCGACCATGCGGCCCACACTCTCATCGGTCACTTCGCCGGTGGCAGCGGCGATCGACCGAAGGCCATCGGGCACCAGCCCGAGCTGCTTCAGCGGCTCCAGGATAACGGCCTGGGCCGGCGTGACCGCCCGCTCCCTGAGAGCGACCTGCAGCTCGTCGGAGAGCTGGAGCAACAGCAGCCGCTCGCTGATGTAGCTCCGCGACCGGCCTACGGCCTCGGCTAGGCGCTTCTGCGTCCAGCCGAGCGTCTCCAGGGCCGTCTGAAACTGCAGCGCCTCCTCCAACGGGTGCAGGGAGGCGCGCTTCAGGTTCTCCGTCAGGGCCACCCGCAGGGCGTCCCCGTCGTCCACCTCGACCACCTGGACGGCCACCTGCTCCCAGGCCAGGCGTCGAGCCGCCTCAAGGCGACGGTGGCCGCACACCACCTGATAGCGCCCATCGATCGGCCGGACCTTGATGGGGTACAGGAGCCCGTCGCGCCGCATGGACTCGACCAGCTCCTCCATCGCCCCCTCGTCGGCCACGACCCGGCTGGTGTGTGGCGAGGGGTCTATCGCTTCGACGGCCACCAGGCCCTCGAAGGTCGGGGCTGGCAAGGGCCCCATTTCCTCGGTCTTGGCTTTCGCCATACTCCTCTCCTTCTGCCCGTTACTGGTCGGGCGTCTCTACCGCAGTCACTATGTCCCGCAGGACACCGATGAGCGTATCGGAGCGCTCCCGCAGGTTCTCCAGCTCGGGACCTTGCCCGCCTTCTTCCTCGTCCCACCACCTAACCTGCTCCTTCGCCCGCTGTAGGACGTGGGACAGCCCGCGGGTCAGGTCGACGCGGCCGTGGCCAATGCAGGCGGGACACCGCTCCGTCGTCTCCTCATGGACGCCGTACACCGTGAACAGATCGACATCGCTCACCCAGAAGGCCACGTGGCCACCCTGGAGCACCAGCTCCACGGCGTCCGCGGCGGCCATCACCGGCTCGGCGTCCTCGCCGAGAGCCGTCACCGCCGACTCAAACGAGATCTCCTCGCCATCGTCGACGTCGCAGCACTCTCGGAAGTAGGCCAACAGGACGGCCTCCGGGCTCTCGCCCTCGACGTCGTGCTGCGGTTCGTCCCACGTGTCCTCCAGGTGGGTACACTTGATGTCGATCTCGTACTTGGGCATGGTCAACCTCTCAGTCTGGCAGCGCGGCGAGGTTCACGTGGACCGCAACCCAGGCCAGCGCATCATCAACATCATCGTGGTCGGTCGAGCAATAGCGACGCTCCGAAGTGCCGGCATTCGCCATCGTCCGGTCGAGCAGCACTTCAACAGCGAGGAAGGACGACACATGCAGCTCTGTACCGCCGCGGTAGCCCACGTTGATGCCCAGGGAGCACGAGCCCTCGAACCTCGGCCGGCTATCCTTCAACCAGGCGCCGCCGGATCGACGATCGCTATTGAACCGGATCTCGACATCCTGGCAGAACTCCCGCTCCAGGAGCCGCGCCGCCTTTAGCACGAGACCGTCCAGCTCGTCAGTCGCGCCGTTGTAGCCGCCACCGACCACAAAGCCGCCAACGGCTATGCCGCGACTGCGCTCAATCGCCATCGCAACCTCCTCCTTCATCGAACAGACGCGGCTGGTAGCCGTCCTTGTGCTTCCCGACATCTGCCGCAAACGCACGCATGGCGTCCAGGAGCGGGTGCTGGATGCGGCCTCCCCGAGCCTGCCAGATCTGCCGGCGGAGCTCGGCCAGCTCGTCCATCTCGCCAGGACGAAGATCGTCCTCGCTCACATCGATGTCAGGCGGGACTTCCATGCCTCGCTTCTTCATCAGCTTCGAGGCCAGGTGAAGGTAAATCTGGACGTGTTCCGACAGCATCGGCGCCCGCAGGCTCGCCGTGTAGAGGTACACGCATACCTCAGCGTCGCCGACCTCACCGTCCAGGCCGGGCTTCAGGATCGAAGCGAGGCCGAGCACCATACGCTCGGCCTCGACCTCCTTCAGCAGCCACTCGGGGATCGTGTCAGCCCAGGCAGCGGACCCGACCACTAACCTGTTACCGTCTCGCCTCGCCACCACCCACCTAGAGCAACTTCTCGGCGATCGTCTGCGTCAGCTCGTCCAAGAAGACCTCGATGGGATTCTCGACCTCGGCGTTCCGCCTGTTGAAGTCGTCCTCGTCGATGCCAAGACCGTGCTCGCTCCACATCCTGTGCGTCTCGCCGATCACCCACGTGTGAAGCCTCTTCGGGCCCCGCCGCTCGGTGGTTCCCAAGAAGAGGACTCCATGCAGGTCGAACGGGTCGCCTGGCAACTTCCTCTCCTGCCAATGCTGGCGGACCTTCTCGCTGGGTGTCGTTACATCTACCATCACGGCTCCTATCTTCCGCTGCCCGGCGGCCTCGACGCCGGACCAACCTCGCGGTAGCAGTCCGAGCAGACCTCCAGGTCGCGGTGAATCCACCTTCTTCGGCAGCGTGGGCACGGCTTCAAGTTAGCCCGCGGAGGCTTGGCGCCCCTCGGAATCCTCTTCCTCTCAGCGTCACCCTGAAGGACGCTTTCGTTCGTTTCGTCGGTCACTGGTCTAGTCATCTTTCCGCCACAGGTTACGGCGGCTGGCTTGGGGCCGCCCGTTCGCCGCCTGGTCCGCCCGCGCCTTGTCGTAGGCAGCATTGATGTGTTGCTCGTAGAGGGGCGTCCCGAGAGCGGGGATGATACGGGCCATTCGCTCCCCGTTCTCGTCCTCACTCCAGTGCCAGCGCAATCCTAACTTGGTCACTGAAGGTGCTCCTGCGCCCAGGCCGACCGCACAGGGTCGAGGCCGGTCAGCCCCTGCGGGTCCACCAGGAACCGCGAGCAGGTGTTGGCGAAGTCCTCGATCGGGTTGGCGTTCGACAGGTACGACCAAGGATGGCTCCCCGTCCAGGTCGGCGGCTGGCCGCTGACCGACGTCGACTTCCAGCCTGTCGTCTCGACGAAGCTCTTGCCTTCGGCCGTCTCGTACCAATCCCGAAGGTCCACGTTGCTGGGCTCGTGCCCGAGGTCCTCCAGAATCATCTCGTGTTGGTGGGCGTGACAGGCCTCGTGGGCCAGCGTCGACTTGCCCTGGTTTGGGGCCGCGACGATAGTCCGGGTCGGCGCCCAATAGAAGGTGGCTGGCGCCTTCCCACCATAGGGGCAGGTCCCATCGGGAAGGCACCCGTTCTCGCTGACGTGGATGGTCAGCCCTTCGGGGAGCGCCAGGCAGCCGGTCAAGAGCACTAGGCTTGCCAGGCAAAAGAGAGCTGCTATACCGAATCTGCGTCCCATTTGTGCGTCCCCGTGTGTTGCTTCCTGATATTATCGTAGCACACGGGCACGCTGTTGTCGAGTGGTACGCCGTCCCTAAGGTGAAGGTTTGGTGAAGGTCTCTCTCAGCCAACACGCACCCGAAGCCCCTGGCGACCGGCCTCACTCCTTACCCTGGCTTTGATCTCCGCAAGCTTGACATCCACGTTGACCCGCGCGCCGCGGAGCCCGAACACCTCTCTACCCCAGAAGCGGCAGGCCCACAGGAGCCGGTTGCCGAGAACGGGCGATCTCACCCAGGTGCCGGCCGTGACGCTGAAGAAGCGGTCACTATCGAGGGCACCCAGGACGGCAGCCGCGAATTCTGCGTAGACGTGGGGCTCCCGATAGTGCCCTGGCAGGTTCAGCATCATCAATCCGTGGGCGCCCTTGCGGTACGCGGACACGTAGATCGTCCGAGCCTCCACGGGCTCTTCCAGCGCCATCTGTCTCGCCAGCTCACGGAACGTCTCCGGGCTCAGGCCCGAGTTGTCCAGGAGCGGGCAGGAGTGCCCGCTGCCATCTTCACGAAGCACCACGTCCTCGTAGCAGAACGGGCAGATCATCTTCTCTTTCATCGCACGTCAGTCCTCCTCGGCGGTGAGCGACCAAGCGTCGTGCTGCGGGAGCCGGGCGACCCATTCGCGCGCCACCTGGAAGGTCGGGAAGCGCCCGGGCATGGCGTCGGCCAGGACCGCCGCCAATCCGGTCGGCCCCTCCCCGAGATACCCCCAGGCGAATCCCAGGAACTTCACCGTCTTGCCGTTCTCGCCCACCAGCTCCACGGCACCCCAGACGTCATCCTCGTAGGGCCGGCTGCGGGCCATGCGCACAGGACCGAACGCTTCGCGCAGCCGCCACCACTTCGCCTTGCTGAACACCGTGATACCTGGGCGGCTGGCGTCGTCACCGTCCCAATCGGGCTGGTTGCCCCTCACCCACTTGTCAGCGTCTCTCAGCTTCATCACCGCCATGATGACGATGCCTTCCCCATGGCAGACGGTACACTGCACGGCCGGGCCACAGCCCGTGCCCTGGCAGGCCGCGCAATCTTCATCCGCGGGCTGTTGGCCGCCCTGGGTGCAATCGCAAGGCGTCTCGACCTGCCCCTCGAAGCAATCGGGGCAGTACGCCTCGTCTTTCTCAGCGTTTGGCATTCTCGCCATGGTCAGTCTCCTTCAGGTCAATACGACCCTCTTTGTCATACCGCAGGATGCTCTCCGTCTTCAGTCCAAGCAGCGGCTCGTCAAGCCAGAGCACGGCGGCAGCGCGAATCTCCAAGTCGCCAGCGGACACCGATTCGCCTGAGCGCCGGATCTTCCACATCACGAACCGCGATCTTCCATCCTGGTGGCGTGCCGAGAGCAGCAGGACCTCGCGCCGGTTCGGATTCAGCGCCGGCCTCAACTGGCCGAGCATGTCGTCCAGTGGCAGGTCCGGCAATATCCAGGCCTCCGAGACCTCGATGTACCAGTCGGCTCGGCCAGCATACCGCCGAGCCAGGACCTGTCTCATTACCTCTCTCTCGGCATTATCTCGATAGACCAGGCCGCCGATTGTCACCTCGCCCCCGTAGAACACCATGACCAGGTGCGTGTGCCGGCCGTCCTTCGCCAGGATGAGGGGAGCCTGGACCTCAGCGTAGGCCACCAGGCGGTCGAACTCGTCCATCTCAGCTCTCGACGTTCACGTTCTTCTCGCACAGATCCTGGGCCGCCTGAACGTGGGTCAGGATCGCGTCGAGCGTCTTGTTCCTACGCGGGTGACGCCCCTCATTGCTGTGCCAGTCCTTCTCGTCTCGCACTCGGTCGTACAGGGCGTCTAGCACGACCCATAGGCTGCTCCACGGTTCAGTCAATTCCGACGGGGCATGGCTGGCAAAGGCGTTCAGCTCGTCGATAGCCGGAACCCGGCGCTCCACCCGCATCCGACTGGAGCGTTCCTTCGCTTGTCGTTGGAGCTCTTCCCCCACGGCCGCCTGGACGTCAAACGCCCATTTGGCGAGCGGTGGGGCATCAGGGTCTTCGCTCGTGAGACCTGGGACGAGCTCGTGCTCGTCAACGTATACCTGCACTAGCAATTCGACCTCCTCCCTCAGCCCTTGAACTGAGGCTCCGTCATGAGCGAGCCGTGGCCGGCCACTGCCTGGCAGCGGTTGGTGGCATGAAGGCCGGTCGTGTAACCGACCGGACAGGTGGGGCTCATGGCCACCGTCACCGTGAAGTCGCGGTAGCCGAGGTCTCCAAGCCGCCCGGCAATGAGCTCGGCCGCTCGCCGCTCATCGAGGACGTTGTCATTGATGACGATGGTGACTTCCATCAGGGTGCCCTCCTTCGGCCTGCCTCATTCAGCGCCGGTCGGCCAGCTCCGGCGGACGGGCCCGCGGCCCGTTTCGGCTTCAGTCGGGGCTCAGCTCGACGACGAGATCGTTGGCCTGGGTCAGATGCCGACAGGCTTGGCTCAACGTATCCCGTTCGGTGGTGGGCGCCTCCTGGCCACCGTCACACCGCCTCAGTGCGGTGTTGGCCGCGCGCACCGCCTCGTCTACCGCCTGGGCCAATTGCTCGTAGTCTGTCCGTCTCATGTGGTGCCCTCCTGTCTTTTCAGGCTGCCTATTAGTCGCACCTTGGGCAGTGGAGCCAGGGAATCTTGCCGCCGATCATGGCGAGCAGGATCGGTCCACCGCACTTGCCGCATCGTCTCGACTTCATGATTGCTCCTTCCGCTCTTACGCTAGGACTACCTGGAAGATGGCGGGGAAGCCGGCCGCCCTCATGTGCTTGCAGGCGAACGGCCTCTCTTCCTTCTTGGCAAAACGCCATGACGGACACGAACAACTCAGCACCCCACTGGCGTGTAGCCGGATCTGATAGACGTCCGGCCGGCCGCTGAAGCTGGCCACCTCTCTGAGGACTATCGCTTTCGTTCCGTTGCTGCTTACCACTGCCGTCTCCTTCGGGTTGTGTGTTCCATCTGAGTATAGCGTAGCAGAAGACAACAATGTTGTCAATAAATTCGGACAGGAAAAATGGACGAGGTTAGTGAAGATTGGGTGAAGGTCGAAGCGGCGGTGGCAGGGCGTCGAGCTCTTCCAGCTCCAGGAAGTCGCCGCCACAGACGTCGCAGCTCTGCTGGTGCTCGTACCAGGGCTCGAAGGCGCCGCGCCTTAGGTCGAGCTTAGCGGAGTCGACGACGAACCGGAGATAGAGGTAGTGGCCCTTCCGACAGCGTCTGAAGGCCCTCAGATAGAACCCGCGGAAGAGGTAGTGGGACATTCGCTCAGTACCCTGTAGCCCTCGGTGCTGAGAACGTACTGGATCGGCATGGTCCAGTTCGGCGGCGTGATCAGATCCTCGCGCCGCAGCTTCCCTAGGAAGCCGCCGGCGGCGTAGGCCATCGCAATACCTCGGCTGGAGGCCTGGTTCCCACACTTGTAGACCTTCTTCCAGCATGGACTGTCGGGCCACATGTAGACGGCGAAGACGCCAGGACCGATGGGGCCGTGGTCCCGGATGATCTCGAGCGCCCGCCGACGCGCGGCGGTTAGCTGTGGCGTTCGCGCAGCCAAGCGGCTGCCTCCAGGCTCGGCCCGGAATAACCCGCCTCGACAATGGCGGCGGGGGTCGGGAACGTCTTCGTCTCCCGCTGGCGCATCGAACGCCGGCCGGTAGGACCGTGGGAGGGGATGGCGTGGATCAGCATCACGGGAGTCTCCTCGTAGGGAACCCCGTCACGCCAGCGCAACTGGACTCTCACGATGCAGCCGAGCGTCTCGCAGGGCAACCCACGGAGCGGATGCTGGTGAGCGGCGAGCGCCAGCTTGAGGCCATCTTCGAACGATTGAGGCAGGCGGCCCGCGAAGTCGGTGAGTGACAAAGTATCCCTCCCGTCCCATTTATCCCGCAGACCGCCTAATAAATGGTACAGGGGCTAGCAACGGCACGGGAACCCGCCGCTAGCCCCCGCCGACGACTCAGCGTCTTCTCGCGTAGAGTATGCCCGTGCCCATGACGAACAGCGCCCCGGCAGCCAGCGCGCCGGCCAGCGCCACGTATCGGATAGCCGGCCCACTCTCCTCGGTCAGGGCGGCGCTCTCAAGGACCGGAAGCTCGGCGATTCCTCCGACGGAGCCACCGGGACTGAGGCTCCGCCAGTAGTTGAAGTTGCCGATAACGCTGCTCTCCACCCTCACTCCGCAGTTGTCGTTCGGGTAACACGCGGCATCACCGACGCCGCGCGTGTGGACAGCAACAACGTCGGGGCTGGTGCTGGCAGCCGGGTACCAGACAGGAGAACCGCTCTGGCCGCCGGCCGTGTCGATCTCATAACTGACGATGTGGGGGCTTACATCGGTCACGAGGTCGTCGTCCCACCATTGCTGCTGCGGATGGTCCCCTGGGTATCCGCTGATCCGCGACGCTTGACCCACCGCTGCAAGATCGTCAAACCCCAGGAAACCCGAAAGCCCCGCGAAGCCACTGCCTAGGATAACGGCCCCATAGTCGTATTGGGCATCGCCGCCCAAGACCCAGCCGGCGACGCTCCACAGCGAGTCGGTTGGCTGCACCTGCGCGCCGAAGGGTTCGGCTACACCATCCTTGCCGGGGGCCACTCGAACAGTCGCAGCCCACCCACCGAGGTCGCTGTCATACACGCAGTGACCAGCCGTCGCAACGGTCGCGGGGTAAATGAGGAACCCCGTACACTGGCATCCGCTCGCGCAAACGCTGCCGGGCTGACCCGTGATCGTCAGGTAGGCGACCCACCGCCAGGGAGCGGCTACGTTGTTACCAGCACCAATGTACGCGCGGCCGTCCGGCGGAATAACCGACTCCGGGACCGCCACCGGCTGGAGCGCAACGCGCGCGAGACTCGTACCAGGGGTTCCACCCCGAACGGGCGCAGCAGCGTCGAACGGCTGAGCGTCGAGAGCCCCGCCGCCAGCGCCTACCAGCATGGCCACGCCAAAGGCGAGACCCACTAGGATTCTCTTCATAGACCAGCTCCTTAGGGGCCCTGCTGTGTTTCCGGTTCGGCGATGAATCCGTCAGATCGGTCAGTCGCCATGAACATCGCAAGAGCAGCAACCATCAGGATCGCGAAGACCATGATTGCGGATGCTGCCCCAGCAGTGACACCTCTACGCTTGTAGACATAGAGACCTACCAGCAGCGGTGGCACCGCCAGCAAAGCGAGGGGACCAAGGCCGATCAGATACATTACCGCCGCCGCTGCCAGCAGACCCAGGATCAAGCCTCTCATCTCGGGATTGCCCCCTTCCTAGCCCCCTGTGTACCCGGTGTCACTACCGTACTGGTTGACGGTGTGCGACACCCAGGGATGCACCTCCTGGAAGCACCAGGAGAAGCAGAGCTTGAACTTGCCCTGCTTCCACACGTAGTACTTGTACGGGTAAGACTGCCAGTACTGGACGGCGCCGATCTGCCCGGCGTACTGCCAGCCCAAGGCAACGTTAGAGGGCCACACCCACGACACTGGCGTTCCCGTGATTCTGGAGGAATTGTAGCACCAGTAGACCGAGTGATTGAACCTCCAGAGCCGTATGCCCAGCACGTTTCGCGCTTCCCGGTACCGGGTATATGTCCTGCAGTAGGTGATAGCCGACTCCTTGACCTGACTGGGGGTCGGGGTAGCTTTGACGGCGGGAGCTCTACGCCCCCAGATTGTCGGGCGCGCTAGCTCCTGGCTACTAGAACCCGACGCCTGTGCCACAGCCCTCGCTACGTCGCCCGTGAACCCCGCAGGGTTGAACCCCTCGGTCACTATCGACCCTTCGTCGTAGTAGCTGATGTTAGGATCGTCGCCACCAGGATCGACGGCCGTGGGGGTAGGCATCGGCGTCGGCGTCGTTCCGCCCCGTATGGGGTCAGTAGGGTCATAAGCCACAACCGTTCGGCCGAGCAGAACAACCCCGAGCAGAACGGCGGCGACCAAGACCACGAGCCTGGACTTCATATCCATATCTCCCTTAGGAAAGGCGGGGCTACCCGGACATTATGCCATATACTTCGCCTCCTTTCTACGCTAGTGCGGTGGGAACGGGTTAGCGCACGTGCTGCCCATCCGTCCATACACGTACTGGAGATCGCAGATGTCGATATCCTCGTCGCCTCCGGGCGGCTCCAGGTCATAGGCGGGGCTGTAGCACAGGAGCCCGAAGACGCACCCGAAGCGGGGCTCGATGATCTGCCAGTCCAGCACGTCGACCGAACAGTCGCCGTTCAGGTCGCCCTGCAGGTGCGTGGGCGTGGGTCTCGGCGTCGGGGAAGGCGGGGCAATCGTGGGCGTGGCGGTGGGAGTAGCGATCGCCGTGGGAGTCGCGGTAGGCGACGACGTCCACGTTGGTGAGCTAGTTGCGGTAGGTGATTTCGTCGAGGTAGGGAAGCTCGTTGCGGTGGCTGAGCTCGTGGCGGTAGGTGTCTTCGTTACCCTCGGCGTCCTCGTGGCGGTAGGCGTCCTAGTCGGTCTAGGTGTGCGCGTGGGAGTCGGGGAGCGACAGAAGCGCGGGAAGCGCTGGCAGAAGGTCGGACGCGGTGTAGGTGTCGCCCGCGGTGTAGATGCCGCCAGGACCGGCACCGCCATTGGCATGAGCGCCAGCAGCAGGATCAATACGATACGAGTCATTCCCCCGCCCCGATGCCAAGAAGAAGGCCCCGGCAGCCTGACGCTACCGAGGCCATGCTGTAAACTCTGTGCAGCCGTTGGCCTGGTCACGCAGGCTGACGGTTAGGGCGCTCGTCGTGGTCACTTCACGGCGGGCGTCCGCCTTCTCCTTGGCAGTATCTTTGTACTCGCCCCTTCACACTATGTCAAGGCCTTAGGCCAACGTCATTATCTTCGCGTCACCGATGGTCCATCGGGCCCGGCAGCCACGGTCAAGACGCGCTGGAAGCTGTCGGCCATCTCCTCGATATGCGTCACGACCAGTACCAGGTCGAAGTCGTCCTGCACCCCGCGGATAGCCTCCAGGAGGCGCTTACGGCCTTCCGTGTCCTGCGTACCGAACCCCTCGTCGATGGCGAGCAGCGGCATGGCGGCGTCGGCCCGGCGCGCCAGCAGGCGCGCCAGCGCCAGCCGGACGGCGAAGTCGACGCGGAACTTCTGCCCGCCGCTGCAATTCTCGTACGGTAGCTCGCCGGCCTCGTTCGTCGTCAGGACGTCCAGCGTCTCTATCGGCTGAGCGCCATCCTTCTTCGAGGCGCGTTGCGTCCTCAGCTCGACCCGGGCTCCCGACCACAGCCGATCCAGCAGCTCGTTCGCCATGCTCTCCAGCTCGGGCAGCGCTCGATCCACGAGTAGCGCCTGTACCCCTCGTTTCCCGAACGCGTCGCCGAGCTCCTGATAGTCGGCCTGTTCCTCGGTCTGTGCCGCGACGCGCAGCCTCAATTGCCGGAGTTGCTCCTCCGCCTCCTGCGCCAGCCTTACCTCTGTCTCCAGCGCAGCAGCCTGGTCGCGGGCAGCCGTGTGCGCTTCCTCGCACTCCCTCTTCTTGGCATCGGCAGCGGTCAGCCGGTCCTGGAGGCTGCGCCGCGCCCCTTCCAGGTCGCCTATCGCGTCCAGTTGCTCGCGCGCGACACCCAAGATGTTGCTCGCCGCCAACAGGCCCTTGCGCAGGTCTTCGAGCAACCTCTCCAGGTCGGGAACCTTCGCCGCCGCCTCCCGGGCCGCCTTGACCTGCGCGCGCAGCTCGGGCACCCCGGACGCCCTTCGCCGCAGGTCCTGCAGAGTGGTGACGAGCCCCTCTTTGGCGGCTATCTGCTGCTCAAGCTCAGAGACGAACTCGGCAGCCTCGACTTCCCTATCCAGTTGCGAGCCCTGCTCAAACAGCGCCTTCGCTGCCGCCGGCGTCAGGGGCTGCAGGCAGGTCGGGCAAGGCATGTTCTCCTCGCCCTCGGCGAGCGTCGCCAGGCCCAGGTATCGCTTGGCCTGTTGCTGTTTGGCGTCAACCTCCGCCTGCCAGCGCCCGCGGGCTTCACCGTATCGTTGCCTGAGCTCAGGGAGATCACGGATCTCCTCCTCCAGAGCGGCGACCTCTTCCTCCACGTTCTCGTTCGGCTCCAGCCTGGCTTCCAGGCCGGGCAGCGCCGCCGCCTTCTCCTGGAGGTCCGCCAGCTCCTTCTTCTTCTCCTCGCGGTCTGTCTCAAACCTGTCGTACTCGTGCTGATAGACGTCCACCTGGCTGCGCAGCGCAGACTGCTCGGCGGCCTTCGCCACCGCGTCGGCCAACTGCTGAGCGAGAGCGGACTGAGCCTCGCTCGCGGCGAGCAGCTCGTCGGCGGCCCGGGCAACCTCTTCCCTGGCGGTGAGAAGCCGGGCTCGGCAATGGCCCAGCTTGGACGCCTGCGCCTCAAGCGTCTCCTCGGCCCCCCTGGCAGCGGCCAGCTCGGTCGTCAGGTCGAGGGCGCGCCGGCGGCAGACGTCAGACAGCTCCTGGTAGCGCTCCAATCCCAGGATGGCGGCCAGGACCTCCTGCCGGTGGGCCGGCTGAGCCTGGGTGAAGACGTCGGCCTTGCCTTGGGCGAAGAACGCCGTGTTCACGAACGTGTCGTAGTCCATCCGGAGCAGGGCGCAGATGAACGCTTCCGTGCTGGCGATGGACGCGCCGGTGAGGATCTCGCCGCCCGGTCCGAACAGGAGCAGGTAGGACCTCTTCCCGCGAACGCGGCGGCGCTCGACGCGATACTCCTTCTCCTGCGCCTTGAACGTCACCTCCACGATCATGTCCTCGGCGCCTTGCCGGATCAGCTCGTCGTCGGACCTAGAGCGCGCCTGGCCCCACAGCGCCCACGTCAGCGCCTCCAGGATGCTAGACTTCCCCGCTCCGTTCGGGCCCACCAGCGCGGCGACGTGCAGATCTCGCAGATCTACCTCGGTGTCCTGGTAAGGCAGGAAGTTACGCAGTCTCAGTGTCAGCGGTATCATGGCTCTGCCATCACCGTCTCGGCCCGCCGCAGCAGGCGTTCCCGTCGTTTCGGCTCCTCGACCTTGTCAGCCAGGTATACCCGCAGGGCGTCCAGCGGCGTCATGCTTTCCACGGCCTCCTCAGTCCGACGTCGGACCTCGCCCTCGAGATCGAGCTTGATGCCCTGCACCGAGAACGCGGGCGCCAGGGCGCGCTGCAGGGCCGGCATGTCCAACTGACTGGCCACCGAGCGAGGCCCGGACACGATCACCCTCACGATGGCGTCCTCGATGCCGGCCGTTTCGATGGCGCCCACGACGAAGACGGTAGGCATGTCGCACTCGGCCGGCACCTCAACCTTGACGGTGACGAGCCGCCGGTTCCACACCGGAAGCGGCTTCACCTGCACTTTCTGGCTGATAATATCAACCAAAAGCGCCACCTTCTCCTGGCCCTCCTCGCTGAAGTCGACGGACTGCAGGCTGCCGCTGTACCAGGCGGGCAGTGGGGCGCTCACCTGCTGGCACTCGTGTATGTGGCCTAGGGCGGCGTAGGTGACCCCGGAGAGCGCCAGGTGCAGGGCGCTGATGGCAATCTCGTCGCCGACCGACAGGAGCCTCTCGCTGCCGTAGCGGGCCCCGACGATCGGCAGGTGGCCGGCGATGATGCGGACGCCCTCACACTTCTCGGCCGCCGCCGCCATCATCGCCTTGACGATGCGCTCGGCGACGATCAGCATCGGGTCGCCACGGCCCAGGTCGCCCTCTTCCAGCCATTGGCGCGCGCTCGGCGCCGGCACACCCAGGATCTCCAACGGGCCGCTATTCGTCTCTACCCGGTACAGGCCCACTCGGTCGATGATCACAAGCGGAAGGCCGGCCGCCTTCAGCGCGTCGTAGGCGGTGTCCCTGGAGGTCAACCTCAGGGCATCGTGGTTGCCTAAGACCACGACGATCGGGATCGCTTTCTTGTCAGCCAGTCGGCGCAGCGGCTCCGCGAAGGCTCGCAGCACGATCGGGCTCGGCCGGCGCACCGCGAAGGCGTCGCCGCAGAACACGAACGCGTCAACGCCGTGCAGAACGGCGAGGTCAGTCGTCTCCTCCCAGGCGCGCACGTAGTCAGCCATGCGCAGGGAGCTGCCATCGGGGGCAAGAGGCGCGTCTGGCGCCAGGTCGAGGTGAAGGTCCGCACAGTGCAACAGGCGCATTCAGATGCCCTCCTATGCTGTGTACAGAGTAGCAGACGGGAACGCAAGTGTCAATTGGTACGCCGTGGCGCGAGGCATCCCTCGGCCTCGGCTGTGGCGGCAAGCCGAACGAACGCAGCCTGCCGAGCGCTGCGCCGCCGTTCTAGCTCGGCCAGGTGAGCCCGCCGGAGCTGGGCACCCCGTCGCTGAAGATACCGCCGGCCAGTCGGAGAAACGACGTCGGTCGACCAATGATGGCGGCGGGCCCAAGCAACCGCTGGCGGATAGCCTCCCGGCGCCTCAGTAAAGAGGTGCTGCGGCTTCCCGTAGGTCGGTCCCTCCCACGGCGTCCAATCGTTCATCACACAGGCTGGACGACGTAGCCTAGCCTCCCCGTCCGCGTGTGAGCCCGGCCCCGCAGCTCATTCTCCACGTACGCGGCCTTGTCACCGTCCAGCTCACCGTCAGCGAAGATCATCCCCTCGGGATCATGGCGGTAGTCCCATATCCCGCTCAGCGTCTCGAAGCCGTCGGGCGAGCGGGTTACCTCGAGGGCGAGGCCAAGCGGGTGCAGGAGCCGGCGGTTCACCTCCTGGAGATACCCCAGGCGCCTGAACTCCTCGACGGGCATCCGATGCCCGGTCCCACCGTCCGCCACATCGGTAGGTGGCTCAAGCCCGACGCAGCGAGAGCACAGGCCGGGCTTCACCCAGGTACAGCCTCCATCACAGGCGCGGCTGTCCGTACAGCCGCAGACGCGGCATCGCTGCTCGTCAGTCATGTGGTTCTCCTTCCATTTACGCTCGACGGGGTCTCGGAACTCCTCGTGGCCAACGGTTCTTACCCGCCACGATGCAACGCGCTATCTGAGCCGCGGAGGCTCTTCATCTGCCCTCCATCACCGGAAACTCTTCCCAGGCCCTCCCCTGCAGGACGTTGCCGCCCCAGGTCCCGCCCTTCTTGGCCGAACCGCCCCACTGCTTGAAATAGAAGGGCACGTTGGCGCCCACACACTGATCGCGCAGCGCCAGCACCAATCGCAGCCCTCTCAGGCTCGGCTTGTAGCCGGTGCCGTCGCAGGCCAGGCAGGTCGGCACCGCCCGCCCGCGTACCTGCATACAGCCACACGGTTGCACCAGGGCGCGATAGATCGGCCCCAGGCTCTCGCCGCCAACGACCACCCAGCCAAGCGTCGGCAGCCAGGCGCTCAGGTCCACAGCCTCAAGCAGCGGCTCCAGGCACACCCAATACAGCGCCGCCTCGACGCTCAGGAGCTTCGGGATGCGGATCTCCGCGAAGCGCTGGTTCTCGACCGACACGCCAAGCTGGACATTCGGCAGAGGCCACGTAGGACGGAAGGGGATCGGCGTCTCCAGTACAGGCTGAAGCGCTCGAGAGTTCAGATACCGGCCGCCGTAGGCGGTGGACTGGCGCCAGACATCGTCAGCGAAGCCTGGACGCGACAGCATCCTCACCATGATCTCCGGGCGCTTGGTCAGGAGCAGGTACGTGTGCTGAGGCGTCGCGGCCATGACCGCGAAGGTCTGCAGGACGAAGTCTTCCGGCATCTCCTCGTGGAAGAGGTCCGACATCGAGCAGACGAACACCCGACGCGGCCGGCGCCATTTGACCGGCTCCATCAGCCGCTCAGGGTGCAGGACCAGGCGCGCCTCGCCACGGACGAAGCGAGGACCGCCCCGGCGCAGGACGATCCGCTCAGCCCAACAGAAGGCGCAGCCCGGCGACGTCTTCCAACAGTTGTCCGCCAGGTTCAGGGTCTCGTCGGCCCACTCAATACCAGTCGGCATCACAGGTCTCGCGGGGCCGGATCGCCCATCTTCAGCTCGTGGCCCATTACCGCGTGACCATCGTCGGCGAAGACGAAGCGGACGGCGGCACCATCCTTCAGGATCTCTCTGCCGGCGTCGCCTTCCTTGCTCCTCCACGTGAGCTCGATCGCGCCGTGCGACCAGGACAGGGAGAGCTGCAAGGACGGCGTGCTGGTGATAGGCACCTCAGTCCCGAAGATGTCGATGCGCGCCAGGCGCAGCGGCCTCAGGCACGGCAACAAGCGCCGCATCCACGCCGGCCATTCCCAGCGCGCGCCGGGGATGCCAAGGCCCTTGTGCACGACCTGTGGCGGATTGTCGGGCGGTCCTTCCATCGCTCACGCTCCCTCGCTCGTGAAGAGTGGCTCCCGCGGATTGTCAGCTCGGGCCTCCCACTCGACCTTCAGCGGGCGTGGATCAAGACGATCACCGTCGCTGTTGAACACGCCTACCGCGGCGAAGATGGCGTGCAGGGATTCCAGGTACGCCTTCGCCGCTTCCTGGAGCTTTCTCCGCAGGTCGCCCTCAGGAGCGAGCATGGAGTAGAAAGGCAGCGCGTCGCCACCGACCGCGCGGTACACCTCCTCCACCAGGTTCGCACCTTCGTACAGTTGCTGCGCGACCCGGTCCGGACTGAAGTTTCGAGGCGGATAAGCGTAGGCCATGTCACGTCTCCTCTCTCGGGGCTGCGGGAGCGGCGGGTTCGGGGCGGACCTCCCTGGGCTCGAACTCAGGCGGAGGCGGCTCGACGTGTTCAACGTCCTTCGTCCGACCCATCGAGTAGGTGATACCCCGCCGCATCACCCACTGTTCATTGCCGGCCCTGCTCCGCTCCTGCCAGGTGGTGCCGGTCACAGCCAACAGGCGGTAACCATGCTCCAGATACCAGTTGGCGTAGCGCAAGCGACCCTGCACCACCTCCACTATGTCATCGAACATGGACGCGCTCCTTTCAACTCAGTCCCGCTGGCCACAGGATCTCGGCCGCCCTGACCATGCCTCGGCCCGGGTACTCGATGGCGCCCAGGGTTCGCAGGCGGCCCAGGTTGTTAAAGTAGCCACCGCTGGTGGGCGACACCCCCAACTGGACGGCCAGATCGTCTTTCTGCGCGGCCTCGGGGTACATCTCGATCAAGGCTCTGAGGATGGCACTCTGTGCACGGGGCAGGATTCGATACCAGGACTCGTGGAGCTCGGCGACGCCAGTGATCGGTTCCACGGGCCCGGCCGCCTCACGGCCGGCGTCGGTCAGGGAGACGTAGCTGGGCTGGGGATAGTCGAGCAGGCCAAGGCTGCGGAGCCGGCCGAGGTTATTGAAGTAGCCGCCGCTGGTCGGGGACGCGCGGGCGTGCACCGCCACCATGTTCTTGTGGACCTGGCTGATGCCGAGCGGCTCGAAGGCGGCCAGCACGTCCAGGATGCGCTGCTGCGGGCGCGAAAGGGCGCCCTCCTGATTCGAGAACGGAGCCGGAGCCGGCGACCTGGCCACCGAGGGCTGCGGTGGCGCTGAGACGGGCGCAGGGCGGGCCGGCGCTGCTGCCTCGGAGGGCTCGGCCAGCTTACCAAGGCCGGACAAGATGCGCTCAGCCTGTTGGGTGAGCAGCCCGGCGGTCTGTCGCAACACTCCCTCCAGCCTCTCGGCCTCTCGATTCACGCGCCGAAGTGCCACCTCCTGTTCCCGAGCCGCCGCCGCCACCGCCGCCTTCACCCTCTTCTCAATCGCCGTCTCGTCCACCACCGGCCCTTCCCTGGAGGCCAGGGTCAGCCGGCGCTTCAGGTCGGCGATCTCCCGCCGCATCGCATCCGCCGTCCTCACCTGTTCCTCGGCTTCCGCCGGCAGGTCCGCAAGGCGCGGTAGCAGGCCGCGCACCTTCTCGGTCGGCGGCGGTGCCTTGAACGCCAGCCGGGCGCCAGCCTTCGGGTGTGTAGTGAGGATGCCGCCAACCTTCACGCGGGAGACGGCGCGGGTGAGAGCGGGCCCAAAGGCGTAGAACTCGCCGGGCTCCAGATCCCGGAGCGTCTGCTGCTCCTCCCGCCCGACGAAGCCCAGCTCTTCAGAGGCGCGGCGCATATCGACGTCGAGGGCGCTGCGCCCGATCAGCTTGTTGTTGCACTCGGCGGCGGCGTCCTTGTGGAGCTTCGACAGGCGCTGCGTGGCGAGCACGGCGCAGAAGCCACGCTTCCGACCCCGCGTCGCTAGGTCGATCACGGCGCTGGCGCTTTCGGCCTCGCCTCGCTGCGGGCAATAGACGTGCGCCTCGTCGACCACCACGAGCGTCGGATGCCAGAGCGTCTTCGGCGCGTCGATCAGCGCCTCCAGGAATAGCCGGACGAAGCGCACCCGCTCGTGCGCCTTCAGCTCGTAGATGTCCAGGACGGCGGAGGCGCCCAGCTCCAGGAGGCGGTGTGCCAGGAGCTTCGCCGACCGCGGGTCGGCGGCCGTGTCCCCGCCGGACCTGGCGGCCAGGACGTAGTCGAACCGCTCCCGCAGGCTGGCGAATTCGCCCTCGGGATCGATCACCAGATGCTGGACCTGGCCGAAGGTCTGCTCCAAGATGCGGCGCAGGCACCAGGACTTGCCGGCACCGCTGTTCGCCTGCACCAGCAAGCGCGTATCGACCAGCACGTTCAGCTCGCAGAACTGCTCGGTGCCATCGTGGGTGCCAATGACGAATCTCATGGCAGCAGCGCCAGATTCATGCCGTCAGCCCGCCACACGCCAGCTCTATCGTCGTAATCGAGGTGGCCATCCCACACCAACACGTGGGTCGGATTGCGCTTCGGACATCGCGCCAAGAAGAGCAGGTCTCCATGCCCGCCCTTTCCCCGCAGGCGATACTTCTCCCCATCAATCACGATGGCGTCGCCGATCTTCGGTCCCTCGCTCGTCACTCGCCCTCCTCGACGTCGCGCAGGATCGTCTTCATCTCCTCGATCAGCCTGGACATCTCAGCGCGGCTCTCGCACCTCACTACCTTCCGACCATAGCCATCGGCCTCGAACAGGTTGGCCTCGCGCAGCCGCCGTACCAGGGCTGCCGCGTAGTCCTCCTGGGCGAACGTCGGCGTCGTCACGAGATCGTCCAGACGTCTGGATTTTCCCCAGCCTCGAGCTCGCCGAACCATCGCTCGCCCAACGCCAGCGCCTCCGCCATGCTGCCAACCGTCACTTTGTCGAACAGGAGGCTCTTATTCCGGTAGGCGCCCACGTAGTACCCATCCGTCCGCGGCGGCGTCAGCATGGTGCAGCGCGGCTCCAAGCAGATCTCCACCTCGTCGACCGTCTTGCTCCACGGCCGCCATATCGAGTCGAGCTCATCCCGGAGGCACAGCCCCCGCCAGCCTCGACGCCAGGCACGGGAACAGGGCGAGCAGAAACAGCGAATGGCGACCGGGCGCTCGTCGGCCACGGCGGTGCGTTTCCAGAACGTCAGCAGGAGCTGCCGGTAGGGATCAAGGGACTCGCCGCGCCGACGCGCGGCGGCCTTCATCGCCACCTCGACCCGGAACTTGCGCCAATGGCACGACCAGCAGAGCGTCTCGACGTTCTCCTCGGAGTCATCACCGCCCCAGGACCTGGGCACGAGATGGTCGATCGTCAGGTGCTCCTCGAACCCGCACAGGGCGCAGGACGCGGCCACCTTATGCTTGGCGCTCACGGCGCTTAGACCCTTCTGCAGACGTTGTCCTCAAGGCTCGCCGCCAGCCGGATCAGCATGGCCCGCTGCCCCTCGTTCAGTCTTTCCACGGCCTTCGGGAGCGCCGCCTCCACGATAGGCATTGCTTGCTCGAGCGCCTTCTCGCCGGCGGGCAGGAGCCGCACGAGGATCGCCCGGCGGTCCTTCGGATGCCGCTCGCGGCGAGCGTACTTCTTGCCCTCCAAGCGATCGATGATGCCCGTCAGCGTCTGAGCCTGACGGACCAGATTGTGCGCCAGGTCCGTATTGCGGCAGGGGCTCGCCTCCTTCAAGAAGAGGAGCGCCTGGAACTGGGCGATCGACAAATCGAGGTCTACCATCAGCGCGCGGTCCACGACAGCGCAGACGGCGTTGAACCCACGATAGACTGCCACCCAGTTCTCCAGGGTCGTTGACTTGGTTGCTGTGGTCATACCTTCCTCCGATTCGGCGGGGCATTTGCGGCGGCTCTCTCCGCTTCCTTCTCCCTTTCGGTCAGCGGCCTACTCGGGACAATCCGAACGTCTGGCGGTCGATTCGGGTGAAACGTGACCAGGATCATCGGTCGACCTCCGGTTGCTCACCCGCCGCCAGGAACGGAGAGGAGGCCCGTACAGGCTGCCGGTGGGCGCTGCGGGCAGACCCACGGACGCAGGACAGCGACGTAACCGCGTCTCTGTTCAACAACCCTTTCTCCTCTCCTGGCGAAGGGCAAGCATCATAGATGGCGCACGGCCAGCTCAGGCAGGCGCCGGCGCACCTCCTCGGCGATCTGCACCCGATGGCACCCTACCGTGGCCTCGCAAGCGCATATCACCACTACTCTCTTGCCGTGGGCCAAGGCGTACTCAAGCATGGCCAGCTCGCGCTCGTCCCGGACGCCGCCGACCGCGTTGGCCGGGTGCCGCGCCGCCGCGAGGCCAGGCCGGTGAAGGTAGGGCGTCGCCGTCTCCTCGACGAGGCGCGCCATCGCCTCTTCCCGGAAGGGAGCCATCACCGAATCGCGGACGAGCCGAATGTCCACGGCGGCGTCGGCCTGGGCCTCGTTCAGCATCTGCCAGACCTGGGGCGGTTGCCGGCGGCCCAGGCCCATGGTCAGGAGCTCACCACTTGACACCGTTCAACCTCCGACTACAATCACCTCAGCCGTGCCTAACCGCACAGGCTGGATCGGACGCCGGCGTGTCGTTGGCACGGCGGCGTCGGTCTTTCACTGGTAGCTTGACCCCACCGGCGGCGGGCTGTGGGAAGGCAGAGCAGGCTGGGTGGCGTTTTTCCTCACACCGCGCTCCCACTCTTCCCTGAACATACCCCGTATCTGCTGCGCCAGCTCACGCTGCGCGGCCGGAACGTCCTCGCCTTCTTCCACGCTGGCCTCTGCACCCATCTCCAGGGTGCGCCAGCCGCCGTTGCTGAGTGGGGCGCTGTAGCGTTGCGTAAAGGAGATTCTATCGACCTTCATTGGTGCCCTCCTGATTCATTGTGGTCGGCGGGTATAATGTACCACCCGACATCATCTGCGTCAATTCGGCATCCGCGTGATTCGGGAGACCCGGACGGCGGGTCACGGCAGGATCGAGAACGTGCGCACACGTGCGGGGTCGTCCCGCTACCGCCGCCCGGGTCATGGTAACTCCATCGGTTTCACTGTCCATTCGCCATCGTCGTAGACGAGGTCCAGCGCCTCGTTCACGCGGGACAGGACGTCTACCTCCGGCGCCTTCTCGAACTTCGGCCGTTGCTCGACGAACACCGCCTTGCCGTCGTGCCGGTAACACTTCCAGCCGCCAGGCCGCGGCACCATCGGCCAACGGCACAACGGACATCGAGGCGCTGCCTGGCCGCGCAGGAGGGCGGTCGGCGTCTGCGCCACCAGCTCCGGCGCATGCCGCATGAGCCAGAGCGTCCATGGCCCGAACCCGTAGGCGCCCAGGTAGCTGGCGCCGGCGTCGGGCGGTGGTGGCCCGCGGAGGTTCATCGACTGACCACAACGGTTCGGCCATTTCTTACCGACCGTCTCAGGCCGTAGCGCTCATAGTAGTCACCGACATCGGGCGGGCTCTGCGTGTAGCTGTGGGTCTTCGGCGCCCGCAGCAGCGCCTCGACCGGCTTGAGGTCCGCCGGATCGACGCACCAGCGATTGCGCACGACGTCGAACCTGCCCGGCAGGGTGCCGGCCTTCAGGAGCTCGCGCACTCGATGGTACGGACAGCGATACTGCTGGGCGATCTCGGCCGCCGAGAGGAAGCCCTGATTCGCCCGCGCGCTCACGCCCAACCCCTTGCCTCCGAGCTTGGTCCGGGCGGCGCCTGTCGAACGGCCCAAGGCGCGCGCTATCGCCTTCAGCGTCATGACGCCGGCGTGCTCCAGGAGGAACGTGGTCTCTTCCTCCGTCCAGTCGAGGTTCCTCAGGCTCACGCGCGAAGCGTCGGCGCCGGCCGCTAGCCATCCACGGCCCATGGCGTGGAAGAACTCCAGCACCCGCGATGATGGCGGCCAGCTCATGCGGCCTTTCTTCAGGACGTTGTACGCCGAGTCGCAACATGGCAACCGACCATCCAGCTCGGCCATCGCCTCTCGAAGCCCTTCGAGGACGCGGTCACGCGTCCAGTAGCGCCGATTCCCAAAGGGGGAGGCTTGCCAACGTGGAGCGGTCAGCGCTTCCTCTCTCTTTCCTCAGGCTCCAGCCATGTCATGCCGAGGGCGTCGTACACCTCGCGCTCGGTCTTGCCGGCGATCTTCACCATCCGACCAGGCGGGTCGCTGTCCTTCTCGACGCGGTAGAGCCCGTACTGGTTCAGCTTCAGCCCCAGGGCGTCGGCGTGGCAGCGTTGGGCGATGTTCAGGCGGGCCGGGCCCGTCGCGTACATCATGGCCGCGCCGAGCGATTCGGCGGGCACCACCCACACGTCCACCTTCACCTCGAAGCCCAGGGCGTCGAGCACCACCTGGTTGTGGCGGTTGCCCTTGCCGACCTCGCGCGCACCGGTCACGGACTCCAGGAGCAGGGGCAGGTTCGCGGCGAAGTCCTCGGCAACCTCAGGCTTCGCCACCACCACGAGATCGGCGTCGCCCACATAATGGACGCCGCGTCGAATCGACCCGCAGAGAGCGGCGCTCTCCAGCCACCTGTCTCCCAGGACGGAGATCACCATGCCGGCTCCGTAGGCGGCGACGTAGGCCGGCACCGGCTCACGGTTCGTCGTCATAGAGCCCTCCCTTCCAGCCGGTCCCTGAGACGCTGCAAGACGTTGATCGCCTTGCCGATGTGGGGGTCGTGGTTAACGTGTTCGTCCTCACAGGCGGCGCTCAGCTCTGCTATCGCCCCTTTGACCGCGCCGAGAATCTCGACTCGTCTCATCGCTCACCTCCCTCTTCCGGCGGCTCCAGACCGTCGCCAGCAACGCCTTCGAAGACCCGCAGGCGGGCTATCTTCTCGGCCACCCTAGCCGCGACGTCCTTCGTCAACTGCCGGAGATCGCTCGGAGTGATAAACACGACGCCCGGCGCGCCCCAGCGCTCGGCGTCCTCTCTTCGCTTCTGTTCGACGAAGGTCTCAAGCGCGTACTGCAGGCACCTATCTACCTCTACCGCCACCGCCTTCACGCCGTCCTGGTGGCCTCGAACGTAGAGCCAGGCCAACCAGAAAGGCGTCTGTCGCTGGTAGCCTTCCCAGCCCTCGAACGGCCGGTAGCCTCTCTGCCGTAACGCAATCTCTAGGAGCGGCCCTTGGGGGAAGGGGATCGCCACATCCCAGGTCGCCGTCGGCGTGACGCGAGCGGCCCAGCGCCTGCGGATCTGCCGGAATGTCTCCTCGTCAGCGTCGGCCAGTGAAGCGTTGGCCCATTCAGTGAGCCGCGACCACCAGGCCAACCGCCGCCCGGCACGATCCCACCAGCGCCAGAGTAGAAGCGCGGCCTCGGCCTCCTGGTGATACTTCTTCGGCAGGTGGGGCCAGCAGTACAAGCGCTGAGTCCGACCGAGGCCGACAGCAAACCAAGGACGCGGACACGGACCGAGCCTCCATAGATTCGGGTAGCTGCAGTGCTTCCGCCACTCGTTCCCCTCGGCAAGTCGCACCCGGGCTTCAGTCACCAACGCTCACCTCACTGAACTCCAGGTCCGGCAAAGCGTTCGACCAGGCAGCGCGGATCTCCTCGGCCGTCGGTAGGTCTCGCATCGCCTCTCGCCGGCGTCGGTCGCTGTCCCGGCGCCGCCGGCGCTCCAGCGCCTTGGCGTGGGCGCATTCGTGACGGTACTGGTGACCCGGGCAGCCACAAGAGATTCCACCGTCTGAGCGCAGGGACAGCATCCAGTACCCCTCCTGGGTTCGGCTCTTACAGAGCCAGAGGTTGCTCCCCGCGATGCGGTAGATGACGAATCTTTCCTCGGGCACCATCTCAGGCTCCGTCACGGTCTAGCTCCTCCCTCATGGCGTCAACCGCGCGTTGGACCTTAGCCCGTTCGGTCGCTTCCTTGGCAGACATCTCCTGGTGCGCGGCCTCGTCGAACCATTCCTCCACGGCATCCCGGACGAGCTCTTCGAGGATCTCGGGCGGTAGGGCGTCAAGCTCAACGGCGGCGTCGCCGTGGGTATGGCGGAAGCCGAAGGACCGGCTGTCGCTGGCCTTCGTCGGAATCGGGGGCAGGTCATGCTCAACGACCAGCTCCGGCGTCAGGGCTACCTTCGTGATCTCGAAGTCCACGCCCACGAGCGCGAACATCTCCTCGCTAATGACCCTGAAGATGTCCTCGCCGGACGGGTCGAAGTCGCCGAAGTACAGCAGGTGGACCTCGCTATCGAGACGGCCCTCAAGCTCCTCGTTGAACCGTTGCCCCGCCTCGACCAGGACGGTGTAGCTGGGATAGCCCTTGCACACGACCAGGTGGGCGCCATAAGGCCGGATCACGTCGCCGATGATGGCGCTCAACGCATCCTTCTCGGTCCAGACCTCGACGTAGTGCGGCTGGCCGTCGTTAGGCTTCCTGGCGTAGGACTCCCTCACCACGTCCAGGTAGTCGCTCAGGTCGGCGTAGCCTCTCGGTTTCGTGACGCTGCGGGCGCGGTCGACGAACTTGCTCGTGTCCAGGAGGTCTACCTTGCGCGCCTTCGTCAGCAGGTTCACGAGGTTCTGATAGCTCCGGGCGCTGTTCGGGATCACCAGCGCGGCCACCAGGCGATAGTAGAGCTGGCGGACGGTCATCGGCCGCGGCGAGGCTGTCAGGATCTCCCTGGCCTGGAGCAACAGCTCGAGGGATTGCAGCGTCGGCTGCCAAGAGAAGCCGTCGTACCGGCTATCGCTCGTGTAGCGTCCGCCTTCTTCAGACATCGACCAGGGCCTCCAACGCAGCCGGCCTCTTCTCGTTCTTCCCATTCCGGCCGTTCAGGACGAGGTCCAGGAACCATAGCTGGTCGACCTTCCTCAGGTCGAAGGCCAGCGGGTTCTGCCGGACGAACCTCAGCGCCGCATCGTCAGAGATGTAGTAGACGTCGCGCTCCAGCTCCGTCCCGCGCATGGTCGCTTCGAGCAGGCCGGCGCGTATCCAACCCGACACCTTGTGGTCGTCAACGCCGAACGCCTGGGCCAGGGCACGGGCGGTGTAGCCCTCGTCCGTCTTGCGCAGCCCGAGCCGCTTCTTCTTCACCGCGACCGCCGTCACCGTCCGACCCATCCTGCGCGCCAAGCGCTGGATGCTGTAGCGGGAGTAGTTCGCCTCCAAGTACGCGACCTCTTCCGCGCTCCATCGCAGCTCCTTCACGCGCGCCAGCCCCAGCTCCTGCGCCCTCTTTCTCACTACCCATCGAGGCCGTCGCAGCATCCGCGTCAGGTCCGTGATCGTCTCGGTCCGGCTGTCGTACCTTGCCCGGAGCAGGGCATCCTCGTCAGGCCGCCAGTACCATCTCTTGGCGCCCACGGTCACTTGCCTCGCCGCAGGGCCAGCAGCTCTCGCAGGGAGTCGCGGAACTCGCGGGCCATGTCGCCGTAGACCACCTTCATGGCCTGGTACGGCTCCCGATCCCGCTTGACCCGGTACTCCTGCAGGTTGTGGTAGAGTGCTCGGCACTGGGCTTCAAGAGCGGTGACGACCTCTCTACCAGTTGCTGCGGGCATTTTCGCCTTCCTTCCTTCGTCGTTGTTATTCGCCTATGAGTAAAGTGTAGCAGGTGACAACAGTGTTGTCAATGAGTTTGGCGCGCTGAGTTGCGCTCTGAAGTACCATCCGGTACACTGCCGACGATGCGCACTCAAAGGCCGCTGCCTGAAGGCTACGTGACCGTCCGCGAGGCGATGAAGATACTCGGGCTCAGGTCCCGGCGCTGGGTGTACGCCCTCATCGAGAAGGGCAAGCTGACCCGGTACGTTCTGCCCATCAATGGTTTCACGGTCCTCAAGCGGGACGAGGTGGAGAGCCTTCTTGCGGTGCGCCGGCCGTGACGCGCTTCCGCCGTCTCTGGACCTGGCGCAAGGACGAAGAGGACTTCTACCGCCGGCTGTGCATCGGTAGGACGCTGCACGTCTGCTGCGGCAAGAGCTTCCTGGGAGACGTCCGCCTCGACATCGAGGCCACCGGCGCCGCCATGGTGATTGGCGACTACCGCCACCTGCCCTTCGCGGACAAGAGCTTCGATACGGTCATCTGCGATCCGCCGTGGGCGAAGCGGGAGCGGCTGGACGCTGGCCTGTCCTGGATCTTCGAGCTCAGGCGGGTGGCCCGCAAGCGCATCGTGATCGTCCACAACACGGTCTTCACCATCCCGGGGACCGAGCTGCAGCGCTCTTGGGCGGTGAGGTCGAGGGGCCTTCTCTACAAGACGGTGCACGTCCACCGCGTCATCCCGTCTTTCCGCATCCACTACCCCTACCCGGGCAGCGGAACGCGGGCCCGTCTCAAAGAGCCTAAGTGACCGGCGCCCGCGGCCTGAGAATCCCGCGACGGGTCAGCTCGTCCTCGACAACCTGGTAGCTCTCCCAGGATCGATCCATGCTGTAGGCCGGGCTCTCCCCCATCAGACGTCGGTGATCATTGGCGCCCTGGACAAAGGCGACATCGGCCTGGAGAAGAGCGGCGGCAGCGGTCAACTCGGCGTCATTCACAACTACCTCCCTCACAGACCAGCGAACCGTCGAGGCGCCGGTGGCCTTCTCTTGCGAGGCTGTCTCTTCTCAGGAGCCAGGGCGGTGTGCTGGGTGAGCTTGAGCTGGCCCCAGAGCGCCGCCATGATGGCGTCGGCGATGTCGTCGAGGGGCGTCCCATCCCTGTCAGGCACAGGAATCCCCAGGAGCTGCAGATAGCGCAGGACCGCCACCTTGCTCGGCGTGCCCTTCCGCTGCCGGAAGCTGATGATGCTGCGGATCGAGACGACGGCGATCTCGTACGTCGTGACCCGCTCGGCGGCGCACGCCAGCAGGCAGGCGGCCCGGGCCTGGGCCAGCACCTCGACGGTCTGCTGCATACTCGTCTCGGACGAGCGGGCCCAGCCGCCAGGCTTCTCCAGGAAGGCGGCCACCGGCCGGTGCTGCCGGATCACCTCCGCCGTCGCGTCGTAGAGCTGCAGGAGCCGCTGGGCGCGGTCCTCGCCCTTCGTCGTCACCAGGCGCCAGTGGACGACGGCGCGCTTCCGCATCACCACCAGGCCCGTGCTGGACAGGGACGGGTCGAGGCCCATCACCAGCGGCGCAGTCTCGTCACTCACTCTCGCCCTCAATCAGCACGTGCCACACGCAGCGCGGCGCGTACCAGTCTGTCCCCGCCATCGACTTGCCGTAGGGAAACTGACTGCAAGGCAGCGGCCGTTCGTCGTATCGCGTGCAGGTCCCGGTGCCGTCAGCCTCGCGCCGAAAGCGCCGGCAGCGGTACAGGTGCGTCCCGTCACGCTCGCCTAGATAGGTCAGGTCGCGGAACCAGGCGGCCGTCGGCTCGTCCACCAGGACAGCCTGCCCGTCCCACTTCCTCTCGCGGACCGACAGCACAAGGTTCAGCGGTCGTGACAGGCAGACCTGCTCGCAGCAGTCGCCACAGCGATTGCAGACGAGCTGGTCGAACTCAGCCCGGCTGATGCTCCTCACCGCTCCCTCTCAGCGCTGCCTGGTCTTCCATCCAGCCTCGAACCTTCTTGACAATACCGAGGGCTACCTGAAGCTCTGACAAGTCGGCGGACTCAGACGTAACCTGCACCGCGAAGGCGATCAGGCCGGCGGCGAACCGCAACGTCTGGATGCGCGCTTCGTCAAGGCCGAGAGGGACACGGACCTCGGACAGGTAGGCCAGAGAGGATAGGTCGGGGCCCACGCCGGTCATCAGATCGCCCCGGCAGGCAAGCGACATGATCACCACCTCAGGCGGTAGCGGTAGCGGATGCTCAGGAGTGGCGCGCATCAGGTACGTCACCGTAGCGGCCAGCGCCCGACCTGTGTAGTCGTGCGTGCTCGGGTCCCATTCCCGGAGCTGGAGGACGTCGCCGACCTGGTAGCCGCGATCGTCGATGCGGGCCTCGAACCGTTTCCGGCCGCTGGCGATGGCGTTGAAGGACTCGGGCCAGCATTTCAACTCGTGCGTCGTCATCAGGCGCTCTCCTCTCGTCGCCCATTTCTCGCAAACCGCCGCAGCAGCAGAGCGGCGTTCATGGGCCCCTCAGTTCGTCTCTCAAGCTCTAACAGGCCCCGGCGAATGAAGTCGTACAGCTCCTCGACCGTTAGGGCGTCTAGCGGCTTCCTAACGGTGTACGGGCCAGGCCACTGCTCAAAGCAGACCTCGAGCCGCGTCCGCTCTGCTACAGGGATAGGGCGGAGCATCTCTTCCTCGAGAGCGCGCCAGTCGAAGCCGTCAGACATCGTCATGGCAACCGTTGCACCTCGATAGGCTCACACCAAAGCCTCCATATCGGCGGGCCCACCCACTGCAAGCGCGCCTGGCCGTGAAACTCAAGACGCACCGGTCTGTCCATCAGGAAAGGCGCTCGGCTGTGGCGACAACCAGCGCAGAACAAGTAGTGCCAGCGAAGCCGCAGACGGCTCTTGTGCAGGGCTTCCCCACTCGGTCTGCTCACCCGCAACGTGGGCATGGCGCCTCTACCTTCACCTTCATCACCGCCAGCAGCAGGCCGTCGTCCCACGCCTCGGGCACGTCCCATTCCCCATGCGCTTTCAGGGCGCCCAGGGGCATGATTTCCAGCGTCTCTATGCGGATGTGCCCGACGTGCGGTGCGAACCGACCCGGCTGTAGCGGATAGACACCGCCAACGTGGTAAGCCATCATGCGGCCGTTCGGCCTCACCGCCGGCCTGCATACCTCGGCGGTCTCGCCAGCCAGGATCTGCTCGACGATGCGGGCAGGGAAGATCATCAGACCGCTATCCGCCGTCTCGCCTCGTGAGGCATGTGGCCCACATGCCATCGGCGGCAGAACCGACAACGGTAGGGGGACAGCCAGGCCTTCCCCTTTCGACCCAACTGGCGGGCGGCCTCTTTCGCCGCGCTCTCGCTGGTGTAGGCCATCTTGTCGCCACAGGAGAGGTACCTAACGTGGCGCTTGCTTGCCATCCTTTTTCCCCAGGTCCTCGATAGTGGCCTCTACACCTCTGCGCAGCAGACGGGCCAGCGCCTCGGGGCGGGAGATGCTCTTCTCTATGGCGTAGTGATCAACGGCCTTCACTAGCTCGACCGGCACCCTAACGTGCAGGACACGGACACGCCCGTCGTCATTGCTTGCCATCGGCCTCTGCCCATGACACCTTCATGTCTACCTCGCGGCCACACTGGAAACAGACGTGCACGTACAGGAGATACCAGGTCGGCACGGACGCCGGCAGCTTCGAGAAGAGCGCCGACGCGACCCGTGGCCGTTTCTTCGGACCGTGCACGGGGCAGGACACCGCCTCGATCACCACGTCTCCGGGCAACGCGCGGCGGGGCCTGCCCCTGCGCCGGAGTATGGACCTCACCAGGGGCGGGGCTGCTCTCCCGCCTCGGCCGGAGCCTCGGCAGCCGCCGTCTCAGCAGCCTCGGCGGTCTCGGCGATCTCCTCCACCGTGGCCGCCGGCGGCTCGGATGCCGTAGTCAGATCGCCCTCGGTCACGTTGGCGGGGCTCTCCGCACCAGCCTCAGCGAGCGCGGGCTCAGGCTCGGCCAGCGCGTCCTTCTGTTCGGCCTCGGCGTCCATTCCTGTGGGCTCGCCTTCAGCCGCCTCTGCGGGGGCCTCGGCAGCCGCCTCGGTAAGCGGGACCTCTTCGGCAGGGGCCCCAGTGGCGGCGTACACTGGCCTGCCGACGAGCCGGACCTTGATGAGCTGCACCTGGTTGCCAGCCACGGCCACGGCCCGCGGGTCGGAGCCTTCCACTGGTGGCCCTGATCTCGTCGCCCCCTCGTCCTCGAAGGCGGGCGAGACGTCCAGCACCATGTACTCGACGTGGCCCACCTCCTCAACCCCAGCAGGCATCGGCCTGCCTACCCGCTGCAGCCGGTCTCCAATACGTAACGTCACGACTTCGGACTCCTTCCTGCTGTCACCAGCAATTGGCCCACCCGCCTGTCCCGGCGGGATCGACGCCCATGTTCACCCAGGTGGCCGCGCACCACCCTTGCTCGAACGGGTCTAGGGGGTCGGCGTCCGGCGAGCGCCTACACTTCGCCCATGTGCCCGGATCGAACTGAAGCAGGCCGTAGTGACGTCCTTCGCCGCAGTCCCAAGAAGGGCACTCACACGGGACGACCACCTCGACGAAGTGGCTCCCCCACTCAGGCGGACCGGCTGCGGCGCGGTACCCGGCCAGGAACGCCTCGGCGGTGCTGGGAAAGCGAGGTGGCGCTGGTGCCCCGGACACCACAACAGCAGCAACCGGAATGGGTATGGCCGGCGCAACCGGCTGCGGCGTCGGAGCCGGAACGACAACTGGTGAAGCCGCCGCAGGCACCACGAGCTCAGGCCGAGCCACAAGTAGGCTATCCACACTGCCACGGCCCCATAGACCAGCACCCTCAGGATCTCTGTCAGCGTAGTCAACACCTCCTCTCGCAAATACAGCGACGGCGACCGTTATCAGAAGCAGCCAACCGGCCACCGCCACTCGGCGGCTCAGCGTGTATCTCCTCCGCTACGCCTTGCCTCTCGCACGGTACACCTCCTTCGGCTAGGTGGCTCATGCCAACCCTCCCGCGCCTTCCGCTTCTTCCCGCTGGCGTGCCTCCAAGGCGACTATCTCTCGCTCGCCAGCCGCGATGATCGTGTCGAAGACGGCCGCGGCGATCCTCTTCCTGGCGGTAAAGCAGAGCCGGCCGACGTGACTACGAAGCACGTGGCCCACAGCGTTAAAGAGCTCGCCAGCGGCGGCGTCCGCCATCTCGAACCTGCCGTCAGTCACGACCTCGCCGTCCATCACAACCCCACCGGCACCTGGGCGACGCGCCGCAACGATGGTCCCTTCACCTCGACAATCAGCGCGTCCTCCTGCATCCGGCTGGCCAGGCGCGGGCCCACGTCTTCCGTCAGAGCGACGGGGTCGTAGTTCGTCGTGACGATTACCGGCAGGCCGGCGTTGTAGCGCGTCCCCACCAGGAGCGTCAGCTTCTCCAGCGCGAAATCGACCACCCACGAGTCGTCGCCTGTCCGCTCCGACGTCCTCACATCGTCCAGGACGAGCAGCGGCACGATCAGGCAGTTGCCTATCAACGCTTCCACGGCCGCCGCATCGCTGCGCTTCAGCCTCATCTTCTGCATAAGCAGTTGGCAGTCCACGAACCGGCCTGCCTGCCCCTGACCCAGCCGCCCCTTCAGCGCGGCCACGGCCAGCCCTGTCTTCCCGCCGCCGTAAGGCCCCCAGAGGAATAGGTTCGCGCCAGCCTTCCGCTCGATCCAGGCGCGGACCGCCTCACGCGCCTTGCGGTCGCCTGGAAAGGACGCCAGCGTGTGATCCAGGAACCGGCGCGGTATGCACGACTCGTCGAACATCCTCGCCACCTGCGCGCGCCGGTACACCTCAAGCCGCTCCGCATCCTGCGCCTGACGCCTCTGCCCGGCAGCGCAGTCGCAGTACTCAGAGAACGTGATGGGACCGGGCCTGCCCCCAAAGCCTTCCACGATGATGCCGGCGCCCTCTGCCGGATAGACCACATCGCCCATGCCGCCGATACCATGGCACTTCTCACAGCCGTTATCAGGGGCTCCACCCCATCTCTCGCATGACCCTTTCGGCAGTGCCGTGGTCAGGACGCCGGCGATGTGCCTGGGCCCCTCCTGCTGCTGCAGCAGGGCTTCGAGCTGGGCGATCGACGCGTTGTCGGCCACCTGAAGGCCGTACACCCCCCTCAGCGCCCGCAGCATCAGCCGCCGGCCCTTCTCCTTCCTCAGCCTGAAGGCCGTCGCTGTCTCCCCGGCGTTGCGCGTGATCGGCATGGTGGTGGTCCCCCTCTGTTTCTTGTTTCCTATGGTTCGTGGCAGGATGGGATAGACCCTTCATCCCTATACGGATGGTAGGGGTTATCCCTTCTGGACAGGCCCCGTATCCCGCCTGGGAATTTCCCGACACGATGTAAAGGCAGCCGGTCTCCAGCGCCATCTCGAGCTGCGGCGGGCCCACGCCTGGCCACTCGAAGATCAGCCGGTTGAACGACCACTGGCCGGCCTCAAGCAGGAGGACATGGGAGCGAACGAGTCGGTGGGCGGCGCGCCTTGCGTATGCCCAGTTGGGGCCGAACATCGCGCGCCATTGCTTCGGGGCTACCGCCGCGTGACCGTCGTCCCGGCGCCAGCTATAGACCTGGAGGGCGAGGAAGGCGCAGACACGGGTCTGCAGCGGCGTCAGGTCAGCCGCTGCGATGCCATACTGGATCAGCTTAGGGATTGCGGTGTAACCGTCTTCGATGGCGGCGACGCCGCGGCGGAAGTCCCCCTTCGCCATGTGCCCTCCTGCTTCGTGTGACGGAACGTGTCTACAGACCCGCAGCCTCGGCAACCGGCTTGTCCGGATACGGATCGGACCCCTGCCTCTTGAGAACGTTCAGGTCCACGCGCTGCTGGTGGTCGCAGTGGGGGCAGAGGACCCATCTGATGGCGTGGGCGGTAAACGATACCTCCTCACCGCCCTCTGAGCTTGGCGCCTGGTCGAGGCCGAGATCGGCCTTGAGCTGCGCCAGCGAGTAGCCGCCCTTCTCGAAGTTGGTGATAGCGAGCTGCAGGGCGGCCTCGGGATCGGCTGCCTGGGCGACCACTTCCAGGTAGCTCACAGGCAGTGGCGGGTGCTCCATCCGCTCAGCGTGCGGCAGAAACAGGATCTCGAACATCCGGGCCCGCGCGTACACCAGGCTGCGGCTGACGCTGAAGAACTTGGCGACGCCCTCGGCCCAGCCCTCGCCGTAGGTCGAGCGCTGCCGGCAGTAGAAGTAGAAGGCGGCGCGGACGACGTGCGACCAGCCCTCGTGCTCGACGAGGTTCTGATCGACGGCCTTCAGATCGTCCCAGCGCAGGGCGGCGACCGCCTTCACCTGGAGCGGTCCGGCGATGCTGGCGTGCTGACCGAGAGCCGTGTTCAGGACGTCCAGCGACCCCGACCAGGGCTGATACCAGCGCGAGATCACCCGCTGCTCTTCGGGCAGAGAGGGATCGATCACCAGCCATTGGGGGAGATCGATCAGGTCGCCGGCCTCGGGCTCCACGTACTCCAGGTGCCAGCGTTCCTGGCTGACGTTCCCGTGGCAGCGGTCACAGAGCGTCATGATATTCTCGCGCTCGTCGCCACCGCCCCGGCTGCGGTAGATGATGTGGTGTTGCTCGAGGTTCTTGGTGGTGCCGCAGATCTCGCAGTACTCCAGGAGCGGCGGCACCTCGACCTCGTAGGCGGCCGTCACGGGCGGCGTCTTGATCGCCCCCCTCGGCTTCTCCGCTGTGGCTGTGCTTCCTGCGTTCCTTGCCACCTGACGCCCTCCTTAGACGGCGAGACGGCACCCTGCGGATACAGGATGCCGTCTCTTCTCAGCGGGACAGACCGCCGTTGCCTACGCCGCTTTCACTGCCTTGACCAGCCATCGAGGCGACCCCGATTTTCGCCCCGTCTCACGTGACACCCTGTCACGGTGGAGATCGAGGGTTCGAATCCCTTCGGGGTCGCCAATAGTCAAGTGATGGCCGCTGGCCAAATTGGTCAGCGGCTTTGCCATACCAGCCCCCAACACATGGCGAAACTCCGGCTGGGGAACCAGCTCCGGCAAATTCCCCATTCTGAAGTCTATTTAGAGACTTTCGATTATTGGGACCGGCAGTTGATATGACCCGGGCCCTTTGATGGAGGTGCGGTTTGGAGAGCGCGCCTGTCCAGCCTGAGGCCTAGAGCTCGCGGTAGTTCACGAGCTGATGGAGGTCGACGGTTCCGCTCTCGGAGATGTTCTCCGCCTCGATGCCCGCTTCCTCGGCGGCGGCCACGGGGTTCAGCCCGCCCAGCAGCACCATTCCGATCTTGTTCAGCCCAACGGGCATCTGGCAGAGAGGTTCACTGGCCTCGCCGATCAGG
>Ga0315289_10000285_pt1 | contig 80750 bp, 80 predicted proteins | sample YL17G11_40_MG_FD_203452 | JGI IMG/M metagenome (GOLD analysis project Ga0315289, IMG submission 203452) | Sediment microbial communities from Yellowstone Lake, YNP, Wyoming, USA - YL17G11_40 | ecosystem: Environmental > Aquatic > Freshwater > Lake > Sediment | place: USA: Wyoming | collected...
ACATGGGAAATGCAGCTGTTTTTTTACCCTGAGGGTCATAAATTGCGAACTGTATTACCCTGAAAGGCATAAGAACACCTTTCATTTTCATATTTGCCATCTGCCATGACGTTACCATAGAGTACCCGTTGTCAAAAGATGCATCGAAATACCACCACTCGAAAGCTTCACCAGGTGGTAATTCATGACTGGCGTCGTCGATATCTTTGGGTTGAAAAGCTGCCGGGTCTATGGGCACTGGTTTATCAACCGTTGTGGATGGTATACACGCTGCAAATAAAATAGACTCGATAATACAGCAGATCATTAACCCGGGGACAAATTTTCTTATCACTTTCTTCTCCTTTACCTCTAGAAATTCCCCATTCTCCTACAGATTAGTATTCGTTACTGTGACAAATCGCCGGCTTTATGACAATCATGATATAAACATTAGTTACTTACATTTAAAATCCAAATTGTTCTACGTAGCTGCATCCAAACAAATATGTCAGGTGCTATTAGCCGGGATTTCCCATTTCAATTCGCAACTAAGCGATTATCATCCGTTATCGCCTTTGGTCATGATGGTATCCCTTTGCCACGCGGCTGTCAATGCCGCCTCCGAGTCCTCCTGGCGTGACCCGCCAGACCATGCTTTTTTAGCGGTATATAGGCCTGTAAGACTAGTGGGAAAAAACAGTGGCGGGTAAATTGAATACATAGACACCACCCGCCCAGGTAAGGGTTTTGTTTCAAGGCTTTAGAGGTCAGCTGATAAAATGGCGATATAAATGTTAGGGGAGGGGGATATCCCCCTCCCCTGTATGCCGGACTTAGCTCCCGGATCTGCGGACACTCCTGGTTTTACATACTCCCTAGGGCTTTGGTGCTTTCGGTGCTCTGTAATCCCAGTCATTATGTTTCGTCACGTTCATCAGGATGGTTTCCGTACCAAAATCATTGCCGATCTGAATGCTGATGGTTACTGGATTGGTTGCTCCGGAAAGGTCCGCCTTGTCCCAGTGAATGTCAAACTTCCCGTTCTTCCAGTCGATGGTCATATGGTGGATGTCGCCCGTGCCGCCTTTAGGACGCTTGTACTCCCACTTTAGGTTCTTCTTACCTTTCATGGTGATGGTCTCACTCAGTGGCCCGACAGTTACAGTGACAGGTTCGAGGATATCCGCACCATTCCCATTAACAAGGTCGAGCCTAAGCGTCCCCTCGACACGAACTTTATCATCGTCAGCCTTCTTCTTGAAATCGAGCTTGGCATAGTCAACCGAGAACTCTTCCATTATAGCTGTAAACCAGCCGGTGACGGTGATATTTTGAAAACTGACGCTGTGTGTAGCCCCATAGCCGTATAGACCGTAAAATACCTGCATCTGAGTCATATCCCCGGTGAAGGTCATGCCGGCTGGCGTAAGCTCAATCGTGCTCCAGTCGCCATTCGTTTCGAAACCCTGGTCTAAACCACGGATTTTCATATAAGCTGTCCCTGACGTGGCGCTTGTAGCCTGTAACGTTATTATGATTGGGTAAATACCACCAGTATTTGCCGTTGCGGGATTTTGCCACGGGTCAACCCCATCTCTATCCCACCAGACACGATGGTTATTCCCGGGGTTTGGTGGAGTTGAGGGGAGGTCGTAGTATCCCTCACCCATACCTCCGCCTCTCTGTAATATTAGCTTGTCGTCCATGTCCAGGGTGGGGCTGCCTAAAGGGTCAGGGTCAAAAGTATTTGCAGCCCAGTCGTAGTCTGTGGCAAGCCAAACCCCCGCTCCCCCTGTCATCCATGTGGGGTTGAAATTGCCGTAGCCGACTTGCCGTGTACCCATTTCAGCCCAGGCGTGTGCGCCGGAATCGTCTACGAGACCGTTGGCGTCATAAGTGAAACTGATTGTTAGGTCACCTTTGGTGAGGTCCCACATTCCGGGGAAGTTGCCGCTTTGGGACCCACCACTTAGAGACACATTACCATAGTTCTTGGTAACTGGCCCCGATGCTGCGACAGGCATGGCCATCGGCAGCACCAGTCCTAATACCATAATCAGCGACAGGAACGGGTATAATAATTTTCTCATTTGGTTCTCCTTTCTTTATTTCGCCGTATTGCCCACTCGACGTGGGGCACAGGGGCTTGGCATCTATTAAGTCTAATCTTTACAATACTACTGCCTCCTTATCAAAACAAAAAACCGACCATTATGATGGTCGGTTTCACCATTCCCTCCACGACACAACAGTGACCAATAAATAAGTGCCGCTTCCTCGCGCCCATCCGTGTAATTAAATTATTCTTTTAAGAATTACTCAAGCATTATAACATATATGTCAATATGTATGACTTCTAACCGGGTAATAAATTGTCAGGTTATTTCAAGGCTTTATCGGTTAATATTGCACAAATAGACGTGCGTACCTGGGAATGTCTTTTGTTTCTGAAAAACTTATGGCTACGAATTACTATATATACACATACCTGTCGGGGTCTACCTGGGTACACTATTATTATTATTCCATCGTAAATTGCGATTAATTATTATTTTTTCTGCGGTGGGCCGGCAAAGTGCGAAAGACAGGGTCATCAAGCCCTATTTTATCCAGCCGGCAACACTCGAACATGCCAACTATTTGATTGCCTACTGTAACTATTCCCGGAAGATACTTACCTTCAAAGCTGAGCAAATATCGAACATCGAACTGCTGGACGAGCGCTATTCCATTCCGAAAGACTTCGATGCCAATAAATACCTCGGGTCCGCCTGGGGTATAGCGGTCTAAGGCAAACCGGAGGAGATAAAGCTGAGATTTAATAGTGAGGTGGGTGGGATAGCCCAGGAGACCATGTGGCACCCATCCCAGGTTGTGAAAATGCAACCGGACGGTTCCGCCATCGTTACCTTCAATTTACCGATAACCGAGGAATTCATTGCCTTTGTGATGTGGTGGGGTGATAAAGTCAAGGTTTTGCAGCCGGCCAGCCTGCAGAAGGAAATAACAAGGATCGCACAAAAGATATTGCGGTCCTACGGCCGTTAAAAGAAAACTAATACCAGGCATATGTTACTACGAATACGTTAAACGTAATCAAAGTCGAGGGTCAAAGTCCAAGTCTGCATCAAAGTACCGGATCTATGATGAGGGTTAACTTGAATTACCTATTTTGTTCTAGATCTAACGTTGAGTGCAATATCTAAATCCAGAGCTTCAGCAACCTTGAAGAGTGTCTTAAGTGTGGTATTTGAATCACCTTTTTCCAACCTTGATATGGCTGGTTGCCGGGTACCAATGATCCTGGCAAGCCGTGTTTGACTAATCTGTAATTGGTTTCTGCGCTCTATTATAGCCCGTACCAGGTCGTATTTAGGCTTTAAGGCGTCGTATTCCTTGCGGATTCCCGGTTTATTGAGTAATTCGGTCTCAAAGTCCTGGTATCTTGTTGAATTTCCCTTTGTCATTTTCCCCAATCCTTACTTAAATCTGTAAACCGTATAATATGTTTTATCATATTATACCATATATGTTATACTGTCAACCGGATTTGATACTATTCATCCTTCGGATCGCCAAACGCACATCTGTTATTAATAGTCTGTCTTCTTTCTTCAGAAAAGCATGTAATAATATGAACTTATGCCCTTTATTTGCGCAGAAGAGGATGCGATATATGTCTGAGCCGTGCTTAATGCGGAGTTCTCTGATACCCGACTTATGTATTTTTCTTACGTAGGGCATGCCCAGTGTGGTACCGAACTGTCGTAACAATTTGAATACATGAAGGATCTCTGCTATTGCACCATCCGATTGCTGCAAAATGAAGTCTTTTACCGGTTCATTGTTATGCTCGTCAATAAAGAAAACGAGTTGCCAATCCATGCCGGTTATTATACTGCAATCACCAAATACCCACGACAATCTCAGTGCGTCGTTGATACTAGGAAAATAAAGGCGGGGACCTTTCAGTAAAGGTTTTCTTTTTATCTATTAAATACAGAGGAGGAAATTTATGGATAATGTGCTATCCCAGAAAAAATCTGATGATTCGGCGGAGGCAATACAAGCTTTAGAAAACGGCATTAAGATTTTAGCCAGAATGATAGTCAAGGCAGTGATGGCGGAACTCTTAGCCCAGGAGAGGATCTTTGGCCAAGTGGGTAGTAGCTTAACAACGATTATATCTTCAAAAGCTAACATGGTTAATCAGCAAGGAAAAGGTCTGGTGTTTTCAGTTTCTGAGGCTGCGAAACTATTGGGTATAAGCAGAGGTACTGCCTACAGTCTTGTACAGACGGGACAGATACCTTGCATAAAGTGGGGCAAAAGGATTTTCATTCCACGGGTGGCACTGATGAAAATGCTAGAAGAAGCAGGAACGTTCAAACCGGCGGTAAGTTCAAAAATTTAGATTGCCCCTGGTAATTAATTTATCTCGCCCTAGCAAAACGGGCATCTGGTAGGTGCTAAAGCCACACTGGCCCACCAGAAGTGATTCGAACTTAAAGAACTTATACTTCACTAAGTATTACACACATTAGTTCCAAACAGGCAGACTTTTTTCTAAAGTCATACTTAAACAATTATTGCCCCATAGGCAAGTATGCTAAAATTAGGCAAGTAAGTAATGGAGGGTTCAAAAAAACCGATAACCTGACTGGCTGAATTTTACGGCGGTTTTTCTGGACTTTCAGGATCAAAAAGCGATAAAAACGGGCCCGGATTCCGGCTACTCCTTCCAAGCAAGGTGTCGTGGGTTCGAATCCCGTCTCCCGCTCCACAAAGCTCATGGTAAGATCCTTTTTAACCTCCATTATAGGTTATTCCGGATCCCGGCAACCTTTCTAACCATATTTGTCCAGCTTCAGGGGTTCACTCCACAATTATTCTCAATAAATTATTGATTTAAAGGATTATCTATCTTTTCAAGATGATTACAGCGCAATTACCGCCATTACCTATGACATGGCTGAGGCCAGCTTTGGCATTGGCAACCTGCCTTTTGCCTGCATCACCTCTCAACTGCCATACCAACTCGGCTATCTGACCTAATCCCGAGGCTCCCACCGGCTCCCCCTTAGATAACAGGCCTCCGCTGGGATTGATGGGAATTTTCCCGTTGATCTCAGACAGCCCCTCATCTACTAGCCGTCCACCCTCACCTTCCTTGCACAGGCCTAGTTGCTCAGACCAGATGATCTCTGAACAAGCATCCGTGTCCTGAAGTTCTACAAAATCCAAATCCCCCGGTCCTATACCCGCCATTTCATAAGCAGCTTTGGCGGCTGTCTTGGTGGGTGACACTATCGGCTTAGTAATACCACAGCTGTAAAAAGGTATTCCTGCCCAGCCTGGATAACCGGGAGTTTTAACCACGGCACCTGCTACCCTCGGGCACTTTTTAACGTCTTTGTATTTGCTTACAATGTCTTTACCGCATAAGACCGCCGCTGCCGCCCCATCATTAGGAGCACAGAGCATTAAAATACGCAACGGATCTGCAACCATCAGAGAATTCATTATCTGCTCAAACGACATCTCCTTTCGATACATTGCATAAGGGTTATGGACACCGTTCTTGTGATTTTTAACTGATACCCTGGCTATCTGTTCAACGGTAGTCCCGTACATTTGCATATGCCTTTGCGCTGCCATTGCAAAACCCATCGGCCCGCTAACCAGTCCGGCATCAACCTGCCACGGTTCTCCTAGGGCTGATGGCGGTATAAAGCCCTTGGGCATTTTCTCAATTCCTAATGCAAGAACAACATCGCAGAACCCAGCGGTAATTGCTTGGTAAGCAATCACGATTGAAGAGCCGCCACTGGCACAGGCTGTCTCAACATCAGTGACTGGTATTCCCGTCAAACCTATACGGGAAAGGGTTTTGAGGCCTGCTGTCGGAGGAGCAAACATGCTGCCGCAGTAAGCAGCCTGAACATCTTTCCAGGGTACATTTGCGTCCTTAAGCGCCATTAGGGTCGCTTCCACTCCCATCTCCTGGTATGGTTTTCTTTCAAAACGTCCAAAGGGATGCATCCCAACACCGGCAATAACTACTTCTCTCATTTCAGCTCCTTACCATATTCCTAAGTTTAATTTCAGATGTTTTACGCGCACAAACAACTACTTAGAACTTGCGATAGGTTTGAACTTGTAAATCATTATGTCATTTCCTGCTTCATCTTCATAAAGCTTATCCACTATCATTTCCAGCTCCATGCCGGTTGACAGCTTCGTTGGATCATTTTCTGTTAACAAAGATATGATTAAAATGCCATCGGACAACTCAACCCAACCACCACCATAAGGCACAAATGGATTTGGCGATTTGTACGGGGGTGGCGGGGGAAAATGAACAACAGTAAAAGACCACAATTTACCTTTATTACTCAGGATATGCTCCTTCAGGTCTGCAGACTGGCAATTTTCACAAATAGTCTTTTTCCCGAAGAATGTTTCCCCACATGAGTTACACATGGTGCCAATTAGCTGGCCCTTTTGCTTAACTGAATCCGTCAATCTGAGCAGATCTGCCGCCATCGGTATTTGTTTTCTTTCTGCCATCTTACGTTTATTTCCTCCTTCAAGTAATATTTATCTATAGTCCTAATTCCATAGCTACTTCGTTTATGTAATAATCAGCATCTCCATAAGCAACTTCTGCTGCTTTAGCTTGTTCAAAATAAAGGTGTAAATCATGATCGGTCATAAAGGCCACACCGGCATGAATCTGGTGAGCCAAAGCGGTCACACGACGATAAGAGATACTTACATGGGCTTTGGCAGCAGCCACCTCCTTACGGCAACTCAAACCCTGGCTTAGTTTAGAAGCTGCGTAATAAGTTAATGTTTTAGATAACACTACATCTGCCTTCATATTGGCCATATGATGTTGTATTGCCTGAAAACTACCAATTGGTTTCCCGAACTGGACCCGTTGCTTTGCATAGTCAACCGTAAATTCTAAGACCATATCGGCGCCACCTACCATTTCGGCGCATTTGCCTATAACCGACCACGATAGGATTTCCTCAATTTGCGGCCAGTTCATAGGTGCCTCGCCTAACAAATTCTTTTTTGGAACCTTAACATCATTTAGAACTAATTCATATTGTCTATCGATACCTGGTGTATCAAGTGAATTGCAGCTAATCCCCTGGCTTTTTGTATCAATCAAAAGCGAATAAAATAGGCTGGGAGATTTCTTTTTATCTTCAATGCAAATACACAAAATATTGTCAGCTACATGAGCATAAGGCACCAGCAACTTCGTGCCGTTAACTATGTAATAATCTTTATCATCGTGGATGGTGGTTTCAATACCATCTGCGCCAAAGAGACCTGCTGGTTCGGCAATGGCAAGGGTAAAAATTTTCTCTCCGGATATAATTTTAGGCAGGTATGTCTGTCTTTGAGTCTCGTTGCCGGTTTTCCAAATAGGCAGGCCACAAGACACTATCGTGGTAAAGAAGGGGCTGGGTAGAAGAACACGTCCCATCTCTTCAAGCAATATGACCAGGTCAAAATAACTGCTTCCAATACCGCCATATTGCTCAGGAAACACCATTGATGTCCAACCCAGGTCAACCATTTTGGACCAAACCTCTTTTGAATAGCCTTTTTCATCGGCTATCAATTGCCTGAGGAGACTTGACAGACTTTCACGCATGAGAAAATCACGCGCTGTCTTTTTTAACATTTTCTGGCTTTCATTTATCGTTAAATACATCTCAGTGTCCTTCTTTAAATGCACTCCCAATTAAACTGGTAATCCCAGGCCTCTCGTAGCAATAAGGGTCCTCATCAGCTCGCTTGAACCACCCCCAAAGGTGTGCATAACGCAAGCGCGATAACCCATTTCCATCTGGCCATTGAAGACAGCCCATCTGGAGCTTTTCCGAAGCAGGCCTAGTGGACCTAATATCTCCATTCCTATCTCAACCAGACGCTGATTCAACTCGGTGATCAGCATTTTATGCATTGGTGTCTCATAACTCAGTGGAATGCCGTTGTCCACTTTCCATATTGCTTCGCGGTGCATAAACTTATGAGCACTCAGCTCGATACCTATCTCCGCTAACTTATAACGGATCAAGGGATTGCTTGCCAGGAGCTTTTTCCCCCTCTCGTTTTCTTTGACATACCTGACAAGATGTTCAAAGTCTTTTCGTGCTGGCGCCGGGGAAAAGCCCAGGAGCCTCTCGTAATCCAAAGCAAAGGTTATGCATTGCCAGCCCCTGTTTTTCTCTCCAACCATATTTGTTTTTGGCACTTTTACGTTATCGTAATAAACTTCGTTGGTCCTGCCTCCACCCATAGTCCATAGAGGTCGGACTGTTATACCGGGGCTTTTTAAATCAACAATAAATACGCTAATGCCCCGGTGCTTTGGCACAGACAAATCTGTTTTAACTGCCAGCCAGTGATAATCCGCGTAATGAGTACAGGTGTTATAGACTTTCTGTCCGTTTATTATGTAATTATCACCATCTTCCACTGCATTCATCTGAAGAGAGGCTAGGTCGGAGCCTGCCTGGGGTTCCGTATAACCCAGAGAGAATTCAATCTCCCCTCTAGCAATGCCGGGCAAGTAATCCTGCTTTTGTTGTTCGGTACTATACTGCAAAATAGTGGGACCCATCATCAGTAACGCCTCAAAATTCGGGACGACTCCCCCCTGATAAAGTATCTCGTCCCAAACAATGAACTGCTCAATTAAGGAACGTTCTTGCCCACCGTATTTTTTAGGCCAGTTCATACCCAACCAGCCTTTTGCGCCCAACTTTAGCCCAAACTCGTGCAGCCTATGACTTGGACCGCCGTGAGGTACGACGGCATGTGACCAACCTTCAAGCTCCGTTTTCAGCTCAGAGGTGAGCTCTTGCTTCAACCATGACTCTACTTCCTTGCGTAGAGCTTCTTCTTCTTGGGTAAACTCAAATTCCATTTCTCTCCTTTTTAGATCGCACTGGATATCCTGCACTGCCCAGGCGCTGCTTAACCGCAGAAAGGTAAATATTACATGAACTTTTTTTAAATTTAATTTATCTGCTTTTTTAATTTTACGTTTGACTCAATTTGCCTCAGCCTAACCACCTCTTCCTTCTGCGATAGTGCTTCACATCCCGGTAACTCTTTCTTCCCCCGACCCGGCTAAATCCCAGGTAAAACTCTTTTATATCTTCATTTTCCTTTAACTTGTCAGCCGGGCCATCAAGAACCACCTTCCCGTTTTCCATAACGTAACCATGCTCCGCAATGGCAAGCGCTGCCATAACATTTTGCTCAACCAGAAGAACGGATTTTTTTTGCTCTTCTTTAATTCTGGCGATTATAGTAAATATCTCTTCCGCCGCCATAGGGCTAAGCCCCAGTGATGGCTCGTCCAGTAATATCAGCTTGGGCGCTGCCATAAGGGCGCGGCCTATGACCATCATTTGCTGTTCCCCACCCGAGAGGTAACCGCTGGTTCTGTTGCGCATGTTAAGTAGACACGGGAAATAGTTGTAAACAGACTGCAGGCCTGTTTTTACCTGCATACGTCCATCGCTGGCATCCATCCCTATGATCAGATTCTCCTCCACGGTAAGGTGCGGAAACAGCCTTCTCCCTTCGATTACCTGGACAATCCCCAGCCTGGCAATTTCCTCGACATTACCATTGTCTATCCTTTTACCATCAAACTCGATGTTGCCATGCGTCACCTTTCCTATTTCACTTTTTAACAACCCTGAGATGGATTTAAGTGTCGTGCTCTTCCCGGCGCCATTAGCACCCATAAGAGCGACAATGCTGCCATCGGCAACTTCCAGTGAAACTCCCTTCAGTACCAGGATTACATTGCTGTATATTACTTCAATATTGTTTATCGTTAACATAGGGGATCTCCAGTATGGGGGGGGGGGGGGGGCGGCCCCAAAACCCCCCCCCCCCCTTATTTGACTTATTTAGGGACATCCTTGCCGCCGGGCAGCAGATCAGGAGCGTCAAACCAGCTTGTTATAGGCAGTATACCTTGAGCCTGTGATCCTGCCTGACCTAAATACATCTTGTCAGGGGCCCTCTTAGTTGACGAATAACTAACCACGTATCCAGAAACGCCGAATACTGGCTTGTCAACATCAACGCCATTCATTGTTTGCGCGGCCTTATATACAGCAGCACCATTCAATTTATCGAACTCTGTAGTTTTCAGAGCCTCCTGCATCATGGAAACTGCAACACCTAGAGCCCTGCCAGATCCGCAATAGGCAGATCTATCAGTCTGTGTCCTGTTGTTCTGTGTGAACATCTCCTCATATTTCTGTACCAGAGGATCGTTCTTGTCGAAGAAATTTTGAAAAGCCCCGATAGAGACGGGTTTAATAACTTCTGTTTCTTTGGGAACAAGACTGTATAAAAGTGCATCTACTCCCGTATATATAGCTGCATATCTTACATTAGGTGGCGTCATACTAAGGTTAAAGGCGTCACGAAATACCACGCTGTTATATTGTGACTGTACGAAGCTGACGACCCAGTCTGCCTTTGCGTCCCTTATCCTTAACATGTTTTCAGAAACGCTTACAGGAGCAACCGGTGTCCACTCTCTAGCCACCACCTCAACTCCCTTGGATTTGAGATAGGCCTGAGTTTCAGAGGTATCGCAAGCCTTACCGAAAGCGATATCCCAGGCCAGGTAAGCCAGGCGGGGTGGCCCATCATGGGTAGCACTTGTTTTCCAGTCTTTCAACATCCAGTCAGTGAAGCCGCCCATCATACTTGCGTATGGGGGCGCATAACCAAATATCCAGCCTACCGGTACAAATGCCGGGCTAGCGGCGCCCGTAGTAACCTCGACAATCTGATCCTCGGCTATTTTTTCTTTCAGAGCCATATCGACCGTCGATGATACGCCGATGTAAATCAGCGGTTTGTCGGAACCGGTGACCATGGACGAATAGAGACCAAGTGCTTTCTTAACATCGTTGGAGTGGTCAAGGAAAGTTAAATTGACCTGATGTCCATCCAGGCCGCCTTTGCTGTTGTAAAGCTTCACGGTATCTGCCATGCCGTTGGACCACGGTTTTAATATGGCTGCATAAGGGCCGCTTAAGTCACCCAGTACTGTAATTTTTATCGGCGCTTTTACTTTGGGTGCAGTTGTCGGTGTTGGTTCAGCAGCCTTAGGAACAGCACATGCCAACAACACTACCAGGATCGCAGAAAGTAATCCTATAAGTAAAAACTTCGTTTTAATTGTCTTTTTCATCTTTTTTCCTCTATTTCTCCTTTTATTAATCCGATTATCTCCACTTTTCCAACCATATCTATTGCATCTCTCAGTCACCTCCTTTTGCGGCCATCTTAGTAGGGATAAGGCCATAGCCGGTAAGATGTCTTAAACCTTTCCCACAAATGAGCTACGCCCCGTGGTTCGAATATCAAGAAGAGGACGATGACAACGCCGAAAAATAACTGCAAAGTTGCGGCAAAAAGTGAGCTGCTTGCGGATGGTAACACCGTTTGAAGTGCAGGAACTGAACGCATAACTATTTCATTCAGGCCGCGCATAAAAATTGTACCGAAGACGGCGCCTGTGACCGACCCCATACCACCTACTATCAACATGGCCAAGAACCATACAGAGTCCATAAGGGAAAAATGCGAAGGGTCTATCCATCTCACATAATGTACCCAGAGTGAACCGGCAAGTCCTGCATACATCGAGCAGATGATGAAAGCAACCAGTTTATAATAAAAAAGGTTAACTCCCATGAGCTCGGCTGCCAAATCATTATCCCTGATCGCGATAAAGGCTCTACCGGCTTTAGTTCGGGCAATGTTCTTGGTCAAGAAGACTATCAATACTGTCAAAGGTACAATGAAATAGAATTTTTCTTGCTCCGTATTGAGAACGATGCCTCCAATCGACATGTTAGGTACGCCGATGCCGTCCAGACCACCCAGCAAGTCCGGCCTGATATGGCCGAAACACCAGATTAATATGAACTGGGCAGCCAATGTAGACATTGCCAGGTAAAAACCTTTAATCCTCAGGCTGGGCAACCCAAATAAAAGGCCGACAATCCCGGCGCCGATTGCCGAGCAGGGTAATGCCAGCAGAAATGGTAGCTTCATATGAACGGTTAATGTAGCAGAGAGATATCCGCCGACCCCCATAAAGGCTGCCTGCCCCAGGGAGATTTGCCCGCAGTACCCAGTAAGAATATTAAGGCCAAGGACAGAAATAAGGGTAATGGCAATCACATTGACCATTACGACCCACTGGGTACCGAGGAACAGTGGCAAGCAGAAAAGCAAAGCCAACCCGCCGATAAGCAGCGCCCACTGGGTGCTGGTGCGCACAATGGCCATATCTTGGCTATAGCTTTCGTTGAAGACTCCGCAGGGATTACTCATTTTATATCCTCTCTATCCTTTTTAGGCCAAAAATGCCATAGGGTCTTATTATCAAAATAATAACCAGGACGAAATACGGCGCGACCTCTTTCATCCCCCCCCCGACCAGCGGATCAATATATCCTGCAGTCAGGCTTTGTAGAACACCTATTAACAACGCTCCTATTACAACGCCGGGTATTGAATCGAGTCCACCCAGTAGAACGGCCGGAAAAGCGGCTGCTAATCCCATATCACCCAAAGACGGCGAAATACCCACAATATTTCCAAGCAGAACACCGCCGATCAAGCCCACTACAGCGGTTGCAGCCCAGCTTATACCGAAGATACTGCGCACACGCACACCGGTACTCTGGGCTAACTGAGAGTCCTCAGCGGTTGCTCTCATCCTGAGTCCAACCCTGGTATACTGGAATATAATTACGAATATCCCGATGGTAATTAAACCCAGAATAAATCCTGTTAAAGCCTGATAAGATAGCGCAACATTACCTAGATGCAGCACACCTGACGGCAATATCTGTGGGAATGCCACCACAACATTACCCCAGACCAAGGCTACGATACCTTTAAGGATATAAGAAAGGCCAATGGTCATCATCATAGCCGCGATAAGTGGCTGCCCAATGAGCGGCCGTAGTAACAACCTTTCAACCAGAAGGCCAACGACTACGATTATGCCCACTCCAGTGATCAAACTGATCCAGAAAGGCAACCCCGACCAGACCAATAGCCCCCAAACAGCAAAAGCCCCCATCATTACAAAGTCACCCTGTGCAAAGTTAAACACCTGGCTGGATTTGTAAATAATTACAACACCTAGGGCTATGAGCGCATAAATGCCACCCGCCAGGAGTCCCGATACCAGCAATTGAAGTAGGTTGTTCATTTCGCCATTTTCCCTTCAACCTTCGTCACCTTGATCAGTGTTGATATTTTCGCCGTCTTCCCGTCACGATATTTGACTTCCCCCTCCATTTCTACCTTGTCATTACCTTGATACATGGCATTTATCAGCGATCCATACCGCTGTAACATAAAGCTCCTCCTTAATTTCCTGGTTCGCGTGAGCTCAGCTTCATCGGCATCAAACTCTTTATAAAGATTTACAAAGACCTTTATCCTTGCCTGGGGCGGAACAGATTTATTGACTCTGATGATTCCCTGCCGCACCAGTTCACATACCTCTGTTTTTTGAGAAAGGTCAGTAAAAGTGGTATACGGGATACGCCGTCTTTCCGCCCATTTGCCAATTGATTCATAATCGATATCGACAATGCAGGTTACGTAAGGCTTGGTTTCATCGCCGATAACCATTGCGTCCCTTATATACGGGCTGAACTTTAGCTGACTTTCAATATAGGTTGGCGAGAACTTCTGCCCGCTGGCAAGCTTCATAAGATCCTTCACCCTTTCAATGAAGAAAATATGCCCGTCCTCATCGATATAGCACGAATCCTCTGTATGAAGCCAACCACCTATCATCTTCTCATTAGTTGCCTCGGGGTTTTTGTAGTAGCCTGAGAACAGGTTTGACCCTCTAACAAGCAATTCTTCGTCCTTGATCCTGACTTCTTTACCTGAGGTAGGTGTTCCTGCGCTGCCTAGCTTCATATCATCCGCAGCCTGCAAACTGATGGTAGGTGCTTCTGTGCTGCCGTAACCGTTCTTGACCATGACATTAATGGCTGCGAAGTAACGAAGGGTATCGGGGCCGACGTATGTTCCACCAGCCATCGCACTGGTTGTTTTTAGAAGCCCCATTTTATCGCGCAGCGCCCTGAATACAATCCAGTCAGCTACTTTATAAAGCGCTTTCCAGAATGGGTTTAACTCTTTCCTCTGATAATAATCATCGGCAGCCCTATAACCCACCGGGAGAAATAAATTGTAAAATACTCTTTTAGTAAAAGGAGCATCGCTCATTTTAAGCTGCGCCTGTGATGCAAGGCTCTCCCACTGCCTTGACCCGTACATGAGAGATGTTGGCCCAATTTCCCTTATGTCCGCCTGAATACTCTCGGGCTCTTCAGGAAAATTCACACTGTTACCAATTAATGGTCCGGCAGTAATTCCATTGCATTGGTCAAGTATCCACGCTGGAGGGCTAAAAGCAACATATTCATCGCTGGCTTTCGCGCCTGAACGCAGGCTGCCGCTTTCTGTCGCGCTGATCAATGCACGATGGCTGACCATCGCCCCTTTGGGCAGGCCAGTGGTACCTGACGTGTAACATATAGTTGCCAGATCCTCTCCACTACCCTTTTCCACCTCGATCTCAAACACATCGGGGTTAGATTGATCGTATTTTTTCCCCAGCTCAATCAGTTTATCCAGGCTGACCAGAACGATATCCTCATACTTCGACATACCTTTGTTATCCCAGTAGATTACCTTCTTCACATTTGGTAGATCTTCTTTCATTGCCATTATCTTATCCACCTGCTCCTGGTCCCTGGCCGCTACCATTACTGCATCAGAATGCGAGACGATATATTTCACTTCATCCATAACAGAGTCTACAAAAATGCCAACGGCAGCACCGCCGACAGCCTGGGCAGCCCATTCCAGCCAGTACCATTGAGGATTATTGTCACCGAGGATAGCCAGCTTGTCGCCCCTTTTAAATCCCATCTCCTTGAGAGCCAAAGCAATATACTTTACGTTATCGTAGCTATCCTTCCACGTATAAGTCCGCCAGATACCGAATTCTTTGCTACGCATAGCAACTTTACGGTTGCCCGATTCATGTAATCTCCGAACTAACAGCTTAGTGATAGTATCGGCTTCTGTCTTAGCACCGCTCAATTGGCTGTCCTCCTTGCTGATGTTCCAAGGTAGGCTTTTATTACCTTCTCATCCTGGCTTATTTCCACTGGTGAGCCTTCGGCAATCTTCGATCCAAAATCTATGGCAACGATCCTGTCTGATATATCCATGACCACCCCCATGTCATGCTCCACCAAGATGATAGTAATACCTTTTTCCTCCTGGAGATCCAGGATAAATCGAGCCATATTCTCCTTCTCTTCCAGGTTCATACCAGCCATGGGCTCATCCAGAAGTAGCAGTTTCGGTTCCTGAACCAAGGCTCTTCCAAGGTCGATTCTCTTACGTATTCCGTAAGGTAATGTACCGACTATTTTTTTTCTGACCGGCTTTATCTCCAGAAAGTCAAGTACCTGTTCCACTACATGTCGGTGCTTGATCTCTTCATCGTGCGCCCACCCAAAATAAAGTGCGCCGGCAAGGACACTTTCTTTTATATGAATGTGCCTTGCTGCCATCAGGTTGTCCAGTGTACTCAGGCCTACGTAAAGCTCGACATTCTGGAACGTTCTTGAAATACCCAGCGTCGCTAGCTTATGAGGTGGCACGTGACTGATGTTTTTTCCTTCAAAATATATCTCGCCTGCCTGCGGGTGATAAAACCTGTTTATACAATTGAGGATACAGGTTTTACCAGCGCCATTTGGACCGATAATTGCCAGGATTTCACCCTGTTTCACTTCAAAACCTACTTCTTTAAGCGCATGTGTCCCGCCAAAGCTTAGACTGAGATCCTTCACTACCAGTGCCGAATTATTTCCTGAATGACTATCTTTCAAATCTAAACCCTCCGAGTCAAACAGCTATCTAAAATCCATAACGGAAAATATTTTTTTACTTTTATCATTACAATGTTAGAGCCACGGATTTAGTCATAATGAAATGCAGCTATATGGGCATCGGGTTCTAATTGGTATTCGCAAAGTTCTATCATGACTCCAAATGAATCCTTGGGGTGAAATTGAGCCTCTTTCAGTCTACCTTTCTCCACACGCCTGACCAGCCTGACACCGCGGGACTGCAACTCCGATATAGCTTCTTCAATATCCGGGACTTTTAATGAAATTGCAGCAACCCCTTCGCCACGCCGTTTAATATTTTGTGCCACCGGACCATCAAGGGAAATTGAGCTTATCAACTCAATGCCTAAAGGTTCCATGGCGGATTTAGCGTTCAATTCCTCTAAGTCCAATATACGACTGAATTTCGTGTTCATTAAACTCGAGAAAAAGCCGGTGGCCTTTTCTATATCGTTAACAAAAATATGAATATGATCGATCTTTTCAACCTTCACTACTTTTTCCTCTTTATCGTCAACATAAAATATTGATTTAATTAAATTAGCTCACTAGCGAGTGCATTTTTAAATTAACCAGCAGTCCTCTTCCGTATCAGTTTTTTACTTTTTGTTGTTGTCCATTTTGTCCCCGACCCCCTACGTTTAGTATCCGCATCTTCAAAATCCGATATTACCTTTATGGCGTTTTCAGCCCAATTAATGAGCTGTTCCCTATTCTGCATAATGCACTCCCCAACAAGCCGCCGGTATAGAGTCGCAGTATTTTGATTATTGGACTTCCTACCCGGTGATTTTTGCGCACTTATCAGATAATGTTTTTGCTGTTTCCTGCAATTAGAAATATACCTTTTTAAAAGCTTAAGCGTATCTTTTTTTGTACCATTATTACCAAACCATAGCTGCAGAAATATCGGGTCCCGCGTCGGCTCGGGTATCTGAGGCTCGCTTATCCATTTTTGCAGTTCCGAGATTCCACGTCCTGTGATAGAGAATACATTTTTATATTGTGCTTTTGGTTGATCAACTCGTTCAAAATCCACTAGCCCTTCATCTGCCATCTTTTTTAGCACTCGGTAAATAAGCGTAACTGCCGGTCTGTAATCATAATGAAACACTTTGACTAAATCGTACCCACTAGCGGGACCATCCATTAGAAATCCTAAGAGACTATGTTTCAATATTCCTCTACTTTTCATTCTGAATTTTCGACTCACAAAATCCGTATCCTCCCTTTTCTAAATATACTGAAGTAATATCGACCAAATTCTAGCCTTAGCATTAGTTACTATATATTGACATTGTTCTATATATACTTTGTCTATATTTAACAATGTCAATATATCACCGGTCTATTACCCTGTCAATACTTGTATGAGATATTCAGGTCCCACAGGTAAATGCTTTTTGGATTATCGCACGAGACTAGGATCCGTTGGAATGGCTATAAAAAAGCAACATGTGACAACGATTTACAAAGCGTGCAAACTGAGCCTCAGTTGCTTTCGTTGTTCCTAGGGCTAGTGACTCTTTGACTAGTTCCTTTAATTACACCTACTTGATACCGAGGTCGTTATACCAAAACTAAAATCAAAATTAAATAAAATTGTTTTGAATTCCTTAGTTCTAAGTGGACTGCACCCCTACGACTGGACAGAACAGGAATCGTTATAATTTTATCGATGTTATTGACACATTCATTAAGCATACCTTCGGCAGTTGACATTGGCACTTCGGATATCGCGAAACCTGATTTTAGCGTGCATGTAAAAACCAGGCGAAAACAGTGTAATCAGGTTAGGTACGCAGTTATGGGTGCAAATAACCGGCAAAAAGGAGATTAAAAATGAATCTAAAAAGGGAACATGCTTTGCTGGATGACAGGTTGGTGTCCCGTATCTGCGTGGCGGTGGTTGCGAAGCTGGAGCAGGAAATTTTCAGGCCCGTGCCTTCCAAGCAGGGTGTCGCGGGTTTGAATCCCGTCTCCCGCTCCATAGATTCAAAATTAAATTGGAGCCTGCCCGACAGGCTATTAACTCACTGGGAGGCAAGTATCTACATGGGGGTTCAGCCAACTTATTTATTCAGTATAAAAGTGGGGGCGCAGATCGCTTTCCGGAATATATCTTGAAGCTTGCCGAACGATTGCACGAAGAGTGCCGCTATCTATTTCATCTTGTACAGGTATAGTCAGCGTTTGCTTCCTTCCCTCGATCACACGGCGAAGTTTAACGTGGCTGCCTTTTTGAGAGAGAATAATAAATGAAAATGAGTGGAAAATTGCGATGACTTCGTTTCCAGATAAACGCCTTGGTTTAGGCGACACCCGAAGGCTCCAACTCGAGGGTTACAAGAAGTGACGGATTAGGAATCAGGTCGAAATCAGATGGATCTTCACCTTCCAGGTGCAGAGCCACCGCCTCTCTAAGATTAGCAATAGTCTCGTCCAATGTTTTCCCCTGGGTGACCACTGCTATCTCATGACACTCAGCAACATAATAGTTATCACCTTTATAAATGAAAGCCTTTATCGAGCGATGCATTGCTTTACTCCTGATACTTTCCGATCCATCTCAAAGTGATTCAATATAAATGATCCACTTATAATTCTAAATTGTAATCAATCTTCGCTGATTACTCAACAAAGCGAAACCTTGACAACAAATTTACGGGTTTGATAACTTTAATGAATCGCAACGAATCCTGTACCGGCATTTATATATCAATTCAGGTTTGAAGAGGTTGAATGCGTTCTCATCTTTAATCATTTCATTTGAGCGGCATACATGAAAAATATTGACACTATTACCCCCGAGGAATGCAGCCGTATACACGGGATACTGTTCGATATCGACGATACCTTCACCCTCGATGGCAGGATCATACCCCAGGCCTTCGGCGCGCTCTGGGAGTTGCATGAACAGGGCTTTATTTTAGTGCCCCTCACCGGCCGCCCCGCAGGCTGGTGTGATCATATTGCCCGCATGTGGCCCGTAGATGGTATCGTTGGCGAAAACGGTGCCTTCTATTATTATTACGACCAGGGCACATACAAGCTCCGCCAACGGTACGTATTCAGCCCGGAAAAGACTGCGCGCAAACGAAGAGAGTTAGAAGCTATTAAGCGCGAGATCCTGCGGAGAGTGCCCCGTGCTAAGGTATCAGCTGATCAACCGTTTCGACTCTTCGATCTGGCCATAGACTACCGGGAGGACATTGCGCCGCTCAGCGAGGCGGAGATTCAGGAGATCTGCAAAGTTTTCTCCGATCACCATGCCACATACAAGATCAGTTCCATCCATGTGAATGGGTGGTTCGGCGAGTATAATAAGCTATCCACCGCCAGGCTCTTCCTCGAAGAGTGCCTGTCGATCCCCTGGGATGAAGCATTACGTACTTTCCTTTTCGTCGGGGACTCACCTAACGATGAGCCCATGTTCCAGGCTATGAGCCTCACGGTGGGGGTTGCTAATATAAAACACTTCGCCGGGGCTATGAAGCATCTTCCATTATATATAACTAACAACAGCGGCGGGCTTGGTTTTGCCGAAATGGCCCGCAAGATCCTTGAACAAAAGAGAAAATAGCAGAGGAGCAAATCCGTGAACAAGAAACCGAAGGTAGCGATTGTTAAAGGAAAGTTTCCTCCGGATAAGCCGGAGATCGACCGCATGTTGCGTGAGGCCATCGACCTGATCGGCGGTCTATCGGGAAAGATCAGGCGGGGCGACCATGTAGTGCTCAAACCTAATCTCTTTGCCCCCTACCCGCCGCCTATCTCAGTGGACCGCCGCGTTGTCGCAAGCATGGTGAAACTCGTGCGGGAGGCGGGCGCCAAACGTGTGACTGTGATCGAGGGTGTAAGCGTGGGTACCCTCATTAAGCGTGTGCGGCCTGCAACGACCTCCTGCGGTATGGCACGGGGCTTCAAGACCATTGAAACCATGCAGTTACTGGGTATCAAACGGGCGGTCGAGGAGGCAGGCGGCGAGGTAGTTGGTGTGGAGGATGCAGAAAAGACGGAAGTGGATATAAAAGGCGGTATAGCGCTGCATCGAGTCAACTACCCCAGGGTCGTTCTGGAAGCGGACTGCTTCATAAATATCCCGGCCATGAAGACACATACCATGACCATGGTGACTCTATCCATAAAGAATCTCCAGGGCTTGCTCGATGAAAAGGGCCGGTACTTCTCGCACCGGGATGATATGCACCAGCATATGGTAGATATCAGCAAGATCAGAAAGCCGGATCTCATCCTTCTCGATGGACTGCTGGGCATGGATGGTATGGGCGCCGGCGAGGCCGGCAACCCCGTGGAGATGGGACTTATTATGGCGAGCACCGATACCGTCGCCCTGGATGCGATAGCCTCGATATGCATGGGCATAGACAACCCCATGGTAGTAAGCACAACGCGGTTAGCCGCTCACGATGGACTCGGTATCGCTAATCCCATGCTAATTGAAGTCGTCGGTACACCGGTATTGGAAGTGCAGAAGAAGTTCCAGCTACCGCTTACATTCACCCTGCCGTACGATAGTCTGGTGACGGGCGTATATCCCAATATCGATGTGTATATCGGAGGGGCCTGCCCGACCTGCTGGCTCATGGCCGCCCTGGTGGAAATGTATCTCGGTAAAATACCGCAGCGATTCTCACTGATTGTTGGCGTCGACCCCAAGATACCGCCGAAGCTGAGGACCGATCTGGCGCATACTTTCTTCCTGGGAGAGTGCGCGCTTGCCACCGGGGGCGATCTTCGTGAGCTCAGAAACACTATGCAGCTTGCAGGATATGACCGGTTCCTCGGCGGTTGCCCGCCGTACGAACAGAGCCTTGTGAAGCTGGAGGAAATCCTTATCGGGATGGGTTATCTTAACGCAGATGAGCTGATCGATAAGGCCAGGAAACACAGGGATACATTTTTCAACTATTACCGCACTTACGACCCTACGTGGGAACCTGAATACGCATGAAGAACGGAGGTGTGTATGGCAGAGAAGAATTACGTGATCGCAATCGATTCCGGGACGCAGAGCGTGCGGGCTTTGATTTTCGACAGGGAAGGAAACCAGGTGGCCATCGAGCAGGCCGAGCACGAACCTTATTTTTCACTTCATCCCGCATGGGCGGAGCAGCGCTCCGAGGACTTCTGGACCAAACTATGCTATTGCACAAAAGGAGTTATATCCAAAGCTGGAATCCCCCATCAGGAGATCGCCGGACTGGGGATCACCACCCAGCGCTCAGCTTCATTCCCCGTTGACCGGGAAGGTAATCCCCTGCGCCCCGCAATAATCTGGCTCGATCAGCGAGTTACTGAAAATCCACCGCCTATAAGCCTGAAAGCACGGATGATGTTTAAGGCGATCGGACTGGCGGATGCCATGGACAAGGCACACCAAGAATCCAAATTCCTCTGGATCCGCCAGTATGAGCCTGAAATCTACAAGCGTACGTACAAGTTCCTGCAAGTCTCCGGGTGGCTGGTAAAAAAGATCACCGGAGAATTCAAGGATTCAGTGGGTATGATGGTTGGCGCCTGGCCCATGGATTATAAAAATCTGAAGTGGCACCCGCTGGAGGTCGCATATGAGACCCTTGCCGTGCAAAAAGACCACTGCGTGGACCTCTATCCCCCGGATACGGTGCTGGGGTATGTCACGAAAAAAGCTGCGGAGGAGACCGGACTTCCCGAGGGATTGCCCGTCGTGGTGGGTGCGGGGGACAAGCAGTCGGAACTTCTAGGCGCCGGCGCTATCGACCCATCCGTTGGCGTAATCAGCTACGGCACCGCGACCTGCATGCAGACCATTACCTACAAGTACATAGCAGAAAAGGACATGAAGTTCTACACCTGGCCCTCGGCCCTGCCCAATGCCTGGGACATCGAGATGTTTATCTACAGAGGATTCTGGATGATAACATGGTTTAAACAGGAGTTCGGTCACCGGGAAGCCATCGAGGCCAGGCAGCGCGGCGTGGAACCCGAAGTAGTTTTCGATGAAACAATCAGGGATATACCTCCCGGCTCCATGGGGCTCATGCTTCAACCTCACTGGACACCTATGATCTATGACAAGTACGCCAAGGGCTCCATTATCGGCTTCGGCGATGTACATAACCGGGCACATATCTACCGGGCGATCCTGGAGGGCATAGGATATGAGCTCAAACGCCTTTATGATATCGCCCGTAAGAAGACGGGCATCCCGCTAAAGGAGATCCGCGTGGGCGGCGGCGGTTCCAAGAGCGATGTGGCGGTGCAGATCGCAGCCGATATGTTCAACCTGCCGGTTTCACGTATGGGCACCGCGGAGACCTGCGCGCTCGGCGCTGCCATAGACGCGGCGGTGGGCACAGGCATGTTCTCCTCGTTTAAAGAGGCGGTTGACTCCATGGTGAAAAAGGGCCAGACCTTCAAACCGGATCCCACAAATCACCGCATTTACCAGAGACTGTATAAAGATGTATATCTGCAGACTTACAAGGCCCTGGAACCGCTATACCGCAAGATCGCTAAGATAACGGGATATCCCGCTCTGCATTAGCTGGCCGGGATGGAGGAACTCACTTCACTTAGGGAGACCGCTCAGGTCCCCATGGGTTGCAGTTAACCTATAATTTTTGTGCAGATAAGGGAAAGATGAAAGGAACTTCTGCACAACATCAGAATTAGGATTAACGTAATCTGATTTAATTGATGCTTATGAAACTAAATAAACTTACTCCTGCCGAAGAAAGGATAATTTTTCATAAAGGCACGGAGCCACCGTTCAGTGGCGAGTATGACAAGTTGTTCGAAAAAGGGGCCTATATTTGCCGAAGATGCAATACCCCGCTATATGAATCCAGTAGCAAATTTAACTCTGGCTGCGGTTGGCCCAGCTTTGATCAGGAAATTCCGGGCAGGGTCAGACACATGCCAGACCCCGATGATATCAGGACAGAAATTATCTGCGCTACCTGCGGGGCCCATTTGGGACACGTTTTTAAAGGTGAGGGGCTCACTCCAAAAAATACCAGGCATTGTGTAAACTCTCTATCTCTTCGTTTTATCCCTGAGGAACATGGAGACTAGTATTGAAACCGCCATTTTCGGTGGCGGCTGTTTTTGGTGCAACGAGGCAATCTTCTCTGACCTAAAGGGTGTAATAAAAGTTACACCTGGTTATGCCGGTGGCAGAACGACCAAACCGACCTACCAGCAGGTATGCAGCAGTATGACTGGCCATGCCGAAGTCATTAAAATTGAGTATGATCCGACTGTTATTAGCTTTAATGATCTTCTAGACGTCTTTTTTTATACTCATGATCCGACTACCCCAAACCGTCAGGGTAATGATATTGGTGAACAATATCGTTCCCTTATTTTGTACCGGAACCAGAAACAAAAGGAATTGGCTGAACAGTTTATCAACAAGTTGAATACCAACAAGGAATTTGAATACCCAATTGTTACTGAGATAAAACCCTTGACTGAATTTTATGAAGCTGAAGATTATCATCAACGCTATTATCACAATAATAGCAGTCAACCATACTGCCAGATGACCATCGCGCCTAAACTGGTAAATTTTAAAACGAAATTTAAGAATTCATTAAAGTAATCTTGATACAGTAACGGCCAAAATAATTCACACTTACTATCCAAGTAGATTGAATGATTTCCATACCGTTAAGACTTGCTATTCACGATTTTAGCTATTGATCCTTTCTTCGATCGCTTTGAGTGTCGATGGAAAATCCTTATAAGAATTAACACTATGATAACCAGTAAAATAACTACAAAAATTAGCCATGCTATTCCGGTGGTACTACTCAGAAATATAAGAGGAGCGTACTGAAAAAACTGTGTTTTCAAAACTGGCATGACAAAGAATGTTTTGGCAATTTCAACAGGTGGAAATTCCTCTTGATTACCTACAGCAAGTACATATTTACCCTGATTATCGCTGCTATATACCTCTATTTCATATCGGCCATTAGGCACAGTATTTTCATACTCGGGACCCCATAAATAATAGTCACCGCCATACTCTTCATAAAACTCCTTCCACTCGACGGCACTGGCGTCTAGCCTTGCCCACTCTACCCTCTTACCTGCATCGACCCTGTAAACAATCCCTGAATACCGGCCCTGCGGATTTGAAGCTTTTGGAACCAGTAAATTTAAATATAATAAAAAAGGTGTCTGAGATTCGATTACATATGTACGTGGGTTCCCAGTAAGAGTATCATAATAGGCTTTTGAAACCTCCGGGTTTTCTACAACTACCTTATCTCCACTTACCAGCCGCGGTTGGTGTGCGCTGGCAACCGAGGATTGCGAAACGAAAAGTACAATACAAATCAATAAAGCTACTAAAATTTTTCTCATCATATTATTATCGATACCTACAATGTTTATTTATTTAAATTCTGACACTTTTAATTAGTTCTGCCAATAGGCTACAATTGGCCAAGTAATATTTACTATAAATGTAGCGCTAATGCATTATCAACAGTGGATACTTCTCGCAGTTATTGCTATATGCGGCACAGCCGTCATCGGAAGCTACGTATATGGCATATTTACTCATCCTGGAAGCGGTGAAAAGCTCTGGGGTAATATTCAAGGAACATTGAGAATAATAAACTATATTTCCATGCTCTTGGCAGTTATAGGTTTCTTCGCCTTTACATATTACATTTTTTTCCGTATAAATCCGGATGAAGCACGTATCGCCGGTTACTTCAATTATTGGATATTCATTGTAATCTACGCGCTTATACTGTTACCTTCCGCGTTTTGGATGCCACTTACTTTCAATATGATGACCAGCCCCAGCACGTCTACATGGATAGCTGTTCGAGCAGTGCTCTTCCTGGTCGGTCTGGGCTCCCTATGCTTGTTGGCGGCGCTTTTAACCATTCAAACACGAGTCCAGGATGTGTCATATTGGTTAGCTGTAGGTGGGGCCGCTGCTTTTTGCCTTCAAACAGCAGTTCTCGATTCCTTTGTCTGGCCCGCCTATTTTCAGGTTTAAGTGTTTTTCAAAGTCACTACAGATGCACTCTTACACCGCTTGTCTTAAAGCTACCAGCAATACACCCCTTCCTCCATGAACTCCCAGGGCAGCACCCAGTTGGTTAACCCAAATCTTTTCTTCAGGGAAGAGGTTACCTAACTTCTTCTTCAACTGACTGGCCCAATCGGGAACCGCGCTGTGTACGATGGCCATTTCCTGTATATTTGCCTTACGTGCTACATAATCGTATGGCCGCTCCATTCCCTTGGCTAAAGTCCTGACAAATCCTGCTCTTACGACCTCTCCGCCTTTGAACCACCACCTCCAGTGTGGCCCGGTTCATCCTGTTGGGAAGGAATTCCACATCCGGCCTGATCCTGTCGGACAGTACCTCTTTGTCATCCCAGTACAGGTCTATCTTATTCATTTATTCCAGCATATGGGTGATTATTACCCTTAACCCTATACCTATTAAAATAATACCACCGGCCAGTTGTGCCCACCTGCCCATGAGAGCACTGACCTTCCTGCCCAGCCAGAAGCTGACAGCGGTCACCACAAAGGCAACCAGACCAATGATAGTGCTGGCAAGCAGTATATTCAGCTTCAGGAAAGCAAAGGACAGCCCCACGGCAAGTGCGTCGATGCTGGTAGCCAGCGATAATGTCAGCAGAGTCCCCCATTTGCTTATATCCGTGCTCTCCGACTCGGTCTGGCCGTGAATGAATTCCCAGATCATCCTGCCTCCCACGAATGCCAGCAGAGCAAAGGCTATCCAGTGATCGTAATTCGCGACGAACTGAACAATAGTTTGACCTGCAAGCCAGCCCACCAGCGGCATGCCGAACTGGAAAAAGCCGAAGGCAAGCGCCACCCTTAGCATATGGCGCCAGGAGAAAGCCCGCCCGGAAGCGCCTATTCCCAGGGCAACGGCAAAACAATCTGCGGAAAGGCCGAAGGCTATTAACACGACCGAAAGAAGATCAGCAAAATCCATAAACCGGCTAAGTATAACAAAATATGAGTCCAGCTATCATGCCGGTATTTACGATTGGAGATAAATTGTGAAATGTATTTAAAATGAGCTAAGCCATATCCGGTTTTCGCCTAATTTGAGTCTCTGTGCAAAGCCAGCTTTAAATCCTTATAGCCCGTCATTGCCGACACACTGGCAACAAACTCCGCCAGCGATTTATAATTACTCCTCAGCTCTTTTAGCGCTTCGTATATCGGGCTCACAGAACCCGGGTCCTGACCGTATATGCCATGAAAGGCGAAATACGCCTGGTTCAACTTTCTTATCCTGTAACCTTTTTCCGTGAAGAGCCGGCGTCTCCCTTCCATGTAACTTTCGGCTTCATCCACATTTCCTTCATCAAGTAAAAAATCAACCTTCCTGCGTGTTTCCCGCATTTCGAAGGCGAAATCAAAGCTCTTATTATCTGCGGGAGTTGCAGTGGCAGCACCTGATCCATAATACCGTTGATATACCTGCGAACTTATTTCATCGGCTATCATGCCCGCCAGCGTCTCGTTCATCGTTATCACATCGGGATCCTGCCTGATCCCTATTGAATCCAGGAGATATAGAAAACCCAGTGGTCTGAAGGCGAGGTACTGGTGTGCCCATTCCTCCACGGCTGCATCGATAAGCTGCTTCGTGCGCAGCTCCGGCGAAACGATAGCTGGATAGGCCGCGCCCAAACCACCCAGCTCAACTACAAGCGATGAAAGATTCAGGCTATTTACCTGCTTCTCTATCGTCTGAACCTCGGTTTCACTCAAATCCGGGTCAAGCAGGATACGGTCAAAGTATGCGATCCGGTCACGCGGAGATACGACGAGGAGACAGGGCGGCCTGTCAATCCTGAAATGTACGGGTGGTAAAACCGCAAGATTATTTTCCTGTATCACCTGTGAGATCTGTCCCCTCAGCTCAGCCCCATCGATCGCTACAGGAGCAAGGCCATCATCAAGAGGCCTGACAAGATTCCCAATCTCCCAGGTGGCAATGTCCAGAGCATACGGCTGCGCAGCACGCGATATCTGCTGCCTGAGGCTGATTGCTGCAGAATCGTTGTTTGCAGCAGACGCGGGCAGGCATCCCGTTATTATCACGGTTAGCATTAATAATATATTCAGGTGGCTCCGTTTTTTACTATTAATCCACATTCTTTTTACTACTGTTAAATTGTGCAATAAAACGGTACCTTATCCAAATTCAAGGCGCTATAACTAAGCATTTCGGCTTAATGTTTAACAGTTAGTTATGCGCTTTTGCGCAAATGCAAATTAAGCGTCATTGCGGATGGCACTGCACCGTACGCATGATAAAGTTTAAACAGAAAGGAAAAAGGCCAAAATAATAAAAGGAGGCAAAGACAATGGCTGAGGTAATCGAGAAAACCGCAAGAATAAATCAGGCGGACGAGGTTTCCAGGTTCAACTTCTGGGCAGACAAGCAACCGTGCTGGGAGAAATGCCATTGTCCAGAAATGATCAAGGCAGAATGCCCGTCAACAAGGTATCAGTTCCTGCCCTGCTGGGAGATCGAAGGCACTTACTGCAAGCTGGATGACCGCGGCGCCACCGGCAAGGACACCAGCATCTGCGAAGTCTGCCGGGTTTATAAGAAATACGGCGACGGCAAACCGATCCGGTTGAAGCTCTTCGGCAAGGGTATAAACGCCCAGCTCGTAGAACTCGAAAAGATCGCCAGGTAGAAAATAGGATTAGGCAGACACTCGAAAGGCTGGCCCGACAGGGCCAGCCTTTCTTATTTATCAAAATAACCTCAAAAATGTGACTTTTATTACTTGCGCAGACTGGAAAATTGCTATAATTGGCTATCGGTAACAAATATAGTTCATAACGCGGATTTCCTTGTGTGAAAGATGTCAGAAATATCCGCAAGGCACAGGATAAGAAACCATAGGGGAGAGCGATGAAAGACGAGCAGTCCGGAATAATCGAAGCGCTGAAATACGCCATCCAGATGGAACTCGACGGTAAAAAGTTTTACATACTGGCGGACAAAGATAGCTATAACCGGGTTGGAAAAGAGCTTTACTCGTGGCTCGCCGCCCAGGAGGACCGACACCGCGAGAGGTTCGAAGAGATCTACAAATCCATGGCGGAGAACAGGGGTTGGCCCGCTATTGATGTAAGTCCCGTTAAGGGGCAAAAGCCCGGCACGCTCTTTGCGCAGGCAATCGAGGGTCTGGGCACCTCGGTTAAAGCTAAAAAGAGCGAGATAGAGGCAACCAAAAAAGCCATGGAGATGGAGATAAAATCGAGGGATTTCTACAGGCAGCAGGAGGATAAATCGGCCGCGGAAGCGGAAAGAAAGTTCTTTAATGCCATTGCTTCTGAAGAGCAGGGCCATTATCTGGCGCTCGTGGATTACCAGGAATACATCTCCGACCCGACCGGCTGGTTTACCCGCACGGAGCATCACCTGCTGGACGGCGCTTAGTCTTGCTGCTAAGGAGGAATTATATATGCCAGAGACAATGCTGGAAATAAAAGACCTCAGCGTGGAAATCGAAGGACGGCAGATACTGCATGATATCAACCTTAACATCAAGGCGGGGGAGACACACGTGCTCTTCGGCCCCAACGGCAACGGCAAAACCACTCTGCTGATGACGATAATGGGATCACCCAAATACAGGATCACCAGGGGCAGCATCGTATTTAAAGGCAGGGATATAGATAGCCTGCCCATGGATGAGCGGGCAAGGCTGGGTGTCGGCATGTCGATGCAAAGGCCACCGGTCGTCCGGGGAGTCAAAACAAGAGACATGGTTACAGCCTGCGCCAGGGGCAGGGAAACTAACGAAGAGCTTAGCGATATCTTCAATTCAACCAATCTGAACGATCTTGTCGACAGGGATATCAACTACGGCTTCTCCGGAGGGGAAATAAAACGCTCCGAGCTCGCGCAGTTGCTGGCCCAGAAACCGGATCTCGTATTGCTTGATGAGCCTGAATCGGGTGTCGACCTGGTAAACATAGCTTTAATAGGGCATCTGATAAATGACCTGCTGCAGAAAAAGCATCCCATCCGCGAGAGGATGCGCAGCGGACTGATCATCACCCACACCGGTCATATCCTTGAATACGTTGACGCCCGCACCGGATACGTGCTGCTCGGGGGAACGATTATATGCGAGGGCGACCCCCACGAGATTTTGAAAACCATCGTCAAGAAAGGCTACGAGGAGTGCTGTAAATGCGTGACTTGAAGGCCGCGCAGGAAAGAAAAGAGAAGGCCAAAGCGGCATTATCCAGGAAAGCACGCTTCGGCGACGATATTAACCTGGAACAATACGAGCACACAGCAGACGAGTTGCCTTACCAGGAAGATTTTTCCAGGATATCCTCGGAGGCCAGGCAACAGATGCGCCAGACCGGCGTCGTGGTTGGCGAAGACCATAACCGCTCCGGGACCATCATCCAGATGGACCACTCTGTTATCCATAGCATCGCCAGGCAGTCAGATATTGAGGTTATGTCTACTACGAAAGCGCTGGAAAAATACGATTGGCTTGCAAGCTACCTGTGGAAAGCTGTCGCCGTGGACTCGGACAAATATACAGCCCACGTGGAACTCAACCCCGGCAACGGCTACTTCATACGGGCGCTCCCCGGGAGCAAATCGGTGTATCCCGTGCAGGCCTGCCTTTATATAGGTAAAAAGAACCTGGCCCAGAGCGTACACAATATTATAATTGCCGAAGAAGGCTCCGAGCTGCACATTATTACCGGCTGCACCACTGCCCCCAGAGATGAACCCGCCATGCATCTCGGCGTGTCAGAGTTTTATGTAAAGAAGGGCGCCAAGATCAGCTTCACCATGATCCACAACTGGACGCCTGAAACTGCGGTGCGGCCCCGCACCGGCGTGATCCTGGAAGAAGGCGGCGTATACCTGAGCAACTACATCATCATGAAGCCCGTCAAATCGCTCCAGGCAAACCCCATCGCAAGGTGTAACGGCGCCAACACGATCACACGTTTTAACAGCATCATCGTATCGCCGCCCGGCTCGAATATGGACCTCGGTTCGCAGGTTATCCTGAACGGAGTCGGCTCGAGGACGGAGATCATTTCCCGTGCCATCACGACGGGTGGCAATATCATCGCCCGCGGCTACATAGAGGGCAACGCGCTGGATGTTAAAGGACACCTGGAATGCCGCGGCCTCATTCTCAAGGGCGAGGGGCATATCCATGCTATACCTGAACTTAAAGGCAACCTGGCTGGCATCGACCTCTCCCACGAAGCGGCGGTCGGCAAGATAGCGGAGGAAGAGGTCGAGTACCTTATGATGCGCGGCTTGACCAGGGACGAAGCCACCGCTACTATCGTGCGCGGTTTCCTGCGGGTGGATATCGAAGGCCTTCCCCCTGACCTCAGCGAGCAGATCAAACAAGCAATTGAGACAGCCGAAAAAGACCTGATGTAGAATTGTGTAAGGAGAAAAGAACACCATGAATACAAAAGCCCTCTATTCAATATCATATGGACTGTACGTGGTTTCTTCACTGAAGGGCGATAAGATAAACGGCCAGATTGCCAATACGGCCTGCCAGATATGTTCCGAGCCTCCGGTGGTCGCAGTTGTCATCAACCGCAGCAACCTGACGCACGAATACATATCGGGCAGCAAGGTCTTCACGGTATCCATACTCGCCAAGGATACACCGCTGAATTTCATCGGCGGCTTCGGCTTCAAGAGCGGCCGCGATGTGGATAAGTTCGTCGGGATAAATTACAAAACCGGTCAGACTAGGGCGCCGGTGGTACTGGACAACACTCTGGCTTACCTCGAGGCAAACGTCATCAGCCAGATGGACGTTCACACGCATACCATCTTCGCCGGTCAGCTTGTGGATGCGGATGTGATTAAAGAGGGTGAGCCTTTGACCTATGCCTACTACCAGCAGGTCAAGCGCGGCACCACGCCGAAGACGGCGCCCAGCTATATCGCGGATAAAAAGGAGGAGAAAGTTACCATGGACAAATACCAGTGCAGTGTCTGCGGATATATTTACGATCCGGAGAAAGGCGACCCCGACGGAGGCATAAAGCCCGGGACAAAGTTCGAGGATGTTCCCGGGGACTGGACCTGCCCCGTTTGCGGAGCCAGCAAGGATCAGTTTAAAAAGATATAGTGGAGGTTAACATGAACAGGCTTGATATCAGGCCGGGCATCGACGCCGTAGGCTCTATAGACTGGGACAGGAGGCTCTTTGACTCGCTTATTCCTCTTCCGGACGGCACCAGCTATAACTCGTACCTGGTGAAGGGCAGCGAGAAGACGGCCCTCATAGATACAGTCGACCCTGCAATGGATCATGTCCTTATAAGGAATCTCGATGAGCTTAAAATCGATCAAATAGATTATGTCATCTGCAACCACGCCGAGCAGGACCACTCGGGCAGCGTCCCCATGATTCTGGAACTGTACCCCGAGGCGAAGGTGGTCTGCACTCCAAAATGCAAGGGTATGCTTATCGACCTCCTGCATCTTGGCGAAGATGTCTTCATAACGGTCAACGATAACGACACCCTTTCATTGGGCAACAGGACATTTGAGTTTATCCACGTCCCCTGGGTCCACTGGCCTGAGACCATGGTGACCTACCTGCGTGAGGATAAGATATTATTCTCCACAGACTTTTTCGGGTCCCACCTGGCCCAGTCGGCGCTTTATGTGCAGGATGAATGCCAGGTTTATGAATCAGCCAAACGGTACTTCGGCGAGATCATGATGCCCTTCAGGGTCAACATTCAGAAGAACCTTGAGAAGCTGAAGGACTATAAAATCGATGTTATCGCGCCCAGCCACGGCCCCGTTTATGACAAGCCGGAGTTCATCATGAATGCCTATAAGAGCTGGGTTTATGACGAGCCGAAGAATCTCGTATTGCTCCCCTACGTCTCAATGCACGGAAGCACCAGGGAAATGGTGGACCATTTCGTCGAGGTGCTCATACAGCGGGGTGTAAACGTGAAGCAATTCGACCTTACGGTCGCAGATCCGGGCAAGCTTGCCATCGCGCTTGTTGACGCGGCGACACTGGTGCTCGGTACGTGTACCGTCCTCGGCGGTGCTCATCCACTTGCAGCCAATGCAGCTTTCCTGGCCAACGCACTGCGCCCCAACCTGAAATTTGCCAGCATAATCGGCTCATATGGATGGGGCAGCCGGGCGGTGGAGCAGATTAGCGGCATGCTGACCAATTTAAAGCTTGAAGTAATCCCGCCGGTTTACATTAAAGGGAACCCTAGGGAAGAGGATTTCAAAGCGCTGGAAAAGCTCGCCGACTCTATTGCCCAGAAACACCGGCAGAACGGTTTTAAATAAATACAATGTAGACAGGAGAGGATATCATGACCTACTGGATGTGCGATAAATGCAATTTTGTAATTGAAGTAGCCACACCGCCCGACCCATGCCCGGGCTGCAATGTGAAATGCTCTTTCAGCGATGTAACCTGCTATACCCCTGAATGCGGCGAAGGCAGCCTCGACTCCAGGCTGGTAGCGCAGCGCGTCATGAAGAAGGAGAAGGCAGGGAAGGTCATGTACTTCAGCGATATCGTCAGGGGGCGCCCCTCGGAGGGCAAGGAAAAGCATATTCCGTCAATCGAGTTGATAAAAGGTCAGGGTAAACAGGGCAAGGACCTGGTGGAAGTCGTGGTCGGGAGAGAAGCGCCACATCCCAACACGCCGCAACACTATATTGTCTGGATACAGGCCTTCGGCGTCCAGAAGGACGGGCACGTGCTTGATCTGGGGCGGGCCGTTTTCAAACCGGGGGTTGATAAGCCGTTATATACTTTTGAAATCAACTCGTCTGAATTCAGGCATCTGTTCACCTTCTGTTACTGCAATCTGCATGGGGTATGGGAGCAACACCTGGAAATTTAATTATAATTCCGCAACCTCAGGGAAATAATCCCGTGGCAAACGATACAGAACAAAAAGGAACTGTAAGAGTTAGCATGCATATAGGTGGCATGACCTGCGCTACCTGTGCTTTGACAATAGAAAAGGCTCTTGTCGAAACTCAAGGCGTTGCCAGAGCGAATGTTTCATTCGCGTCTGAGAAGGTGCTGGTTGAATACGACCCGTCGAAGGTGGCCCTGGCCGGGATCGCTAAAACCATTGACCGACTGGGGTACAGCACCCGGACCAAAAAATCCATCTTCCCCGTGAGCGGCATGACCTGTGCATCATGCGTTGCGCGTGTCGAGAACGCGCTTCTAAGCGTCCCTGGTGTGGTCTCAGCCAATGTTAACCTGGCATCTGAAAAAGCCACCGTGGAATATACCGACGAGGCCGACGTTGCACAGATGCGCCGCGCGGTTGCTGATGCAGGCTATGGCCTGGGGGAAGAGGCGACAGAAATCGATGCCATAGCGCTTGCATCGCAGCAGGAAGTCCTGAATTTACGCAACAAATTTATTTTTTCCTTTATCATCGCTCTGGTCGTCATGTCCCTCAGTATGGCGACTGCCCTTGAGTTCCCCTTCAAGCCGTATTTGCTCTGGGCGCTGGCCACGCCGGTTCAGTTCTGGGCGGGTCTGCGCTTTTATAAAGGTGCCTGGGGCGCGCTGAAACACAGGACGGCTGATATGAACACGCTCATCGCCGTGGGCACATCCTCCGCCTATCTGTATAGTGTGGCAGTCGTCCTCTTTCCTCAATTCTTCATGGAAGCGGGAATAGGCCACGGGCTCTACTTCGATACCTCTTCCATGATCATTGCCCTCATATTGATGGGCCGTTTCCTCGAGGCCAGGGCCAGGGGACAGACCTCTGAAGCCATTAAAAAGCTGATCGGCCTGCGGCCTAAGAAAGCCACCGTCATCAGGGATGGGCAGGAAACTGAGATAGCCATAGAGGACGTGCAGGTGGGCGACCTGGTCATGGTCAGGCCGGGGGAAAAGGTGCCCGTGGACGGCATTCTGCGCGAGGGTTACTCCAGCATTGACGAATCTATGATCACCGGCGAGAGCATGCCTGTCGAGAAAAAGGTGGGGGACACTGTCATCGGGGCGACTATCAACAAAACGGGGAGCTTCCGTTTCGAAGCAACGAGAGTCGGTAAAGACACGATGCTGGCACAGATAATCCGTCTGGTCGACGAAGCCCAGGGTAGCAAGGCGCCCATTCAGCGCCTGGCCGATGTCATAGCCAGTTACTTCGTGCCCATCGTCATTTCCATAGCCGTCCTCACTTTCATCATCTGGTTCTTCCTCGGCCCTCAACCCACCCTGACATACGCGTTGCTCAATTTTGTTGCCGTGCTCATTATCGCCTGCCCCTGCGCGCTCGGCCTTGCCACACCAACTGCGATAATAGTGGGAACAGGAAAAGGTGCCGAGAACGGCGTCCTGATAAGGAGCGGCGAAGCTCTCGAACGCGCTCAAAAAATCAACACTGTACTTCTGGATAAAACCGGCACCCTCACACTGGGTGAGCCGCAGGTGATTGACATACTGGCTTTTACACCATATTCCAGGGATGAAGTTCTCAACCTGGCCGCCTCTGCCGAACACGGCTCCGAACACCCACTGGCCCAGGCGGTGGTAAAAGCCGCCGCTGAAAAAGGGCTGGAGTTACGCCGGGTATCCGCTTTCAATGCCCTGCCCGGCCTCGGGGTGGAGGTCAAAGTGGATGACCAGGCGGTCCTCCTGGGAAACATCAGCCTCATGCAGGAAAGGGGAATCAGCTTAAATGGCGCTGAAAATGAGGCCGAAAAGCTGTGGAATGAAGGTAAAACAGTGCTTTTCCTGGCGCAGGGAAAACAGCTTGCCGGGTTACTGGCTTTATCTGACACACTTAAACCTGGAGCGATGGAAGCTGTCAATGCTTTGAAGAAGCTGGGACTCGACGTGGTCATGATCACGGGGGATAACCGCCGTGCCGCCGAATCGATTGCCTCCCAGGCAGGCATAGACAAGGTGATCCCCCGGGTTTTACCTGAGAATAAAGCGGCGGAAGTTAAAAGGCTGCAGGAAAAAGGGCTGGTTGTTGCCATGGTAGGAGATGGCATAAACGATGCGCCCGCCCTCGCCCAGGCGGACGTCGGCATCGCCATCGGCACCGGAACGGACGTGGCCATGGAGACCGGGGACATCACGCTTATCCGGGGAGACCTCAGCGGCATCGTTACCGCGATCGTATTGAGCAAGCGCACCATGAGGACCATCAGGCAGAACCTGTTCTGGGCATTCGCCTACAACGTTATACTCATCCCGGTCGCCGCCGGTGTCCTCTATCCCTTTTTCAGGGAGGGCAACGTTCCTGCGGCGCTTCAGTTTATCTTCGGTCACTATGGCTTCCTCAATCCGATGCTGGCTGCCCTGGCTATGGCCGCCAGCTCCATCACCGTTGTATCCAATTCACTGCGGCTGAGGACATTATCATGACCTTTGTCATAGACGAATCCCCGTACTATTGCTAATATTTGAGTAATTTCAATAAAGAAATATATTTACTGGAGGTAGAAGTGAAGAAGTCCGAGATCATCAAGTTGCTTAATAAAGACATCGAGGGAGAGCACGCTGCCATCATCCAGTACCTGATTCACGCCTATGCCATGGGGGAGGGTGAGCTGGCATGCGAGATAGAGGCCATTGCCCGCGAGGAGATGCGGCACCTTGACTGGCTGGCCGAACAGGTGGTGGAACTCGGGGGCACGCCGAGCTTCACCAGGGGGAATCTGCGGCTCAGTGGCAAAGCCGTCCCGGCGTGGATGAAGAACGACGTCCTGGCCGAAAAAGATGCCGTCGCCATGTACGGGGATCACATTAAGGCCATAAAGGACAGAAAGATCAAGCGGTTGCTGGAGCGCATCCTCTCCGATGAAAAATCACATCATGGTGATTTTACGCACTTCGTTAAGAAAGCGGATAAAGAGGGGATGAAAGACCTCAGGGGCGCGCGCAGGGACAAAGTGGCCAAGATCCTGGACTGGGGCATTGAGCATGAATATACAGTGATACTCCAGTACCTGCTGCATTCGTATCTCGCGCCCAGTGAGGAGATGAAGAAGGAGATGCAGGACCAGGCCATCAATGAGATGCAGCACCTCGGCTGGCTGGCCGAGGAACTTGTCAGCGGAAAGGGCAGCCCCAGGATTGAACATGCCAGGATCGAGCGCCCTAAAAAGCCGGGGGATATGCTCAAAGCCGATATCAAGATCGAGAATCAGGTTGCTGCCGAGTACGACCGCGCCGCTAAGGCGATACCGGACCCCAAGTTGAAGAAGCTACTTACCAGGATCCGCGACCACGAACTTTATCATGTAAAGGTTTTCACCGATTTGAAGAAAACGATTGAAGAATAATTGTAATAAGGAGGAGAAAAATGACTTACGAGGCTAAAGACTACGCTAAACTCATCGGCATGGAAGGGTTCGGCGACACCCTGCTTAACAATCACTTCACCCTGTATAAGGGCTATGTCACCAATGCCAATAAACTTATGGATATCCTGTCAGCCATGGTGAAGGATGGCAAAGCTGCGACACCCGAGTATGCAGAGCTGAAACGCCGCTTCGGTTGGGAATTTAACGGGATGAGGCTGCATGAGTACTATTTCGAGAATCTGGGTGGCAAGGCCGCGATCAATAAAGACGGTAAACTCGGCAAACTGATTGCCGGCAATTTCGGCAGCTACGATGTCTGGTTGCAGGATTTCAAAGCCACGGCGACCATGAGGGGTATCGGCTGGACCATACTCTACCAGGACGTTAGCGGCGGCAAGCTCTTCAACCAGTGGGTAAATGAGCATGACGTTGGCCACGCTGCCGGCTGCCAGCCTGTCCTCATCCTGGATGTCTTTGAGCATGCCTTCTTGACCGATTACGGCCTCAAACGTGCCGATTACATCGAAGCGTTCATCAAGAACATCGACTGGGCGGCAGTGGAAGCCCGCGTGAAATAATCAAAATATCGGAGGGAGATTATGGGCAGGTTCATTGAAGCTGGCCTAAAAAACGACGTGCCACAGGGCCAGATGAAAGCGGTCAAACTGGAAGGTCAGGACATATTGCTGGCAAATATCGGGGGCAGTTACTATGCAATAGACAATAAATGCCCGCACATGGGAGGTAATCTATCGAAGGGTAAACTGGAAAGCACCACTGTTACCTGTCCTTTGCATGGTTCGCAGTTCAACGTGACAACCGGCAAAGTCGTCAGGTGGCTTAAGGGATCAGGATTGATGTTCTCCGTCGGCAAAGCCCTCAAGCCACCCGCTGAAGTAAAGAAGTACAATCTCAAGGTAGATGGCGATAAAATACTGGTTGAGATTTAGCTTGCCAGGTTGTCCGCGTGTCAATAGTAATCGTATAATTGTTTGATTTGCCTTGTAAGGCAACAAAGGGATTTGAACCTGCGCAGTCTATTGTCGACAGCCCGATTGAACCAATATCCCGGCAATCTATAACCGTCGTCGGCCTTAAAGCTTCGATTACGTTGTTACCGATCGTCTGGATGGTCTGCTCATTGTACTTCGGGCCCTGGGAAGCGCTGTAATTACACGAACCATCAGTGGGGTTACATACATTACTCGTGCCACACGTGCTTCCGCTGCAAGTCCCGCAGGACGTGCAATGCCCCCACCCGGGCGTGTAGGGTTTTTTAACATTCCACAAATTAACCTGGGAGCTTACGGGATTGCCCCAGGCTTGCACACCAGACGACAATACAGCAAACAGGAATAAGGCGACTAATAGACCGGCTAATAGCTTCACGATAACTATTCTACAACGTCGGGCCAGTAAGATTCAAATCCGCCCTAATATTTTTCATGCATATAAGCATGTTGTATAATTATGCGCATCAACAGGCTCTTTGCAGTTCAAATATGGAGATAAGATGGTTTTAAGAAAAGCTTTTTACACTGCTCTTTCATTGATTTTAATTGTTTCTTTTTTACTGGTCTCGTGCATTCAACTGCCCGGTCAGACCGCAACTTACGATCCTGCTAAAAAATACGCCGCTTTCCTTGTCGTTAATCACCCGAGCAGCGGTAATGTACTATCTAATATAAAGCAAAGATCGATCGCAGATGGATACGAAATCGGCCCGGTTGAATATTATAATCCCGGCACCAGGGATTTTGAGCCCATCATCAGAAAGCTTACTCCGGACAAACAGATAACATTGATATGGGTAGCAGGTTCAATAATGGATTCACCTGATATACAGAAAGCTATCGCCAGGGTGGAGTACAAGGGCGGCATCAGATATATGCCGGTTACCGGTGCTGTTGGACAATAGCCAACATAACCAGGCGCAACAAAATTTTATCAATCCGGCAAATTAATTAAGACTTACCGGCAACCTTTCTTTTTACGGATAGCTTTAATCCTTCTATGCCGGTAACCACTACCTCTTCCCCCTTCCCCAGGCGCTCTCCACCGGCAGAGGCTTTCCACAGCTCGCCCCTCACTTTGATATAGCCTTCAGGCTTCAATTCAGAGTAAACCACACCCTCATTGCCGATAATGGATTCCGGCGAGCTCACTTCTTTATAAGATATCGTCGGATGGCCGACGCGATACATGATGTACGAGTAAATGGCAAAGGCAACCAGTATGGTAATCAGGCCCCAGAGCGGAATATCGATACCAAAGAGCGGCAGCACCCATATTATGAATGCAGCTATGACCGCCTCTTCGAAGACGGTGCTGATAATCGAATAAACGGTGTGCCAGCGGGGTGAATTCTGCTTGACCAAGCTACGAGATCCTGTTTAATCTTCGAATATTGCCGCCACGCGGACCCAGCCGGCGCTTCCACCGGTAATTTTCACGGGGAAGCAGGCGACTTTGAATCCGGATGGCTTTGGCAGCTTATCCAGGTTGGCGAGCTTCTCGATGTGGCAGTATTCCTTCTTGATGCCGGCCTTATGTGCGGTCCAGATCAGACTTTTATCATGTGTCTTCTCGAACTCTTCCTTGATGGCGTCGAACGGCCTGTCCCATCCCCAGGCGTCTGTCCCCATCACGCGGCTGCCCTGCCCTATCAACCACAAAGTGGACTTTTCGGTCATGCCGCAGCCGGCGGTGAAATATTCACCCGTTCCCCACAATCTATCCGCACCCGTCTGGATCATGACGATATCCCAGGGCTTCAGCGTGTAATTTATTTTTTTAAGCGCATTCTTCAGGTCATCCACCGTTACGCCCGAACCCCGCGGCTTGTGCCGCATATCCAGTACCACCCCATTGTGATAGAACCATTCAAGAGGCATTTCATCGATTGTCCGTGCCTTCTTGCCTTCAGAGGTCGGCGAAAAATGCCACGGCGCATCGAGATGTGTCCCCGAATGCGTGTTAAGTGTTACCGTATCAGTGGCCCAGCCAAGCCCGTCGGCAATGTCCTCTTTCTTGGCGCCCATGAACATCTCGAACATCGGCAAACCCAATTCATGGGCCAAGTGTTCAACCTTAACGGGCATAGGTTCGCTGGGGCTGTCCTCGGTGGGTACGCTTAAATCATAGATTTTGGCCATCTTCAGCCTCCTTTTTTCGTATCAGATTATGATTATGTCATAAAGGCAGTAAAGGGTAAAGTAAAACATACTTACTTAATGCTATAATTCCCATTAACTAAAATATAGCTTTATTATACACATGGAAAGCGTTGAAAAAAGCCGGAAGAGGATAGCTGAGCTCAAAGAGCGGATCAACTATCACAATCACCGCTATTATGTACTCGATAGCCCTGAGATCAGCGACACCGAGTATGACGCCCTCGTGCTCGAGCTCAAAAAGCTTGAGGAAGCCCACCCGGATTTAGTCACTCCTGACTCGCCGACGCAGCGGGTCGGCGCAGAGCCTGTTGCAGCCTTCGGTATAGTAAACCACCCGCGTCCCCTTCTCAGCCTGGCCAATGCTTTCTCGGACGAGGATCTTGACGCCTGGTACAAACGTATTTCCAATCTCCTCCCGGGACAGAAATTCGATTTTGTCTGCGAGCTTAAAATCGATGGCCTCGCCGTCGCGCTGACCTATGAAAACGGGATTTTATCCGTGGGTGCTACACGCGGCAACGGCTTCCAGGGGGAGAACATCACTCAGAATTTAAAGACCATCAGGAGCATACCGCTTTCAGTGCCCTCCGGCGCACCGCCGAGATTCGAGGTCAGGGGAGAAGCCTATCTGCCAAAGGGAGGCCTCAAGAAGCTCAACGATGAACGGGCCGACGAAGGACAGCCGCTCTTTGCCAATCCCCGTAATGCGGCCGCCGGGTCGGTAAGGCAGCTCGATCCCAAAATTACCGCGCGCCGCCCGCTCGACACTTTTATCTACCAGCTCGGCTGGGCAGAGGGCAGGGAAATGCCGTCCACACACTGGGAGATCATGCAGTACCTGAAGTCCCTGGGCTTTAAAATCAACCCCAATATCGCCCTTTGCCGCGGCATCGATGAAGTAAAAGAGTTTTACCGCAGGTGGGTGGATAAACGCGAGCAGTTGCCCTATGATGCCGACGGTGTCGTCATCAAGGTGAACTCCATTGCCTTGCAGGAAGAGCTGGGATACGTGGGGCATGATCCCCGCTGGGCTATAGCCTACAAATTCCCCGCCGTCCAGGCAACCACCAGGCTTCTGAACATAGGCATCAACGTGGGCAGGACCGGCAGCCTTAATCCGTATGCTATCCTCGAACCGGTTAACGTTGGCGGAGTCACCATCAGGCAGGCTACGCTGCACAACGAAGAGGACATTCACCGCAAGGATATCCGCATCGGTGACTGGGTGCTCATACAGCGGGCCGGGGAGGTGATACCCGAGATCGTGGAGCCCGTCGTAAGCCGGCGCACCGGTAAAGAAAAAATATTCCACATGCCCAAAAGCTGCCCTGAATGCGGCGCCGAAGTTATCAAGCCCGAGGGGGAAGCGATTCACCGCTGTACCAATACGGCCTGTCCGGCGCAGGCGCTGGAGGAGATCAGACATTTCACCGGCAAGGGGGCCATGGACATAGAGGGCGTCGGCGAGAGGCTTTGCCAGGTACTGTTCGAGAAAGGTCTGGTCAAAGACTCCGGCGACCTGTATTACCTGACCCGCGAGCAGCTTATCGACCTGGAAAGGATGGGGGAAAAGAGCGTCGCCAAAGTGCTCGCCTCTATCGACAACAGCAAACAGCGGTCTCTGCCGCAGCTCATCTTCGCCCTGGGCATCCCCAATATCGGTGGGGAGACGGCGGCTGTCCTGGCGCAGCATTTTCCCGGCATAGATGCCCTGTCCAGAGCCAGCCGTGAGCAATTGATGAGCATCCCATCCATCGGGCCCAAGGTTTCCGATGGTATTCTGGCATTCTTCCGCCAGCCGCAAAACACCGGTATCATCGAAAAGCTCAGGAAGGCGGGAGTAAAGCTGGAGTCAACCGGGGCCGTGCGCAGGGACCTGCCTCTCTCGGGTATGGAATTTGTCATTACAGGAAAATTGGAAACCTCGGGCAGGCAGGAGGTCGAAGCCAGGATCAGGGCTCTGGGTGGCAAGGCCGGTTCGGACGTCAGTAAAAAGACCAATTACCTTGTGACGGGCACGGACCCGGGCTCCAAGCTGGCACGCGCTCAATCGCTGGGTATCAAAGTCCTTAACGAAAATGAATTCCTCGAGACGTTGAAAACCGCAGAAGGAAAGTTAAAACTCTTATAGCCTGGACTCTGTTTATGAAATTAATCGTTGGACTCGGCAACCCCGGCAGGCATTACCGGTTGAACCGCCATAACGTCGGCTTCCGCACTATTGACCACATCGCGGAGAAATATTCCATCCCGCTTAAGAAACGGCTCTGCCAGTCTGATACCGGCCAGGGAATCATCGCGGGCTGTGAAGTCCTGTTGGTCAAGCCCAGGACCTTCGTAAATCTCAGCGGCAATGCCGTGTCGTGCTTGCTCAATAAATTTAAAGCTGCCCCGGCGGATCTCCTGGTGATACACGATGACCTTGATCTGCCCACCGGCAGGATAAGGGTGAAACTGGGAGGCAGGTCCGGCGGCCACAGGGGTATTAAGTCAATTATCGACAGCATCAGCAACCAGGATTTTTGCCGCATCAGGGTAGGTATATCCCGACCCTATAGTGAAAACAGGCAACTTATAGACGAAGATGAAATAGTGGAATATGTCCTGGGTGATTTTACAGCAGAAGAGGAGGACCTTTTTCAACCTGCGGTACTCACGGCTGCAAAAGCAGTCGAGTGTATATTAGTTGAAGGTATAGCCGTTGCTATGAACAGGTTCAACAGGCGTAATATTGCTCCCTGACCTTTTGACTGCCAGGCAGAGATCGCATAAGAAGAAAGGTGATGCCAGATAGGAAATGGTGTTTTTTAGTATTATGTCATTTTACGTTCAGTAATTTTTATGGTTATGCCTAATGACGATTAATTAAATAACGCCCTATTACTCACTTAGTTGAGGCTTGATTAATGGGGTGCATTACATCATACTAGAATAGATAAACCTGGAGCTACGTAAAAAGAAACCATGTTATGGCAATGGTCACCTAGTGTTATCGCAGAATTGGTAGCTTCAGCTATCCTGCTGGTATTGGCAATTTACTTTCCCTGGCGGGATCTCAACCGTCAGGCAAGACTCACCGGGGTAACACTTGTATTTGTCTGTGCGCTTTGGATACTGTCGCACGCTTTTGAAATTGGACTCCCGGTGGTTTCTTCTAAAGAATCCCTAGTGGGGGTACAACTTGTCCTGGGAATCATAGGCGTGACATTCTGGTTGTTCTATATTTTGCACTACCTTGGGCCCAGAAAATTACTTGCCTGGCGTATTTACATTCTATTCGGCATCATGCCACTCATAGCTATATTAGCACTCTCGACCAATAATGTTTATGGACTTATGTGGACGGGGATTGGTATAGACAGCCAAAATCCTTATCTGCCACTTCAACCCACCTATGGCATAATTTACTGGGCCTGTATGGTTTACGTAGCTATGCTGACTTTAACCGGCAGCTTCCTCATTATCTGGAATATCATCCGCCGTCGCTATGGCTACAGCCGGGAATCGATATATTTGCTGGTCGCTGCTGTTCTTCCCCTAATAACAGCTTTTATTGAAGTGACGGGACTGCTCTCATTCTTAAAAACCCCGGTGGGACTTACACCATGGGCAGCCTGTATTGGAGCTATCATACTTATATCGAACTTACCTCAATTCCGTCTAGAGCAAGTCATACCAATTGCACGTGATATCATCTTTGAACGACTTGGAGATTGCATATTAGTACTGGATATGCAGAACCGTGTCCTGGACTTGAACCCGGCAGCAGAGCAACTGATCGGTTACAGAATTTCAGATGCCTTTGGACTGTCCATAGAACGGATATGGCCTTATCAGTCTATTCCGATGATGCCGTTCAATAAAATGGTCAAAGCGGGTGAGGAGCTGGTCTTAGAACGAGATGGTAAACAGCGAGCCTATGACCTGCGTATCTCTACCATTACTGATTCAGGTGGCCGTCTCACAAGTCAAGTGGTTTTACTTACAGATATCACCGATCACAAGCAGGCTGAAAAAGCGCTGCGGGAGAGCGAGGAGCAACTCAGGATATCGATGGAGAATGCCCCTGACGGCGTCTATATGAACGACCTCGAGGGCAACTTCCTCTACGGTAACCGCAAGTGCGAGGAGATACTAGGTTACAAACGTGAAGAGCTAATCGGTAAGAACTTCCTGGAGTTGAATATCCTCCCCGAGAATAGCCTGGCCAGAGCCGCAGAGATATTACAGGATAATATTAATGGCAAGTCCACCGGCCCCGACGAACTGGATCTGATAAGGAAGGACGGCCGCCTTGTACCCGTAGAAATCAACACCAGTGTTTTGCAGCGTGCGGGACAGAGAATCGTGTTCGCTTTCGCCAGGGATATCACCGAGCGCAGGCTATCCGAAGAAAAACTTGAAAAAAGCTACGAATCTCTGAAGAAAAACTTGAATGACGCTATCGATACCATGGTCAAAATTGTGGAAATGAGAGATCCGTATACTGCAGGCCATCAGCGGAAAGTGGCCTACCTTGCAACCGCCATAGCCAGAGAAATGAAGTTAGAAGATACCCGAATCGATCAACTCAGGATAGCGGCAGTAATTCATGATATCGGGAAAATATATGTGCCGTCGGACATCCTCAACAAACCCGGCAAGCTTGCGGACATGGAAATGCAGCTTATAAAAACCCATCCCCAGCATGGCTACGATATTGTAAAAGACATGGATTTCCCTTGTTCTGTTGCAAAGGCCGTCTTGCAGCATCATGAAAGGCTGGATGGTTCGGGTTACCCCAACAGTCTAAAGGGTGAGGATACGCTCCTGGAAGCAAAAATACTGGCTGTGGCCGATGTAGTTGAAGCCATGGCTTCATACCGTCCCTACCGGCCTGAATTGGGTATCGATAAGGCACTGGAGGAAATATCAAAGAACAGTGGCAGGCTATATGATCCTGATGTGGTGGATGTCTGCTTGAAGCTCTTTAAAGAGGAAGAGTTCAAATTCGAAGAATTGGCATAATGACTCCAAAATTTATTTATATCTAAAATCTAACTACGGTTTAGACTTCGACTTGGACTTCGATTTCGATTTTTACCCTTACTGTGAAAATTAAAAAGAGCGGGGCATATTTCAGCCCCGCTCCATTATTTGACTTCTAATAAGGCTGTCTGGCCATCTCTGCCTTCAGCATATATCTGGATATTGTGAATGCGCTTCCGTGCAGGTAACTGTTTACATCTGCACGTTCCCCTATCAACTGCTTAATTAAGTGTCAAATTATACACACATCAAATCGAAATTTACCTTGACTATTTCATTGCTGTTTTGATAGTCTTAGGCTGATATGAAATCCAGGCATTCCGACAGGCCAATCGAACGTAACATTGCTATGGAGTTGGTGCGCGTCACTGAAGCAGCAGCACTGGCTTCTGCCCGTCATTTGGGCAGGGGTGATAAAACAACAATAGATGAGGCAGCGGTAGCTGCCATGCGTTATGTCCTGGGCTATGTCCCGATGGACGGGATCGTTATCATCGGGGAAGGGGAAAAAGACCATGCTCCCATGTTATATATAGGAGAGCGTATTGGTGATGGCTCGGATTTAAAGGTTGATATTGCGGTTGATCCGGTTGATGGGACCAATCTCGTTGCCAGGGGCCTGCCCGGAGCCATCTCCGTCGTAGCACTTTCAGCTAAGGGGACGATGCACTGGCCCAGGCAATTTGTCTATATGAACAAAATCGTCACCGGGCCGGAAGCAAAAGACTGCATTGATATCAACGCACCTGTAGCGGAGAACCTGAAGAATATTGCCGGAGCCAAGAGAAGAAAGATATCAGAGCTTACCGTAGTAGTTATAGACAGGCCACGCCATGAACAGTTACTATCAGACATCAGAAATGCCGGCGCCAGGGTCAAATTGATTTCCGATGGTGATATCGCAGCGAGCATAGAGGCAGCTCTGCCGGAAAGAGAGGTTGATGTACTCATGGGCATCGGGGGTACGCCGGAGGGGGTTCTCTCCGCTGCGGCAATACACTGCATTGGTGGTGCTATTCAATGCAAGGCCTGGCCGCGTGATAACAAGGAAAGAGAGACAGCCATAGCCAGCGGGGTTGACGTTGATAAGGTCTATAAGACAGAGGACCTGATAGGCAGTGACGATGTGTTTTTCGCTGCTACCGGGATTAGCAGCGGCGAATTACTGAAGGGGGTGCGCTATTTCAGCGGAGGGGCGTGGACACAGTCTATAGCAATGCGCTGCCGTTCGGGCACTGTTCGCTGGATAGATGCCCAGCACAACTTTGAACGGCTGGACAAACTCAGTTTCTTTAAAGTACATTGAAGTAAGTTTAGTCAAGGCCAGTCAAAAGGAGGTAAGCAGAAATGACACACGCCCGGCCAAACACTGCATATATTAAAGTCCAGATAACTTTTTCGGACGAGGAACAAAGCAAGTCGTTGGACAAAGCACTTGCAATCAAGTATAAGATTGAGGGCCTGCTCAAGAAGGAGAAACTCGAGATTTATGAGGTTGTCCTGGAAAGCGTTCAGAAGAGCAGGTGACTATGGCTTGAGCCATTAACCAGAGTTGTTAGCATAGTTGTGGTTACAGTACTTTATCATGAATAATATTAACCAACACCCTGCAATCAAAATTATGCGCTATCTTTATTTTCTGTAATACGTTCCAGGACGATAATGCTGATGGCTATACCCATAGAATTAGCTATCATCATGGCGGGGATAGCCGTCATGACAACCTTAAGGGCTTCATCGAGGGGTCGAGCTATCAGCAGTGCCAAAATTCCATGGAGAAGTTCAACAAAAATGGCCAGCACTATGCTCAGGAAGATTCCCAGAAGTTTCCTCTTATTAAGCAAGTAGGCGATACCACCGATTAAACCGGCAAAAATGGTCGCCAATCCGCAAGGAATGCAAGTAAATCCACCGAGGAAATAGCGATGTATCCCTCCGATCAACCCCGCTCCCAGGCCGGCCAGCGGGCCAGCTATTAATCCGGCAACCATAGGCCCGAGGTCTCTTACACTGCTTATCGCCCCGGAAGGTAATTGTATACCGGTATATGTACCAAATACAGAAAATCCACCGAATATTAAACTGACGAAGACTATATCGTACCAGACAGCTTTTTGACGGATTACCCGCTGAACAGTTTTTATCCTGATGACGATCTCCATAAAGACATAGATGAAGACTTCTGTTGTGGCAAACAGTCCCAAAAGCTCATGCATGGCTTCTTTTATATCCTCTTGCTTGAAAGATCAGAACCCGTGTTAATATCTGACTTAACACCGTAATTGTCTCTTTGCTTTGGCATAGATTATATTAATTACAAATAGATACGTCCACCGCTAACTACGAATTCCTTGGGTGCCGGGCCGCTGGAGTGAACCCCATAAAACTGGACGCTTGGGTTAGGAAAGTTGGCAACTCCAATATGTTATGGACGCTTGCCGTTGACACAGGTAAGGGGGTGCAATATACTCATTCGCAGAATCTGTGAAGGAGTAACCTATGAACTGCCACGAACGAACCGCAATCGCACTCAATCTGGGAATACCTGACCGGGTGCCTGTTTTCTCCTGCACCGAGGAGCAGAACCAGATTTACGAAATCCTGGGCGAGAAAGACCAGGCCGTTGCGCTAAGCCTGGTCCAGGAAGGCTGGACGGGAAAGCTATTCAAACTGGCTGCCCCGCTGGCGAATCGTATCGGCTGGTTTAATCGGGAGACGGAGAAATTTATGTCCAAAAAACTCGAGGCCGACATCGCCCTGGGCTATGATTGCTCCTGGCTGATGTATTCGGCGATTTTCAAGTTAAAGGGCAACCGGCAGGCAACCGACATCTGGGGTAAGCTATACGATCTGGTAGCCGACCCGGACGGGAATGTGGACACGCCCATGTACCGGCAGGGATTGCTGACCACGCCGGAGCTATGGGAAACCTGGCATCACCCCGACCCCGACAGATTTTATAAGACGCTGTACCGTGTATTCGCCGACCTGCAAAAACGCTATGGCGGGCGGATTTACCTGATGGGCAGCCTGTTTTCCGGGTTGTGGGAGTCGGCCTCCCAGGTGATGGGTTTGACGGCCTTCTCCGTGACGCTGCGACGCAACCCCGACTTTGTGCGGCACATGGTGAAATACTACGAGACGATTTACCTGGCGACCATCCACGCTACAGCCGATGCAGGGATGCCGGCTTTCGTTTATTCCGATGACATGGGCCATAAGATCGGCCCGCAGACCTCGCCACGCGTGCTGGATGAATTTTTCGGCCCCAGCCTGCGGAGAATTACCGAAGAGGCTCACAAACGCGGCATCAAGATCATCATCCATTCCTGCGGCAACGTGAACCAACTGCTGGATCTTTTCGCGGATTGGGGCTTCGACGGCGTACACTCACTGGAGCCGACTGCCGGCATAGACCTGGCGGCCGTAAAAAAGCAACTGGGAAAGCGGATGTGCATTTTTGGCAACCTGGACATTTCCCACGTGCTGAGCCAGGGCACGCGGGAGGAAGTGGAGGCGGCGGTTAAGTCGACGCTACAGGCTGCCGCTCAGGACGGCGGGTTCATCATGGCCATGACCAACTCGCACAATGCGGTGAAAGTCGAAAACACCCGCTGGATGATCGAATATACCCACCGCTACGGGGTTTATCCTATCACAGCAGATTGAATCGACGAGGTGATCAATGAACGAACATGAAGCCCTACAAGGGGTGTTGGAAACGGTTGTCAACCTGGATATCGATGGAGTGGCAGGGCAGGTGCGCGCTGCTCTAACGGCAGGAGCCGACCCGCGCGCTGTGCTGAGCGAGGGTCTGAGCGCCGGCATGAGGATCGTGGGCGAGCGCTTCCAGTCCGGCGAATATTTCCTGACCGATCTGGTGCTGGCGGGCGAGGTGATGAAAGCCGGGCTGGTTCCGCTGGAGCCTTTGCTGACCAGGACTGATATTCAGGGCAAAGGCACCGTCGTGCTGGCAACTGTCAAAGGGGATATCCACGACATCGGCAAGAACCTGGTGGGTATGATGCTGCGCGCCGCTGGCTTTGAGGTGATCGACCTGGGGGCCGATGTTGCCCCTCAGCGGATCGTTGAAGCAGTGCGCCAACACCAGGTAAAAATCGTGGCGCTCTCAGTGCTGCTCACGCCCATGGTTGTCTCCTTACGAGCCGCGATAGAGGAGATCACCAAGGCCGGGCTGCGCGATCAGGTGAAAATCATCATTGGCGGTGCCTGCACCACGCCGCGCCTGGCAAAAGAGATGGGCTGCGATGCCCACGGAGCGGATGCGATGGCAGCAGTCTATCTCTGCGAGAAATATTTTTAAATCTGTCAACTTTCATCACTAATCCATTTGCTGATCTTCCTCGAAATTACGGCTTCCCTTTCCAATGTTGTAATTACATTCCGCACGGACAGGCCTGACTCCGGGCTGCAGCACGGCATAAACGATTAGCTCCGCCGCCGCCGCCCTCATCCTGGGCGCCGTCCATATCATGAGAAGGCGCAGGGACGGGTACTAAGGATCGTTATGCGGGCGGACGAAGGTCCGTCCCTACGTTTCAGAGATAACTTGCACAAATTGCACTTAATTGGAGCTCTGTCTTAATGGAGCGCAGTATACTTCCTTGTCTCCCCCTGAAAAAAATATGTTCATCGAAACATACGTTTCAATATGCTCCGGGCTTAAACCGTGCCTGATGATACCCCCCCCCCCGCTATCTCAAACCCTGTCCCTGTTCAGCCTGTCATACATCTTTCGGTTGTTTTTATATATATTCAGAAATTCACCCATGAGCTCTGCATAAATCCCCCTGTTTGCAGGATCAGGGTGAAATACCCGGTCATATTTAATAAGCTTCGGGATATCATCAAAGCTGATATGCCCCAGACTCCGGGAGGCGATAAAAGCAGCGCCCCTGGCGTTCGCATGTATCGGCTCCCCGACCTTTTTTATATTACGGTCGAGCACGTCAGCGAAGATCTGGCACCATACATGGGATTGAGCCCCGCCGCCGATGATGCTGATATCCTGCATGCGGCGACCTACGAATTTTTCAACGTATTTAAGGTTCCATGCAGTGTTATAAGCAACACCCTCAAAAAACGCCCTGACTATGTGGTCCGTGTTGGTCGTCAGTGAAACGTTGAAAAGCCCGCCGCGGAGTGTCTTGCTGTCAACGGGGCTCCTCTCTCCGTTGAACCATGGTGCTACGATCAGCTTGCCTGAGCCCGCAGGCACGGACGCTGCTATCTCGTCCATTTTTCTGTAAGAGTCTTCAGGTGGGCTGCCTTTTCGCAACCTGTTTTCATAATATATTATATTTTTTAAAAGGTATGAGAGAGCCCCGCCTGCGATATCCTGCTCATTGATGCACTGGTACTTACCCGGTATCGCTGTCGGCAGAGTTGCAATGCTGTGAAACATGTCTGTCTTTTTAAATGGCGTGATGCACTCGATCCATGAGGATGTCCCTACATAGAGGTGCCCCTCGAAGTCCCTCACCGCGCCGGATCCCACGAGGGCTGACTGGTGATCCGGCGACCCTGCAATCACCTTTACGTCGTTTTTCAGCCCGAGCTCTGCTGCAACATCCGGTTTTATCCTGCCGATAGAGTCTGTAGATTTTATCAGGTCAGGGAGTTTATCCCTGTCTACGCCGAATTTTTTTATAAGGCTGTCGCAGTATCTGATATTGTTTATGTCCCTGATATCTGTGACCCAGAAGAGCATGATCGAGTCAAAGGTCGCAGCAAACTCGCCTGTAAGACGAAGGTTCAGGTAATCCTTGCTGCCCAGAAATTTATATGTTTTTTCGTAGACGCGCGGCAGCTCGTTTTTAACGTAAAGGACGTGGGCTATGTCGTCCTTGCCCGAGAGAGCCGGCCCTCCGCCTGTGATCGTGATCCATTTCATAACATTGGCAAGTCCGTATCCCTGGACAGACGGAAACCCTGACATCACCTTCCTGACATATTGCGCCCCCCTTGAATCCATCCATGTCAGGCTGTTCATTATGTGATTGCCATCCCTGTCAACCGGCACAGTAGTTGAAAAGGTGCTCGATACGCAGACTGCTTCGATTCGCTTTGCTATCGAGCTTTGTCTTTTCAAGAGTTTTTTTGAGGATATTAAAAGCGCCCTCCACCAGGCCCCGGGGTCCTGTTCAGAACCCCCGCCGGGGATATCGATCACCGGCGTTGGCTCGAACTCGTGGTCGACTATCCGGCCATGGATGGTGACGATCGCGGTCTTGAACCCGGAAGTGCCGTGGTCAAATGCGAGGATATATCCGTCATTCTCAAGGCTCATAATCAGATATCGAACTTAGTGATATTGCCCTGTTCGTCAACGGCTTCCACGATAAAGCCGCCGAAGGATTTCCCTCCCTCCTTCTTTTTATCGAGGGTCATCACCTCGGGCAAGAGGGCCAGGAGCTCGTACGGGTGCAGACAGGCCTCCGGAGGCAAAACTCCTTTGCCGTACACCTTGCCCCTGTTCATCAGGATGGCTCCCATTGCAACAGGTATTCCTGTTCCCTCTCCGAGCGCCTGGCTCATGGACGCCATATGGAACCTGAACTCCTTGTATTTTCCATCCTTTTTACCCTTGACCACGATTGATGCGCAGCCCCGCTGTTCTCCGAAGCTGGTTTCCTTTAATATCCGCTCCCTTTCCCTGATGATAAAGGCAACAGCGAAGTCGTAAGGCACCACGTCCCGGCCATTCACTTTAACAGGCTCCCTTGATCCAAGGCCGAGCATGCACATATCGCGTGTAAGGTCGTAATACTCGTCAGGGATAACAGAACCCTTGTTTGTGACCCTTTTTAGCTTTAAATATTTTGGCATGGTAATCTGCTCAGGGTGGGGATATGGATAGAGAGGCACCCTGCCCAGGATGGGAAATTCGAACGTCTCCCTGAGCGCGATCCCGTCCTTCTCGAAATATTTTACGTATTTCAACTCACCGTCGAGGAACATTGGTATATCGATCGACATGCAGTGAAACCTGTGGCCGATAACCCCGGCCCCCTCAACCTTTTCACCTCCGTGAGCGTGGAATATATCAACCGAATCAGTCTCGTCAAGCAGGTTGTCATGAGCAAGTTTGCCTATCACGTTCGTAACGCCGGGCGAGTTACCCATGCCGATAAGAGCAGTTATACCCTTTGATTTAATCTCTTCGTCCATTTCGAGCAGGTCGATGGTGACATCGACATCGTCGCATACATCGACGTAGTTAATCCCTGCCTCAGCAACGGTTTTAAGGATATTTTTAACGGTGCTGTAAAACGGGCCCACGCAGTTTAAGACAACATCAGCCCCCTTGATGGCATGCATGATGCTCTTTTTGTCAAAAGCATTGAATTTTACTGATTTAACCTTCCTCGAATTGATTTCTTTTTCAAGAAGCCTTGCCTTGTCTATGTTGTAATCACCGATAACGACCTCGGAAAATTCGTTGTTGCGTGCCAGGGTTTTAACTGCTACGCTGCCGACTGTCCCCGATCCCCCGAGAACAACTACCCTTGCCATATATTTCCTCCTGTAATAATATTAATACTAAAATTGGGTTCTGCCCGGTTGTGGTTGACAGCTCAGGTTTTGCCTCTGTACTTAAACTCCTATCCGATCATACCTAAATATAATACGACTTATGTTCCATGTCAATCATTTTTTCGATTACCTTTCAAACAACGATAAAACGAACTAAAATTACCACTACTAAATAACTTCCCCCGCGATTGACATAGTTTAACTCCAATTGCCCGTCTTAAAAATCCGATGGTATAATGACACGGCCTCAGAAGGAGTACATCAATTTTGCCCAACATAAAAACCCGCCGGTTGAAGAAAGCAATCATCGCGGTCATCGGCGGGGGTCAGTGTTCGCCCGAAGAGGCACATATTGCAGAGCAGGTCGGCAGGGAGATTGCCAGGCAGGGGGCTGTCCTCGTCTGCGGTGGGCTGGGCGGCATTATGGCAGCAGCCTGCAAAGGCGCTAAATCTGAATCCGCCCTGACGATCGGCATACTGCCCGGTGATGATCCGCTCGCGGCCAACGAGAATGTGGATTTGCCGATTCCAACGGGATTGGGACATGCCCGCAACGTCGTCGTAGTACAAACGGCACAGGCTGTAATAGCCATCGACGGCGACTACGGCACTTTGAGCGAAATAGCCATAGCTTTGAAATGCGGCATACCGGTTATCGGTTTGAAAACATGGTCGCTGTCGAAAGAGGGTAAAATGGATAATTCCATAATACTCGCCGATAATGCCGCAGACGCCGTATCCAAAGCTATGAAGTACGCCAGCAGGGTCGTGAAGGAATAAGATGATGAGTGCCAGAGGTAACATGCAAATAAAGAGCATCGTGGGACGGGAAATACTTGACTCAAGGGGCAAACCCACGATCGAAGTAGCAGTCCGTCTCAGCGACGGCGCATCGGGCATTGCAGCCATTCCTTCTGGCGCGAGCACGGGCAAATATGAAGCGCTGGAGCTGCGGGACGGCGATAAAAAACGCTACGGCGGCCTGGGCGTCCTCAAAGCCGTCAGCAATATCGATAAAATCATCGCGCCCGCACTGCTCGGCCTGGATGCCTCAGACCAGGGAAATATAGATAACAAATTAATCCAACTCGACGGGACACCCGATAAATCCAACCTGGGAGCCAATGCCATCCTCGGCGTCTCCCTGGCAGTTGCCCATGCGGCAGCATGCTCAATGAACCAACCTCTTTACCGGTATATCGGCGGCGAAAAGGCCTGCGTTTTGCCCGTCCCCATGATGAACATACTCAACGGCGGCAAACACGCGGAGAACTCAACCGACCTCCAGGAGTTCATGATCATGCCGACGGGCGCCAAAAGCTTCAGCCAGGCGCTGCAAATGGGCTCCGAGGTCTACCATGCTCTGAAGACGACTATTAAAAGAAAGGGGCTGAATACAAACGTCGGCGACGAGGGTGGCTTTGCACCGTCGCTGGCTTCCAACAGGGAAGCCATAGAGCTCATATTATCGGCGATCGAAATGGCCGGGTATAAACCGGGTTCGGACTGCAATATTGCCATCGACGCGGCAGCGAGCAGCTTTTATATTGACGGTAAGTACGTCCTGGCGAGGGAAGGGAGATCGCTGAGCGGGTCGGAAATGGTTGAGTTTTATGTTGACTGGATATCAAAGTATCCCATAATCAGCATCGAGGACGGTCTGGATGAAGACGACTGGGACGGCTGGGTAGCCCTGACCGGGAAACTGGGTAACACAGTCCAGATCGTCGGCGACGACCTTTACACCACCAACGTCAACCGCCTGAAGCAGGGCATCGACCTCAAGGCTTCCAACTCCATTCTGATCAAGCTGAACCAGATCGGCACCTTAACCGAGACGCTCGCCGCCATCGAGATGGCGCGCAAGGCAGGCTGGACGGCCATCATCAGCCACCGCTCCGGCGAGACCGAGGACACAACCATTGCCGATCTCTCGGTGGCGGTGAATTCCGGCCAGATCAAGACCGGGGCACCCTGCCGCAGCGAGAGGGTGGCCAAGTACAACCGGCTCCTGAAGATAGAAAGGGAACTCGGCACTAAATCAAAATTCCCCGGGCGCAGCGCCCTGCTTGTTTAGGAGGTAAATCCCGCATGGAACTTTTCAAGGGTATCAACCAGATCAAAGTGCCCCTGCCCAGGGTGGGCATGGACAGCATCAATGTCTATATCATCGAGGGCGCCAGCGGGAACCTGATGATCGATACCGGGTGGAATACCACCGAATCATTTAACGCGCTGGCAAAGGAGATGAAGGCCAGCGGCTTCGCCATGAAGGATATAACCCAGATCGTTATCACGCACCTGCACCCCGACCATTTCGGGCTTGCAGGCAAGATAGCCGAGCTTTCCGGCGCAAAGATCATGCTGAGCGAGATCGAAAACTGCCTGCTGGATTCCCGTTACCTGCACCCCGAAAACCTTTTGAAGCTGCTGTCTGAATTCCTCAAAACCAACGGTGTGCCCGACTATGAGTTGAAGATGCTCTCGGAAGCATCGCTGAACATGCTCAAAAATGTCGCACCATTGTTATCAGTAACCAGTCTGAAAGCGGGCGATACGGTCTCATTAGAACCCTACGAATTCGAAGTCATGCTGACGCCGGGGCATTCACCCGGACATATCTGCTTATATGAACGCAACAAGCAATACCTCTTCGCGGGCGATACCGTGCTCTCCGAGATCGTCCCCAACGTTGCCTACCATCCGCAGTCAGGCGAGAATCCGCTCGGTGATTACATCAACTCGCTTAATACTCTATCCGAACTCGAAGTTCGCTTCGTCTTACCGGGACACGGCGCGGTCTTCAGCGGCCTGGGACCTAAAATTGACGGCATACTCGGCCACCACCGTGAGAGGATGATGAACATACAGAAGGTCATGGGGATAGAGATGAAAAACGCGTTCGAAGTGGCCAGAGAAATCCCCTGGATTATCAACGGCGAGACAATGCCCTATAATAAACTCGAGCCCATCGACCGCAGGCTGGCGGTGCTGGAAACGCTGGCGCACCTGCAGTACCTGGTAGCTGAAAATCAGGGCAAAAAGACTTCCCGGGGGGATACAACGGTTTACTGGGCAGGAGGATGACGGTGGATAAACTGCTGAAAAAAATACAGGATTTGAAGCTCGAATATAAAGATCACCCCCAGCCCGGCCTGCTGATAGCCATGCCCAATCCCTCCCCCGACAGGGACTATGAGGTCCTGGCGGTATCGTCTGAATTTACCGCGCTCTGCCCGGTCAACCCCGGCCAGCCGGACTTTGCCACCGTGACCATCAAATACGTGCCCGATAAATATATAATCGAGTTCAAATCTTTAAAATTATACCTGACGAGCTACAGGGCAGTGACCATATTCTACGAAGCTTCGACCAACCGCATACTCAACGACCTGGTGAAGGCGGTCAGGCCGAAATCCATGGAAGTGATCACCGACTGGAACGTACGCGGCGGCATGTCGACCAGGATTACCGCGGCCTACACTAAAAGAAAATCCGCAAGAGGAGGCTGAGTCATGGCAATAAAAATAGGCATTAACGGGTTCGGACGCATCGGCAGGCTGGTCTTCCGCGCTGTATCCCAGCACTACGGCGAAAAACTCAACGTCGCTGCTATAAACGACCTTACCGACGCGAAAACCAACGCGCATCTTTTAAAATACGACAGCACCTACGGCATCTACCCGGGCAAGGTGGAAGCCTCCGCGGATTCCATAATAGTCGACGGAGAGAAGACGAAGGTCCTGGCCGAACGCGACCCGGCCAAAATCCCCTGGAAGGATTACGGGGTTGATATCGTCATCGAATCCACCGGCCTCTTTACGGATGCAACCAAAGCCGCCGCCCACCTCCAGGGCGGAGCCAAAAAGATCATCATCTCGGCTCCGGCCAGCAACGAGGACATTACCATCGTTCTCGGAGTAAACGAGGACAAGTACGAACCAAAGAAACACAATATCATCTCCAATGCCTCCTGCACCACCAACTGCATAGCACCCGTCGCCAAAGTGCTGAACGATAATTTCGGCATAACCAAAGGTTTGCTTTCGACAATACACGCCTATACCAACGACCAGAGGCTGCTGGACATGTACCACAAGGACCTGCGCCGCGCGCGCTCGGCCGCGCTGAACATAGTGCCGACAACGACGGGCGCGGCCAAAGCCGTGTCCCTGGTGATCCCCGAGCTCAAGGGCAAGCTCCATGGAATCGCGCTCCGCGTGCCGGTGCCCACGGTATCGCTGTGCGACCTGGTATGCGACCTCGGCAAGGAGGTCACCGTGGATCAGATCAACTCCACCTTCAGGGAAGCCGCCAACGGCAGGCTCAAGGGCATCCTGGAATATTGCGAAGAACCCCTGGTCAGCACCGATTTCCGGGGCAACCAGCACAGCTCCATCTTCGATTCACTGCAGACGATGGTGCTGGGCGGCAACATGGTCAAGGTGATCGCCTGGTACGACAACGAGTGGGGCTACAGCTGCCGCATGGCGGACCTGGCCCTGTTTATATTTAACAAGGGGCTGTAGACCATGGCCGAAATACCGAACTCCACGAATAGTCATTGTGCCGAGGGTCCCGCGCATCCTTCAGAAATCCTGCAAAAACCATGGTTCTGCGTGGCCATCTGCCATGATGGCTCGGTATTTATGGAGGATGCAGAATCACCTGCCAGTTTTTTCGAAGTCGTACAGAACTCCATCATCGCCTGGGTAGATTACCGTACGGCCAATTTTGAAACGGATGTGCACCTCGGAGCCAATATGCTTGGCTTCAGCAGTCGACTCGTCAGTTCGCTCGTCGATAACCGCGGGACATTATACGAAGACTACGACACTGAAATGGGCATCAAGCTGCTTTCCATCCAGATAAGGATCAACGAGCATATCGACGTTCAATCACATTCCACAGTACTGCTGTTGAGAAGAAATTTTATTTTGACAATTCACCCGCTCCTGGTCGACCGGCGTTTCACCCGCCTGCGCCGCTATTCTGACACCATACTCAAGAAAATCCCCCTGGATATATCGGGAGAAGACAAGCTCACCATGCTGCTCATCCGCATCATTGACCAGAACAACGACCGCAACTTCGAACACCTGCGCCAGATCGAGGAGAAGGGTGACGATTTGAATAAGAGTTTGATGGACCCTCAGACGCCGCGCACCATGCTGGGACCGCAGATTTACGGCATGAAACACGCGTTGATTACCTACCTCGACGCCCTGTGGGAAACGATAGACGTGCTCCATGATCTGCGTTACGGCGATGCCAACCTGCTGACCGACGAACCAAAGCTCCTGGAAAGAGTAGGGCTTCTCGCTGAGGACGTAAGCCGCCAGATCGGCCTTGCGGAGCATCTTTCCGAGGTGCTGGCATCGGGACTGGAGGTACTGCAATCCATTTACAATAACCAGCTCCAGGTGATGAACAACAGGATGGCCCTTTTGATGACCTATCTGACGGTGCTGGGCACGGCCGTACTGGTTCCCAATACCCTGGCAACCATCTTCAGCAACTCCGCCTTTGCCATGGAACCCAGGGATGTAGGCTGGTATGTAGCGCTGCTCGTCGTTTCGACGGTTGCTGCCACCCTGCTCGCGTTCTGGTGGGTGAAAAAATCCGGCCTGATACCCAAGAAAATGGACTGATGAAAGTTAGCCTAAATAGTAAGTGCCGACTGGCTTGATATACCCGTCAGCTTCCCACTTACCTCCCAGAGCCTTGCGGCAACTTCTCTGTCATAGGTCTGCGCCGAGCTTTTGCAGGCAGCGCCTTTAACTTTGACTTTAGAGAACTTCAAATGTTGCCCGGTCTGAAAATAACTGCAGGATACGTCCTCAACTTCATCCGACGATGCCAGGTAAAGCGGTATCTTCGCCCCCTCTTCGGGACCTTTAATAAATAGCTTGAAGAAGGCATCGATAAATTTGCTGGAATGTTCCCACAACCGTGTTGAAACGCCGCCCGGGCATACACAGTTAACCGTAACCCCGCTGCCCTCCAGGCGCCATGCCAGCTCGTAGGTGAAAATTATGTCGGCAAGCTTCGATTGCGCGTAGCTTATATCCCTGTTGTAGCCCTTCTCCCCCTGCAGATTATCGAAGTCAAGCTGCAGCGCCCTGTGTACCATGGATGACATATTGATGATCCTCGCGGGAGCGCTCGCCTTAATCACGTCCAACAATAAGTTCGTCAGTAAAAAATAAGCCAGGTAGTTAACGGCAAAGGTCATCTCCATACCGTCTTCCGTCAGGCAGCGCCTGTCCATAATCACCCCTGCGTTGTTGACCAGGACATGCAGATTATTATGTTTTTTCTTATATTCTTCAGCCAGTTTCCTGATCTGCGCCCGGGACGACAGGTCGGCAAGCAGCAACTCGATGGAATCATTGCCGCTCTTCCTCCGTATTTCCTCCAGGGCGGCCTGACCCCTCCCCACATCACGGCACACCACGATCACATCAGCGCCGAGGTTAGCCAGGCCCAGGGCTATTTCCCTGCCTATGCCCGAGCTGGCGCCCGTAACCATGCAGACCCTTCCCTGCATATCCATTTTCACATCGGCACCATCAATCGACTTTAACCAGTTTATCCAGGCGTTCTATGGATTTTTCAATATAGGAATCATCCTTAATTTCGAGCTTTATAGCCCCGTTGGGGCATGTCTCTAAACAATTGCCGCAACCCAGACAACGGTCACCGATGACGGCATGCCCGTCAACCTGCGTGATGTTATCCACGAAGCATGCCCCCGAACTGCAGGTGGCACAGCCAAGGCATTTGTCCGTCACGCTGACTGTCACGCCGGGCATTCTCGTCACTTTGTTAGCGATGCCGGGTTCTATCTGTGGAATAAAGCGCCACAGGCAGCAGCACGGACAACAATTGCATATGGTGAGCAACTGGTCGCCAGGTTTGACACCCAGCCAGACCGTATCGAGTTTATTCCTGCCTATCAGATGAAAAAGACCTGCCCGGCGGCATTTTCTGACATGCTCATGTGCCTGCCCCCTGGTAACCAGACGGCCCAATTTGGGATTTATGCCCAGGACCGCTTTGCCTAGGAACAGGCATCCGAGATTCTGAGGATAATCTCTGCAATGTGAGCTTTCACGGCAGATGCAGAAATTCATAATCCAGTGATAATTAGCCTTGTCGATAAAATAATGTACGACCTGCGATGGTAAAACCATCTGCCGGGTTTGATCCACATCCTTGCCGACCGCTACCACCCTGTCCCTGGGGAGATACATGATGTCGTCGCCGTCGAATAACCACTTATCCAGTATTTTCCCGATGCCGCGAATCCTGGTGAGACGGGCAAGCAAGAAACGCTGAGGAAAGCCTAACTCAATTAATTTTACTAACCAGACCGGTTGAGCCATTTCTAATATTCCAGGGATCCTGATTTAGCGGCTTTAACAGGTATCAATGAAATTGAAACTATTTTCTAATATTGTACCTTCACCCGTTGCGGCGAGCAATTATATGCTGTGCATTCATATTGGTCACAGAACAATCAATTTACAGCCATATAAATAAACTTTTTATTACATATTACGTTTATATATAATAGACGCCAGGTAAATTCGAGGAAACCTGGTGTTAAACGAAGAACATATTGTACAGAAGGCTATAAATGGCGATCGTGAAGCATTTACCAGGCTCTACGATATGCACTTTGACCGCATATACCGCTACATATATGTCAGGGTGTATAGCCAGGCAGAAGCCGAAGATTTAACGCAGGACGTGTTTATTAAAGCATACGGGGCAATAAAATCATACAAATGGCGTGACCTGCCTTTTCCCGCCTGGTTGTTTAAAATCGCACATAACAGGATAATCGACCATGTAAGAAAGACTTCCAAAGAGAAGAAGGCCAGCCTGGATGAAGCCGGCGCCATCAGCTCCGGCGATCCTGTGCAAATGACGGAGCAAAACTTCGAGGTCTTTCAGTTGAAACAGGCGCTGCAAAGGTTACCCGATGCCCAGCGTGAAGTAGCCACTCTGCGCTTTATATCGGAGCTCTCTATCACTGAAGTGGCGGTAGCGCTGGGCAAAAGCGAGGGCACTGTTAAAGCCCTGCAGTTCAATGCCGTTGCGTCGCTTAGAAAACTGCTTTACGGTAAGATCGATGCCTAAGATAGAAGAAGTATTCAACGACTGTTTTGACCGCTTGCTTTCGGGCGAAAGCCTGGAAAGCTGTCTCGGCCGCTATCCGGAACATGCTGCCGAGCTACATTCCATGCTCAGCGTAGCATTTGACGTCAGGCGCAGGGCCTACCCTATCCAGCCCAGGCCCGAGTTCAAATACTGGGCTCGCGTGCGGTTGGCAGGCGTGCAGGACTACGTAAGCAGGCAGCCCGTTAAAATAAAGCCGAGCATTTTCAGCTGGCAGCGCAGATGGGCGGTCGCCCTGGCTGCCATCCTCGTCTTTGTCCTGGCATCGGGCGGCACCGCCGCCGCCTCTTCTCAAGCCATGCCGGACCAGCCTCTTTACGTGGTCAAGCTGGCGGTGGAACAAACCCGGGTAGCCCTGACCTTCTCGGATATCGATAACGCAGAGCTGCATGCACAGCTTGCCGAGAAGCGGGCTGAGGAAATTGCTATCATGGCCAATCAGGGTAAAACAGATAAAATCACCTCCACCATTGCACGCATGAACTACCAGCTTGAGCAGACGGAGCTCTCCCTGCAGAAATACAATACGGGCAACACCGGGGCCGCCGGTTCCGCATCTACAACTGCTGTGCCGCCGGCATCAACTACAACTTCCCCGGTGAAACCTTATACCCCGCCGGCCGAATCACAAACTCCCGGCCAGACAACCACACCATCCGGCGTGGACGCGGCGCGCGTTACAACCAATGTGAACAGGGCGAAAACGGCCATCAATGCCAGCACCACCAAGAGCCTGGCTATCCTGGAGAACGCCCTGGACAAAGCGCCCGATTCAGCGAAACCTACCCTTAACGAATTGATCGAGCGGACGAAGAGAGCCAATGAAAGTTTCAAGGTACATCCCCTCAGGTGACCGCCTGCCTGTTTCACCGCCTTCCGGCACCACGAGGATAACCCCACCGGTCAGCGGCAGCACAACAGATACTAATAAAAGCGATTCAATAAAGTAATATATATCCGGCAAAATATTTTTTGTTCACAGGAGACTGAAATGAGATTTTTAGCAAAACCCGTAATCGTGGCTTGTCTAGTTCTTATCCTTGTCACCTCGTTTGCCTGTTCTTCTGCCAAGGCGCCTTCCGCGACATCGCCTGCGCCGCCTCCAGCGCCGTATACGGCAGGGGAACGGCAAGCGAGCAAAGGATTTGCTGCAGATAGCGCAAATTCATCAGAAGGGGGTACCGCGGACGCGGTCGACCGTAAGATAGTAAAAACCGGGTCGCTAACCCTGGAAGTCAAGGACATAAGCAAAACTCAAGATGAGATAGCTGCGCTGGCAGGCCAGCTAAACGGCTATGTGGTGTCGTCCAACCAGCGGGCGGAAGATGACGAGGACCCCAGCGGGTTTATTTCCATCAGGGTGCCCGCCGAAAAGTTTGACGTAGCATTGGCAAAGCTAAAGCCGATGGCCGTGAAAGTCCTCTACCAGACCACCAAAAGCCAGGATGTGACCGAGCAATATACGGATCTCAAGGCACAGCTCCATAACCTCGAAGCTACCGAAGCGCAGTATTTAGAGTTGCTTAAGAAGGCCGACAACGTCAAAGACATACTCGAAGTGCAGCGCGAGCTCTCCAACGTCAGGGGCAATATCGAGAGGGTAAAGGGACGCATCCAGTACCTCGAGCGCACTTCAGATACGTCGTTAATAGAGGTATCCCTTAAGAAGACCAGGCCCATCGGCGAAAGCACCTGGGACGTTCCCGGCATTTTCAAGGCGGCAGTCGACGGCCTTATCGCATTCGGCAAGGTGCTGGCAGGCATAGCAATCTGGATACTCGTATTCGCCCCCGTATGGATAATCATCCTGGTTATTATTTTCCTCGTCAGGCGCAGGAAGAAGGCTAAGACCCTGGCCCAGAAGTAACAAACAGTGCAAATCAGCTATAATAAAGGGCAGCTATTAATATGCTGCTCTTTATTTTTATGAACAGTCATCCTAAAAAAATCTGGGGATTCCTGTGGAAACCAGCATGAAACCCATAGAGTGGCTGGGCGACCGGTTAAGAATACTTGATCAATCTCAATTGCCCGCATTTGAAAAATATCTTGAGCTCCATGATTACCGAGATGTCGTTAACGCGATAAAGGACTTGAAGGTCCGTGGAGCGCCTGCCATAGGCATCGCCGCTGCATACGGAATCGCGCTGGGTGCCCTCTCAATACTGTACCGTGACAAAAGAAAATTCCTGAAGGAACTGGACAGCATAATCAGTGAATTTTCAGCGTCAAGACCTACTGCCGTCAATCTTTTTTATGCCGCAAATAAAATGAGAGAGGCGGCTATACAGAAAGAGTCGATATCGAGCATTCAAACAAACCTCATTGAAACCGCAAGAAAGATACACAGGCATGAAGATCATGCTATGTCACGGTTAAGCAGGTACGGGGCAGATCTGCTTAAAGACGGTTTCACCGTGCTGACTCACTGCAATACGGGACAGCTTGCCACCGGCGTAAAATACGGCACGGCCCTCGGCGTCATCACAGCGGCCGTACAGCAGGGGAAAAAGATAAACGTATTTGCCGATGAAACACGCCCCGTCCTCCAGGGCGCACGCCTTACCGTATGGGAACTCATCAAGATAAAAATACCGGTAACGCTGATTACCGATAATATGGCAGGGCATTTCCTGCAGCGGCATAAAATTGATTGCGTCATCGTGGGTGCAGACCGCATTGCAGCTAACGGTGATACCGCTAATAAGATCGGCACATATTCGCTGGCGGTGCTGGCAGGGGAAAACCATATCCCCTTTTATGTCGCCGCCCCTACAAGCAGCATTGATATAACTATCAGGTCAGGAGCAGAAATCATCATTGAAGAAAGAAGCCCCGACGAGGTTTTAAACTTCAAGGGTGTCCACATCGCGCCAAGGGGAACCCGGGCTGCCAATCCCGCCTTTGACGTCACACCGGGTAAATATATCAGTGCCATCGTTACTGAAAAAGGTATAATTAGAACGCCGTTCAAACGCAGCATTAAAGCGATATTACAGGAGGATGATTAATGTTACAGCCTAAAGTCGGCATCATAGGCGGTAGCGGGCTATATCAACTCGAGGGGATGACCAGAGCACAGGAAGTCAAAATAAGTACGCCCTTTGGCGATCCCAGCGACGTTATCACACTGGGCAACCTCGACGGAGTTCATACGGCCTTTTTGCCCAGGCATGGTGTGGGACACAGGATTAGCCCCAGCGAACTGCCTTCCAAAGCCAATATATACGCCCTTAAGTCCCTGGGAGTCGAATTTATAATTGCCATTTCTACCGTGGGCAGCCTCAAGGAAAAGATTAAGCCCATGGACATGGTCATCCCCGATCAGATTATCGACAGGACGGTGCTCAGGCAAAATACATTTTTCGGAAATGGGATAGTCGGTCATGTGGCATTTGCCGACCCGTACTGCCCTGTGCTCAGCGACGTGCTTTACGATGCTGCCCATAAAACCGGTGCCCGTGTACATGATGGTGGCACCTGCATTGTCATGGAAGGTCCACAGTTTTCCACGAGGGCAGAATCTGAGCTGTACCGCTCCTGGGGTGCGGATGTCATCTTGATGACAGCATTGCCCGAAGCCAAGTTAGCACGCGAGGCTGAAATATGCTACGCCATGATGGCCATTGTGACCGATTACGACTGCTGGAACGAATTGGCTGAAACCGTTTCAACTGAGATGGTGATAAGCAACTTAAAAAAGAGCATTGAAACCGCCAAAAAGATACTGCGTCACGCTATTACCAGCCTGCCACCATCCCGGGGCTGTGCTTGCACACATGCGCTTGAAAATGCCATAATTACCGCCCCCGCAGTGATTCCGGACAAGGCAAAGAAGGACCTGGATATTCTAATCGGGAAATACATCAAATAATCTTGAGCTGACCGTGAAATTAAATTTCAACTGCAGGCCTACTCTCATAGGCAGTGTGCCGTACACTGACCCTGCGGTTGCCTGCGCCAAAGTAGGGAAGTACCTGCCAGACTTCCCTGCCTGGCCGCAATTACCGAGAAGGTCCAATCTGGAAAATATGTATGCCCAGTATAGCGAGGGTTTCCCCGGCATCGTTATAAACGGGCAGAAAATCTCGCTGAAAAGAAATCCTGGTTTTGACGAACACCTTGAGCAGATTTTTTTGGATTACTCTGAAAGTAAGATCGACAAATACTTTATCGGCAAAGATTATGCTGCCGGTTTACACGCATTCTCCTCACTGGGCCGCTCTGCTTCTGAAATAGTAAAAGGACAAATCACAGGCCCAATCAGTTGGGGGTTATGCGTGATTGACGACGCCGGCAGGGGGATCATTTATGATGACGTCTTATCCGATGCCATCGCGAAGTTTTTAAAGCTCAAAGTGGCCTGGCAGGAGAATTTTCTAAGAAACGTAGCTCATCAAACCATCATATTTATAGACGAGCCCTACCTGGCGTCTTTAGGTTCAGCATTCATCGCTATATCCGGCGAGGAAGTCTCTTCCTTGCTTGAGGAGGTACTCAGCGGTATCCAGGGCATTAAAGGCATCCATTGCTGCGGCGGTACGGACTGGTCGCTTTTACTCAAATTGCACATAGATATACTTAGCTTTGACGCGTACAGCTATACCGATTCCCTGCTATGTTATGCAGAAGATGTTAAAAGATTTTTGGGCCGCGGCGGGGCCATAGCCTGGGGCATAATTCCCAATGACGAAGACACCCTGAAAAAGGAATCATTGTCAAGCCTTTATGACAGGTTCGGAGAGGCATTGGCACCCTACACCAGGGGTGGAATTTCTATCAAAGAGATCATTTCAAAAAGCCTGATTACGCCAACCTGCGGACTGGCATCGCTTTCGAACGAGGCAGCGGAAGAAGTCCTTAAACTACTTGTGGAGCTTTCCCGGATGATAAATAAGAAATACGTTCACTGAAAGCTCTCCTTATTTGAAATCCTTAGCGACTTTAGCGATAATACAAGATGAATTCTAATTTAAGGATACGTTATTCGGGTGAAGTAATATGAACAAAAGAAAAAGAATGGCAATCCTCAAACACCGCCGTAAGAGAAAAAAGCTTGAGGAAAAGCGCAAGGCTTTACTGCTTGTTTCCGGCAGGACCACAAAGCCGACGGTGAAAGTTGAACCCAGGAAAGAAAAGGCGATGCCGAAGGCAGTCAAAGCTTTGGCTGAAATCTTGAAGCCTAAAAAAGCCGCACCGGCAAAGAAAGCTGCAGTAAAGAAGGAAAAAGTTACGCCTGCAAAAAAGGTTGCAGCAGCAGAAAAGGCTGAAAAACCCGGGAAGGCGCCTGCCAGAAAGAAAAAGGCGGAAACGGCAGCTGAGCCCGCTAAAGTTGCGAAAACAGCAGCACCGAAAAAGACCACAACCAGGAAAAAGAAACCCGAGGCCAGCGAAAAAAGCTAATGGGTCAAGCTTATCTACTTACCGGTATGCCCGGAACTGGCAAGACCAGTATTATCCGGCAGGCAATAACGCAGTCACATTGCAATGCCGGCGGTTTCTATACCGAGGAAATTAGAAATGTGGGCGTCCGCGAAGGTTTCCGCGTAGTCACCCTGGAAGGAAAGGATGCTGTGCTTGCCCATATCGACATAGGCGGCCCCTTCCGCGTTGGTAAATACGGCGTTGATATCGATGTGCTCAACGACACCGGTGTAGAAGCAGTCTATAATGCAATTGAAAAAAACGACGTCATTGTGATCGACGAAATAGGAAAGATGGAATTATTTTCGCCCCGGTTTATCACAGCAGTGGTGGATGCGTTAAACAGTACCAAGAAGGTCCTGGGATCTATAACGTTGAAACCGCATCCCCTTGCAGACTCGATAAAGCTGAATAGAAACATCAGGGTTGCCGAACTGACAAGGAATAATCAGGGACAGGTCCTTGCCGAGATACTGGCGTGGCTGAAATAGCTCACGGATGGAAATTACATTACAGCCCTTCGCTGAAATTCCCCGGGGTATTTTAATTGAACTAAAAACCCGACTCCACGAAGCTTTCGGCTGTCCGATCGACATTAAAGATCCAATCCCTGTACCGGAAGAAGCATTTGATCCGCGCAGGAAACAGTATTTATCTGACGCTTTTCTCGCAAAGCTAAAGGCAATGTCAAAAAACGCGGGAAAGCTTCTCGGCATCACAAAAGTCGATCTATTTACAGACAGCTTGAACTTCGTTTTCGGCCAGGCAGATAGCGAAGCTGGTGTAGCAGTAATTTCACTGCACCTGCTCAGGCAGGAACATTACGGATTGCCCCCGGATGAGCAGCTCCTGATGGAGAGAGCATTAAAGGAAGCAGTCCATGAGCTCGGACATACCTGTGGCATAGGGCACTGCCCGGATGGTTCATGCGTGATGCATTTCTCCAACAGTCTATTTGATACAGATTACAAAAAGACCTATTTCTGTAGCCGCTGTCAGCCAAAACTGATATTATAGTTTTCCGAATTAACAAATACTTTAAAGGGGGCCTAAATTGAGAAAAGTAGCCGTAGCAGGCGTCGGTATGACCGAGTTCAGTGGTAAACAAAATAAAACTGCCGTGGAGCTATTCAGTGAAGCGGCCATTGACGCGATTAGCGAGTCAAATATCAAACCAAAGGATCTTCAAGCTCTCTTCCTGGGGAATTGTCTCAGCGATTTCGCCGAAGGGCAGGCCCATATTCAGGCTTTTTGCGCCGATAGCATAGGGGCTGCCGGCATTCCTGCCAACAAATATGAGAATGCCTGCGCCTCGGCAGCCGCCGCAGTCCGCGATGCATTCATTTCTGTCGCCGGCGGTTTTTACGACGTAGTAATAGCAGGGGGGACAGAGACAGCAGCCAAAATGGGAACACCACTCGCCACCAGGACTTTTGCCATGGCAAGCGACAGCCGCTATGAGTTCCCTGCCGGCATCACCTTCCCCGGCGTCTTTGCTTTACTGGCACATCTTTATTCCAGAAAATACGGCATCCCCCTTGAGAAGTTGAAACATGCGATGGCCCTCGTCTCCGTAAACTCGCATTATTACGGCGCACGCAACCCCAAAGCTCAGTTTCAGAAAGAGATAACCGTCGAGGACGTGCTCAAAAGTTTCATGGTAGCAACGCCCATTCAGCTTCACGATTGCTGTCCTTTTACCGACGGAGCAGCCGCAATTGTGCTGGCGTCGGAAGAAGTAGCTAAAAAATTGACTCCCAGGCCGGTTTTCATAGCCGGCGTCGGCCAGGCATCGGCCGGGAACCTGTTAACTCAGAAAGAGTTCCTACCCAGGATCCATTCCAGAGAGCTGGCCGTCAAACAAGCTTACGCTATGTCAGGATTAGGACCGAAAGACATAGATGTTATTGAACTGCACGACTGTTTTAGCATGGCAACCATAATTGCGCTGGAAAGCCTCGGATTCTTTGAATATGGAAAATCGGGCGAAGCCATTGAAAAGGGCGAGACCAGGATAGGCGGTAAAATTCCGGTCAATGTCTCCGGTGGATTGAAGGCCAAGGGGCACCCCATCGGCGCCACCGGCGCCGCCCAGGTTTACGAAATAGTGAAACAACTCAGGGGCGAATGCGGCGAACGCCAGGTAGAGGGCGCCAAAACCGGCATGACGGATTGTCTCGGCGGGGATGGCGGCACCCTGTGCAACATTATCCTTCGCAAGGGTTGGTAAAACCTCTGAATCGAGTTAAACTAACAGGAGAGTGAGAATGCCATATAAACTTACCTTTAAAGAATACAACGAAGCGCTCAAACAAAATAAGTTTCTCGGCCTTAAATGCAACGCATGCGGCACGGTTAACGTTCCACCCAGACTCATGTGTCAGAACTGTAGTTCCAGTGATATGGATGTTCTGGAGCTCAAAGGGAAAGGAATAATCCAGACTTTCACCGTCATCAACGTTGCCCCGGAAGGTAGGGAAAGCGAAGTCCCCTATATTGTGGTTCTGGTAGAACTGGATGAAGGTCCCTGGATCATGGGCAACCTCGGTGGAATCAAACCGGAAGAGGCCACCATAGGCATAATCGGTAAAAAAGTGCTCATGGGAAAGGCAGCCGTATACGCAGGAGATAAATATAGCTGGGGCGAACTGGCACGGCCGGTCTTCACGCTGGCAGGATGAAGCGGTCACCATTTCAACATAATCTTAAAATACCGCCAGCAGCATAGAACTCTGCAAACTGACAGAATCTTTCACGGAGGGAAAATTGACGAAGCTAAACGACTACAGCGGTGACTTTAAGCCGAATCTTAAGCCCAGCGATCTCTCTTACGAAATGCTGGAAAATCTGATTAAAGTCTACGCCCGGCTTTACAAGGCCCTGGACGGCTTCTGGTACCTTTCAGTTATGGAACGCAGGGGCAACGAAGAGGCGCTTGAGTATGATATCAAGGTCTGGGAAAAACTATGCCTGTATGAGATGGAGAAAATAACCAGGCAGTTCAATATTCAGGGGAAAGATGTCAAATCGCTGATGAAAGCTTTTCAACTCAGCCCCTGGGCGTGGAATATTAAATCCGAGTTTGAAATGATCAACGATAACCACGTCATATGGTGGGTAACACACTGCCCCACAGTCAATGCGCTGGAAAGGGAAGGAGGGGGCAGGGAAAATGATATCTGCAACAATGTGGAGGTCAGGCTGAATAAGCTTTACGCTTCATTCTTTAACCCTGACATCGAGGTAAATTGCCTCAAAACCCCGCCGAGGGAAAGTAAAGATGATATCTACTGCCGCTGGGAGTTCAAACTGGCAAAGTAACAGCATAATTTTGCCGGGTACATTGACAAACTAGCAAAAAGCTCATATTATGATAATGTCCATCGACCTACAGGTGGCGGTGAGACAAAATTTTATAATTTAATACAAAGTCCGCTTGGATCAGTGATGACCGAGACGGTAATAAGGCAGAATAATATGGCCTTCTCGGGATGCTGAGAAGGTTTTTTTATTGCCTGCGAGGTTAAAAAATGGAAGGTATTAAAGCGACCGTGGGATTCATCGGGGCCGGCATGACCGGCACCGCCCTGGCCTGCCAGCTATGGCAGCAGGGTTATGCCATTGTTGCCGTCAACAGCAGAAGTGCCTCATCGGCAAACAGGCTGGCATCCGTGGTAGAGAATTGCACAGTCTACGCTACGGCTCAGGAAGTTGCAGACCGGGCACGGGCTGTTTTTATCACCACTCCCGACGATGTAATAGCCGCTATTGCCGCCAACTTGACCTGGCGTAAAGGCCAGGCGGTAATACACTGCAGCGGTGTCCATTCCATAGACATACTGGAACCAGCACGTATGTATGGAGCCAGCATCTGTTGTCTGCATCCGTTACAGACTTTTGCCAGCCTGCAGCAGGCGATAGATAACATTTCCGGCTCTACATTCGCCCTGGAGGGTGACGAACCGGCATTAACCATAGCCAGGGACATGGCTTCAGCTATGGCGGGTAACATAATTGAGCTCAAGGCTGGAGATAAGGTACTTTATCATGCTGCCGCTGTCACTTTATCCAATTATCTGGTGACCCTTATGAAGATGGCTGCTGATTTCTGGCAATCCTTTGGCATACCGCAGGAGGAGGCTATTAAATCTTTGCTGCCGCTGCTCAAGGGCACTGTCAATAATATCGAGCGGATCGGTATACCGGGATGCCTCACCGGCCCTATAGCCAGGGGTGATGTCGGTACTATTCAAAAACACCTGGATGCACTGGAAAAGGAGCATCCCGCTGCGCTCGACACTTACAGGATACTGGGCTTAAAGACACTATCTATCGCACTGGCAAAGGGACGTATCAGCCTGGAAACAGCGGCTGAAATACAGACATTGCTGGAAGGGCAAAAGAAGGCAAAATACACCCTGCCCGAAGAGTTCTGGGCAGAACTGGACTTCGATTTTCCACGCTCGCATTCGGCGGCACCTATCGTTGCTGCCGAGAAACCCGGGTCGGCACAGTAATTCTATGCGTGAAAGGAGACTGAGATGATGTCAACCAGGACGATGCTCAAGAGCAAAATACACAGGGCCAGAGTAACAGACTGCAACGTCGATTACGAAGGCAGTATAACTATTGACATCGATCTTATGAGGGCAGCCGATATCCTGCTGTATGAGCGCGTTGAAATATTAAACATACATAACGGAGCCCGGTTCAGCACTTACGCCATAGAGGGCAAAGAGGGCTCCGGAGAAATCTGCTTGAACGGCGCCGCCGCCAGGCTGGCATCCATTGACGACATAGTTATCATATTGACCTATCATGACGTTCCAACCGAAGCAGCCGAACATGTAAGACCCAGGCTGGTCTACGTGGACAATCAGAACCGCATCAAGGAAACCAAAAACATCGATACCTGGATGGACGATCTTGTAGCTGTTAAATAGCAGCAGTGCCTCTCGATGCGCATAACGATCAACAAACTCCAGGAAATGAAGCGGGTCGGCGAGAAGATTACGATGCTCACGGCCTACGATTATTCTACCGCTAAAATCGTCGACGAAGCAGGCGTGCACCTCATGCTCGTAGGCGACAGTCTTGGAATGGTAGTCCTGGGATACGACACCACAATTCCAGTCACCATGGAGGACATGCTGCACCACACGAAAGCTGTGGTCAGGGGCACCAGGCAGGCACTGGTTATTGGCGATATGCCGTTCATGACATACCATGCCAGCGTGCTTGAGGCTCTGCGCAATGCCGGCAGGTTCATGCAGGAGACAGGTTGCCAGGCCGTAAAGCTGGAAGGAGGCGTGGTCGTTGCCGAGACGGTCAAGCGCATCGTTGACTGCGGTATACCGGTGATGGGGCATATAGGCCTGACGCCACAATCAATTCACCAGCTTGGCGGACATCGCGTCCAGGGTAAAACACCCGAGGCGGCAGGGCGTCTGGTAAAAGACGCACTGGCTCTGGAGCAGGCAGGGGCATTCGCCGTGGTGCTTGAGCTTGTGCCGGCGCCACTGGCAAAGCTGATCACTCACAGGCTGAAAATCCCGACTATCGGGATCGGCGCCGGGCCTGATTGCGATGGGCAGGTACTGGTAATCAATGATATGCTGGGATTATTCACCGATTTCGTACCCAAACACACAAAACAATACTCCAGACTGGCAGGTGAAATGAAATCGGCTATAAACCAATATATCTCCGATGTAAAAACAGGCACGTTCCCGGCCGCAGAACACAGTTCCCCCATGGATGAGACCCTGCTCAAGGATCTTTGAAATAGAGGTAAGCCATGGAGATAGCCTCGACCATCAGGGAAATGCAGGCACTGAGGAGAAAATGCAGCGGGGCAGTCGGCCTCGTGCCCACCATGGGATATCTGCATCAGGGTCATATTGAACTGGTGAAAACAGCCAAAAAGGAAAACCCTGTTGCCGTCGTCAGCATATTCGTCAATCCGGCTCAATTCGCGCCCAACGAGGATTTCAGGGCATATCCGCGTGATATCAACCGTGATCTTGACCTCCTGCGTAATGCGGAGACCGACATAGTGTTTATCCCTTCGGTCGAGGATATGTATCCGTCCGGCTACAACACGTGGGTTGTGGTCAAGGACATAACTGAGAGACTCGAAGGCAAATCCCGCCCAACCCATTTCCAGGGAGTCACAACCGTTTGCAGCAAACTTTTCAATATAGTTGAACCGCACAAGGCCTACTTCGGGCAGAAAGACGCGCAGCAGGCACTGCTAATCCAGAAGATGGTTAATGAATTGAACATGAACCTGGAAATTATTATTGCGCCGACCGTAAGGGAAAGTAACGGACTGGCTATGAGCAGCCGCAACACCTACCTGGATAAGGAAGAGCGCGCCGCAGCCGCAGTTCTTTATAAGGCGCTCTGCCTGGCACAGGATATGTACCGGGAGGGAGAGCAGGATGCCGCTAAAATCAGGAGCGCCATGACCGGGTTAATATCAAAGGAACCCCGCGCCATTATTGATTATGTGAGCATTGCCGATATCCAGACCCTGCATGAATTAACCAGGATAGAGGCTAAAGCCCTGGTATCCATAGCAGTCAAAATAGGCAAGCCCAGGCTGATCGACAATATTATCCTCGGCTAACTCTTCTCAGGGACAAATATTAAAAGCCCGCTAACTGCCAGTACAGCTAAAGCGGCTCCGAAGTAGAATGGTGCCGCGGGGCTCACAGCCTGCCAGAGCCAGCCCGCTATCAGGCTGGCGGGCAATAGAGTTATGCCGACGATCCCGTGAAAAAGGCCGAACGCCGTACCTCTTCTGGCCTCAGGCACTAGATCACATACCAGCGCCCTGGCCACTCCTTCAGCTAACCCATAATACAGGCCGTAACAGGCAAAGAGCAGCCAGGTAATCCAGCCCTCATTGAACACCGCAAATCCCAGGTAAACCAGGGCATAGACCGACCAGCCGAGAATAATAAGTTTCTTCCTGCCGAGTTTATCGGATAGCATTCCTGCCGGTATGGAAAAAAGCGCGTAGACAACATTAAACAGGATTAACATTAATAGAATAAAGAACACGTTGTTGCCGAGGTTCTGTGCCCTCAGTACAAGAAATGCATCGCTCGAATTCCCCAGCGTAAACAGGAACATTATAACCAGGAATATCTTGAACCTGTTGCCCAGGTCGGCTTTTGCAGAGTCCACCGAAGCCTGGCTCACATTCCCGGCCGAATTGCATTCCGGTGATATCTGGCAGACCTGTTTTTTCGACGGTTCGTGGATGAAGACGAAGAATATCAGCGCTATGAAAGCCGGAACTACGCCGATGATTACCAGCCATTTGTAGGTATCGATTTCCAGGTTCATGACATACTTTTGCAGCAGGAAAACGACAACGGCTGCCAATATGATACCCAGGGCTGCACCCGAAGTATCCATAGCCCGGTGAAAGCCATATGCCTTCCCCCTTTCATCCTCGGGACAGGAGTCGGCTACCAGTGCATCCCTTGGTGCTGTGCGAATGCCCTTGCCAAACCGGTCGGCAAACCTGATCGCCAGCACAGGCCCCCAGCTGCTCGCGATAAGCATGAATGGCTTGGCAAAGGTTGAAAGCGCATAGCCGATAAATGACAAATACTTCCTATTGCCGAGCTTATCGCTCAGCCACCCGCTGAATATCTTGAGCAACGAAGCGGTGCTTTCCGCCACTCCTTCGATTAAACCTATAACCGCTGTTGCAGTGCCGAGCACATTAGAAAGAAACAATGGTAAAAGTGTAAAGATGAGCTCGCTGCTTACATCGGTAAGAAAGCTAACGATACCCAGAAAAAAGATATTAGGATTTAATCCAAAAATTAATTTTTCCGCTTTATTTTGCATTTTATCTCTATTAAAATGATATTTGAATAAACGTTAGTGGTTACAGGTAAGGCATATTATAACACAGTAACCCGATTTAGACTCAGGTTGATTTTGAAGCCATTTTCTGCTAAATTAACAAATCGGTTTGACTATCTTATATTGTGTTATTTATTTCCTCGTTAGGACTTTTTGTCCCCTGAATCTTAGCTGCACTGATTTGGAGGTTATCCGCACATGGCCAAAGTAAATCTTACTATCGACGGAAAATCCATCGTCGCTGAGAGCGATAACACTATACTTGAAGCCGCAAACGGCGCGGGCATCTACATTCCGACAATATGCTCTCACCCGGACCTCAAGCCTTCGGGCGAATGCGGGCTGTGCGCCGTGGAAGTCGAGGGACAGGTCGACTTCGTCCAGGCCTGCAACACAAAAATCAGCGATAACATGGTTGTCCGCAGCGACACTCCAACCGTCAGACAGAAGCAGCGCCAGGTGATGGAAAAAATATTGAGCCAGCACCCCAACGCCTGCCTGACCTGCTGGCGCAGGGAGCGCTGTAAGCCCTTTGATATCTGTCTGCGCAACATTGCTGTAACCGAAAGGTGTGTTACCTGTCCCGAGAACGGGCACTGCGAACTGCAGAGGGTTGTGGACTTCCTCGAACTCGGTATTCAGTCCATACCATATGAATACAGGAATCTTCCCGTACACCGGGACAATCCTTATTTTGACCTGGATTATAACCTGTGCATCGCCTGCGGCAGATGCGTACGGGCTTGCGGGGAACTGAGGGGAATTAAGGCGCTCGATTTTAAAGAAATCAATGGTTACAAGGTCGCCGGCCCCGTCAAAGCGACCTATAAGGAATCCGGCTGTAAATACTGCTTCACCTGCGTGGAAGTTTGCCCCGTAGGGGCATTAGTGGATAAGCAGGCCAGGTACCGCACCATCTCAGAATGGGAGGGCTACGTTGTCCCCTGCAGCTATGCCTGCCCGGCTCATATCGATATTCCCAGATACGTGAACCTGATCGCTAGAGGTAAGTACAGCGAAGCGTTAGCCGTTGTAAGAGAGAAGGTGCCGTTTCCCGGTTCCCTGGGACGCGTATGCATACACCCCTGCGAGCAGTCCTGCAGGCGGGGTAAGCTCAATGACCCGGTCTGCATCAAGTTTCTCAAGCGGTATGCCGCGGACCATGACAAGGGCTTATGGAAACAGAACAATAAAATCGCACCACCCACCGGCAAAAAAGCGGCGGTTATCGGCTCCGGGCCTGCCGGCTTGACGGCAGCATTTTACCTTGCCAAGCTGGGCCATTCAGTAACCGTGTTTGAAGCATTGCCCAAAACCGGGGGCATGCTGCGGGTTGGCATACCTGCTTACAGGCTACCGTGGGACATACTCGATGCCGAGATCGATGAAGTAAAGAAGGCTGGCGTTGATATAAAGGTCAACCACCGCGTCGAATCTATTGATGATCTATTGCAGCAGGGCTTCGATGCCGTGTTAATCGGCATAGGTGACCATAAAGGCTCCAAGATGGGCGCCGAAGGGGAGGACCTGCCGGCAGTGCTCGACGGCGTTGATTTCCTGCGCGCAGTGGCCCTGGGGCAGGATTTCAAGATCGGCAAGAAAGTCGCCATCATCGGCGGTGGCAACTCAGCCATCGACTGTGCCCGGGTGGCGCTCCGCGTGGGCTCCAGGGAAGTGACCATCATCTACAGGCGCACACGGGCAGAGATGCCTGCCGCGGCGGAGGAAGTCGAAGCGGCGATTCATGAAGGAATACAGATTGTCTTCCTGGCTGCCCCCAATAAGATTACGCCAAAGGACGGCAGGCTGGCCCTCGAATGCATCAGGATGAAGCTCGGCGAACCCGACGCCAGCGGCAGGAGGAGCCCCGTACGTATCAACGGCAGCGAATACGTTACCGAGTATGATAACGTCATCGCCGGCATCGGCCAGGTATCTGCTATTCCGGCCAAGTTCGACGTAGCTATAAATCGCGGCAATATCAAGGTCAATGACAAGACTCTGGAAACCAGCCGTAAAGGCGTTTTTGCAGGCGGCGACATCGTCACAGGTCCCGCGTCAGTAATAGGAGCGATTGCTCAGGGCAGGCTGGCAGCATCGTCAATAGATAAATATCTCGGCGGGAAGGGCGTCATCGACGAAGCCCTTGCCCCCGTGGAAGAGCTTGAACCGTGGTTCGGCGAAGACCCTGGTTTCTCCGATAAACGCCAGCCTAAAATGACGGAGCTTGAACTGGAAAAACGCCCGGGCAATTTCAACGAGGTTGAATTCGGCTACACTGAACAGACAGCCGTCGAGGAAGCAAAACGGTGCTACAAGTGTGACTACCGGTTGAAGCTCTCTCACCCCATGAAACCACCTGTTAAAGTTAAGGCTGCGATTCCCGATGACCAGGGTGAGCTTGTAACACGCATCACACGTTAGCTCAATCACTTGAAGTCAAATCTGCGAAAAGGAGAGGTTTGCATGTTCAAGATAGTGGCTAAGGAGAAGCTGACTCCTCTAATTCACTATTTGAGGGTTAAGGCGCCGGCCATCTCCCAAAAAGCAAAGGCAGGCCAGTTCGTTATCATCCGCGTGGATGAGGTCGGAGAAAGGATCCCGCTCACCCTGGCCGACTGGGACGCTAAAGAAGAAACGATTACCCTCGTAGCTATGGAAGTAGGCACATCCAGTAAAAAACTGGGGTTGCTTAAGGCGGGGGACAGCATAGCCAACCTCGTCGGCCCCCTGGGTTTGCCTTCAGATATCGAGAACTTCGGCACCGTGGTTTGCGTGGGAGGCGGAGTAGGTATCGCACCCATCTATCCTGTTGCCCGGGCCTTGAAACACGAAGGTAATAAAATAATATCGATTATCGGTGCGCGTAATAAAGATTTACTCTTCTGGGAAGACCGCATGAAGAGTGTGAGCGATGAATTGACAGTCACTACCGACGACGGCTCTTACGCGCGCAAGGGACTTGTTACGGAGCCGTTGAAAGAAGTACTGCAACGTGAAAAAATCGATCGCGTCATCGCCATAGGTCCGGCAATCATGATGAAGTTTTGCTCACTCACAACTAAACCCTTCAATGTGCCGACTATTGTAAGCCTTAACTCCATTATGGTAGATGGAACCGGCATGTGTGGCTGTTGCCGGATTTCGGTGGGCGGAGTAACCAAATTTGCCTGCGTGGACGGACCTGACTTCGACGGCCACCAGGTAGACTGGAATATTGTATTTGACAGGCAAAAAGTTTACCTCGAAGAAGAAAAACAATCCCTGGAACGGTGGGAAGCTTGCCAGTGCGGCAAATCTTAAAGAGGGAGGCTGACGTTGGAAGAAAAACCTAAATCAAAACTAAATCTTAACAGGGTCGAAATGCCGCGTCAGGACCCTAAGGTAAGAGCACACAACTATAACGAAGTAGCACTCGGTTATACCGAGGAAATGTCCAAGCAGGAAGCCACCCGTTGCATACAGTGTCCCAAGCGCCCCTGTGTCGCCGGTTGCCCTGTTAACGTCGATATCCCGGAGTTCATTAAGGCCGTCCGCGAGGACAACATGGAAGAAGCCGTCAATATCCTCAAGAGCAAGAATGCCCTGCCCGGCATATGCGGCAGGGTCTGCCCGCAGGAAACCCAGTGCGAGCAGGTTTGTTCCCTGGGCAAGAAAGGCGCACCCATCGCCATCGGCCGCCTGGAGAGATACGTGGCCGACTGGGATCTCGGTCATAAAAAGCAGGCTGCTTCTACCGAACTGCCCAAACCCACCGGGAAAAAGATTGCGGTGATAGGCTCGGGCCCCGCGGGACTAACCTGCGCTGCCGACCTTGCCAGGCTGGGCCATAAGGTCACAGTATTTGAAGCCCTGCATACGGCCGGTGGCGTGCTTATGTATGGCATTCCCGAATTCAGACTCCCCAAGAAAATAGTCCAGTCTGAAGTGGATTATATAAAATCACTGGGGGTTGACGTTCAGTTAGACTCGGTTATGGGCAAACTGGCGACTGTAGATGATCTCCTCGGGTCTGGTTATGATGCTATTTTCCTCGGCACGGGCGCAGGTCTCCCCATGTTCCTGGATATACCGGGTGAAAATCTCAACGGCGTTTACTCCGCAAACGAATTCCTCACCAGGGTCAACCTGATGAAGGCCTACCTGTTTCCTGAATATGATACACCCATTAAAATCGGTAAAAAGGTGGCCGTAATCGGCGGAGGCAACGTTGCTATGGATAGCGCGCGGTGTGCACTGAGGCTGGGCGCCGATCAAGTCTATATAGTTTACAGGAGATCCCATGCCGAGATGCCGGCCCGCCATGAGGAAGCCGAAAATGCCGAAGAGGAGGGCATTATATTCAAATTCCTCACCAACCCCAAGCAGATAATCGGCGATGACAAGGGTTGGGTCAAGGCTATGGAATGTAATGAGATGGAACTCGGCGAACCTGATGCCAGCGGCCGGCGGCGCCCCGTAGTTAAGGCGGGCAGCGAGTTCACCATGGACGTCGATATAGTGGTTGTTGCACTGGGAACTACGCCCAATCCCTTGATACCGTCCACAACTAAAGGACTTGATGTCACCAAACGCGGTACCGTTGTTGCGGACGAGCAATCGGGCAAGACTGTAAAAAACAGGGTCTGGGCAGGCGGCGATGTGGTGACCGGCGCGGCAACAGTAATCAGTGCCATGGGAGCCGGGAAAAGAGCGGCGGCGGCAATCCATACTTACCTCATGGGTTCATAGCTGGCGAGTAATTTATTGACAGGTAAGACAGTTTTTGTATATTATAATAACAATTGAATATTGCGAAAGGCTGTGAACGGGAATAGTAGGTTTCGCAGCGAAGGCTACAGAGAGTCAGGTCAGGTGAGAGCTGACGCCGGAGCGGAAGTTGAATGGGCCCGGGAGCCGCAAACCGAAAGGATCTATATTCGAGTAGGCTTTGCCGCAGGGATAGCGTTATCAGGATCCAGGGTATCGCCTTCGGTTAGTGGCCGTACCTGAAAGAGATGGTCCCCCGATGGACTAATAAGGGTGGCACCGCGAAGCTAAGCCTCTCGCCCCTTAGGTGAGAGGCTTAATTATTTTATGGAGGTTATGCCAGATGGAAATTAAAATGTGGCCCGGCCGGGCCGAGAATTTGGTTTAAATCAATATGCTAAAAACATAAGTAGTTCATAAATTTAAAAAGGAGGAATTCATGTCTAAGAAGTTAACCAAGATTATTCTGCAAGAAAAGGATATGCCGACTTCGTGGTACAACATACTACCGGATTTGCCCAAGCCCTTGCCGCCTTTGTTGCACCCTGCGACGCACGAACCTACTATTTTACCGCCACCCCTTTTTCCGGCTTCGTTGAATGAGCAGGAATTCAGCAAGGAGCGCCACATTGAGATACCGGAAGAGATACAGGATATCTATAAGATGTACCGCCCCACTCCGCTTCAACGTGCATACCGTCTTGAAAAAGCGCTTGGCACTCCGGCCAGGATCTTCTACAAATACGAGGGCGTTAGTGCTGCCGGCAGTCACAAACTAAACACGGCTATCGCTCAAGCCTACTACAATAAAAAGGCAGGCATGAAGCGACTGGTCACGGAAACGGGCGCCGGACAATGGGGTAGTGCCCTGGCGCTGGGATGCCAGTATTTCGGCCTGGAATGCAAGGTCTACATGGTGAAGGTAAGCTACAATCAGAAACCTTACCGCCGTATCATGATGGAGACCTGGGGAGCCAAGGTCGTACCCAGTCCCAGCACTGAAACCAATATCGGAAAGCAAATACTGGAGAAAGATCCCAACTCACCTGGCAGTCTCGGCATAGCCATCAGCGAGGCCGTGGAAGAGGCATTTGGACGCGATGATACCTGCTATTCACTCGGCAGTGTTCTCAACCACGTACTGCTGCACCAGACGGTCATTGGCCTTGAAACTAAGAAACAGCTAGAAAAAGCTGATGTCGAGGCAGACATAATCGTAGGATGCGTTGGGGGCGGCAGCAACTTCGGCGGTATGCTTATTCCTTTCATGCCTGATAAGATGCAAGGTAAAAAGCTCCAACTTATCGCTGTTGAACCCACAGCCTGCCCCAGCATGACTAAAGGACCATATGCCTGGGACTACGGTGACGTAGCAGGTATGGCGCCTATTGCCAAAATGTTTACACTGGGGCATGCATTTATCCCCTCACCCATACATGCGGGCGGCCTGCGTTACCACGGCATGTCGCCGCTCGTCTCACACCTGCACAAGCTCGGTCTTATCGAAGCCAGGGCGGTTGACCAGAAATCGACCTTCGAAAGCGCCATAAAGTTTGCCAGGACGGAGGGAATCATCCCTGCCCCCGAACCATCGCATGCTATCAAAGTAGTTATAGACGAAGCGCTTAAATGCAAGGAGTCCGGCGAGAAGAAGACGATAGTCCTGGCCTTGAGCGGCCACGGCCACTTCGACCTCGGTGCCTACGAACAGTTCTTAATGGGCAAACTTGAGACCGACACCTATTCCGAGGAAAAAATGAAACAGGCCCTTTCTGAATTACCGAAAGTCGATTACGCTGGAGTGTAACTATTAAATAATCAATAGCATTAAGGCAGAGATGGGATAATCTCAAATATCCCTCTCTGCCTTGATTAGTGTGTGTAAGAAATTTAGTTGGCTATACTCCTTTGCCCGTCATAACCCTTTATGCTACAATCCCTCCGCAATCTCGAATTCAGCAAGAGTACCTTTATTATGAGAAAAACCCTGATATTCAGTCTATTGCTCTGCCTGATTTTACCGGGCACTGCGTGTTACGTTGAAATACATCCCTCACCCATATCAGCTCCAAAACTGTCACCAGCTACGTACGATAATATCGCACCACTCGATCCGAACTGGAAATCGCCCAGGCCTGCTGAGAACTCAGTGGCTCTCCCCAGTATCGCCGATGTTGTAGAAAAGGCATACTCCTCCGTCGTTACAATCACTACTGAGCAGATGGTTAACGACATATTCAGCAGGCCGATGACTCAATCCGGTGCAGGTTCAGGTTGGATTCTTGATAAAAAAGGAATAATCGTTACAAACAACCACGTGGTCG
>Ga0315289_10000286_pt1 | contig 80748 bp, 55 predicted proteins | sample YL17G11_40_MG_FD_203452 | JGI IMG/M metagenome (GOLD analysis project Ga0315289, IMG submission 203452) | Sediment microbial communities from Yellowstone Lake, YNP, Wyoming, USA - YL17G11_40 | ecosystem: Environmental > Aquatic > Freshwater > Lake > Sediment | place: USA: Wyoming | collected...
GTACGACAATAAGTTCATCGGTATGCGGACATCCTCCGGTGATCTTATTGTCATGGAAAACGCTCTTCACCAACGGGATGAACGGTTTCCAATCGATTTGTTGTTTCATCGGTTCTAAACGATCTCCAAGTCCCTTTACTTTTTGATACTGTTGCTTTAAAATAAATTTGTCAAAACTCACCATCATCACTCCTTATGTATCAGGAATGATGAAGGGTCAAATAGAGGTTTCTATGAGGGGTTATTCAAAACCCTCTATTATTTAAACGGTCTAGAGAGGATAAAAAAATACTGACATAATTACATACTGACTGAGTTAATACAGAAGCTCTTAAGAGAATATTTCGAAAAGGAATGGAAGGTAAAAAAATAAATAATCACTAAAACAATAATGGAGGCATGACGAAAGTAAAACTCACATTGACGGTTGACGATCAACTTATCGCGAAAGCGGCTGCAGCTGGACTGAATCCATTCCTGTCTGGTATTTCCATCCTTTAAAATTTTAAATTCTTAAACCATCACTTTCACCAACGTAAGCATACGAACACAAAATCACCTCCAAGTAGAACTAAAAATAACCGTTTTTAGGAAGATTAATAAAGAGTAGTGCCATGAAAACCCTGGAATGAAAAAAGAGGCTGCGTTTTGGAAAAAAACAAAAAATAATTCTGTGCAATGTTTCCTATGCCCGCATCACTGCATGATAGCAAACGAAAAACGAGGCATCTGTGGCGTACGAAAAAACGAAAACGGGAAACTCTTCACGCTTATTTACGGCGTATGCTCATCAGTTGCTGACGACCCGATAGAAAAAAAACCATTGTACCATTTCTACCCAGGCTCTCGAGTTTTTTCTCTTGGCTCGGTCGGCTGTAATTTCAGATGTGATCATTGTCAGAACTACTCGATTTCAACAGCCTCTCCTGAGGAATTCTTCTCACAAGATATCCTGCCTGAAAAAATCGTGGAGGCCGCCCGGGATCACGGCTGCAGGGGTGTTGCCTGGACATACAACGAGCCAACCATCTGGCATGAATACACCCTGGACTGCGCGAAACTCGCAAAAAAAGCAGGACTCTACACGGTCTACGTCACCAATGGGTACATGGAGGAAGAGCCCCTCAAAGAAATAGCCCCGTACCTGGATGCGATGAACATTGATGTAAAAGCGTTCACGGAAGAGTTCTATAAAAACATCTGCAAAGCAAGATTAGCCCCAGTCCTGCAGACCTGCGAGCGTGCAAAACAGCTTGGGGTTCATCTTGAGCTCACTTACCTTATCATACCAGGATTAAATGATGATGCTGATGAAATCAAAAGGTTCTGCGAGTGGACCGTTGAAAAACTCGGGAGTAATACGCCAGTGCATTTCTCCAGGTTTCACCCTGACTATAAGATGACAAACACCCAGGCAACCCCCACAAAAACCCTTCTTGCTAGCTCTACCATAGCCAAAACAGCAGGTCTTTTGTTCGTTTATCTGGGTAACATCCCTCATGGAGACTACGACAACACCTACTGCCCCTCCTGTGGAAACCTCCTGATTGAACGACAGGGATTCACCGCTCAGATCCGAGGCCTTGTGAAAAACACCTGTGCCCGATGTAAAACCGTGATTCCTCTTCAAAGAGAATAAATACCCCTGTTTTCTCCTGTTTCATTAAAACTCTTATAAATATATATTAAGGAAAAATTTAATAAAGGTGGAAGCATACTTATAATACAACACAGTAAGAATTCAGTGAATACTACTGTACAGGGTGACACTATGATATCTTTGAAAAAGAACGATAAAATCATTGTTGTTGTAGCAATTGCAGTCATACTGACCGCAAGTATTGGCATTGCCCTGTACACATCACCAAAACCGACGACCCCTCCTCCACCAAGCTCTGGAGAAAAAACCTTTGACGTGATCCGGACTGAACGAAACGGCTCTCTCAATACGATTTCTGAGTTTTCCGCAAAAAAAACCCCGTATGAAACAGTCGTGAATATCTCAGAAGGGAACCTAAAAACCATCACCTTTAACCTTAGTTGGATTGATGATAGAACAACGTTTTTTGGACGAAGGGGGCTGGACACCCTTTCTTTAGAAGTCATAACTCCTGATCAACAAGTCTACGACGCCTCAAACATCAGCGCAGCGAAAACCAAAGAGGGGCACATCCTCCTCACCGTTCCCGTCGACACTATCCGCCCGCCTGAAACCCCGATAAAAGCAAACGACATCCAAAGCGCCCAAGCAAAACTCTTGCAAAAACCATACTACGATGACACCTGGACAGGCAAAGACATTAAAATTACGGTCAGCGTGCACATCGGTGAGCTCCGAATCCTGAAAAAAATCCGTGATAAAGGAAACGACTTTGACTTAAAGATAAGTTATCAATACTATAACTGTATCCTCAAAAAGGATACAACCAAGGACACCGGATTCGATAACGATACACCACCAGAGGACCCCTGGGCTAATCAAGAAATACCGCCGTACATGTCCATGATCATCAGCACCGGATGCGGCAGATTCGTCTAAAATTTTTTTTAAAATTTAAAACGGAGGAGTGCAGCCACCCCGCCGATCCCCTCAAATTTTTTCCCTGCCTCATGCATCGTGTTAATAATAATGAAATCACAATGGGTGTTTTTCGCCAACTCAAGTAAATGTTCGCCATTCTTGCTGCGTACCAAGATATCTGAAATAAGGATTTTTTCTGCAGCACCTCGGGACAGCGCGTCTTCAACCTCGTTCTTCCCATAGGTTGCAAGTCCATCTTTTTTGATTTCCTCAAAGAGTTTTTCAATCGCCTGGGTTTCTATGGACACCCGGTTTTCTTTGGTGATTTGCTCAATAATACCTACTTTTAGGGCCTCATGAATACCGTTCATGCCTGCATTTGAGGTCGCATGCGTGATACAGTTCTCAAACAACGCTGGTTCTTTTTCCTTTCCTTTTTTAAGGAAATGTTCCCGTGCAAACCCTGGGCCGATCACGACAATCGGCGACTCAGGCTTCTTCGTTGTTTTCAGCACTGAGAGAACCTCACCATAGTACTCCTGCGATGTTTCCTTGCTTTCATACATCTTCCCTGATCGATGCGCATCAATCTCAGCGACCAGCTGGACCCCGCTCTGATATAAAATCGCTATGGTTGCCGCATCATCATCAAGAGACACAAACACCAGCATCGGCTCAGTCCGCTGCTTAACCGCTTCATCAATGCGTTCCAACTGATGCGCCCTCCATCGTTCTTTGGCAATGGACAACGGCTGCATCTCCTCGGCGTCAACGTTGAACGTATGGTACGACCCGAGATCCTGTGGTCCTTCCTCAATGACTCCTTGGATGCGAAGCCTGTTGGAGAACTCATGAAACGTGACCTTCTCAACCCGTATCCCTAGCTTCATCCGCTTTTTTTCTACTTTCTTGGCGCGAATCTTATCAGCATTATGGTCCTCAGCTGTTCGAAACGTTACCGCACGAACCAAGTCCCCCTCCTCGATAATGTTGTACAAATGCCAGATGTCGTCAAGGTTCTCTGCAACGAGTTTGATTTCACCGGTTTTCGGGTCTTTAAAGATAACCTTCACAGCACGTCACCTAGGAGAGATTCACACCAACTGTTTTTACCACGGTTACATTGCCTGGTGGAAGCACTTTTTCAAGGGTATCGGTTGAGACATGGAATACTTTTGCAAGCTTTTGGGCTATAACACTTTTCTTGGTCACACCAGGCGCGAGCACCACGTATTTTTCTGCTCGTGCTGCAACCGACTCAACAGGACCACCCATGAGTTTTTCCGTATCACCTAGCAAAATAAGACCGACAGCAACCTGAAGGATGCATCGATAATAATTTCGTTTCCCACGAATGATAAACCCACCTTTAGGTACAAACTCCCCGCTCTGCGGCGTTTTGCTCACCTGCTCAGGCAGCACCCAGTATGCCTGGGCTTCACCAAACTGATTCCACGCTCGGGAATATGACGCAGCAAACCTGCATGCCTCCTCAAGAGTTTTTTCAGAGATAACACGTCGCTCATCATTGATTCCTCTGCTTTTAATGATGCAGCTTGGTGCACCGTGGATATCGGCGTGAGCATAGCGATCGCCCTCACTCAGATATTTCTTCACCACGAGGTCGTTACCTTTCGCATCACGCCCGGCAACAATCAGGTTTCCCTCTGTAGAAATGAACCATCGGAACCGTTCAAACCACCATTGTTTCTCATGTTTTATTTCTTTTTTCTTTTCTACGACATCTGTTTCCGAAAGCGACTCAAGTTCATGTTTTGTTAGAACGACTGCCTCTTGCGCACCTTTTAATTTCTCCTGAATTTTTTTACTTTCCTTATACATGAGCTCCGCGTTCTCAGCAACACTTCTACGAAAATCAAGACCTATCTGCTGACTGTTCCCTTTCTCATCAGGAAGCTCAACTACCAGTTCATTGGATGAGGGATCAAATTGTTTCACCAAAGGATTCTGACGTATCAGGGTAATTCCTTCCTGTTTTTGTTTTTGCCTGAGAAGCACCGTGATGTCAGAGAGGAGTTTTTCACATGCCTGAAAATTCAGATAGATGAGATCCCCTATCATTTTTTTCTGCTCGATACTTTTTTTAAATTCCTGGATTAACTCCTGTTGCGAAACAATCTGCCGCTGCAGCTTCTCATGTTTTTTCTGATACGTACTTGTCTCATGTTTCACTGTTTTTCGCGTAGGGATATACAACTGCAGATCTCTGCTAAAACTCTCGGTTGGTTCAAACTCTACGCCCTGGTAACTCTCGAAGCGGAATGGGAGAATATCAATAATCATTCCATCTTTTTTTACCAAGGTCGGCTGGATTTTTTTCTCCTTAAAAATCGTGAGAAGTTTAAGCAGTTCCTGATACAATTTTTTTAATGAACCTTCCTCTAACTCACTGGCTTTCGTATTTTTTTGTAAACCACTGCGAACACAGAGTTCCTCAGCATACATTCCACTGAGATTTATCGTGGTTGCAAGAGTTCTGACCAGATCCTTTGAACTCTCTTTTAATAATCCTTGGAACTTTTCTTCAGATAACGTAAAGGGGTTGGTTTGAGCAGGTGGTGCCACATACAACTCGCCGCTCTTTATCATCCGATACGCCCATTCCTGTTTTATGAGGGGTCTTATGATTCTGCCCTCAGGGTTCAGAAGGATGATATTCCCGTTGGAAAACAATTCACAGACAAGGAGATAATCTCCTTCTTTCCTGCTAATCTTTATCTTAACAATACGATCAAACTCATGCTGCGTAATTTCATTAATCGTCCCGTTCATCAAATATTTCCGCAAGGTCATCGCAAAAACCGACGGTTTCTCTGGGGCGTCGAAGGTTTTGTCTGTGGTACACAACAACTCTCCGTTTCTTATGAAAATCTGTTCTTTCTGATTTGTTTTATTCTGATGTACTCTCATGAGAATCTCGTCACGAGTCAGTTGATAGATTTTCTCTACGTATCCGCCGACTAAATCTTGGAGCTCGGAAACGATCACGTAGAGGTCAAACGAGGCAAGTCCACGTACCATAGCAACAGAACATTATCAGTTTCACTATTAAAAAAGAGTAGGATTGATAGAAAAAAAGAGGGGAGCGGGGATTTCCCGTCTTATTCCACGAATTTAAAACCGAGAGCGAATGGTCCGAAGATAAACGCTTGTGCTTGTACAGTAATTGTTGGTGCATTATCTGCTTTGATATCTCCTGTTATCTGGATTTTACCAATACCGAATATCGTTGTTTGCGATGAAAATGCCTTTCCTATTCCCATGCTATCTGCTCTTCCTTGAATGGTTCTCGCTTTTGGTATGATAATAATTCCGCCTTTTATCGAAAGGTTCAATTTGACATTCTTTGCTTCGATGTTCCCAGTATTGTTAATGGTCAATGTAATTCCCATGCCGCCTTTCCCAGTGACTTGCAGTGTTGTCGTCGCGGGAGTAATGTGAACATTGAGTTCATCTGACCATGGTCCTTCGAGTTCATGAATATCTTTTGCTTTTGCTTTTACTGTGAAGGTTTCGCTTGTCGTCCAGGTATGTTTTACGTGTATGGGATCACCGGATGCTGAAAAGTCTGTCCATCCGCTGTTGGTTCCGTCGCCCCATTCTATGTAATAGGAAACAGTATCGCCTGTGTCTGGGTCGGTTGCAACAATGGTGTAGTCGTATTCCGCTCCTACGTTTCCATTGGTTGGGCCTGTGATGGTTGGTTTGCTTGGTGGGTTATTTGGTGGAGGGGTGATTTGGACGTTGAGTTCGTCTGACCATGGGCCTTCGAGTTCATGAATATCTTTTGCTTTTGCTTTTACTGTGAAGGTTTCGCTTGTCGTCCAGGTATGTTTTACGTGTATGGGATCACCGGATGCTGTAAGGTCTGTCCATCCGCTGTTGGTTCCGTCGCCCCATTCTATGTAATAGGAAACGGTATCGTCTGTGTCTGGGTCGGTTGCAACAATGGTATAGTCGTATTCCACTCCTACGTTTCCATTGGTTGGACCAGTGATGGTTGGTTTGCTTGGTGGGTTATTTGGTGGAGGGGTGATTTTCACCAGAGCGGTATCATTGCCTTGAATTCCTCCGTGGTCTTTAACCGTGAGTTTTGCTGTGTATACTCCTGCGCTAATATATTTGTACGTTGGGTTTTGTTGGTATGAGAAGCCGCCATCGCCAAACTCCCAATACCAGGTATACGGTATCTTCCCACCGGTCACGCTTCCCGTGAACTCAACTGGTTGTCCTACAATTCCCTGGTAGGGACCATTTGCTTCTACGACAATAGTCTTTGAGACGACTTCAAACTTGTTGGTTGCTTTCACTGGTACTGGTGCTGGTACTGGTAGATTATAGCAGACTGCCTCTACGATCCATCGTCCAAGTGCTGCATCTTTATCAAGATCATATGTGTAAGAAAATTTTCCTTCTTTATCGGTTCGTAGCGCTAAGGGCACACCATGAGATACCAGATTTGGGTCGATGTACGTAAGAGAGATGCCGGCATCAGGAACACCGACGCCACCTTTCGTTAATATTCCGTAGGTGTAGACCTTTTCAGCTTGGTAATATTGGAGATATTGTGTTTCGACGCTTAACTCGTAACCGGATTGTTGAGCTATTACTGTGGCAGCTCCAACAAGGATCAACATTGCACAAACTCCGATGCTTCTCGCCATCATTTTTTCCGGTTCGTTTCTTTTCATATTATCCCTTCCAAAATCAAATATGGTATAATTTATATAATTAATACTATTTAAATAATTCGGTAACCGATTACCGTTTCAGAAGAAGGTTAATAAATCGGATGTCTCGCCAGTCGGTCGAGTTCCTGTCGAGATGATCGTAGACGATGACGGTAATGTCATGTTTCCCAAGAGAGAATTTATTGAAATGCCATGTGAATGGTGCTTCGGTGTCAGTAAAAACAAGTGTTCCGTCGTAGTAAAACTCTGCTCGCTTGACTGGTGCTGTTCCGTATTGTATCTCCGCCCAGATCCAAATGTCATTGATAACCGTTGTTTTGAATTCACCGATGTCGCGTTTCTTCATTCCTTCTCTATACAGGATTCCTACCCGAGGGGAGGTAATGCGTACCTGAGGTGGTGTATCTGGGATATCGGCAAGGACGGCGAGTGTTCCTGCAATCAATCGGGTGGTATTGACGAGGTAGCTGATATTGACGTTACTAAGATTATCTAGTGCTGAATGGAAATTCGGGTCATGGTCTCCTCCCCAGCAACCAATGGCTTCCCACCCGTATGCAATAAATGGTGCGTAGTCACTCCCTGTTAATTTATGATGAACCCTGTTGATAACGCCTCGGTTCACCGTTAAGGGAATATCATGATTGTCTTTTATTTGTTGGAAGATATCAGCGACCCATCCTGCATCTTCTGTTGCTGTCACGGTCATTTGCTTGCCTCCTTCATCATGCCCTATCATATCCGCATTGATTTCCACAAGGATGCTGTCGTTGCGTTCGTACGCTTCTTTGGCATAAGCGCGACTGCCGATGAGGGCAACTTCCTCCCCTGCGAAAGCAACAAACTTTATGGTTTTATTGAAGGTAAAATGACTGAGTGCGTAGGCTGCAGCAAGCACAGCTACGGTGCCTGATCCATCATCGTTTGCCCCAGGTCCTTCCGCTACAGAATCATAATGGGCATTGAAAATGATGATGGAATCATCTGTGGTGTTTGTTCCCTGAAGTGTTCCTTCTATGTTTTGACCTTGGTAGATGTGGTGATAGTAATAGTTGCCCCAGGACGTCCAGTTTTGGTATCGTGCTGTAAGTCCCATGTCGGTGAATTGTTCATGGATATATTCGGCAGCTTTTTCACAGCCATAGGTTCCAGTCATTCGTGGGCCAAATCCAACAAGGGTTTCGAGGTATTCCCTAATGAGGGTAGCATTGATCATGTCAAGAATTGTGTTGATTTTGGAATCATTACTGTTACCGTTGTTTTGATTTGTTGAAAATGAGGTGGCGAGGGGGAGTGATGCTGCTGATGTTGCAAGAGAAACAAGAGTGAGTAAAATGACTATTCTCTGGAGGAGCTGATGTGTCGTCTTTTTCATGCTTTCTAGGGGTATATAAGTGATTCTAATATTATATAGTTTCGCTAATAGAAATTAAAAAGTAAGAGCTATTTTCACTTTCAGTGATCTTTTTTGGGGCGGTTGTTGTGCGATTATTTTGATGGTTTGTACAAGTTCGTTGATATCGAATGGCTTGATGATATACTCATGGATATAAGGGAAGATTTCGTTAAATTCATCTCTTTGAAGGATGGGTTTTGCAGTAAGGACAATAATGGTGTTGTTGATGGTGAATCCCTCAGTAATCATTTGTTTTATGGTTCCTATTCCGTCCAAGACCGGCATCATCAAATCAAGGATGATGATACCTTGGAAACCTTTTTCGAGTTCAAGAAGACATTTTCTCCCGTTGTTGACTGTGGTAACTTCAAATCCCTGTTTTTCAAAGAGTTCCTGAAGGCTGATGAGGATATCAGGGTCGTCATCGACGATCATAATCTTTTTTTGATAGTATGTTGACTCGTTCATATCTACGTTATACTTTGCATTTTCTATTATATAAACATACTTTGGTGTAATGTCAAAAAGCGCAATGATCATGGTTAAAAAATGGGATGGGAGAGGTAGCTTCTAAAAGGAGAGACGTGATGCTAGATGGAGGCCATAGAAATAAAAAGATGATGATACTTTTGTTAAAGTCGTCTCTTAGGGGGTGGTCGCTGCGCTATTTTTTTTACGGTTTGTACGAGTGCGTTGATATCGAATGGTTTGGTGATGAAATCGTTGATATAAGGGTAGATTTCGTTAAACTCGTCTCCTTGGACGCGTTTTGCAGTAAGAACAATGATGACATTGTTGTCGATGAATCCGCTGGCACTCATTTTTTTTATGGTTTCCACCCCCTCCATGACCGGCATCATAAGGTCAAGGATAATGATGCCCTGAAACCCGTTTTCTAATTCAAGAAGACATTTTCGTCCGTTATCGACACCAGTAACTTCAAATCCTTCTTTTTCAAACAGTTCTTGCAGGCTGTAGATGAGATCTGGATCGTCGTCCACAATCATAATCTTTTTTTGGTACCTTTCTACTGATTTCATGTTGTTTTACTGTTAACATTTTTAGCTATATAAAAGTTCTTCATATAAAAGTCAAAATGCCACCTGAAAAAAGGTAAATATGGGATGGGAAGAGGTACCTCCTAGAAAAGGAGAGACGGGATGCGAGATGGAGGTACCTCATCTTATTAGGAAGGACGTTATCGTTGTATGGAAATTCGGAAGGATGGGATGTGGGAAGAGAAGAAGTGGATGATTGCTGCTGGATTTATGGAATAAAGATATTGCGCTCCCCCGGGCAGATATGTTGAGATGGGAAAGTATTGCAGCGGTTGTGTTAGAGGAGTTTTTCATATTTTATCCCTTCACCACTTTGCCATGCATTTCTGCCTGGCAATACATACATCACGAATATTATATATAAACTTTACTGTCTTTGCATGGCATAAGTGATAGGCAGAAACGAAATGCATAAATAGACACAAAACGATAGACGGTCGTGGAGAGCTACCAAGAGGAACTATCACAGATAAAAACGATTCTGAAAAACAATCCGAAAGGCATGACCGTAACCGATATTGCACGAGAAATTAAAATCAACAGAAACTCGGTCGCCAAATACCTTGACATTCTACTCATCTCAGGTCACGCTGAACTCGTCACCTTTGGTCCAGCAAAAGTCTTCTTTCCGTCCTCCAGAATACCGCTCTCAGCAATGCTTAATTTCACCCATGATTACATCGCGCTCCTTGATCGAGAACTCAAGTTTTTACAGGTGAACGAAAACCTCCTGGAATTCCTCAATATACAGCGTGATGATATCATCGGACGACCCATCGGATCAATCACGTTATCTATTTTTCAGAACCCGGAAATGGCACAACATGCTCAACGTGCACTCGAAGGAAAGGAACTCACTATCGAAAAACGATACACGGTTAATGACAATTCCTTATACCTTCGAATCAAACATATTCCCACCACGTTCGATGACGGAGAACCTGGTGTCACCTTCATCATCGAGGATATCACGGAGAGAAAAAGAACAGAAGAAAAAATGAAACAGGCGGTGAAGGAATGGGAAACCACGTTTAACTCCATCACCGATATGATCTCTATCCAGAATGACCAGTTCTGTATTCTTCGCGCTAATCAGGCGTTTGCAGATTTCTTACACATGAATCTAGAGGATTGTATCGGAAAAAAATGTTATGAGCTCCTTCATGGTACCAAAGAAAAACATCACTCCTGTCCTTGTGTACAAATTCAGCGCTCGAAAAAACCAGAGACCATCGAATATTTTGAACCTCATCTTGGAAGACACCTTGAGATATCTGCATCCCCGATTATTGACGATAATGGGGAGATTACTGGGTCTGTCCACATTATCAAAGATATCACTGAACGGAAAAAGAAACAAGAATAAAATATGAAAGAAACATTGTTTTTTTATACGATTCCAATTGTAGTAAGCAAACGTACAGTCACAAGAACAAAAAGGGTGAGAATCGCGTTTGTTTTCAGGTCAAAAACCTTCACCCATTCAAGCAATGCAATGAGGATATAAGAGAGAACCAAGAGAAGAACCAGTTGGAGCACAATGATGCCAAAGGTAAAAAAAACATTATTTGAATCGGTGAGGTCAAAAATATACTCCCACACGGTCGCAAAATAGGCTAACAATCCAATAGTGAGTTGGGCTTTTGTAATCTCTCGCATGGGTGTGGAAAGTGTGTGTTTCTTTATAAAGGTTTTTCATACAAAAACTGACACCACACTTTTTCTATGCAATCCCTTTGTATTAAACATATTCTCATCTATAAAGAAAGTAAACTTGTTTGTATTGTGATTTTCACGGCATTAACCATGGTCTGTAGCGGTAAGCCGTGAGGATCTTGTGAATCTAACAAGGGGACATGAATGAACCCTACTTTTGTCGTAAGGTTCTGTTCATTGACGTATCCTATCAACTGATAGAATAAGCTGTTGCAGACATAGGTTCCTGCACATATGCTTTGACGCGCAGGAATCTGTGCTTTTTTCATTTCATCTACGATTTCTTTGGTGGGAAGTGGTGAGCGGTGAAGAAACGGACCATTCTTTTCAATCCGACGGGGGAATGACCAAGTGCCATCGCCTTTCGGGTATCGTTTCAGGTTCACCCCAATTTTCTCCACCTTAATAGTGGATGACGTAGCGGCCAATCCGATACTGAGTACCAGCACGGGATGATACTGTTCCATCGCCTGCTCCGCCAGCATCACAGATTCGTTAAAATCCACAGGTAACACAACCCCAACGATCTCGGCACCAGCAAGAGATGATCCGTTAAGTAATTCGGCAATCATCTGTGACGGATTGACCGTATAATTTTGAAACGGCTCAAACCCGGTCACCAACACAACAGGTGCACAGGACGCGCTGTACACACATGATGAACTGAAAAGAAACAGAATCCCGATACTCAACAATCCCAAGGCTTGTCTCATCAATCTTTTTTATATAATGTAGTCCTATAAAACCGTTACTCTCTTGTTATCCTTTGTAGGATGTTGAAAAAGAAAGGATAAAAATATCCATTTCATCAGACGCGACCTTCCCTAAGGTCGTATACGCATACACCTCGATCGTATGCTTGCCTACGACCGGGTAATACATCCCCTGGATTTCCCATTCATAGGGTGGCTGTGAATCCCAGAGCATGAAATCTCCATCGATGCAGAAAATCACATATCGTAGAGGTTCTTTACTGATTACTTCAGCACTCGCCATGGTTTTTCCCCCTAAAATCATTGTTATTCCTCGTAATCCCGTAAACCATTGTTTCCCAAAAGAAGTCTGAAGGATAGGGTGATTCAGGAGATACATATATCCTTCCAAGGGACGATGAAGAATGACCTGCACATCGATTGGTTGTTGTGCTATCTCTGCGGTTATTGCAAGCATCAGTTTTGTCGCTTTTGTATAGTACGTCCAGTTGAGTTTATCAGCAGTATCATTCTGTGAATGACCCCAGGGGTACCCATCCTGATGCGCAATCCAGACGCCATCGTACCCATAATCAACAAACGCCTGATGATCAGCACCACGGTAATTCGGGAGAATGTCCACGGTCATATCAAGTAAATCAAAGTATTTCTTACCAATCTCCGTTGCAAACTCTGCGATCCAATGAGACCGCGGTGGTGGGAAAAAACGCAAGACCCGTCCGCCTTCCACCGAATTGGCGTATCCTATCATATCCATATTCAACACTGCAACAATGTTATCGCCACGATAAGATGCATCCCTGGCATAGGTAAAACTCCCGTAGGTCCCGACTTCCTCGCCTGAAAAGGCAATGAAACGAATCGTATGATTGAAATGATATTGACTCAACACATGTGCAATCGCAAGCACCGCTGCTGTCCCTGAGCCGTCATCATCAGCACCTGGCGCATCAGCAACGGTATCAAAATGTCCGCTCACAATATATTGTGCAGTGTTGCTAGGATCAGTGCCATAGAGTGTCGCCACGACATCTTTACTGGTGAACCCACCGTAGCTCCAGTCATGGAACTCTACATCAAGTCCCATTTCCTGGAAAGACTCGAGGATATAGGTTGCTGCTAAACTACAATTTAATGACCCGGTGTACCTGGGTCCGAACTTCATTAATCCATGATGATACGCAAACAACATAGACTCATTAATCTGGTTGATCATATCCACGATGGTTGCATCATCAGAGGACATAGGCGCTTCCTTTGTTTTCAGGTGTTGTGCTGGTACTGTAGCACACGATGAAACAAGAAGAACAGTTAATGAAAGGAAAACGAAGAGGTTTTTTAGCATGAGGTATTCCTTACAGAGATGATTCTCCTGTGAATATATAAATATTTCTTAATAAATGTGGTAAAAGAACATGAAAGGATTATGTGGAATATCCGCCGATTTTCAGGCTAGGGTCCCCAAGAAGAGCCCACTGTTGGACTATTTTACAGTCTATCTGATCAACCATAGGTGAGTGCTCGTTCATGTAATAAACAAGCTCTTGCCCATGGGTCACCCCGAGCATATCGTTTCCATCACTGTAGCTTTTAAAGAACAACCATTCCAAGTGCCGCCCAAGCTGGGTGAGTGTGTTTTCCCCAGGCTCCCCGTAACCATAACCCGTGTTCGCCATGATCGCAATACATCCGCCCGAAGGTGCGCTTGCCATAGACCATCCCCAAGACCGGGGGATCCATTCGTTGTACCAGAAAGCCCCATAGGGTGATTTAGAGCTGAAATAGTGAAAACCGTCCTCTAAAACGCCTTTTACCATGTTGTAAAGACTGGTGTTGAACTGTTGGTTGTGGCATCCTCCGACAATGACGATGGGGAGTTGATCCTTGTTGGTGAGTTTACGCAGCTCAAACGAATTCGGGCCGTACACAAACGATTCGTTTCTTGGTGGATGGTTCCCCCAGACATGAGGGTTCCCATGTCCTGAGAAATGAACAAAACCACATCCCTTACTAATCTCATCAATGACTGACGTTGGGCCATTAAATTGGTTGTTGGATGTCCACATGAAGGATGCCTCAAACCCTAGTCCCTGTATTTGATCAAAGGATGCGTTTGTTGCCATCTCTCCTTCATAATACGGATCATTTCCTGCAGGGTAGGTATCCCCTGCAACACCAACGAACCTTTTAAACCAGTCAGAGCCGTATGCAGAATTTTCATAGGTGATAATCCTGTCGACCATGAGTTTGACTTCACGCAGGTTGATACAGGCAAGTCTGCCAACACCTATTTCCGGGTACATATCAAGGACGTCTTTTTTCATCCCTGTCCATTCTGCAAACACACCGTTGTCATTGGAATCCCAACTTGAGAAATTACCACCTACATCATACAGGTCAGCGAAGTACAAATCAGTTAAATAGGTGCCCTCTCCGCCATCGTCTAAGTTCGAGTAACGAACCGGTAACCACCATTTCTCCTGATAGATTCCACCCTGTCGACCACCAACGAGAAGTGCATACTTGATACCCCATTGGTCAAACGCGTTTTTAATGAAGTACTTCATTTCTTCTGCACTGTCTCTTCCTTGTACAGGGAAATAAGTGCTCTTAGAGATATCATTAATAGTCACAATTTTAGTAGTTAGCCCTTTGCTTATTTTATGGTCAACGAGAGGTTCAAGTGCTGATGCAAATTTCTTTGGTGCGATGATCACAAGGTCATACTGGTCGGTGAGCGGTGCAGGCTGTGAGTCATGGAGTACATAAGAAATCTTGATTTGGGCATTCTCTGCATACGAAAGCTTTTTTTCCACAGAGTTGTATTGAACGGGATATAAGTGCACCGCAAGATATGTTGCTTGATGGTTGCCTTGCAGACCTGCTCCAAGATGGTAGCTAAAGGATTGTTCAGGGTAAACCAGAGAGGAGAGCGGTTCAGAAGACATACTTATCTGATAATCATCACTATCAGCAATAGGTGCTGGTACGACTCGGATCGGTTTCGTAACAACAATTTCTTGTCGCTCTGAAAAGATAACATCGACTGCAGTGATCGTTGTTTTAAAAGGGAAGGTGAAGACTTTTGTGACAATCGGGAGTTCGTACCCACCAGGTGTCGATGTAAACGATGTGGTCTCAGGCAGGGTGACGCACGTCCCGTCATCAATTTCGATGAGTTGCAGAGGTGAGAACGTGATCGCCTCAGTTTGTTCCAGAATGTCTGAATCGCTTTCAGAAACCGCAATAGCTCCTACACCACTGAAAAGAACAATGGCTACGATTGTACATACAATGTTTTTCTTCATACAAGTGTCCCCGTATCAGTATTGAATAAATATAGGATGTGTTTAATATTTAAATCTATGTGAAAGGGGTTTAAAAAAAAAAAAAGAAAAAAGGATGTTGGTGCGTATTATAGTATCCCTTTAATGAACACGATGAAGAGTGTCGCATCTACTGTTATTTTTATTGTGGGAGGTACTGCAACAGTGCAGCTAGCAAAAACCATGATTTCGATTTGTCCAAGGCCAAAGATGTATCCATCCGTTGTCACCGTGATTTCTTCTCCAGCGCCTATCGTAGTGTTCACTGTTTTTATTGCATTGACTCGCCCAAAGATACCGCCTGTTACCGTGATCGTCACATTCGTATTTACCGCATCGGCATCTCTAATGTTTTTAATGACCGCAGAGACCGTGCCTATTCCAAAGGTGATGTTGCCAAGCTCCAGGCGTGCTTGTGGCGGGGTGCCGCCGACGTTATCAAGGTAGATATCGGCGTTGCCGTTTCGAAGATCTGTCCAGACGACCGTGCCATCATTGGCGATGTCCATGTTCCGACATTCGCTTTGTACCATACCGTTCACATCATTCACCTGTTCAGTGGTTGTCCAGGTTGCTCCACCATCTTCAGTGTAGCAGACAGCGATATTCTGATCCTTCGTGTAAAGGCAGGTTGCGTAGGTGCCGTAGCTGACGATTGAAGGATAGGTTTCATCAGCATCGTTTGCTTGAGCGACGAGAGCGCTATCCCATGTATTCCCGGCATCATCAGAGTAGTAGCAGATAACATCCTGGGTTCCTGCAGCATCGGTTTGGGCAAGAATCTGGATTTTATTGCCATCGACAGCGATAGCTGGGTTAGTGGTGTTTTCCGAACCACCGATGAGTGTGACATTAAAGAAGATGGGGTGTCCTTCGCCATCATTGTGACAATCCCCTCGGAAGAGTAACAGGTCCCAGTCGCCTTTTGTTACATTCAAGTAATCAAACACTGCGTAGAAGTACCCGTTTGTTTGATCAATGTCAATGGCTGCGTTTTTACAGCCTGAGTAATTCGCAAAGTAGTTGCTCCATCCTTGAGTTTCATCAGCGTAATCATTGTAGTTAAAGATAGGCATATCAACAGAACCTGGAGCACCTCGTGTTCCAACACACGCGGTCATCCCATACCACCAAGGGATATCTAATCCATCGTACCCAGCGATATCTGAAATTCGTCGATTACTATACGGATATGAGTCAGCCCAGGTCCAGTAGACAAGTGTGTAGGTCTCGTAGTTGGTCGGATCATCACAGGTGAACAGATACTGAATAGCTCCTTCACCCTCAATAGGGTCACCTTGCAGGGTTCCGACGAACTTTTTAGCTGAACCTCGATAATCAGTGGCAGGATGTGATTCTGTGCCGACAAGATCATAGTAGACGCCTGAATCAAATGTTTGCCCACCATCGATTGAGAACGTCCAGGGAATCTTTGTGCTGGTTACATCATCTTCAAAGGTATAGGCGAGCAGGAAATCCTCATCAAGGTCAGCTCCGAGTGCAGGGTTGTTTTCTTTTTCAGGTGCGGAAGTAACCTGGATATCGGTTGATAAGGATGTAATAGACGGTATATCATCCAGTGCTACCGATTGTTTTATCCCAGATACTGATGCGTGTTCACGCGCCGGGATTGCTCTTTTATGAACAACTTGAATATTTTTTTTTGATGGATCTTGTTGAGTCCCCAGTACGTTCATTGATGTAGCAATAAGTACGAAACTAAGCACAACAGCCCCAAAATACGATATTTTTTTTATTTTTTTCATAGTAGCCCCCTATAGGAGTCAATAATATTGGAACCAATATAAATTTTTCCCTTGATTTATTGTCCGTTTCAACATAGATTACTGTTTTTTTTCATAATGGAACAGGTTTTTAGAATAACTTCCACACGATGAGTTGTTGTTCTTTACTGTTGTCAGAGGTATCGTATGCGATGAGCTTTATGGTGTGTCTGAAAAATGCTGGTTCGTTCCATGTCCAGTTGTACGGTGCGGTGGTATCAGTCACCTGGAGTGTGTTGTCGACGTAAAATTCTACTTTGGTGACCCCAAAAGCGTCTGTTGCGGTTGCGTTCACGTTCACATAACCAAGAATCAGGGTGGCAAAGAACGGGAACAGTTCTTGGTTCTTAATATAAATATATTTTTCTTTCGGATGCGTAATCGTGAGTTGTGGTGGCTCATGGTCTATGCCGTCTCCAACCATTATCTTTTGTAGAATGCTATAGTCTCCCCAGCCGTATGCATTATTGTGTCCTCGGACGCGGTAATAATAGGTGCCGCTGGTTTTTCCAGAAATTTCATAACTGGTGCCTGTGATGTTGCTTGAAAGATTCGTTACTATCTCATACTGAGGAACCGATGTGATGTCGTCAACATAGAATCCTTCGTTTGTTGTCCGCTCGTCCGTGGTGTATCGGAATCGAAGAGAGAGCGATTTACCAGCGTAAGCACTCAGGTCATATTCTTTCTGTATCCATCCGTCAGATAATCCTGTGAAGGAATCGAGGATGTCGTAGCTGCGATTATTCGAACTTACTTCAACAAACGCGTAATCCCATCTGTTTTCGATATCGTACCAGCACCAGAAAGAAAACGTGGTGGTGTTGGTGACAGGCAGGGGAAAAACACTTGTCATGGTAGAAACATCGTTAGCGACATCCGCAGACTTATAGCTATTGGTGTCGGAATGACAGTTTTCAGAAGAAACGGTAAAGCCATCAAGACTCCACCACAAAGAACCTGTTTCTGCGTCATCGGTCTTTAAAGTAAGGCCCGTGAGTTCATCAAGTTGGTAGAAATTCGGTTGTGCATCGGTGTTTTGTTCTTGCCAGGAAACCGTGTAGGTTCCATCAGGATCACTGGGCAGGGTGTTTAGTACTGGTGGGAGTACTCGGTGTGAAACGTTGGCGCTAATATTTTCTGCTTCTTGTAAAAGATATAAAGCTCCATCAAAGTTCTCCGCACAGATCTGATCCAGTTTGTTTGCTGGTGGCTGGAAGTCACTGCATGCTTCTATCGTGTAGGCAAAGGTCGCTTTCCCTAGTATATAATGAGCGTAACCGTACGCCCAGTCATCAGTATTCCCGGTGGTCGGGTATAATGCTGAGCTTTGCTGCGGTCTGTAGGTTCCACTGCCGCTTTGACGGGTGATCTTTTTGGCGATGTCACGTCCGACCTTGGCAAGATAGGTATTGTCTGGTGTGCGGGCGTTGGTTGCGTACCCCCATGGCCACATGACAAGCTCGGAGTAGGTATGCCAGGAAATGCTTGTGCAGATGTCGTTCTCAAGGTACATCTTGGTGATTGCTTGTACTTCAAGCTCGGAGCCTGGTTGTGGACCGCAGTAGGTCTCATAGGCTGGATTATGGGTCGCTGCTCCTTCTTGCACTGATCCCCATTCGCCCCAGGCATTACCGTTGCAGGTGCCGCCATAGTTCCGGTTCAAGTCTACGCCCGTGGTGCTAAACTCAGGGAAGTAATGCATGTTTTTCCGCCAATCATGTGACTCGTCATGACTTCGATAGTATCCATCAGGGTTGACACAGGGGACAATCCAGATTCTCCTGGAGTTCACGAGATCATGAATAGTTGAATTTGAATCGTACAGAGAGGTGAGTTTATTTGCTATGTTCAAGCAGATTTCCACGGTTGGCCATTCGCGGGCATGATGAAGCCCCATGAAGAAGACCCCTGGTTCTTGCTCGTCAACACCTGGGTTATCTGAGATTTCCAGGCACCATATATCACGATCTTGGTAGCTTTTTCCGATGCTGGTCAAGCAGGTAAGGTCTGGGTAAGTCATAGAAAGGTTCTGCAGGATTTGTTCGATTTCGGCAAAGGTGTGATACTGGCCTAAAAATTGTGTGCTATACCCGTCGACATCCTCAATTAAAACCGAATAGGTGAGATGGGCAGCAGAAAGTTCATTAAGTCTTTCATGGGGGAGAATGACATCAACCCATTCACCAGGGTTTCCACCGACAATCTCGACACCGCGTGGAAGCGTTACATCTCCATTGCTGATATCAATTCGAACAAGGTCATAGATAAACAAAGAAAAGGGGTTCGTATGAATTCCTGACACCGATGTTGTAAGGAGGATGATAAGCACAGTGAAACAAAGGATGTCGTGTTTTTTCATAGGAACATCCCCAGCAGTCTACGTGTAGCCGCCGATCTGTAAACTGGGATCTCCGAGGAGGACAAATTCTTGGACGGTTTTACAATCAAGTTTATCTTGCATAGGTGGGAAGGTGTTCAGATAGTCTGTTAACGCTTGGGTATGGGCTTGCCCGAGTTTCGTCATGTTGTTGACCCCGTAGTTGAGGAAGAAGTGGGTGTTCGCAAACCCGGAAAGAAACTCGGTGCAATCTGGAATATCATTGTTATCATAATCACCCTCTGCGAACCAGTCAAGTCCAGTGTACGCCATGGTGGCGATACTTCCCCCGTTCTGTACGCTTATCAGTTTCCATGCCCAGCATTCCGGGGTCCATTCTCCTAGATAGAACGTCCATTGGAAGTACTTGAATCCTTCTTGGATGATGCCTTTAAGGATGTTAAACAGTGAGACATTGAATTGGCCGTTGTGACAGCCGCCGCAGACGCAGACCGGGAGTTGTTGGCCATTCGTAAGACTCTTCATATCTTTGACTTGTAATCCATTAATCCAGATGCTTTCGTTGTCAGGTGGATGGGTGGACCAGGACATAGGGTTGCCGTGGCCGTCAAAGAATAAGAATCCGCAGCCACCTGAAATAGCGTTGATCACATCATCTGGGCCAGTAAAACTGCCATCAGAGGTCCAGCATTTTACAGGGTCAAACCCCTCCATATACTCCAAGGCTTTTTTATTTTCTTCTTCTCCTTCATAGAACTCGTAGCCAGGAGCACTATCGCCACCAACTACGACCATTGTATTGAACCATTCGGTGCCGTATGCAGTAGTTTCGTAGGTGATGATTTTATCTACAAGTGTTTTTACTTCTTTTTCGTTTTTACAGGCAAGCCTTCCCACGGCGATTTCCGGGTACATGTCGATGATGTCTTTACCATTCATGTTCCATTCTGCGAAGATGCCGTTTTTATTGGAGTCCCAATCTGAGAAGTTCCCGCCTGCATCATATAGGTCTGCAAAATATAAATCTGATAGGTAGCTTCCCTCCCATTCTGCGCCGTCATCAAGGTGTGAATAGCGGACAGGAACCCACCATTTCTCATTGAGAACGCCGCCGTATCGCCCTCCGACTAAGAGGACATAGTCCGTGCCCCATTGGTCATACGCGTTTTTAATGAAGTATTTCATTTCCTCGGCACAATCTCGTCCCTCAACAGGAAAGTAGACGCTATCGCAGATCTCATCATGAAGAACAAGTTTCGTGGTAACTCTTTTGCTTATTTTATGGTCAACGAGTGGTTCAAGTGCTGATGCAAATTTCTTTGGTGCGATAATCACTAATTTGAAATCCTCAGTTGGTGTTGGTTGTGTAGTCGGGAGTTCATAGGAAATAGAGATGTGTGCGCTGTTTCGGTAGAGGATACAGCTTTCTTGAGGTTTGTATTGCACAGGGTAACATCGAATGCTGAGGAAAATGACATGCTGTTCGTTGGAGATACCTGCGCCAAGATGATAATCAAAAAGTGTTTCAGGATATGTGGACCCGATGGTTTGTTGTTCATTGTAGGTTATTGTTGTACCGGCGGGCTGACTTATCGGTTGGGGCGTTGGCTGTATCTGTTTTTCAAGAGCGTATTGTTGTGGTTCTGAAAAAGTGACATCAACGTTTTTGATTTTGGTTCCGAAGGGAAAGATGTAGGTGGAAACGGATGCTGGAAGCATCGGGGCGCCTGGGCTGCGGAGCCATGAATTTGCGTTTTTGACGGTAACTAGTGTATAGTCATCTTTGGTTTGGATGGCTGGTGGTGAAAAGGAGATGGTTTCTGTCTTTTCTATGAGTTTGTGTTCGGTGTTTGGTCGAAGGGCAGCTCCGAGTCCACTGAGCAGTAAGACTCCTAGGATGATACATGGTATGATTTTCTTCATAGTATTGTTTCCCCTTGTATGAATTATATTAGAGGTATCTATTTAAATTTATCGAGGAAAAAGTGTTTTTTTAAAAAAAGGTGTCTTGCGTTCGTACTATTGTTCTAGTTTTTAATCTACACAATCAGATATATTCTTTGAGTTTTTTTGCTTCTGGGTTGGAGATCCGTTGTTTTCGTATCCAGAATAATGTTTCTTCCAGGCTTATTTTGCTGATGTGTCCTTGGTATGTTTCGTTTAGTGTTTCTACGAATCGTTTTGCTTGTTTGATGTCTTGGGCAGTAAAGGTGATGATCCAGTCGTACTCCCCATGGACGTAGAAGCTATTTTCAATAATCACCCCATGTTCGGAGACGAGTTCTTGCAGTTTGGATGAGGATGCCAAGTTCGCGGTTGCTTCATCTAGTGGCATGGTTGTTTTTTTGATGAGGGCAACATAGTGTTTTCGGTCTTGTCGTTCATCGTCGACAATAGCGGTGTATCCCCAGATGAGGCGGTCGTGTTCCAGTCGTTTGATGCTTCGCCATACTTTTTGGCGGGAGAATTTACAGTTTCTTGCTATGGTATCGATGCTTTCTTTTGCGTTTTTTTGCAGTTCGTTGAGTATCGTCTTTTCGTCTTCCGCGATTTGTTTTTTGCTGCGTTTTGGCATTAGGGATATGAAGCATGTTCTTTTATTTAAATCGTTGCTTTTGTCATCGACAAATGGTCGTAAGAAAGTGTTTTGTTTGAATTTTGTACGATAACGTATTTATATTAAAAAATTTTAAAATAATAAATTGTGAGGATATGAAAAAGCTTGCTGAGGTTTTTTTTCCACGCGTCTCCTGGAAGCAAAATAATATGCTCCATAATGTTTATATCCTAAATCGTATAATAAGATGGTAGAATGAACAAGCAGAACACCCGGAAAAAAGAACTGGATGCCCAGCGAACACAGTGGCGAAAAACCCATCGGACATTGAATGGAAGAATCATCCTGTACCCTGACCATCCACCAGAACATATTAATGCAAGAGGAAGCAAGGTCTATAACTGGTTCTGGAAAAAAATCCTTCAAGAAACAGAGCCGCAGGAAATCCCAGCAATTATATCTGGTTTACAGGATGCGATTAAAGCGGAGAATGACCCTAAGAAAATACAGGTACTGCGAACCATGATTGGGATGGCAGATGATGCTTACAAGCTCAAACAACTGGAAGATATCAGTGAGTACGACACCGAGTTACAAATCGAGAAAAAACCGATTTTTAATTCAGAAGACGGCGTGATCTATCGCAACGGCAACATCTACACGACCGATTACAATGAGGATGAATCTGAAATTCTCCTCCGAGATATCGAAGGTATCCTTATTGATGTGCTCTCCTCAGAAGATAAAACGGTACAAGCGACCTTCAAATCACAAAGAACCGCAGCGTACAAAGACTGGAATTATATGGAGAAGGTTTAATTCGCCAACATATAACAAAATGGAGCGAGTTCTAAGGAATATTTTTTTTTTAAAAAAAGAAAAAATTTTAGAATTTTGCTATTTTTCGTTTCTGTTTATTCTTTCGAAGCTTATTATCTCGTCGCATTTTTTTCGTCGTCGTATCCGTCACCTCCTCAAACATGTATGTCTGGAACATTTTTGAGGAAAAAAATAAAAATCCCATGGGTTCGCAAAAAGAACAAAACTGTGAAATTCCTATTCTTCTTTCTATGGTCTATACCGTCTTCCTCTCTTAAATAGTTATACCCAGGAGGTAACCTAATTTTTTTGTGTATCGTCGTCATTGGATGCTTTGACAATACTGTTGTTAATACTTAGTACGAATGCGACACTAGTGAAAAGCAAAGTAACCCCAAATACCAATCCTTTCCTTTATAGCGGATTTTTTTGCATGTATTTCCCCCGGTATACTATATTATTAATAACATCTCCTTTGAATATATATCCTTAAAACATCAGGTAATAAACATTCATATCATGTTAAAAAAAATTAGTTTTTCCTCCCGTCAGCATTAAATTTTTCAGTCCATCCGCCAACATATAATATAACGAGGATAAGTTTTTTTAGAATTTTAATAGCTTTGTGGTGGTTCTTTTCGGTACGGTACTTTTTCAACAAAGCGAAACGGTTTTTCTTTTGTCAGCATTTTTTTGAGTTCCTTTGTGAACTCTGGCATCATATTGGAGAGATCAGTTACCGTGACAATCCCTACGATCTCATTGTTGAGAATGACCGGGAGTTTTTTGATGTGGTAGGTTTTCATTATCTCTGCTGCTTGCTCAACGCGTGCTGTGGAGTGAATCGTTTTAATGTTTCTTGACATGATATCTTCTACTGGTGTTTTCTTTGGGTTTCGTTCCTCGACAATAATTCGTTCGATGATATCTCGTTCTGTCAATATACCGACAACGAGTTTGTTGTTCATGACTACAAGGCATCCGACACCGTATTCTTTGTATTTTTTACAAGCCTCTTGAACTGATTCTTTGCTTTCGATGGTGACGACGTTTGGCGTCATAATCTCGTTGACAAGCATTGCGTATCCCAACTTCAGATGAAAGGACATCGTATGTACCCTAATTAATGCTTACTTTTCAGAGGGTATCGGCAACTGCCGAAGAACGAAGGGAAAAGTATAAATGCTGCCTAGAAAATTCATTTCTCAAGGTGAAGTAGGAGATGGGGAAGACAAAGTTCGTCGTAACCCAAGAATGGGATAAAACGCTGTTTTATCTGGCGACATTGTCACTGGTATTTATTGTCGGCTGTGTCGTACGAATCATCGCAGGATAAAAAGGTGTTTTTTTCCCTCATTATTTTTTTTCTTTTCAGGTCAAGGGTAAGTTGAAATGGGGAAGGAAGGGGAGATGATGAGAATGATTATTTGGGAAAAAAAGGTTGTTCTTCCCCATGTAACTACCCTATGTTCAACCAGGGAACACAATCTATTATTTAAATCTTTTTATACAATAAAAAAATTAAAAATAACAGAAGGAAAAAACTCAAAATTGGTATTGTTTCGAATAGATGTTCTCCATAATGAAGGCTCTGACAGTCTCCATGTCTGAATCCAGGTAAATCGCACCAATCAACGCCTCCAACGCATTGGCAAGGTTCGTACGATTCTTGGCCCCTTGCTGTTTCAGCTCTCCTTTCCCAAGTAAAAGATACGTCCCGATATCAAGCCTTATCGCAACATCAGCAAGCATGGTATTGTTCACGCCAAGAGCACGCCTACGCGTCAACTCTCCCTCTGAAAAATATTTATTGCTCCTATACAATTGCTCTGCGACCACCACACTCAGAATGCTATCACCAAAAAACTCCAGTCGCTCGTTATACTCCAAAGGGGAAGGAGCTTCAAACGCGTATGTCTTATGCGTGAGCGCAGTCGTCAATAATTGTTTGTTGGTAAACGTGTACCCCAGTTTTTTTTCTAGTTGTTCAAGAGTTCCTTTTTTCATAGTCAATCCTCCTCTCTCAGGTGCTGCTCAAGTACTCTTCAATGCGGGAAGCAACCTTGGGATCATCCAGTGCTTTTCGTACCTCTTCATTGTTGTGAAACGGACGTTTGGCTAAAATCCTTATCGCTCTTCTTTTACCTATCCCTGGAACAGCCTCAATTGTTTCTCGCGGTGCTGTGTTCATGTTGAGTGGATAGGGAACTGCTGTAATTGATCGATATCCATAATCTACCACCTTCACATTTAAAAATTGGTGAAGCGGAAACACCCCGGGAATACCAACTAATAAGGGATAGCTTCCGAGCTGTCGCGCAAACGTCAGCTTCCCTTCATAGATTTCCGTATACACATTAGTAAGAAGTGTTCCCTGCGGCACCAAGCGTTGAAGCATAGGTCGTTCAACGGTTTCACGCACTCGTCGTTTGAACCGTTGAAACTCAGCTTTATGTTTTTTTACGTTTTTTTCTCCAAATATAAACATCTTGGTTCCTGGGATGGGGATGACTTGACGCAGGTTAATGCGTCGTACCAGCAAGCCTTCATCGAAAATTTGTTTTAGGAATTCATAATCAAGGGTAAACGTGTTTTTTGTTTCGCCTTCAAGACCAAACACGAAGTTGAGCCCAGGCAATAATTCAGGCAGCCCGTTTGCTCCCCGGGCTGACCCTACATCATTGAGTAATTTCACTGCTTCCATAACTTCTTCTGCAGATGCCTTGAGGTTGTTCTTTTGTATAACCAACGGATCGACGCTTTCCACCCCGAGTGCAGCAACATCCCCAGAGGTATGATACCGGATGATGCTTTGTGCGATCCGTCGGCATTCATCAGGGTAGCGTGCGATCACTCCTGGGTTTGCATTGTCGATGTGAAGCGTTTTAAGATCTGGTGCCGCATCGCGTAAACCTGAAAACAGTTGTTCAAGTGCATCCGGGTTGGGGGTGGGAAACTCCTTTTTTTCCGCGTCCTTTGCCAGATACGAAAAAATACAGGGTTGATTTCCAATGCGGAAATGACGAACACCAACATTGTAGAGTGCGGATACTTCTGTGCAGATATCATGAATGGTTCGAAAACTTGGTATGCCTTTGCTAGGCTCACTACAAAAGGAGCATCCACCAACAATGCTTCGCGAGCACCCACGATAGGTTTCAATTTCTGCGATGAGATAATCAGGAAAATAAGGGTGCTGTTGAACAACCGATGCACCGTTCACAGCAAATGGTGCAATCGCTTCTTGGTTAGGTCTGCAGGCAGAAGGATCAACCTTATCACTTTTCAGCTTGTTCTTCAGTAACTCCGAAACAACAATCTCCCCATCACCCTCTGCGATGAGATCAAAAACAACCTTAATCACATCTAATTCTATTGTTTTCTTTCCTCCAGCTAGACCAAACCCGTACCGTGCCGCTGGACCGCAGAGAACCTTCACCGGGTGATGCAAATTTCGTAAAAAAGCAACAAGCTCGTAGGGACTAGCTGGAAAACCAGACAGATATCGTCCTGGCACAGACATGCCGGCAATGACCACAACAACATCTGATTTAGAGAGAACATCAAGCAGCTTTGGGGTATTGCGGAGTTGATCAATAGTCATGTAGCAAATGGTGGCGTGCGCATCAAAATTGCGGACTGCGCCAGCGATATAGCGAGGATAGGGACTGATATATGGTGGAACACCAAGACATGTCGGTTCATCGACATATCCATCAAGAATGGAGACCTTTACCATAAGTATACATCAAATATCCTAAAGAGATGGTATCTTTAAAGATTTCTCTACAAGAAGTGTAACGTTTACAGAAAAAGAATTATTCTCCATTAAAAAAGGATTGAGGGCTCTTGTTTGGAACCAAAGATTTATCATTTTCTTTTTACTTTTTTTATTTAGATCTTACAAGCATTGTTATTTTTTAAAAAAAACATTCCCTTAGAACCACCAGGTTTTTCATAAATATGTTATAGTTATAGATAACCTCCAAAAACGTTAAAACGGCAAAGGAAATATCTATTAAAAAGAGCGATATTATGGTAATAGAAGCTTGTCCACATTGCGGAAGTAAAAATATGGACGAATGTTTTGAGAGCGATTTGTTGTTTCATAAAAAATGTAGAGACTGCGGTTGGGGTGGCGTAGCAATTGAATTTGAATCTGAGAAAGCTTATCAAATATTTTACAGAGATTTTAAAAAACAGAAAAATAAGTAAATAATCATATGTTTGTTTATCTGAACATGAATGGGGCGATTAAACTTTTTTCGGTCTCGAAGCATGTTTTTAGCTCATTTTTTGTGCTACTAGATAACAATATAAGTCTGTATTTTTTTTAGAAAATGATGTATGTATATGTCTAATTATTCAAGATAATAATATTCCTTGGTCACGGGATCTATAGCGATTTTTTCTCCAGTTAAATTTGCATCAAAACCAGGATAACCATAAACTCCTGCAGTAGGATCTAAAACCACACAATTTTTATCGTCTATTTTATAAGAGGTAATAGATTCATTTTTACATAATTCATAAAAAGATGGATGCAAATAAAACATAAGTTTTACAGTAATGGTTGCATCTTGCTCGTTGTCATTATAAAGAATTATACCACCATCTTGATCTAAATAAGGGCTAACACCACTAAAATTTAATACATTTTCTTTTTCATAATCAGTATAAAAAGTAAAATTGTTTCCATCATGGAATAGATAATAATCATCTTTTGAGGGTACTACATAGAACCATAATGGTTCATTTGAAATAATATCATAACTAATATTTAAATACTCAATAACAGTGTTATTAAATAATGTTCCATTTCCTCCATAATACCAATCATCATACCCCGGAAGATTAAAAGTTTCGTTATACCATTTTTTTATTATATCTCCTGAATCCTTTTCAACTTGCTGAATAAGTGATGGTTCAATATACGATCGTAAAACATCAGTGTCCACATCATACACAAGACAATAAGCGTGAGTATCTGTGAGAACTAAATAAGTTTTAATACCGATATTTTCCAATAAAGAAATAAGAAATATTGCTAAATCTTCACAATCTCCACCTTTTATCTGCATGGTTTCTTGAGGAGATTAAATAAATTCAGTACCTGTTGGATCACTAACATAATTATAGTTTTCTACAACATCTCGATAAATCGCGTTAATTTGAGCTTCTTTATTATTTGCCGAATAATTTCTAATAATAGAGTTTGCGTATGCTCTTAGGGTTACGTTCTTTACATCGATTTTACTGATGTATGGTTCAGCACGGTGAACTATTGGATCGACAGTATTAGAAGAACCATCGTTACCAAAAAACAGTTGGGTACATCCACTAATCCCATTGACAAGAAGCAATGTAACCATGCCCATGATTACTATTTGTTTCTCCATCCTTCACTCCTCACTATGATTGTTATCATATAATGATTTATTAAACATATCTTTAGAACCAATATTTTGTTAAAAAAGAATCAAACCTCACTCTTGGTGAGGCGATAACGACACATGCGGCCCCGATAATCATTTGGATTGCTAGGATCACTGAAATCTTTATCTTTATTTATTTTAAGCCTATATTATTTTAAGCAGATAACTTTATACCAGGATTTAATATTCCGCGTGAAAGATGGGTGAAGAACTATGATAAGTGCTTATATCCTAATTACCATGCAACCCGGCAAGAGCGATAAAGCTATCAAAGAAATGAGACAAATCGAGAATGTCGCAAAGATTTCGATTATCGCTGGTGAGTACGATATTGTTATCAGAGCACAAGTAAAAAACCTCGAGGAACTCCTTGACGTCACCGATAAACTCCAAATGATCGAAGGCGTCAATAAGACAACCACCCAGATCATCGAAAAAGAAATCTCTCTCCAATAACTGAGACGAAATCATGATCATTAGGAAAAAATACCTGTTTTATGTCCTGGCGATCACTTCATCATTTATTGCTGCAGCAGTCACAGGTCTTGATAGTTATGTTGGGGGAAGGCCAGCATTCATTAATGACCCCTGGGCGTTTGCGTTTTCTTTGTTTTTCGTTGGAGCAATCATTACACTTTGTATTACCTTGCTTCTTTCCGTTCCGATTCATGGAAAAAGTATTGGCGCAAAAATTCTTGACCCTTCATTTAAACGCATTCGGATGATTAAAAAACCGGAATTGTCGTATCATCTGATTGCAGGAGTAATGAATGCGATAAACACGGTGGGATACTGCTATGTTGTCTCCGTGGTTCAGGACCCTGCAGTCATTCTTTCGTTTTCTCAGATGGTTATCCTCTATTTACTGATCATGGAATCCATTACCGAAAAAGACGTCCCAACACTCGTTGAAGTTCAATCATCGGTCATCGTCACTTTTGGTGCTATCCTTGCATCGATTAGTCTCAAAGGTGAGCTTGCAACAAATCCTCTCATCGTCGTGTTTCTCATCATTAACCCGACATGGGCGATTTTTTCCATTTATCAAAGGAAATTAAAAATCATGAAAATACAAAATAAACCAAATGATTCGATTAATATACGATTCTGGAATGTGGTGTTCTCTTGCGTATTTACCGCACTCATCCTCTTTGTTTTTGATAGTTGTACGAGCGGTGGCCATCTTATCGCAGGAGTTACCGCGGTGATTTCCCTGGAGTATTTCCTGTTACTTGGGGCAACGATGGGTATCACCTTCTTTGCGTATGTCCTGTATATCCGATCACTCGGTATGGGAAAAGCAAGTGTCAACAACGCGATTCGTGCCTCAACTATTTTCTTTGCTATCCCGTTCTCAATCCTTCTGTGGCAACTAGGATTTATCACTGAATATTCAACAGATCCAGTCATGCTCATCATCAAAGTTATAGGTATTATCTTGATTGTGATGGGTATCATCTCGTTTGCACTGACTGTCGTCAAAGCCTACATCTTTGTCACCGTTAAAACCGGCCGTCCACTCCGAGAAACAATGCAGAAGTTGTGGAATATCCGTGGTGTTACGCATGTCACGATCACGACCGGCGAGTATGATTTCGTGGTGAAGGTGTCAACACGGACGCTCATGAAAGGTTATGAACGCATTATCAAGAAACTTGACGAAATCGATGAGGTAAAGAAGTACCGTTGGGCGTCGGTGCTGAAAGATTGGGAGAAAATTTAGGAAAACTATTTCTTAGCTGACCTGATTCTTCTTTCGCATGATTGATAAACGCTTAGAGAAATTAGCGCATATTCTTGTTCATCACTCATTAAGCATCAAGAAAAACGATTTATTTGTGATCTCCGGAAGTCATCTTGCTGCACCTTTAATCAAAGAAGTCTATAAGCAAGCAACTGTGATTGGTGCTCATCCGTTTGTTCACATTGGCATCGATGGTCTTGCCGAGATTTATTACAAATATTCTTCTGATGCTCAACTAAAATATGTGTCGCTGATATCGAAATTTGAAATTGAGCATGTTGATGCGCAACTGTCCATTATTAGCCCTGAGAACACGAGGAACATGACCGGTGTTGATCCCAAGAAACAGGCGATAAGTAGTAAAGCGCATCAGCAGCTTCATGAGATTTTTTTAAATCGTGCAGCAAAAAAAGAACTGCGATGGTGTGTGACGCAATATCCGACGCAATCATCAGCGCAAGACGCGGAAATGTCCTTGGACGACTATGAGCAGTTTATTTTCGATGCCGCGCATGTTGATGCTAAAGACCCAATGAGGTATTGGAAGAACGTCCATCGTACACAAGAGAAGATTCGCAGGCTTCTCTCCACGAAAAAGAAAATCCATGTTCTGGCTAAAGATACTGATCTGACAGTTTCTGTTGCTGGCCGGAAATGGATTAATTGCTCTGGAAAGGAGAATTTTCCAGATGGTGAAATCTTTACTGGTCCTGTTGAAGACTCCGCTGATGGATACATCAGCTACTCGTTTCCCATCTCTCATGGTGGGCGTGTTGTTGACGATGTTCAACTCTGGTTCAAAAAAGGAGAAGTTGTCAAAGCCTCAGCGTCGAAAGGAGAGAAGTTTCTTATCTCGATGCTTCACATGGATAAGGGATCACGAAGGCTCGGGGAGTTTGCCTTTGGGATGAACTATGGGATCAAACGCTACAGCTTAAACACGTTATTTGACGAAAAAATCGGTGGCACTATTCATCTTGCGGTTGGGGCTGGCTACCCTGAAACCGGCAGTAAAAACAAATCAAGCCTCCACTGGGACATGATGTGTGATCTCCGGAAACATGGTGAGGTGTACGCGGATAATAAACTGATATATAAAAATGGGAGATTTTTAAACGTCTGAGCCTTGTATGCAAGCTGTTTTGGCTGGAAATATTTAATGAAGAATCAAAGGTAATACCGAAACGCACATATCCTTTCTTCCGTTCTTTTTTTTTGAAACATGAAGACTCTCTGCGATCACATGCTCGGTTCTCTTGCGAAATGGCTTCGTATTTTAGGAATTGATACGTTCTACCCAGATGGTACTATGATTGATGAAGACATCATCGGGCTTGCGAAACGAGAACACCGTCTGCTGATATCCAGAGATAAAGCATTGATTGCCAGAGCAAAAAAAGAAAAGGTTAACACGTTAGAACTGCAAGTAACCGATCTTGCTGAACAACTCAAGCAGACACTTAACACTATATCCATTGATACCGGTTTGATGCTCACTCGCTGCACCGTGTGCAATACGCTGTTGGAATCCGTTGATAAAAACACAGTTAAAAATCAGGTGCCTCCAAAAGTGTTTGAAACCAAAGATACGTTCTGGTACTGCACCGTCTGCAACAAATATTATTGGATGGGAACGCACTACGACAACATGATTCAAAAAATCAACGAGCTCATACAAAGAAAATAATTCGTAGCTGTTAGATCATGTGCACAATCTGCGCGTGCGGCACACCCTTTATTTTCAGGATGCATTCAGGGTCCACGAGCCCAAGGTCAACAGCACAGTCCACGGTTTCTTTTCCAACGAGATTCGCAATGGTCGCATCCAGCAAAAACTTCCTCAGGGTTTTTTTATCAACGCGTTCTCCATCGTAGAAGTGTTTGGCGCAATCAATCTGCAATTTTCCTTTTTTAAATTTCTTTCCAAGAAGGTGTTCATCGCATGCACCGATGACAAGGTCGTCGCCCTGTTGGTAGACTTTGACGCTAATCATGCACGATCATTCCTTGGTTTTTTACCTGTCGTTATGTCTCTATTAGGAATTCCTGTTTTATATGGATTTCGGAAAAAAGATAGAAAAAAACGATGTTGCTTTATATAATGGAAAGAAGCTTGTTTAAGAGGTCATAACCATGATAAAAAGCCCAGCAGTAATAAGGGTGCATGCAATCGTTAATTCAATGACTTTTAGGTTTACTTTAAAAGCGGAATGACGGCGGCGTGGAGGCGGACAAAAAATACTGGTGCGGTCTTTTCTTCGTAGGATTGTTTTCATATAGATACCTTCATTGTACTGGTTGTCATCAATGGTATAAAGGACTTGTTGTACAATCCGTACCAATTTTTCGAACTACCCGGTTTTGAGGTCCTCCGAAACACTCAGAAAAATCCTGTTCACTACGCAGTAAAAAATAAGATACATCCGTAATCTTTGTTGAGATGATTCCTATTTTTTTTAAAAAAATGGTTCGTCTCTCCAAGTAATCTTAGGATGGTCACCTGCGTTAAATGAAAAGGAACGATACCAAGGTGACTCTTGCTTTCTGGTTATCGTGTTGCTTCGATTTCCTCAAGCTCTTTTGTTTTTGTTTCGTAAGGATGGAAGAGGAACACAAGGATGATCGGGATGATCATGAGGAGTCCTCCAACCACCCAGAACCACTCCATGGTGGGGAACGCAGTCAGGAGGATCGCAGCAAGAGCTGGTCCCGCGATATACGAGGCCCGTGCGGTTGTCGTTGTCCATCCCATGCAGGACCCTCGTCGTTCTGTGGGGAATATTTCGGGGATATACACGATGATCCAGGTGTAGGAAAACCCAAGGAAAAACCCGGCGCATACGGTAACGATCATCGCGACAGATACAGGAACTAACCCGATAAGCCCAACAAACACACCGAGTCCTGCACATCCGATAAGTAACCCTGTTTTTCTCCCCATTTTATCCATCGTCCAACCGCCAAGGACAGCACCAGCCATCATGAGGAGCAGACTACCCAGCAAGATCAATGACCATCGATCAAGGGAGTATCCATGGATGTCCATGAAGTAATGCCCAGCCCAGACAACAAGCATTGACACCACAAGCCAGCACATCCATATCGCCGCAGAAAAAAAGATATATCTGAGGTCACTTCGATTAATCACGCCAAGCCCGTAGTAATGTTTCTTTCGAATCCCTAGTTTGCGTTCTTGTTTGATGACTTCGTAGCGTTTCGTTTCCTTCATGAACACCCACATGACAAGCACCGGTATCATGAACAGGAACATGACTCCATACATCCATTTCCAGCTGAGCCCTAACCTGGAGAGAACCGGGGGTATAATCGCTTGGAGTGGGATCAGGCTCATGAAATACACAAAAGAAACATACTTCGCGCGTTTCTGGGCAGGTGCTTCCTCGCTAATAGGAATCGTCCACATATTCGAAACAGTGGCAAAGGTGATAATTGCAAAAAACACCATGTAAAGATGAAAGGAAGGAGTGGCATAGACGATCCCAAGTGAGGAACATCCGAAGAGTAAGATCAGGATGAGGAGTGAGTTTTTCCTGCCGATAATATCGGTCAGTCCGTTTAGCAGTACAATGAGGAACGTTGGAATAAAATATAGTACCTTCCACCAGGAATATTGAACATCTGTCACCGAATAATCCCTGAGGACATTCGGGATAGCGGTCGTCTCAATAAACGAAAGGTATTGATCCATGATCGCTATCATTCCCATGAACAACACAAGATAGATGATGTATCGTCGAGTTTGTTCATTCATAAAACCACCTGTTTTTTTCGCTACTGCATCCATGTCTCTATCGCTCCTTAAAAACAATGCCTTTTTTATTCGATAAGTCTATCGTTGGTGCTTTCGGACCGAGTTTCTTTCGCGCGATCGCATCGTATGCGTCTCGACCCCCAACATCCTCAATAATTTTTTTACCGATTTGATTTTGATGTTGAATACTGATATTGACCCGCTCCATGGACCCTGGCGCGATCTTCTTCAGAATGTGTGTTGCCCCACCGAGTCCATACGGGATGGACTCCATATACATGATCGTCCCTGGGATCGCAAAGAACCAGACGCCAAGAGAGTCTTCGCTAAACTTGGTGATAGGGATGCCTGCTGCTGCTTGACGTTCCGCGGTCGGACCAACATGAGCAACCACCCATCGTCCATCAATGAATGCTTCTCCTTCTCCTTCAATCATGAAATACCCCATGGAGTCGTACCATTTTTTTACTAACGGATCCGCATCAACCAAGGCATCATACCAGGCTTTAATCATATTCATCGCAAACATTTTGTACCGTGCTTTAATTCCTGCGCTTCGACACAGTGCGATAAACACTGAAATCAGATGAAAACACGTCCCAGTCCCTCGCTGCAATGTGTCTTCAACCTTATCCATTGGACAAATTTCAAGATCCAGGTGTTCTTTTGAAAACTCAAAAGCTGCCTTAGCAAACTCATAATCAGATTTTTGAAATGCACCTAACGAATGAGCCATCGCAACGACTTCAGGGGCACAAGGATTACAATACAAGGTTGGTCTGAGGTACTTCTCATCAGTAGCACCGCATTTCATTCCTTCTTTATACACTGGTAATTCATAGGATCGCGCTGGTCGAATAAATCGCTGTTCAGACCCATGGATCACCCGCAGTTTTTTCAAATCACCTGGGCTAGTAAGCAGTACTTTACTGAGAGATAACCCGCCACCAATCATCAATTTGAGATAGGTTTTCTGCGGGATGTACCCCCGATCTTTCATCTCTCGAAAACTAACCATGATGTCCTCTTTCCTGAAAGACATGAAGCATATTACCTTTTCTTTTTATTTGATTTTCACCGGTTTGAACATTACTTTTGTTCCCCTAGATCCGCAGAAAGCATGCGTCTGACTTCTTCTGCGCACCCGCGAATTTCTTCACCAGCTTCCCGTTTTATCTCGGGTTCCAATACTGGTCCTGGTCGATCGCAGACCGGGCAGTGCTCCAACATTCGTACCTTATCACCTGAGATGATGAACCCGGGGTAGCTAAACGCAGCCGCGTCAAGGAACGCGAACCTTCCCCATTCACCGTACCCCACTGGTTTATACTCGCTGTCCAGAACAAGTGGTTTGTAGTACGAATACGGCGAATGAAGGTAATGTCCCTCAGGGCAATGTACCATCCAGCCGTTCCCTTCGACCATGCCGTAGATATCTAGGCATAACTTTTGGGGGATGCCAAGGATTTTTTCCACCTGCCCTCGAAAGTCAACCACGGGGACACGTACGCCCTCGTACGCCTTCCATCCGCCGCCGGTCCCAACACCTGCTCGTTCACCAAAATCAAAACTTTTCCCTTCTTTTTCTAGCTTTTTCATCACAAAGGAAAGGATGAATGGTGCACCAACAAGTGTGATTTTTTCTTTTGTTTTTTCATGGTACTCCAGCCAGCGGATGATTTCATTGATTATTTTTTCTGATTCGCGTTTCGCAAAAAATTTCACAACCCTCGTTTTCATCCCTTTGTCTCCGCTCATCGTCATCCGGATAAGCTCCGTGGTGATGTCTCGGTCAATCGCGACTCGAACATCCTGGATTGCATCAAAATACACAGAACAAACCTTGCCTGCGTAGACATTGGTTTTTTTCGGGTTTGGCATCAGTAAATATCCATGCATGTTGTACTCCCAGAGCGGATGAATCATGGTGATGACTGATTTTGCTATCGCGTATTCAGATGCGTAAAATGTTCGCTGGTCACGTGGAATGAAGGTATGTCGACCGGAAGTCCCGCTGCTGTATGCTACCGCCATGCCTGCAGCATTGAATGCGTTGATCACTTGGTCAAATGTCGGGTTCTGCTCCTTGATGACAATGCGGGGGAGCGTTCCTGTGAAAATGTTTCCTAGCCAGAGTGCAAAATCACGTCCTGCCGGGTAATCCTTGAAAAAACTATCAGGTATTAAAGGGATTTTATCTAGGTCATTATAAGTTGTAATATCAGCTGGTGAGAAATTGCGGTCTTTGCAGAATTTTTGATAGATAGGATTATTCGTGTAATGATGGGTAAACGCGTATCTGAGGGCTTTATATTGCATTTCTTGTGCTTTAGCTAAAGGGATGCGAAACAGATCATCAGGTTTGTAGAGCGCGTCGTCAGCAGGGGTCCAGATATCCCTTGAAGGAATGTACTTCTTCATTTGGTCATTAAATTTTTTTATGTAGGAATCAAAGTCCTGTTTCTCCATGTTCTATTCCCCAAATACTACTGCTGTTACACAAGCTCGTCTACACTTCTCTAGTAATCAGCAGGATTTTTTTATAACTTCCCGTTTTCACGACAATGAATACTGTAAATGAATTCTTAAGAACGGGCCTATGAGTTCATGATCATGAGCTGATGTATGCCAAAAACAGGAATCGCCAACCTCCCTTTACATCCAGGGAAAGCACCACGATGGTTAAACGAAAAGGAAAGAAATCTTTCAATTACTTTTCTTTAGCAGGTATTCTTTTTTTCTGTCCTGCATTGATAAAATCTGCATGTTGTTTTGACCATATTTCATTCGGTGTTTTTTTCAACCATTCAACATACATGTCGATAAACGCGAGTCGCTCCTTCTTATTTTGTTTTTTTTTCTTATTCAATTCTTTCAAATCAATATTCATTGTAAACCCTTCAAATATTTCTTAACCAAAGAATTTTTAATTCTGAACGATGTGATAAAGGTAGTAAGTTTTCCTATATCAAGATGCTCTCTTAACAGATCAAAGAGAAATTTTGCATCCTCGAAATCCTTATCTGAGCCGAGATACATCTTATAAGCAATCTGCATTTCCAGTGGAGAAATTCTTAGAGGATTGTCATTTAACACCAATATTTGCGCTTGAGTCATACTCATATAGTCATCGTTCCCATGGACAAATTTGAACTCGATATTTGGGATAATGGTACCTTTCTTTGAGAAACGTATCCCGCATCCTTGCGAGAGGTACTCCACATATGCATCATTTGGGTCTGAGGTGTTTATGCATTCATATCTTTTGATAATGTCGTTCCAGAGTAAGGAAAAGATTGTTTGAGAGGGTTTTTCAACGATAATGTCAACATCTTCCGTGTTTCTGCTTCTCCCGAAAACAATCGCGACATATCCTGAGACAACCACATAATTTAGCTGATGTTTTTCTAGGAGTTTGATAAAATCGATTGCGAAATGATCCAGGAGGGATAGTTCTCGGTTGAAGATGATTTTGTTTCCCGTAATTGTGAGTTCCACGTGGTTCACCAGTTGGATGGACAACCACTAAAAAACCATGGTTGTTTACTCCCTATATATACAATAGGATAGACGCTGATAAACTTTCCGTTTTTAAGATCAAGTATACGGCATTGTCTTAAAAGTCAATTTCTCTATTTAATAATACTCATTTTCCGCGTAACTTAACATGAAGACATCGAATACTTTTTAGACAAATCCCGATAGTGAGTAATCAATAACTCTCAGAAAAATAGGAAGGTAAAGATTTTTATTAGTGTTCTTGTTATAAAATGTGATGAATGATATTCGTTGCCCTTATTGTTCCTCTTTGCGGGTCATTAAAAAAGGGAGACGGTCAACGTGTTTTGAGACGGTGCAGCGGTATCGTTGTAACTCCTGCAAAAAACAATTTGTCACAAGACCAATGAAATATATCACGTATCCTCCTCTGGTTATCTACACGGCGTTGACCTATTATCATCTGGGGCATACGCTCGATGAGACAAGGAGACAGGTGAATAAACAGTTCAAGGTCAACACCAGAAAAACAACGATCTATTCTTGGGTGAAGCGATACCAGAACCTCTGCCCCATCTCCAGGTTCAGAGAGAAAATGTTAGATGCGGTTGCTGATGATGTGGTGTTTACGAAACAGTTTGAGCATGAGAACCTCGAGTATCTCTTTCTGTATCATACGTATAAACTTACGGTTCTTGCTCGAAAGCGTTTTCCAAGTCTAGCTGATTATATTATGCGGTTTGAGAACGGATGCCCTGATGCTTTTTTTAAGATCGGTGAACGATGTTCTCAGCCGTTATTTCATGTGAACGTGGAACCAAACAGTGGTGTGAACCTTGCGTGTCACATGGCGAGGTTTGCGGTATCCGTCCGGAGGAACAACCGGGAACGACACCGCCTTGTCGAATGGTTTATGCTCGTAAGCGATACCGCGACAGTCGCCTGTGAAGTACCGGTATGGTATTGGGAGAAAAACAGTGATACCGGGGTGACCGGTCATATTGATATGGTGCAGATACGGGGCGACACCGTTTATATTGTTGATTATAAACCAGATGCAGCTCATGAGAAGAAAGCACCGCAGCAGCTGTATCATTATGCTGCCGCGCTCTCGTTTCGGACGAAGATACCGTTTGAGCGTATTCGATGTGCATGGTTTGATGAAAACAGGTATTATGAGTTTCGTCCTTTGGATGCAGAGGTGAGGCTCATCAGGCGTCACCGTTTGAGCACATCGTAGGCACCGGATTTTGAACACACTGTTATATATAAGGCCATCAGCAGGCTACAGATTTTGAACTGAATTGAAACTATTTTCTGATGAAGTGATGTGGAGTTGTTTTTATGGAGAAAAAAAGAGACTTTGAATGCTTGCGCAGGCGCTGAATTTTAAGCATCGATAAAGGGTTGACAGGCCCCGTTGGTTTTATTGTTTGTTGATTGTGGTTGATGTATTGGATGGGAGGCTAGGTTTTGTATGTATTTTTTTGGTTTGTTTATAGTGACTGTAATTGATGATGATTGGTACGATGGATGACAAGGCTGTTTGTGATGCGGTTGTGGGGTATCTCTTTATTGATGATTTTTTTATTGACGAGATTAAACGAAAGAACAAGATGTGTTTATTTGTGATGAATGTTACAATTAATTTAAAAGAATTTTTATTTCTTTCAAAACATTTAAAAAGAAGTATTGAATAACAAGTTCATCAAAACTCTTATTGGGGGAGTTACAGAGGAATAAAAACATGAAAAAAAATATATATACAAAAGTTAAGCTGGTATCATGCGTGGTAATAGGTCTTTTATTTATTATCACAACGCAAAATCTAATTAGAGGAACAACACCAACAAACATACCTAAAGAAGGTACTGTTGCACCCATAGTAATTGGACAAAGAGGAGATAATGTAACCTACAGTATAGCTCTCCAGTATGGCTGGAATCTTATCTCACTACCGATCAATCAATCAATACAGAAAAACAACCTTACAATCAACTACTTGGGAACTAATTATACTTGGATAGATGCTGTAAATAATAATATTGTGCTTGGTTTTATTTATAGATATAACGCTTCAACTCAGACTCTCAGTATTTCTGATATCTTGGTTCCTGGAGCAGGGTATTGGGTGTTTGCTTATCATCCCTGCATCCTTCTTGCTGAAGGACCAAGTCAAGGAAACGGTGGCTGTTATTGGACCAAAAGTGGGAATGATATTTATTATACTACAGGTAATGTTGGTATTGGGACAACAACACCAACAGCACGTTTACATATTTTTAATGATTTATTGACCTCTTCATTGTTTGTTGAAAATAAGGTTTCAAAAGGTGTTACATACGGTTTGTATTCAACAGTAGATTCGCAATACGGACGAGCTATCTATGGGTATGCAACAAATAATTCAGGTTTGTCTCCAACGATTGGTGTCTATGGAGTTACTAATTCAAGTAAGACAGGTAGTAGTGGTGTGTGTGGTGTATCATGGGCTGATGATGGTTATTCCTATGGAGTCTATGGAGTAAGTAGTGCAAGAAAGGGTAAAGGAGTCATAGGTATAGCTACAAGTTCAGCAGGTTCTACAGAGAATACGGTTGGTGTCTACGGGGAAAGCAGATCACATCAGGGAATCGGTGTTCAAGCATTAGAATCAGAAACCTATGGTAACACCTATGGTGTGTATGCAAAAGCAGTATCTCCTAATGGAACAGGGGTGTTTGGTTACGCAAACAAATCCATTGGCCCAAATTTCGGTATTGTTGGGAAAAGTGAATCATCAAAGGGAGTTGGTATATATGGTTTAGCTAACTCCTTGTTTGGTTCACCTATTGCTATTCTTGGTAGAGCAAATAGTCCAACAGGGTATGCTGGTTTCTTTGATGGCAGAGTTAATATCACCAAGAATGTCACAGTCAACGGTTTTATTATGCCAACCAATGCTCAGCAAGATTATGTACTCACCTGTAACGATACAGGTGTTGGAACATGGCAACCCCCAGCAGGTGGCAGTGCAGCACACACCCTTGATGAGGCATACGATGGGGGTGGGATTGGTGCTGGAAGAAATATTACAGCTGATGCAGGACCTATCAACATCTCTGGTCCTTTTGGAGTTCTCATTAATGGAAAAGTAGGCATTGGTGTCACTAATCCTACTGAAAAATTAGATGTGAATGGTTTTGTTAAAATGACCGGATTTCAGATGCAAACTGGTGCAGCAAATAATTTAGTGTTAACTTCAGATGCATCAGGAAAAGGTAACTGGAAACCATCACAAGGCAATACTCTTGATCAAGCCTATGATCAGGGTGGCTCTGGTGCAGGGAGAAATATTACTGCTGATGCTGGTGCAGTGAATATCTCTGGTCCAGATGGGCTTATCGTGGAAGGTAGTATTCAATGTGGGAACACGATAATAAATGGTTATTCTGAACCAACACTCAAAGGAAGTTACGGCACAAATAGTGCTTCAGGTGTTTATGTTTCTGGTGCATACGCCTATATAGCAGGAACTCCTCTACTTCAGATCATTGATGTTTCCAATCCATCAAATCCAACTTTAAGAGGTAGTTATGGGGCTCCAGGTAGTAGTTCAAGTGTGTATGTTTCAGGCAACTATGCTTATGTGACCTGTGCATCAGGAAGCCCAGCGGATCTTTTAATAATTAATGTGTCTAATCCATCAAATCCGACATTAAAAGGTAGTTACGCGTCGACACCCATAGCAAGAGAGGTGTATGTTTCTGGGTCCTATGCTTATATTGCAGGGGTGAGTCCCTTACTTCAGATCATTGATGTTTCCAATCCATCAAATCCAACTTTAAGAGGTAGTTATGGGGCTCCAGGTACTGGTTCAGGGATTTATGTTTCTGGTACGTATGCCTATGTTTCATGTCTCTACTGCACTCCAGCAGATCTTGTGATCATTAATGTGTCTAATCCATCAAATCCAACATTGAAAGGAAGTTATTCAAGTACACCTGTAAACGTCAATGATATGTATCTCTCTGGAACATATGCTTATCTCGTAAAAGACGGCACTCCTACGCTTCAGATCATTGATGTATCTAATCCATCAAATCCAACCTTAGAAGGAAGTTGGGGTACACAAACAGCTTCGGCTGTGCATGTTCTTGGCAACTATGCATATGTAACCAGTGGATCAGCAAGCCCAGAGACTCTTTTGCTTATTGATATATCTAATCCATCACAACCAACATTACATAGTAGTTACGGCAGTTCAGGTGGAGCTAAAGATGTGTATATTTCAGGTCTATATGTCTATATCGTGAAAGGCGGCAGTCCAACACTTGAGATTTATACAGTCTCATCAGATGGCATCGATACACCAATCGTGTTAACTGGTAGTGTACAAGCTGGAGATATGATAGTTACTAATACTGTGGATATTGGAAATGATGTATATGTCCATCATGGATTAATAGTTGGACATGATTTATTTGTTCTAGGATCATCAAGTTTCTCGAATTCTTTGTTTATTCAACAGATTCTGGGTAATCGAGTCAGAGTCGGGATTAATACAACAAACCCTAAAACTGAATTACAAGTCAACGGAACAGTAACAGCGACTGCGTTTGTTGGTGATGGTTCAGGTTTAACAAATATAAAAATAGGACGTCCCCAGATAATATATACTGAAAATGAATTTGATAGCTTGGCAACTTCAGGAAGCACAGATGAATCATACAGTGTAATCGGTACAATTTCATCTAAAAATTTAACTGGAAGCTTATATCTAAAAATTGAAATCACTGGGACATCCTATGCAAGGGGTGCTAAAGATTCTCAAGTAGGTGAAGTTCAAATACAAATTCAAACAAGACCACTTAATCAATCTTGGTCTAATAGTTTAGATTATACTACGATTAAAAAATCTTCTGACACATTAAGTGGCTCAACCGGTCAATTAACTACATCTCAGTGGTCAACTTTCACATTCACATATTATCATATGCTAACACCATATGAAAAAATTAATGGTGTTGGAGTAAAAATATGGTCAAAGAGCACTGCACAGTCTAATTGTGAAAGTGGGTTTACAAACTTACAAACCGTTGTAACACCAGTGTAATTCCATCCCTAGCTCGGTTGAGGAATGAACATGAGACACGTGAAGAAACCGGATAAAAATAGTATATTTTTTAAAATACCGGTATTACACAACGCTGTCGTTATTTCAATTGTGATACTACTTGTTATGAGTTCCGTTGGTGCGTTATCTCTTCATCCAGATGCCAAGGACTCTGTATCCATTAATCATTCTGAAGGTACTGAAAATGAAAACAACGTAAATTCAGATGATAATACACACATGAATCAACAAGATACTACTGAAAGCGTAGTAGATATCAGCTCACAAAATGCCATAGTTCCTCCATTGAATGCCCCAAGAGACAGTGCATGGTCCGCACAATTAGATTTTCATGAAACCACTGGCAGAAGTGATTATGTCATCTTTGGTGAAGCACCAGATGCTTCTGATGACAAAGATAGCTATGATACACCAAACCCGCCAAGCAGCCCGGATCCCTATCTTGATGCATATTTTTCAACCCCTCTCACCTGGCCCTATGATATACTTATGAAAGACATTAAGCAGTCTCCTGCAGAAGAAAAAATCTGGGATCTTCACATCAACTGTTCTCTATCAATTCCACCTGTGCAAGACACTACAATTACCATCACGTGGAACACTGATGAAGTAAATACAAGTGGTTATGAAACCATTGTATTATGTGATGACAACGGTGGCATCCTTCAAAATATGAAAGAAAACCATGTGCATAGTTTCAATACCCTTGAACCAACCTTACAACATTTTAAGATTATTTGCTCAAATAACATACCATTGATCATTTATGTCGATGATAATAATACAGCAGGTCCCTGGGATGGCACACTAGCATATCCGTATCGACGTATTCAACAAGGGATAAACAACGCAAGCAATGGTGATACCATCTTTGTGTTCAATGGAACGTATGTTGAAAACGTTAAGGTGAACAAATCACTCACTCTCAAAGGTGAAAATAAAAACACAACAATTGTTGTTGGAAATGGACTTGATGTTTTTTATATTACTGTTGACCGTGTGAATATTAGTGGATTTACTGTTCGGAACGGTGGGTCAGGTATGAAGATTTTTTCATCGAATACATGCATTTCCAATAATAACATTATCTCAAATAGTGCAATTGGCGTTTTAATTGATACGCAGAACAATAATACTATTAAATGTAATTATATCTCAAACAACGGTGGTGGCATCTGGATTGAAACTTCCTTAAATAATACTATTGTAAATAATACGATAACTCATAATCCTGGAATTGGTATCGTTCTTTTAGGTGGCGATAATACATCTGTTTCAGGAAATACTATTACCTTTAATAGTCTGAATGGAACCGCAGGAGGATTTCTCTTAGATTATGCGGATAACAATACTATAATCAATAACAATATCTCCAACAATGGTCAGAATGAATACACCCACCAGTCATACGGAATCGGACTTATTTATGGGTCTTGTTTTAATGAAATCTCAGGAAATATTATCGCCTCAAACCAAGGACATGGATTAAATATGTTCAGTGACTCATATAATAACCTCATTTACAATAATTATTTCGATAACCCCAATAATGTCTTTAGTCGTCATTTTGGGTGGCCAGATCTCAACAATACATGGAATATCACCAAAACCGCAGGTAAAAATATTATCGGTGGCTTGTATCTTGGGGGTAACTACTGGAGTAATTACACCGGTGTTGATTGGAATGGAGATGGTCTTGGTGATACCAACCTCCCGTATAATAACTCCGGAGGTATTATGTCTGGTGGGGACTATCTTCCATTGGTTTTCTCAAACCAACCACCAGTTCATAATTTGAACACCAGTGAAGATTTTCTAACAATTCAGGGCGCAATTAATGATAACGACACGCAAAATGGCAATACTATTTTTGTCGATAACGGAACATATTATGAACATGTTTCTCTCACGAAATCACTCACGTTGATCGGTGAAAACAGAACCTCCACCATCATCGATGGAACAGGATCAGAGCAAACCGTAGTCGTTCGTGCTCCCCATTGTACTATCACTTCCTTTACCATTCAAAATTGTTCTCGGATTGGCGGGCCAATATACGCTGAAGTCTATATAGATGCGAGTTATACGCTTCTTTCACATAATATTATTCAAGGATTCGAGAGGGGCGCAGGCATCTATATTGTCTATAAATCCAATATTGTTATAGAAGACAATATCATTATACATAATCTCTTTGGGATAGTATCACAAAACTCAAGATTTTCCACCATTTCTTTCAATAACATCTCCTATAACTATATAGGAATAGTTCTTAGAAATAGCCCAAATAATATAATTTTAAATAATATTTTTTACCGCAACACCCATGATTACGGCTCAAAACAAGGAAAAAACAACAATATTTCTAGTGCCATTCTCCTTGATAACACTACTAGTGCCCAAATATTCCTAAATACCTTTACTACAAACGACTATGGGATATACAGCTTTAATCTCTCCATAAATAATACGATCTATCATAACAATTTCATCAACAACAATCACAGTGCCTATGACAATTCCACCAACAACTGGTATGATCCCATTAATAATAGTGGCAACTACTGGTCTGATTTTCCCACCAATCCCGGATACCCAATATACTATCAAATACCCGGTGGCAGTAATCGCGATAATTATCCTTATAAGACACCAAACGGATGGGATCTCCCCATAGTCTGTGGTGATGCGACCAACAATGGAGTCGTCGATGTGAGTGATGTCGTCTATCTGATCAACTACCTGTTCATCCATGGTCCTGAGCCTGTGCCACAGCTATGCGCCGGCGATGCCAACGGTGATGGAATTGTCGATATCTCTGACGTCGTCTATCTGATCAACTACCTGTTCATCCAGGGTCCCGCACCCGGTGGCTGCTGCGGTGGAAGCGCCTAAAGCTGAATAATCGAGGCTGTACCTGATAATTCTGCCCCCGATTCCTGGTTGTCGTCATTGAAAGGATCCATTCTTCTAAGTTTCACTCATGAGTTAACAACAAATTCATCAGCTAATAAAGTTGGTACATTCTTGGTATTGCGAAGTCTATTTATACAAGAAAGTTGTATTAATTTCTATCAAGGGGGTTAACCGTATTTCAACGAAGGTAGTTTCCGTTGTAAAAATACTATTTATTGTTAGCGTATCTTTTTCTCTTGTTTTCCCAGGGGCTCTTGGGCGTAACAGTTCGGTACATGTGAATAATGCATTAGCTCCGAAGCTTGTTTCAAAGATATCCCGAGAGGTTGAAATCCCTCCTGGTTCCGATTATTCTATACGATTTGATTCGCACAATCTCACGTTGATTGCTCAAGAAATACATCCGTACTCAAGCGGGCTATCTGAAAAAGTAATTGCTGCAATCGTCAAAGCACCTCAGTGGATTCAACGAACACTCACCAGGCAGCTCCGCAATATGAGCGATCCAGAGCCCTATGCGGATATATTGTTGAATGTCAGTAAAAAGTATGCAGATGAGATAGCGTTTTCCATCGCGTGCTGTCCAGCCGGGAAAGTTCCGCCTGCTGCTCTGCTGAAGGAAAATGCTTTATCTTTGTATGAACATGATCAATGGATCCACTATGCAGACATTGTCGATTATGATAATGGAACAGGAAATTACTATTCAACAATCCGATATCGTGTTCTGGAAAACGGCTCTGAACAACAACTCGAGCTTCCTCCCGAGATATATTATTGGTGTATTGTACATCCGAAAATAACCATGGAAGATGTCGATGCGACATATGGGCCGCTCTGGCGCAACTACGTGTTTGACCATAATGACCTTGGATATCCGTTGTTAAAAGAGAAGCTTTCCACGATTCAGTACGTCTGGGACAATACATCGTATTATCAACCAGGGGGCAGACTCTGGAGCACCTGTATCCAGGAGCATCCGACAGCAATAGAAGCAATTAGTTACTGGATCGGGAAAACAGTACCGTACCCAGCGATAGGGGACAGACCAGGACAACCATGTATTATTCTGCATGAACATAACGGCTGGTGCGGTGAACTTCAACAGATAGCGGTAGCTGCCCAGCGTGCCGCACTAATCCCCTCGATCGGAGTTTGTAACGTTGGGGAAGACCATGTCTGGCGAGAATTCTTCGAACGTGGCTGGCATGAGAATGATAACTGGTGGAGCGATACCGGTGGTGCGGTCGATGAGCCTGATGTGTACGCGTACGGCTGGGGGAAGAACATGTCAGCGATTTACGAATGGCGTGGTGATGACACGATCATGGATGATACCGCACGGTATATTCATCCGCAGGATCGAATCACGGTATCATTCCAAGTCAATGATGCGTATCACCAACCCATTGACGGCGCACGGGTCACAGTCCTTGTGAAAGGACCAAAAGACATCACCTGGTATAAAAATCTCTTTTGGGAAAAAATCCAAAGCATTTGGGACAGGCTTCCGGAATTCCTCAAAGGCAAGCTCCTCACCCGTCTCTTTGACAAGGTAAAAGAACGGTTCGATGCGATCCCTGGTCAAATCAATGGCGTAACGATCACCACATGGAATTATACCGGCTTGGATGGCAGCTGCAGTTTCCAACTAGGTAAAAACCGGGAATACCTGTTCCTCATCCAAGAGGGACATTTGAAAAAACCCTGGCAACTCGCACGACACGACACCTTCCGTAAACTTGCGACCGCGACGAACACGACCATTCAAGTTGTTTTTCCTGATATCTCCCACAAAGTACAACGTTGTCTACAAAAGAAAATGACTGAGGGTGCCTGCTATTTTGATGTGTCCTTTAACACCTCTGCGTATCAGCTGCATCAGAATTTCTTCACAAATGGTATCGGGTCGGTCGAACCGAAAGGAAGCGTCGAGTGCTTTTTTGTGGATCAGAATAATTTTGAGAAATACAAAAATGGGAAAACATTTTCTTGTTATCATTACCTTGAAAGTGCCGATGGAACGTTTGGTGTTTCTGCACTAACGCAAGACTGGTATTTCATTCTGAAAAATAATGCACGGGTGACTTCGGTGGTTGTCACGATTTCTATGGATGTGTACGTGCCAACAGATATGTTACGAAGTCAGTTTGTAACCCCTGTAACGACGTTATTCGACGTACCAACATTTAACGTTGGCGATACCGCTCATATCAGCGGGATTTCTACCCGTGACGAATGGTGGCTTCAATTTGACAATGACTCCTATGCAATTGGATGGTACACTCTAAACGGTGAATGGTTCTACGATTGGAACACCTCGGGATGCAGTGTTGGGATCCATACCCTTACAACTGATCATGATTTTCCATTAGGTACATGCAAGGTGCGTCTTGTGGATTTACTTCCTCCGGATATTACGATTGTACAGCCGTCAGCCGGAGCTATTATAGAACCAAGGATGGTGAACATCTCAGGGCATTGTAGCGATAACGTCAGAGTCGATCATGTTGACGTTGCGGTTGATGGCCAGTGGAAGAAAGCGAATGATACAACGTGGTGGAACCTATCATGGAACCTTAGTAGTCTTGCGCTTGGTGATCATACTATTTCTGCCAAAGCTGTTGATACAAGCGGATTGTCCTGTCTTCAGACGATTTCATTTGTCGTCAATGAATCAGGTCATAGCTGGGGACCGCAGATCGAGCAGTTGTATCATCTCCCGGCACACCCTAACAATACGAGTAACATGATCATTTATGCGAACGTCACCACGACAAGTCCGTTTGCACTCAACCATGTTTTACTGTATTGCATGGACGATACAAACATCACAACTCATGAGATGTTTCGATATGGGGACAACCCGGTCCAGTCTCGTCATGAAGAAGACCTGCTGCTGAATCAATCAAACGCTCCTTTGTATGGTGTTGAACTGGGGCAGTTCCCCACCGGGAAAACAATTTCCTATTGGATTGTCGCACGTGATACTGCTTTCAATATGGTTCAATCGGACATCGCCTCCTTTTCTATCCAATAAATTGAGGGAACCATGGACCGGTCTGATCGGAAAAAAATCAATCACCTCTATCAGCTTCACACACCGATAACGGCGATCACGCGGAATTATTCTGATTGGTTGTCAACTTTTTTCTGGAATGCAAATACACAAGAAGAGATAACAGAATATTGTGAAACCATAGCCCAAAAACATGGTGGTATTTCTTCGGTAAGTTCTGGGCATCCATTGTTACAGGAACGTACGCCGATTCATCTCCGCTACTTGTACCGCCATGAATTATTCTGTGATGATGATACGACCATTGTCTTGTTTCAGAAATTTAATTTCTCATATAATGTTACCTCGCTTTTCACCTCGTTGACCTGGTCGTATCTGAGTAATCTTTCAACGGTGTTTCGGAAGATGCATCGTGAGTACGAACAATCACAGCATCGGTCGGTGCAGTTAGTGCATCCCAATCCTCGTACACTGTGGGAGAATTACAAGACGTTTCTTTCCACGCTTGGTGTTCATTGGACGAAGAATGATGGCATGGTTCTTGGTCCGGTGTGGATAGTGCTTACTGATACAACAGCAGTCACGGTTGCTGTTCCTGGGAAGAACACGGTGGTTGGTGATTCGGTGTACTCGCAGCTGGTCCATGCGGTTCATGATAATCGTTTCCAGAAAAAAAGGTTTGAGAGCCTGGGGTTTTCTCTAGCAGGAACAATTCGATTCTGCTATGAAAAAAAGGTTGCGTTCATCGATGTTGGACTTGGGAATTACATCATGGATGAAGCTGGTCGTGCTCGTTTTATCGACGGTGAGCTCCTGCAGGTGTTCCCTACTGGCGTTCCTTCTCATTATAAGGCTCTGGAGCTGGTGTTGTTCATGGAGACGTTGTACCTTGAGACCGTTCGTGATTACTGCAGGACCATCAACTCCAAAGACGTTCATATAATTAAAAAATATCAACAAGGATTGCTGTTGTTTTTCTCTGTGTTTCTCAAGCATCTTGGACTATCCAAAGAAGAACTTATGTTGACCCAAATGATGTACCGTGATTGGTCGACGAAAGTAAGCACGTTCTATTTTACGTTGCTACTGTCACTCAATCGAGACTCCCGAGTGATTTCTTCATATCGATTACTATTGAGAGAGTGCCTTGAAAAAATATTGGAAAAATACATATCATTCTGAATTAGCAAACTTGAAAACTTTTAAAAGAGGATGGTATATCCCATTTACATCGCTTATGTTGGGGAAAGAATTATGAGTCCATCAGATAAACCAAGGAAAAGAGTAGGGAATCCACAGCCAAAACTACAGAAATCATCGCAGAAATGGATGTATATCGTACTCGTTATCATAGTTATTGTTATCGCTGCGGTTGCATTTGTTGCTGTCCAGAATCCGTTTTCAAATAAACCGATAAATAACGAAGCGTCGACAGGAAATCCTGTTGCTGTGTTTAATACCAGCCTAGGAACATTTAAAGTTGAATTATTGAAGGATAAAATGCCGATAACCGTGAATAATTTTGTGAAACTCGTCAACGATGGATTTTACGATGGTATGATTTTTTACAGAATAAGTGACAACTTTATGATTCAAGCTGGAAGGTATTTCCCTGATGGAACGGAGAAATTTAGTTCCTATGGAAACATACAGTTTGAGATCAGTGATGTAAAACATGTTGATGGAGCAATTTCAATGGCAAGCACAGCAGCAAAAGCAGGGGGAACTGCGGAGTTCTTTATCTGTGATGGTGTGCAATCGTTTCTCGATGGAAATTATGCTTCTTTTGGTGTTACAATCGAAGGAATAGAAATAGTACGAGATATTGCAAGTAGACCACATGATAATTCTAACCCGGCAGGTGGGGGTAAGCCACTTACTGATATTATTATTAATTCAATTACAATAGAATAAATAAGGAAGATATATGACAAATCGAAAAGCAGTATCTGACACAAGTAAAGGTAAATTTACTCTTGAACTGTTTGAGGACAAAGCACCGCTTACGACCGGGAATTTCGTTAAACTGGCAAATCAGGGGTTCTATAACGGTCTTCTTTTTCATCGGGTGATCCCTCAGTTTATGATCCAAGGTGGGTGTCCGAAGGGAACAGGCACAGGTGGGCCAGGGTACACTATAAAAGATGAGTTCCATAAAGAGTTAAGTAACGTGCGCGGCACGATTGCGATGGCGAACCGCGGGCCGAACACAGGCGGGTCTCAATGGTTCATCAATGTCGTGGATAATACGTTCCTTGATTTTGATAAGAAACCGTATACGAGTGCACATCCGGTGTTTGGAAAAGTCATTGAAGGTATGGATGTCGAGGATGCGATTTCGAAGGTGAAAGCCGATGGTAACGATAAACCTCTTCAGGATGTCGTGATTCAAAAGATTACCATAAAATAGAACCTGATGGTGAGAGCTATGGCCGTTCTTTCCGATGCTGATATTGAGCAGGCGATGCAGAACAATACGCTAGGTATTGAGCCTTTTATTCAAAAGAACCTTACTCCAAATGGGTACGATTTATCTATCGATGAAATCTACATCAAGAAAACGGATCAACATATCAAGGAAGGAGTTGCAGTAATTCCGCCGTTCACATGGTTTGCGATTAGTACCAAAGAGTCTGTGAAAATGGGGCCGCAGATCACTTCTCAGCTGTGGATTCGTTCAAGTTACGCACGCAAAGGCATCATGGCAAGTTTCGGAAAGGTTGATGCTGGGTTTCATGGGACGCTGACGTTTGGGTGTTTTAATGCAAGCAATAAGGAAGTTGAGATTCCTATCGGTGACCGGTTCTGTCAGATTGTCTTTGAACATCTTGAAAGTGTACCAAAAGCACTGTATCACGAACGGTCCGGGACGTATCAGAATCAACGTGGTGTCACGTTAAAGCGGTAAGGTTTTTCTAAAAAACTTATGAAACAATCGTATCGTATGTTATCTTTCAAAAATAGAAAGATATATATTTGTATAACGGTATTCACCTGCGTAATCACATACATATGCGGGTTGGATGCTCTCTGAACTACTAATCATACTTTTTTAGAGTGCTTCAGTTCGTAGGATGAAGGTGGTGAGAATACTCATGCAAAAAAACGTAAGGAGAGATATGAATATGATGGGAAAAAAAATATTTTCGATCTATTTTGTTATGCTGATGTGTCTGGCAAGCTTCGCAAGCATCATACCGATCAGTCAAGCAGTACCAACCGATGGAATAACAACGTATAGTCTCGGACCGACGCCATCATCTGTATTTGGTGATGGGGACATGGTATTAGTGAATGTATCGGTTCATAATATGACTGGTGACCCTGGGGGAATGCCATATTACGTACTCGCAATCAATCAAGTCACCCAGGAACGGGTAAAAATATATGTTATGGATAATAACACAGCAGGTCCATGGGGTTTGGAAAACCAGTACGGTGATGGACGATATTGGGGTGGGTTTGAGATCAATAGTACAGATGTAACCCATAATGGATCTTATCCTAATATTTCTGTTCTTCGTGTTACCAATGGTCAAACTGTGAATATCACTGAAGATCCACTTGGTTTATTAGATGGAGATGGTCAGATTGCCTCAACTATTATCACGGGGGTTTATGGTGGTGGCGGAAATCATCCACCGAATCAGCCATTTGGGCCTACACCAGCGCACAACGCCATGAATGTCAATGTTTTAACAAACCTGAGTTGGTCATGTACTGATCCGGATCCTGGTGATGAGCTCTCCTACGATGTGTATTTTGGAACCACAAATCCGCCCACTGATAAAGTTGGTACAAATCAATCATCAACGGTCTATAATCCAGAGTTACCGTTGGAAAATAACACGCAGTATTTCTGGAGGATTATCGCCTGGGACAATCTCAGTGAAAATAACGCAAGTCCTATTTGGAAATTTACCACGACCGGTGGTGGGTCTCCTGGTGGGAATGGGACGGTCAAAGGATTTGTTCGAGATACCAATTTAACCGGGATTCCCAATGCAACCGTACGATTGAACGGATCAGTAACCTATATGGTGACAACCAATGGTGCAGGGTATTACATTTTTAATGCTAATGTTTCGGAAGGAATGTATCAAACCGATGTGTTTATCGAAGGGCAAGTACCGCATCACGATACCAACATCAACGTGACTGCAAATGGGACAACCTGGAAAAACTTCACTATTGGTGGAGGTGGACCACCTAGTGGCAATAGTTCGATTTTCGGGAACGTCCGCAATCAAGCAAATGGAAATCCAATACAAGGAGCAACTGTTGAACTCTATATCGGTCCTAATCCTCAGGATGCTATACCACCAACAAACGAAAGTGGGTATTATATTTTCAATAATCTTTCAGCAGGAACCTATGATATTAAAACCTATAAAAATGGGGTTTTTGATGCATGGTGGGTCAATAACATTACTCTGCCAGCGAATACCACGATTCAAGTGAATATTAATGTCACTGTCTCAGGGGGCGGGGAACCTATAGAGAATTTCACGTATCGAGGGTATGTCTATCAAAATATGACGCCTGATGTCGTCATTGAAAATGCTTTAGTAACGGTTGAAACCCGGGGAAATCCCTCAGATATCCTTGGAAATGGAACAACCGATTCTAATGGTTATTTCGAATTTATGGTCATACCAAATGCAACCGCTATTGGTGAAGGCAATTCAGATGCGACTATTCGAGTGACAAAAGAAGGATATGAACCTTTTGAAAATGACAGAGGTCTGCAAGGATTAATAGAATTTGAAGACTATCTTTTCATTGATAAAATATGGAATATTTCTTCCTATATCATTGGGCGGGTTCTGAATGAAACCACAACCCCGATTCAGGATGCAATGATCTTTGTTATGGGTGAGGATTGGTTCCAAAATCAAACAACCACAAATGAAACCGGTTACTTTATTGTTGGATCGCTATCTGGTGAGCTTTTACTATGGATCTCTGCAGAAGGATATTTCCCTGAAATGTGTGAGGTAACCGCTGATGAAGCTGTAGAAAACCTCGGAGATATTCATTTAGATCTTATTCCAGATTACAACGCATATGTCGTAGGTAATATCACTGTCAATGGAGAACCGCTACCGTACGCTGAGGTATCTCTCTATGATCCACAGCATCCGTATGCTGGTGAAAAAGAAACGATCGTCGCAAATGAAACAGGGTACTTTAACATTTCAACGTATGCTGGTGAATTCTATTTAGCAACAATGGCGAAAATCATTGGCAGACAACAATACGGACCACCAATCGCTGTCGGTGGATACGTCAACGAAGTCCATCATATTGTCATCCAGGAACATGAAGTCTATTCAATTGATATTGATCTTGAAACAGCTGAACCAGATCCTATAGATATTAACATGACGTTTTCGAATTGGACACACGCTGGTCTGCGGATGAGTCGAACCGTCATGGGAAATGCACAGATTGTCCGCATGATGACTGATGAAAACCAGGATGGTGTTGTGTCCGCGGCAGAAGTTGAAACGCTTATAGGTGATATCAATAACTCCCTTACCAGCCCTGAATCGTTCTATGAGTTGGTCACGTTCCTGTGGATTCCATTTTATGGGTTAGATGTTGATGGTGTCCCGGTTTCTTTACCTCTGACCACAAGTGTGGAATTCTCTGGTCTTGTTGGTTCATTATCGAGCTCAACTGCGCCGTTTACCCTTTTCATTAATGAAACAGTCACAGAAGATACCTCAGGTGGTCTTGCGATTACCACAAACCGAACATATCATGGGGTGACAAGTTCGCTGTATTATCCAAATCCAGCATTCACCACAAGCCTGCATGTTAGATATCCGTCCGGCTTTACGGTTAGGAACGCACGAAGAGAACATGTGTCACTTTCCGCGCTAGGATCTCGCTCTATCACACTCATTCCTGGGAAAGACCCTGATTATAATGATACGGATTTCACTCTTATGGTTGCCATGTTTGTTGGAACGACCAATCCTTTTGCTTCATTTAATGAAGGGTATTCCTATGAAAATGCGATTGATTCTGATAGTGATGGAGATTACAACTGGTTAATGAAAAAAGTAAAGTTCAACACGACAACCGCAGGGAGTTATTCTGTTGTTGAACGATTGAAAACAATAACAGAAATTCTAATCGACTCGGCACAGACTGATGGGACATACAACAGTGGAGTAAATCCTGTCGAGTTCTCGTTTGGCGGTGAAAAGATATATATGAGTCAAGTAAACGGCCCGTATAAATCAGTCGTTGATCTCTACTATAATCTTGATGATTATAAATTTTGGTTTGATTCTATGAATCAAACTACAAATCCATATAATTATACTCAGTTTGATTCACCACCTATCTACTTTACCGGCGAAGTCACTGATTACGGTTCTGATGTCAATAGTAATGGTTTGTTCGATTATCTGGTGATTAGTTTGGGTGTTGATGTTGGCCAAACCGGGTACTATGAATTCGAAGGTGATTTCGGGTTAGCGAATTATCAGGGTGGTGACCCGTATCTTGGTCATGTGCGTCAAACTACGACCTTTGCTACAACAGGTCTGCAGACCTTTGCGCTGAACTTTGATGGAACAAATATTCGTGAGAAAACCGCGAATGGATCCATCTGGGTGTATGTATCGGTACGGAATCCGCAATATGGTTATCTCGACGGCATTGACCATATGACCGAAAAATATTTCTATACTGATTTTGAGCTCCCACCACCAGAGAATTCTTCTGTTTCTGGAAATGTCACCGATGTGTATGGGGACCCTGTTGCTGCATCGATTATCTTACGAAATCCAACTACGTGGGATCAAAATTCAACAACATCAAATGGGACGACTGGTGCGTACTGGATGAATGCAGCAGAAGGAATCTATGAGATGAATATCGGAAGTAATGAGGATTTCACATTGGACTGGCAGAACGAATATGTTTCACTTGCTGAAGACGAACATCTCGTGCGTGATATTAAGCTTCTCCCCCGTTGGCATTTAACTGACAGGTTGAACATCTGGATGGACGACTGGCAGTATGGAGCAGGTGATCTTATTTACATGAACGGGTCTGCACAGGGAAACCCGCTGCCTTATTCACCAGTCGAGTTAACCATTTACCGACAGGCTGATCTTGGCGACTATCAGGCGAATGAATATATTACAACAATGTCTGATCTCACCGATGAATCAGGTGAATTTAGTCTCGCGGTTGATACCACAGGATATGCAAATGGCGATTACATTTTCGCAATTATTCTCTATAATGAAACAGAACAGCGCGTCTGTCGTGACGACCGTTGGATACAAATCAGCTCCTACAGCTTTGACTTTGCCATCGATAAAGGGAACTATCGACCGGGTTCATCAGGTACTGGGACATATGCGCTGTCGTATTTGAGTAACTCAAGTTATGTACAAAACGCAAGCTACGAATGGAAAATTATGTATTGGGATTGGAGCGGGGAACACATTGTCACGAGTGATTCCTTCACTAACGAATCTGGTCAGGGAACGTTTTCCTTTACTATTCCTAGCACGATTGATGAAAACCGCTGGTACGATCTGCGGATAACCGCAACAAAAGATACCAATGAGATGAACGCTTGGAGAAGCTTTGGTATTGTCACTGGGACTTGCATTGAAGATGTATCTGATGAACCAGTAGGTTCCCCTGGTGATTATGACGGATTGCTGGTAAATGTCACTATCAATGTAACGACAACAGGAACATATCGCATAGACGGTGGATTGAAAGGGCAAAACTGGGAGTTTATCACAGGAAATCAAACGCAAACGGGATCGCTTACAAGCGGTTCTCATACGGTTAGGCTCTACTTTGAAGGACAGCAAATCCAGAGTCAGGGCATCAATCCGTATAAAGTATGGATTGGTCTGTACCGAGAAGGGGAATGGAACCAACTTGACAGCATGGACTATATTTTACAAAACGCCTATAGTTCTGATGATTTTGTTCGACCTGATACGAGCTTTGAAACAGATGCAGGGTTCACAGTTATCCCAATAGGCGCAGAAAACAATTACGATGCGCTCAATATATCAGTATTTATTAATTCCTCTGTCCAAGGGACCTATCGGGTGGAAGGTAACCTTCATAAACGACAATTGATGGGGGGCTGGTGGCAACAATGGCCTGTTTGCTGGAGCAGCACACAAGTTATCATTAATGGAAGTAATGTCAACACCTCCATTAATGTGACCATACACTTCGAAGGTCAGGATATTTATAATAGTTTACAAAACGGGCCATGGAACATCAACTTCAACATCCAGAAAAATACGGGCGGGTGGTGGCAGTGGATTGATGACTGGAACCCTGACGACGAAATTAACTATGATTATGATCAATTCACGAAACCAGCAGCATATATTGAAGGCATTATCGATCACGGACCTGACGGAAACGGAGATCTTTGGATTGAGGTTCAAGTCAATGTCAGTGCAGGCTATGAAGGTAATTACGAAATCAATGGAAACCTGCATAGCAATAATTCAAATGGTCATATGTGGATAACTCATGACTGGAACCAAACAACCTTGACCAGTGGGGTAAACAATGTCTCGTTATTTTTCTCTGGAGCAGCTATTTACAGTTCTGGGTACAGTGGTACGTATCTAGCTTGGGTGGAACTCCGGCAACTCGACCCATGGAACTGGCTTGGTGGTCGAGAGTACGAAACCAGTAGTCATAACTACGATGATTTCTCAGCACCTGGTGCCATGTTTAGCGGAACTCCTTCAGATGTAGGATATGATGAAGATAGCGATGGATATTACGATGCTCTCAGAGTGATCGTTTCTGTCAATTTCTCAGAGCTGAGTAATTATGAGATATCAGGAGAATTATTCCTGCAACAAGGTTGGCAATGGAACTGGATCACCTGGGCAAATACACAGGTACAGGTAAGTGAAGCTGGTGAACAAGCCATCACAGTTGATTTCAGTGGGTATGAAATTAGAAACAAAGGATTAAATGGCTACTATGGAGTAAGACTCCGTCTCCGTGATGTGTCACAAGCTGTTGAAATCGATTCACTTGATTACACAACCACTACGTATTATTCCTATGATGACTTTGAACTCCCGTCAGTGTTCTTCGATGACGCCTACAACGTTACTGAGGAATTAAGCCCTGATGGTGCGTTCATTAATATCACTTTAGCGATCAATTCCTCAGAGGTTGGTGATTATCGGGTCATGGGTGATCTGCATAAGGTCATCAATCAAGGTGGCTGGCAGCAATGGATCTGGATTACTCATAGTGAAGAATTTGTGACGATTAGCGAGACTGGAACAACTGAAGTCACCCTCTCCTTTGATACCGCGATGATACAAAATTATGGATATGAGGGGCCGTATATGATTAACTTTAATCTCTATGACTCCAGCTGGATGATGCTTGATTCTATACAAAACTATGAAACCGATAGTTACACCATGGGTCAATTCGCTGAAATACCAGCTGTATTTACCGGGAGTTACTATGATTATTTATATCCAGCGACAAACGCCCAATACGTCAAAGTCAATGTCACCTTACAGGTGAATGAATCAGGGTGGTACCGTGTCGATGGATGTCTGCGCAGTGACTGGCGGTTCCTTGCCGGAAATGGTGTTGATTCGTATCTTTCAGCAAGTAACGAATCACAAAATGTTACCCTACAATTTGATGTCATAGAACTGTACACCAACATTCAAAACTATGGACTAGAAGCAATATTTGATGATGGTGAAAAATTCGACTTTGAAACTTGGTTACGACGTTCTGGACAATGGAGTGATCTTGATCATATCTCCGGTGATTCAGTCAATACCTACTATACCTCTAATTTCTCAAACGTTGCGGCAACCATTGAATCCTTCTCCCATAATGGGTATAATGAAGAGGAAAACAGTGAAGTCCCACCCTATGATTATATCAATATTACGGTTCTGTTGAACTTCACAGTTGCAGGGAATTATGAACTCTGGTCTGATCTCACCAAACAATCAGGTTGGAACTGGTACTGGCTAGGCTGGGATAACGACTATATTACCGTTTCCTCAAGTGATCTTGTCCCAGATGGATATTATACTGAGGAAGTCACCTTGCAATATAGTGGGACACTGCTTTCTGATTATGATTCACCGTATCGGTACCATATGGAGCTTCGTAACCTTGATACAGGGCGACGAGAAGCGATGAGAGAGGGTGAGCTTAGTGGATATAGCATGACTGATTTCAGGGGTGCTGCAGTCGCCTTTGTTGAGGATTCAGAAAGCGCAGTCGGTTATGATTCTGATGATCCTGATAGTCAATATGACTACCTTCGAGTAACAGTCGATATTAACGCAACACAACAAACCAACATCGGACTCTTTGGTGATTTACACAAGGAATCTCAGTATGGCGGATGGCAATGGATCGCTTGGAATAGTAATTGGACTACTGTTGATGCAGACATAACAACCATGAGTCTTGACTTTGATGGTCGGACGATTTACAACAAAGGACTGAATGGACCATATCAAATCCGTTTAGAGCTGCGTGACACGACCACCTGGGAACTTCTCGATGTTATTGAACGAATACAAACACCCGCGTACACGTATGATAATTTCCAGACACCATCAGTATGGTTTATTGATGCAAACATCACTGATGAAGGCAACGACACCGACAGTGACGGAGAATATAACTATCTTGATGTCACCATCCCGGTGTACACCGAAGAGGAAGGCACCTATGAGATCATGGGAGACCTGCATTACAATATCGGTGGGTGGTACTGGTTAGGCTGGGAATCCACTGGGTATGTCACGCTTCCGGCTGGAACATCAACAATCAAACTCCAATTTGATGGGATAACGATCCGGAACGCAGGAATAAGTGGTGCGTATCAACTCCGCTTAGAGCTCCGCGATAACACCTACCAAACCGTTGATATGATAGACCCATATGAAACGGAGTCCTATGAGTACACCGACTTCCAACGCTCAGGAGCTGAATTCGTTGATGATGAGACACATCCATCAAGTTATGCGGTTGGAACACCAGGTGAATATGATTACCTCCAATTGAACATCACAGTGAATTGCACTGAAGCAGGGGTGAACTACTGGATTGGTGCTGATCTTCACAAAGAATCCGGCTGGCAATGGCAATGGATTGACTACCAAAGCGAAGAATTCACCTCAGTAGAAGGTGAACAGACCATTCCGATTTTGTTTAATGGTGAACTCATTAGCAACAGTGGTGTTAATGGTCCGTATCAAATCCGTATTGAACTGCGTGACACAGCAACATGGACAACACAGGATATGATCCAACGCTATCAAACCGATGCGTATAGTGCTTCTGATTTCAAAGAACCATCTGTTGTCTTTACCACTATTGAGGATTGGGGCAATGATACCAATGATGATGGATTGTATAATTATCTTGAACTGAACGTAACCATCGATTGTTCACAACCAGGGACCTACTGGTTGAATGGAGACCTCCATAAACAAACCGGATGGTATTGGATACCGATTTCTTGGAAAGGACAAGAAATAACCCTTGATGGGTCAGGCAATCAAACCGTGAAACTCCAGTTCAACGGTGAACAAATCTACGGAACCGGTGAAAATGGTCCATATCAGGTACGACTTGAAATCAACAACATCACCACCTGGATGAGGTATGATATTGTTGATCCACATACGACACAAGCATACACCTCTACGCAGTTCCAAAGCCCAGATATCGAGTTTGTTGAAGATGGTAACTCACCATCAGACGAAGGTGTTGGCACTGAAGGATCATACACATATCTCCGTGTTAATGTTACACTGAACTCTTCAGCAGGTGGAACATATTGGCTTGGTGCTGATTTACATAAACGTGTTGGGTGGTACTGGACACCGATCAGCTGGCAAAGCCAGGAAATCACGCATACCGGTAGCGGGGAAGAAACATTCTCTATTCTGTTCGATGGTGCCCTTATTCGAAATAGCGGCATCGATGGCCCCTATGAAGTACGTCTTGAGTTACGAGACCCCTCAACATGGAACCAGCTTGATATCATTGATAATTATCAAACCGAGTCGTATGACTATGACGATTTTGCTGGTGCAGGTATTGAACTTGTCGATGTTGATGATGGATCAGTTGACTTGATTCAAAGTGGAAACCTCCAAATGAACATCACGGTGAACTCGACAGCGATTGGAACCTATGAACTCCGCGGCATGCTCTATAAGCAAGATGGGTACAACTGGTGGTACATCACATCAGATAACGAACAAATTACAGTGGATGGCTCTGGGGAACAAACCTTTAACGTTACCTTCAGTGGTGAGGACATCTACACTAGAGGAATTAATGGTCCGTATCAAGTACGAATGGAACTCTGGCGGACCGGTACCTGGACGATCATTGACAGCTTTGATGGATACGATACAAACACCTATACCTATGATCAGTTCTTACCACCGCAAGTCGGCATCAATGAAACAGAAACAGAAGACTATGCAACAGAGACGTACCTCCAAATCAATGTTACGACCTATTCAGCATCAAATGCTCAGTATCAGGTGAGTGCATGGCTCTTTAATGAAAGTTGGAGTTATATTGGTTGGGCTCAGCAAACACAAACCATCCAAGGCTATGATCAACTCTTCACGTTACAGTTCGATGGCAGCATGATCAATCGAAGCCAACGTAATCCAGAAAAAATCTACATTGAGATGAGACGAACCAGTGATTGGAGATTGATGGATTACAATATAACAACACTCGATGGTACCTATAATTATAATGATTTCTCCTCTGGTGTTACTATTGATACCGGGACAATTACATCATCAGCAGAAAATTACACAGGAGGTACTGGGTACGATTCATTAAATGTTACGGTGAATATTACCTTTGCATCTGAAGATATCTATCAAATCTCCGCTGGGCTTACGAATCAATCAGGGATCTGGATTACTGGAACAACAATAAATCCAACAACATATACTGCTGGGGCCCACGAGATCATCTTGCCGTTTAATGGTATTGATATCTACACCAGAGGCATGAATGGTCCATATGTTGTTGCGTTTATCTCCATATCAAAGAATGGGACTGGAGAGGTCGCATGGGAAAACAATGTCCATACCACAGACGCCTATAGTTACATAGAGTTTGAACACCCTGACGCAAGTGCAAATCTGACTGGTACCTATAGCTCTGAAGGATGGGATCAAGATGCTGACGGAAAATATGAATACCTCAACGTGACGGTAACAGTTGATATTGGTGTCGCTGGAACCTACGAATTTTATGGTGATCTCTACTCTTCAGATGGAACTGCTTGGATTGATGGAGATAATGACACTGCAGTCCTTGATACCGGCGTTCAAACCATAACACTCTACTTTGAGGGAAACACTATCTACGCTTCATTAACCGATGGACCATACATTCTTGGATATATCCGTGTAGGAGCGATAATTGGTGATTTCTTTATCCTACTTGATTCAGCAAGCAACGCACATACTACTGATAGCTACACGTATGATGAATTTGAATCTGAGGCTGTTGAACCCTTAATTCCCTCAAATGTTGATTCTGTCAGTGTATCCAATGATCCCTTTAGCCCGAACTCCGATGGATCAAAAGACACTACTTTAGTCACCGTTACTGCTGATTCAAGTCAAACATTATATCTCAACATCTACAACAATAGCAACGTTCTCAAACGAACTGGATTAGCACTCTCAGCGAATGGTGAATCCTACACTGCAACCTGGAATGGGAAAGACGACAGCTCTGTGACTGTTTCTGATGGTACGTACCGCATTAAAGTGTCTGATGAAGCATCTGGTGATCCGTCCCATGAGGCAACAGAGACAACCACGGTTGTTGTTGACACCACAGCACCCACAGGGGCTACTGTTACTATCAATAACGGTGATACCTACACGAACACAACCTCAGTGACCTTAACACTCACAGCTACTGATGAATCGAGCAAGAAAATGCGATTCAAAAACAATGCCAGCTGGAGCGACTGGGAAGATTTCGGAAGTTCAAAATCATGGACACTCCGTTCAGTGGATGGAACACGAACAGTGTACTACCAGGTCAAAGATCTTGCGGAAAACCTCGCAACAGCGGTCACCGACACTATCATTCTTGATACCGTGAAACCATCAAATGTCACTGTCACCATCACCGGTGGTGGTGACACCCCAACAACCTACTCCAACAGCGTAAGTGTTACCTTAGCCATCACCGCAGCAGATGCCACCAGTGGGCTGTATAAGATGCTGATTGGAAATGATGTCACATTCACTGGATCATCTTGGGAGACCTACAGCACCTCTAAGTCCTGGACGCTGAACTCAGGGGATGGCGTTAAAACCGTGTATCTCAAAGTAAAAGACAGTGCAGGTCTCATCGCGGATGTCGTCTCTGATAACATCACCCTCGATACCGCGGTACCAACAAGTCTTACGATCTCTATTGAATCCGGTCAAACTTACGCTAGAAACCGCTCAGTCAATCTCTCCTTATCAGCAACTGGTGCAGCAAAAATGCAGTTTAGTAGGAATGGAACCTATAATAGCACCTGGGAGACCTACGCAACGACTCGTTCCTGGGTTCTGAGTTCTGGTGATGGGACCAAGACGGTCTACTTCCGAGCAAAAGATACTGCTGGAAACATTGCAACAGCGGTCAATGACACGATTATTTTGGATACCGCAGCGCCAACCTTCTCCAGTGTCACTAGTACAAGTATCTCACAAACAGGTGCGACGGTTACCTGGACAACCAATGAAGCATCGACAAGTCAAATCTTATATGGAGTAACCACGAGTTATGGGTCTCATACGACACTTGATTCAACAAAAGTAACAAGTCATTCTCAAGCAATCACCGGATTAACACCCGGAACAACCTATCATTACAAGGTAGTCTCCCTTGATACGGCTGGCAACAATGGCTCCTCAACTGATAGCACGTTTACTACCAGCTCTGGTACTGATACGACGCCGCCCTCGGCAATCACTGGTCTGGCTGTGACTGATAAAGATAATGCAGAGGCAACCTTAACACTCTCTTGGACAGCATCACAAGCATCTGATTTCGCTGCGTATAAAGTCTATCGACGAACATCATCATTCACGAACGTTACCTTAGCTGGTGTCACCTTATTGACAACCATTTCCTCAATTTCAACCACAACCTATGATGACGAAACAGCAACCGATGATGAAACCTTCTACTATGCGGTCACCGCGATTGATACCGCATCACCACCGAATGAAAATAAGACCGTTACAAGTATTTCGGGTACATCTGTTGATGATAAAGCACCAACTACTACAGATAGCGGCAGCATTCCAACCGGGTGGCAACGCTTTGCAGTCACAGTCACTCTTACTGCAACAGATGGAGGAACCGGGGTATACCGCACCTATTACAACACGAATGGAAGTGATATAAGCAATCCGAATAACCGGACGAACTATACCGTACCCTTCACGATTGGAGGTGATAATGAACTTGGTGATGGTCAATACACCATTCAATACTTCTCCGTGGACCAGAATACAACACCAAACGAAGAAGGAGTACATACCAAGACCCTGAAAGTTGATACCGCAGCACCAACATCAGATGACAACGCACCAGTAGGATGGCAAAATACCGGGGTTACAGTGACTCTCTCAGCAACTGATCTTACCAGTGGGGTCAGTAAAATATTCTACACCACTGATGGTTCAACACCAGGGAATTCATCATCACAATATTCCTCAGCATTATCTATTTCAGCACAAGGAACTACAACATTGAGGTATCGCGCAAAAGACAATGCAACCAACATGGAAACTATAAACACAGCAACCATACAAATTGATACATCGGCTCCAACCTCCAGTGTCACTGCCTTATCAACGTATAAAACATCACCATTCACCGTCTCATGGGCCAGCTCTGATTCGTACAGTGGTGTACATAATGTCACCATTCAGGTCAGAAATGGCAGTGGAGGAACCTGGACAAACTGGCTTAATGATCAAGCGACCAGTGGCAGCTCAAGCTATACCGGGACAGTCGGCTGTACTTATTACTTCCGCTCAAAAGCCTGGGACAACGTCTCCAATGCTGAATCCTACCCGTCTACATTTGATACTAAAACCACCGTGGTCAGTAGCGCACCCACCGCCGATATCTCGTCACCTTCAGATGATGATAGTGATGGTTACATCTACGTTCGAAGGACAGTCACTTTCATAGGAAATGCAACTGATACAAACTTCTCAAAGTATTGGTTAAACTACTCTGCAGATGGGATTACGTGGATAAACATTGCCAATTCCACGTCTGTAGTGGAGGATGACACTCTTGGTACCTGGAATACCACACTGCTGACTGAGATGATCTACAATATCTCATTGAAAGTAAAGAACGCGGGAGGATTCTGTAATTACTACAACCTCACTTATGAGGACAATCAAGTAAATGTAACAGTCGATAACACCGCGCCAGAACTCTCTGCGATCTCCTCAGGCACACCAACTGAATCCGCAGCAACCATCACCTGGACGACCAATGAAGCAGCAAACTCCACAGTTGAATATGGATTAAATACTTCTTATGGAACTACAAGTTCAAGTTTGCTGTACACGACATCTCACTCACGAACACTGTCTACACTCTCTGCTGACACCACCTATCACTACCGTGTTATTTCCTATGATAAAGCTGGGAACCAAAATATCTCTGATGATTATAACCTCACGACCGCGGAAGAAGAGGAAGAGCCTGGCCCAGGTCCAGGACCTAGCGAACCATCTGGAGAAGATAGCCGGCCAACTCTCTCAGCAATCTCCCATACCCCAACAACGATTACAAGTAACAGCTTTGTCACCATCTATGCAACTGCAACCGATGATCATAGAGTTGCCTTGGTTACCTTATACTGGAATGACGGCTCAGAGCATTCAAAAGCAATGGTGAAAGGAACCGGTAATGACTATTCAACTGAAATAGGCCCATTCCTCGATGGTCTTACAGTGAGATACTGGATCATCGCAACAGACAACGCATCACAGACTACTAGATCAGCAAACTATACCTTCACCGTTGTTGATAAAGCAGGACCTACCATCACAAACCTTATCCCAGCCAACGGTGCAACAATTAGTGATACAACCCCAACAATCGAAGCAAGTTACTCTGACCCCAGCGGCGTTGCCGTCACTAGTGTATTTATCACTGTTGACGACACAAATGTCACTACACTTGCAACTAGGACAGCAACCCAAGTCAGCTACTCACCATCTTCTGCGTTAAGCCTTGGAGAACATACTGTGACTGTTATGGTGTCTGATACAAAGAACAACAAAGCGACAACCACATGGTCTTTCACCATACGTCAAGAAATCTTAATAGTCAACGAAACCATCGAAAACATCTCTGCTGGTGAAACAACAGAAATACAACTTGGTGTCACGGACACCGGTGTTGACTCAATAGAAATAACTGCGGCAACCGATCTGAATGGGGCCACCATCACAGTTGAACGACTCATGGAAAAACCAGCGGATGTGACCGAACCAACAGCAGCAAATGTCTACGCGTACCTGAACATTGAAACCACCGCACCAGAAGGCAGCATCGAATCACTGAAAATTAATTTCAAGGTGGAACAAACCTGGTTGACAGAAAACAGCATCGATAAAAACAACGTGGTTCTGATGCGTTACCACAACAACGCGTGGGAACAACTCGCAACAACCATGCTGAATGAAGATACCACATATGTCTATTACCAGGCAACTGCAACCGGGATGTCAACGTTTGCAATCGCAGTAAGTACACCATTAGTACAACCAGCAACTGGACCGCAGATTCCGCTACTGTTCATCGCCATCATCATTATCGTGCTTGCGATCATCGCACTCGTGGTGATGCTGTACTATAAAGGAGTTATCTGAGGAGAGTCCCATCTCTCTCTTTTTCTTTTTTTTTCGTTAGTACACGGGCTGTCAGTAATACTTATATAAACCGGGTTTGATATCATTTCATCCAGTTCATTGGATGGGACCTCATGCGATTGAGGGATGCACACGACCGATTCAATACGATACAGTCTATACTCTATGCCGTAGCGGTCGCTGGGCTTCTTATTGCCTCAAGTATCTGGGTTTTTTATGCGTTGAATCTTCCCTCTGAGATTCAATTTACTGAATCATCGATGAGTTGCCGGTTTTATTTCAATGAACCCACACTATCAGAAGTTGTCGTAGAAGACCAGCTGTTTACACAAATTACTTTAGAGAATTGTTTCTCAAATGCAGCGGTTGGTGATCCCGCACTGCCTGTGTTTCCTGCCCATATCTTGCTTCCTGCGGATGGTGAGGTTGACGGGATTCATGTGAGTTATTCAACGTATGAGCTTCTTCCGTATGATTTCAATAAGAAACCCGTGCTTCCGCAGCAGGAGTTCATTCCTTTGAGTGTTGATGACAAGGAAGTGCCGTTTGTGATCAATGAGAGTGCCTATGAATCTGTCTCACCGCTGTTTACTCATCTCTTTGAGCTTGGTGAGATCGGGCTGTGTCGCGGGTTTTCTATATTAACTGTGTATTTGCATCCTGTTCAGTATATCCCTGGTCAGGGAGCAGTATATTATTTTCCGGAGATGACGGTGACTGTGGATTTTAAGGAATCAACGGAGGCTGTCTTTGATGAGAATGTTTCTTTGCTTCGGTATAGTGATGCTGATCGGCAGTTGATTAAATCCATTGTCGCAAACCCGACGTTGATTGAGACGTACGACCCTGTGAGTAGTGGTAATGGATATATCACATTGAATAGTAATGGGTTATGTGACCCAACTGATAACAACGGCCTTGGATATCAATATGTCATCATTACGAATAATGATTTGAAAGACGCAACTGGGTATGCATACAACTGGTCTGATTTGATAACTCATAGAAAAAACTTCAGTAATCTCGAAGGAACCATTGTCACTGTTCAGGATATAGATGCCTGTAATGGATATTGGAATGATACCGGGTTATTCAATGATACCCCTGCTCATATCAGGGAATTCTGCAAGGATGCGTATCTGAATTGGGGAACCGAATATGTTCTGCTTGGTGGTGACTGGGATAGTAATCCTGCTCATCAGATTGTTCCGTATCGGTTGTTCACTGACCCCTATGAAACCTATCCGTATGACACGATGGCCTGTGATCTGTATTACAGTCATCTGGATGGTGATTGGTGGGATTCAGCTCATGGTGTCTGGGGTGGGAGTCGTCTCAGTGGCGTGAATGATTACTACGGTGAGCTTTCTGTTGGTCGTCTCGCGGTATCCAATGCATCGCAGATATCTAATGCAGTACAGAAAATCATCTGGTATGACCAAAATGCGTCTGGGCAGTGGCTTCGTAACGCATCATTTTGGGGTGGTGATCTTGGTTGGAGTGTCACCTCAAAAGAGTACATGGAGGAGCTTCGACTGGGCAATGATACCTACCGGACGTTTACTGGATTTGAAGAATGGAATACCGCGCATCAAAATGAAACAACTGATACCTCAGAACAACTCTATGATGCTGATCTTGGCGGTTCATATACGTCCTTTTTTATCGAGTCCGTAGAACAGGATCATGCATCGATGATTAACCACATTGATCATAGTGATTGGACGATCCCGTTTAGTCTTAATTCGTGGTCGTCGCTTTCTAACACCAAACCATTTCTTGGGTATTCACAAGGTTGTCTTGCAGGCAGATATCAAAGTGGAAATGCAGGTTGTGAACAGCTGATTTGCCAGAAACCAAGATCGTTTGCATACGCACTGGTACTCAACACCGGCTATGGGTATGGGAGTAGTATTAACACCAATGGCCCAGGGCAGTACCTGGAATCATATTTCTGGGATTACTTTTTTACCAACCAGTCACAAAATATGACCGAGTGGCACCTAGGAAAAGCGTTTTTGTATTCACAGGATATGCTGGGTGCGATTGTGGATGTGTTCTCATCTCATGCCTGGTGTTACAACTGGTACAGTTCGCATTTCTTTGGTGATCCTGCACAGCTTCTGCGTATTGTTCCTGAGAATCAACCGGTTCAGATAAGTGATACAACACCAGCAGATGAATCTGTGAATGTATCCGTTGATATTTCTTTTCTTAATGTCACTTTAGCAGATCCTGAAGGCGACCTGTTTTCTTGGAATATTTCTACCTCACCTGATGTTGGCAGTAATTCTTCCTCTAATGCAACAAATGGGACAAAACAATGTCTGTTGTCTGATCTTGCCTATGAGACGACGTATACATGGTCTGTACATACAACCGATGGATCTCATTGGACGAATGACACCTTTACGTTTACGACAGTAATTGATCCTCGCAACCAGTCACCACGATGTTCTTCCCCAGCTCCGATAAATGGAACAATGGGTGTTCCTACGAATCTCTCAGAAATTTCGATCAACCTGACAGACCGTGAAGGTGATCTGTTAAACTGGACGATACAGACGAGTCCAGATGTTGATTCAAGCAACGGAACCAGTGAAGGGAATGGAACAAAAACCTGTGCTCTGTCAGCCCTGCAGCTGAATACAACATATACGTGGTATGTCAATGCAACAGACAATGGCAGTGGAAACACAACCTCAAAGTGGTACATATTTACGACAGAGTCAAATGATCCCCCGGTATTCTCAGCAATTTCACCAAGCAATGGTTCAACAGGTGTTTCTGTTGATACAACATCGTTATCATTAACAATAGAGGATCATGAGAATGATTCCTTTAATTGGAGTATCACTACCTCTCCTGCTATTGGAAATACTTCAGGGACGAATGCATCAAATGGCACCAAAGCACGTACGGTTTCAGGTCTGACGTACTCAACGACGTACACGTGGTATGTCTCAAGTAAAGATACCGGCAGTAACGGATGGACCAATGCAACCTACTGGTTTACCACAGCGGATGCACCTAGTAGCGGAGGTTGGTCTCCTCCACCAGAACCTCCTCAGCCAGTCAATCATCCGCCGCATCAACCCGCACCACCCATGGGTCCAACTGCGGTACAGCTTGGAGTGAATTATAATTATTCAAGCTCCTCGTATGATCGAAACGGCGATAGGGTTCGGTTACGATTTGATTGGGATGACGGATCGTTGAGCAACTGGAGTGCGTACGTCGTTTCTAATGCTTCTATCTCCTTTACTCATACTTGGGATTCTCTCTCTTCGTATCAAGTAAAAGTCATTGCACAGGATGAAAACGGTACGTTAAGTAATTGGTCTGATCCACTCATCGTGACTGTTTCAGAAGCTCCTGCGAACCTAGAACCTCCGATTCCTATTATCAATATATCCCAGAATGCAACCGCTAACCAAACCATTGTTTTTGGCGCCTCAGGCAATTTTGACCCTGATACTATTATTGTTTCTTACCTGTGGGATTTTGGTGATGGAACAACTGGAACTGGTGAAAAACCTACTCATTCGTATACAGAACCAGGGGTGTATCAGGTAACCGTGGTTCTTGTTGATGCACACGGGAATCGATACACCAAAACATCTTTTGTTACGGTGGCAGCAGCCGTTGATGCAACACAAAAAGAACAACAAAACGTCTTCGTACCTCTCTTCCTTGCACTTGGTTGTCTTCTAATTATTGGTGTGTGTCTTGTTATTGTTCTAAGAAAACATCAGAAATCATCAGAGCCAAAAGTACACTATCCTACAGGAACACTGGCAATAGAAAAACCAGTTGATGAACAGGTTGATCTGCTCACCGCATCACATCAGATATCACCTCCTGTGATCAAGAAAGATTCATGCATGGAAACCTCCGTGGTTTCTATTGAACAACAAGTTGATGTCCTTCTTGCCTTGAAACAAAAAAAATTTGAAAAATAAAATGGTTTTTTTAGAGTTGTTTTACGAGTTTCGCTCCGTACTCAACACATGCTTTTTTACTGGTGTCATCAGGGTTCCAGAATGCTTTGAGTCCTTCGTCAACCACGCTGAACCCTGCTTCCTTGAGTTTTTCATTGATATGTGCAACTGATTCCCCGCTCCATCCGTAGCATCCGAATGCTGCTGCTTTTTTGTCTTTGAACCCAAGACCTCGTATTTCCTCAAGTAGGGATGCGACCGCTGTAAGGATTCCCTTATTGATGGTCGGGGAACCTACCAGGATTGCTTTGGATTTGAAGATCTCGGTGATCACATCGTTTTTATCGCTATGTCCGATGTTATATAGCTTGATGGTGACGGTGTTATCTGTCTGAGTGATTCCTTTTGCGATATGCTCAGCCATGACTCTGGTGCCATTCCACATGGTGTCGTAGATGATGGTGATCTGGTTTTCTTTGTATTTGTTTGCCCAGTGCAGGTACGATTCCACGATCTGTTGCGGGATCTTTCTCCACATCACCCCGTGGCTCGGGCAGATCATATCCATGGGAAGCTTCAGGGATAAGAGTTCCTTTATTTTTTTATCAACCAGTGGACTAAAGGGTAAAAGGATGTTTGCGTAATACTTCATTGCCTCGGTGTGTAGCTCTTCTTGGTTGACAAGGTCGTTGAACATGAACTCAGAGGCAAGATGTTGTCCAAACGCATCATTACTAAATAAGATGTTATCGTCGGTCAGATGACTGAACATGGAATCAGGCCAGTGAAGCATTGGTGCTTCGATAAACACGAGCTCTTTTTTGCCTAGGCTAAGCCGGTCACCTGTTTTCACGGTCTTGAAGTCCCAATCCTCATGATAATGACCTTTGAGGGATTTGGCGCCGTTTGCTGTGCAATACACGGGCGTGTGAGGGATATGCTTCATGAGCTCAGGCAATGCACCGGAATGATCGCTTTCGCCATGGTTCGCAATCACATAATCAATTTTTTTCAGATCAATTTCAGAGCTGAGGTTTTTCACAAACTCTTTGGCAAACGGGCTCCAGACGGTATCAATTAACGCAATTTTTTCTTCCTTAATGAGATAAGAGTTATAGGTTGAACCATGAGATGTTGAGAGCTCATTGCCATGGAACTTACGTAAGTCCCAGTCAATCTTACCAAGCCAAAACACATTATTTTTTACAGGAATATTCATGGTGTTTCACCTTCACTTCTTTTGGAATGAAAAGCCTCCATTGAGAAGTACGGCGTACGTAATCGTATCATTATTTTAAAGATTGCTATGGGATAGTGCCAGGTTACTTTTTTTCATGCATTATTGCAAAGAATTTTATCATCAATCACTCTATTTTTCCCTGTCTTGTATTCTTTTCTGGTTTTTTTTACCCCTTCGTCTCTGTGCCCCAATTTTCCTTTTTTTTCATAGAAAGAATTAAATAAGAGACGTAATATAGTTTATCCATGGGGGTATAATATGAAGACGGAACTACTCATTTGTTTAATAGGTATGCTGCTGATGACAACCATGCTTGTGCCAGCAATGGGACTCACAATAAAGAAGACAACATCCTCCTCAGAGGCTGTGGTAAAACCAATTTTACTCAGCAACATTCCTGAGCCGAAAGCCGCTGAGAAAAAACCTTGCTCTCTACAAGTGATTCACAACTCTGTATCTCCTCTTGCTGATATCCCTGTTGCCGCAACCGAAAGCCCTGAATACCGCCCTGCTGTTGCTCAGGAGCCAGGAGGATATCATCTTGGGGCATACATCCTACAAACTGATACTGCTGAGGCTGATACCTACTTCACGGTTTCTCTTGATGATGGCACATCTTGGGCTGATACCGTGTATGTATCTGTTGAAGGCATGGAGGATTACCCCGCGGTTGCGTACTGGGGAAAAGAAAAAACCTTCCTGGGAACGTTTCAGCCAGATGCCAATGATTTTGATGGATCTGCACAGTATCTCCTCCGCGCCGATGACCTTGCCGCTCCTGACACCTGGACATTGGTGTACTGGGATTGGTCAACCTACAATCAGCGTGATAAAGAAAGCCCTGATATCGCGGGGTACAGTGATGTTGGCGATGCCACCTGGTGGTACGGGGTGATGGTTGATACTGGGAGTAGTGACTATGCAGGAGCAGAGGGATATCATATCCCGTTGTTTTATTTCCCGTCGTATACTGATTCAAACTCTGGGTGGATCTGGTGGTGGAATATTTTCAACAATACTGCTCATGCTGCAGTCGATATCGATAATAGCAATGGATTGGTGTATGGCGTTTGGGATTATGACAATGAAAGTCAACCTGAGCAGCAGCGAGACATTTTACTTGGTGTTGCTGATGTTCATGACTGGTGGGAGGAGAAATGGGTGTTAAACTGGTCTACGATTGGAGATGTGAATGTAAACGAGACCTATCCGGATGTAGGCGCGTTTGGAGACAAGGTTTGTATTGTCGCTCAATCTGATGAGGCAGAAACCCAGGACATCATCTGTTATTATTCTTCGAATGGGGGAAACAGCTGGGAGAAAAGCATTGTCGCAAACGATCCAGCAGTTGATGAACTCTACCCGCGGATAGTGTCCTATGGTGATTATCTAATCGTCACGTATGTGGTGGATGGAAATCTCTATAAACGTATCTCCGAAGATGGTGGCGTCACTTGGGGGCAACCTGATCAAGTCAATGATGTTTCCGGTAGTGTCGTCACAGCGTATCGAACCAGTGATGCCGCACAGGGTGGAGCAGCCGTCTGGACCGATAACCGATCAGGAAACGAGGATGTCTACTATGATAATGTTGGCTCACCGCCAGTCCCCATTCTTGAGATCACCAGCATCACATGTGGAGTGCGGATTTCTGCAACAATAAAGAACAACGGGACCGCTCCTGCACATAACGTCACGTATGCACTTCGTGTAACTGGTGGGATTTTCGGACGCATCAACGTCAACGTCTCAGGGACTCGTACAGAGCCTTTGAACGTCGGGGAATCCTTTACAATATCCTCTGACATCTTCATTGGTCTTGGGACCATCAGTATTTCTGTGACTGCGACCTGTGACGAGGGATCTTCTGTGAGCCTAGGAAGAGACGCCATCAGGCTGATCATCTGGACACTGCTCAGATAAGACAACCCTTTCTCATCTCCTTTTTTTTCTTTAGTGTATTTCAAAGAGTGAAACACTGTTTAGAAAAAAAATATATTTTTGCATAAACATGGTTGTGGTCAGAAACATGGGAAAGCACTATCGTTTTTTACTTATGGTAAGCCTGGAAACCCTTAATGTTTCAGCATCTTTTTCCGGATGCACAACAAGGGATAACACAACTCCACCAACTCCTCAAACCATTGATGAAATCACGACTACTATCATGAATGATTTTACCACCTGGGCATCCATTTTTTTAGAACAACCGCTGGGTCATGTTAACAACGTGCCCAAGTCTGAACCATCTGTTTATTTCAGGAATCGGTACACCTTCCAACACGGAATACAACACGCCAGGGAATGTCGCTCAGAGATAATCACCGACATTGCACAATGGATTGCCAGATAACCCCTCATGCAGAAGGCAAGCAAAAACTAGGTGTATCCTAGTGTAAAATTGAGAAGTAATTATATTAAAAACGTATCCAGATAAGAATAGAAAAGGATAAAAACAAAATGTAATTATGTCTCTCAAACAAGTGAGGAGGATTTCATGTGTTAGAGATGATAGTTTTGTTGATATTCGTAGCAATAGTAGTGTTAGTCTTCGTCATAAAAGGTTTAGCACTCATTCACGACGACGAAGTAGGTATCCTTACAAAGAAGATGTTTGGGAAAAAATTACCGCAAGGTCGAATTATCGCTAGATTTGGTGAAATCGGCGTTCAAGCAGATATTGTGATGCCCCGGTTACTCTGGAGAAATCCTATCACGTGGAAAATTGAGAAAGCACCAGTGGTCGAGATTAAACCAGGGGAGGTAGGTATCGTTGAATGTATTGATGGTGAACCACTGCCGGTTGGGCGTCTGCTTGGTGATGCGGTGGAGTGTAACTCCTATCAGGATGCAAAGAAATTTCTTGAAAGCGGGGGAAAGAAAGGTCCGCAGGTTGAAATCCTTCGGCCTGGTACCTATCGTATCAATTTGAAGGTTTTTACTGTCGTCAAGCAGCCAGCCATTGCCATTGATGAAGAAAAAATCGGTGTGGTTGTCGCTCAAGACGGCATTCCTTTGCCACCGGGTTTTATTATTGCGCCTAAACCAATGGAGGCAGGGACAGATATCCGTCATAATTTTTTCCAGAACGGGCAGGCGTTTATTGACCGCGGTGGGTATCGGGGTCCACAGCTTGACACGCTGCAGCCTGGTGAATATTATATCAATCCTCATCTGTTTGATGTTAAAGTCTGTGATATCGCTGAGGTCCCTCCAGGGTACGTGGCGGTTTTACGGTCGAACATTGGTGAGGAGCTTGGAGAACAAGAACGGAGGAAAATACCTGGGAAAGTCCCAAGGGAGCCCTCTTTTGACCAGCCGATTACTGAGCGAGATGAGGTTGTTCTTACAACAGATAAGAACCAGCGGGGGATATGGAGAGATCCGATAGCTCCAGGGAAATATAATCTGAATCCTTTGGCGTTAACAGCGTACCCCGTGCCAACAAGTGCGGTTACGATTGATTGGGCAGCTGGGGCAGAGCTGCGCGCTGAACATCGTATTGAAGGAACCATGAAAAATGTGGTTCTGGGATTGACGGCAAAAAGACCAAGTGATGCAGATACCGAAAGTGACAAAGCGAAAGAGTTTTTTAAGTTCAGTCAGCTTAGGGTCACCTCAAAAGATGGGTTTCAGCTCGATGTTGATGTACGAATGATTATCCGTATTGAGCCGCAGAACGCGCCGTTTGTCATCGCTCGTTTCGGATCAGTTGCTAACCTTATTGAACAGATCGTTCACCCGTTGATTGATTCCTCGTTTCGTAACAATGCTGGTGAGAAAAAAGCTATTGAGTTTGTTCAGGAGCGTTCCAAGCTGCAGCATGAAGCGTTATTGAAGGCTCGGGAAGAGTTCGAAAAATATCATGTGGAAGCCCAAAATCTTCTGATTGCGTACATTGCCCTTGATCAAAATTTACTGCGGACACAAACAGAAAAAGAAATAGCTGTTCAGCAACAGGAGCAGTATAAGCAGCAGGCCAACGCAGAAGAACAGAGGATCGCTGTCCAGGAGAAGAAAGCGCGGGCGGATAAACAGCCTGAGGTGATTGCCGCAAAGTTATCTATCGACATCGCGACCGATAATGCGCATGCGGTACGAAGGGAAGCAGAGGGTATTCGTGATTCGACAAAAACAAAAGCAGATGGTGAGTCGTATCAAAAGGAAATGGTGGGAAAGGCGATTGCAAAGGCATACAATGCGCAAGCTGAAGTAATCGGCAGAGGGAACCTTGCCGCTATTCAGTTAATGGAGAAAGTCTCAGAAGGTCAGATACGGATCACCCCGGATTTCTTGGTGACTGGCGAAGGGACAACCGGGAATCTTTTCAATGCATGGCTTGCCCAAATGGTGTCGATGTCCTCGCAAAAAGTAAAGAAAGATGGGCATAAAGAGCATGAGGGCGTTGAGGGTGCGGCTTCTGATGTGCAAGGTAGTGATCGTTCATCTTCAGATAATTAGAACGCATTTGATCGGCTAATAAGGGAGATCATCAAATAGCATCCTGTGATGTCTTTTTTAGTATGGCTAAGACGGTCCAAAGAAAACATTAGTGATAATACGGAGTAAATAATTACAAATTGATAGCAGAAATGAGAGTATTTAATGATTGTCCCTTGTTCAAAGGAAGAACACAAAATATTTAATTACCTCTCAACTATATTATAAGATAATAAAATAGGGGGCCTTAAAAAAATATGAAGCAAATAACGATTCTGTTTATTGTAGGAATACTAGTCAGTTCAGCAATAGGGGCCGTAGGAACCAACATCAACAAAGACTCACGAGTGTCTCTCATTGAACATCTCACCACACCAATGATCCAACTGCAGAGCGCAAACACCGATGGATATCTTAGTCTTGAGCTGTTAGGAACCGCGACATATCATACAACGTCAGGTCATCCGCGACTCCCTATAATGGTTCGTACTGTTGAACTTCCCTTTGGAGCAACTGACATCAGCGTTTCCCTTATCCCACAGACCATTTCTACTCAGCACATAAAGCAAGAAATTAAACCAGCGCTCCCTCTTCTCCCACTCACCCCCGAGTATCAAGTCCTGGCAGCTTCGACCACCTTTAAAGATAGCGCTATCTACGCAATGACCACACCCTACCCCGAAACCTGGTATACCACAACCGTTGGGGTCGGTTTAAACAAAAATAACCAGCATGTGACCTACGTTACCATCCATTATTATCCGATTCGATACACCCCGGCAACAGGGACCCTTCATATCGCTGACACTGCAGATGTCACTATCACCTATACACCACCACAACACCCCCTCCTTTCAGGTAACGACGTTTATGATCTTCTCATCATCGCACCCAAAGCCTTTGAACGGTCACTCAAACCACTTATCGAGCATAAAAACAGTTATGGGGTTGCCACGGTTTTGAAAACAACAGAAGATATCTATCAGAATTATGAAGGCGTTGATAAACCAGAGCAAATCAAATATGCGATTAAAGATGCTGTTGAAACCCAGGGGATAACATCGGTTCTGCTTGTTGGTGGGTTAAAAAATATGTTTTGTGCAAAACCCCGTGATGATTCCAACCAGGGCAGCAAGGGCTGGCATGTGCCTGTTCGATACACGAACCTGTTTGATAACCCGAAATTCCCGTTAGCTGCAGAAGAAGCGATTTTTGACCCTGGCGTTATTAGTGATTTATATTATGCTGACATTTACCAAGAGGGGGGAGTATTCTCCAGCTGGGATCCTAATGGTGATGGCATTTTTGCTGCATGGGGAAAACCAGGTGTTGAAAACGACACAGGTATCGATATGTACCCTGATGTCGCTCTTGGGCGACTCGCCTGCACAAGCGTAAATGAAGTAAAAACAGTGGTCAATAAAATCATCACCTATGAAACCACCACGTATGGGTCAGAATGGTTCAAGAAAATGACGGTTATCAGTGGTGACGGGTTCCTTGACCAAGAAGATCTGAACATGCAATGGGACACCACCGCTCTTCCCACAGGAACCTACACTATTTATGCTCAAAGTAGCAATCCTTCTCATGAACTTGGACCTATCGAAACGATCAACGTTACCATTGACAAAACCAAAGAAACTAATCTAACCTTCAACCATAATGATAATCTACGCATCAGCACGTATCCTGGTCCACCGATCGCTGAAATTGTGACTGTTTCAGAAGGAAATATTCTTGGCAACACCGATTTTACCTACACCCCAGGCGAAGACGAGGCCTATTGCAATCAATTCTACTTCTGGGCAAACATGAGCTATCTGAATGGTGTGCTTACCATTCGTGGGAAAAGCTATGACCCCAAACCGTACGGGAATCTCAGCAGCATCCATGTCTGGATAAAAAATAATACGGACGACATCGTGTTTGAAGACTGGAGAAATAACACCGAGATGTATTACGAAGGGGAATACGCCACCGGTGAAAAAGCATTACTTGGCCATGGTGGTGCCTTATATTACATGCCTGCGGAGTTCGAACGAAACATCATCTGGGCATCCAATGGGAAATTCACCGGTCAGCAGGATGTTATTGATGCATGGAACGAAGGCGCTGGATTTCTGTTCCTTTCAGGTCATGGCAGTCCGAATGTCTGGGCTGATCATTACCCTGGTATTCCAGGAAATCGACAATATGCAAGCATCACAGGTCTTGAAGTAACCACCTTAAAACCCTGGGCACCGTATTTTGAGTTACCGCTATTCCCCATGGATACGATCAAGAACGGGGAGAAGCTCCCTATTGCTGTCATTGGTGGGTGCCATAACAGCCAGTTTAATGTTTCCATGGTGTATGGTTTTCTGGATGGTATGATCTATTTATTGCCTAATTTCCCAAAATTACACATGTGGTGTTATGGGATGCCGGTGCCAGAAGCATTCAGCTGGAGACTGGTTCGAAACCCGAATGGTGGAGCTATCGCATCCATAGGCAACACTGGGTTAGGGTATGGAATGCCTGGTATTGATCTGACTACAGGTGGCGGTGATAGTTGGATCACCATTGAATTTTTCAAACAGTACGGGGCTAATGGACTGGATGTTCTGGGACAGGCGTATCAGCAGACACTGACCAGTTACTTGAATACGTTTGACATGACTGATCTTGCTGCGGGGCATCCGAAAAGCGTTCAGCAATGGGTGCTACTAGGCGATCCGACATTAAAAATCGGTGGATATCAGTAAAACCACCAAATTTTCTTTTATTTTTATAAAGACAGTTGCTGCAAATTGTAGTGGTGTTGATACATACTTTATATATTTTTAAAAAATGCTCCTGGCGGAATCTAAAAGTCAATTTACCAGTAAATTTATTACTAACTGATTTACGGGGGAGCGGGAGATTTTAACACGTGTTCGTTAACAAATTTTCTGATTTTTTAGGATATGTAGGGGACGAGATTTGGACGCGCTTCTATTTCTCCTGAAGGTACACCCATTTAATTATGTAAAATTACGTAACGTATTTATACGTAATGACTATTATCTCTCTTATGCGCGTGATGGAAAATCCGTTTGAATATCAACGTATTGTCGCCGGAAAAACGTTTGTCGATCGAGAAGAAGAATTAAAATCTCTTATAGATGCATTGCTTTCTGGAGAAAATGTCCTCCTGCATTCTCCAAGACGGTTAGGAAAGTCTTCGCTTTTGAAAGAGACTCTTCAGAGAATTGGCAATAAACGTCTATCTATCTACATCGACCTCTGGGAATGTCTCTCTGAGGAGGAAATTGCAGAAAAGTTGATAAGTGGAATCATCAACACTGCATATACGACACTTGAAAAGGCAGCGGCTGCGATGAGAGAGATGATTACCTCGGCGCGACCCTTGTTGACGGTAGAACGCGATGGTAGTATTGGGATAAAGCTGGAATTCATTGAACGGGAGAAAACGCTGAAAGAGGCACTAGCGATGATACAAAAAGTTTCTGAACGACGGGGGAAAAAAGTGGTCGTGGTCGTTGATGAATGTCAAGTGATCGCTGAGTTTGAAGGTCATCGTGTGGAGAAAGTCTTTCGAACAACACTTCAGGAGCAAACGATGGTGACGTATGTATTTTCCGGTTCAAAGCAACATGTGCTTAAAGCGATGGTGACGCAAAAAACACGACCTTTTTATCGTCAGCTCAGACCAATGACACTCGGGCCAATCACCATTGGTGCATTTACTCCTTTTATAAAAAACGGTTTTGCGAAGGTTGGTGGAATTGACGACATAGTTATCGAGGAGATTTATCGGTTTGTATCCGGCAATCCACAGAGAACCCAGCAGATTTGTCATTTTCTATTTTCAAAGGCGGTTGCGGGAGAACCCCTCACATCTACCCTCGTCGAAAAGGTTGTTTTAGATATCTGCCTGAGTTTAGATAAAGAGTTTGAGGACGAACTTGATGGCATAAAAAATACACGGCAACGAAGGATTCTAAAAGCCCTTGCAATTGAAGCAACACAGAAACCGTTGTCTTCGGAATTCCTTAAAAAATATTCGTTGGGTCCCGCAAGTAGCGTTCAAACGGCTTTGAAAGGACTCCTGGAAAAAGGGATTCTTGACGAAAAGTATGAGTTTGTGGATCCGTTGTTTAAAACGTGGTTCGTGTTCAGATATCGTAATGTTAAAAGACTATGATGGCAGTGCTCATTCTGGTTTTTACTGTTTATTCTTTAATTATTATTCACGCTAGCGTATCAAACTATTTCTTTAAGTGCTCCCGTCGGGGAGTAAACTAAATTTTATTAATAACTACAACGTTTATATCCCCAATAATGGGATACTATTCCAGTAAAAATAAAAAACTTAGGTAACCTCCCTTGCGATTGCTTTTCAATCCTTCATCAAATATTCAACAAATACATCGTACTCCAGATTTCACAAACAACCAATATCTACCAAAATCTACTAAATTGGTAGAAAAGAGAAAAACCTCATCTCTTTTAAAGTGAATTCTACACCATACGAGTAAAAAGCGTGTATATTGTTGAAAATACATAAAAATCTATTTTGAAGTAAATTCTACACTGTGATATCCTGAATTAACTTTCTTCTGATTTTTTAATAAGGTCATCTCAACAACCGCTTTTCTTCTTTTCTCTCATCTTGTCCTGGAACGCCTCATAAGGTGTTCTCAGGTGACCATTTTCAAGGC